>Ga0137436_1000076_pt1 | contig 30991 bp, 28 predicted proteins | sample EasRivERMGT119_2_FD_102328 | JGI IMG/M metagenome (GOLD analysis project Ga0137436, IMG submission 102328) | Soil microbial communities from meander-bound floodplain in the East River, Colorado, USA - East River MetaG ERMGT119_2 | ecosystem: Environmental > Terrestrial > Soil > Floodplain ...
CCGGCACCGATGCCGCGCTCGCGCTCGGGATCATGCACGTCATCATCGGCGAGGGCCGCCACGACGCGGACTACGTCGAGAAATACACGCTCGGCTTCGAGCGGCTCAGAGAACGCGTCAAGGAATACCCGCCGGAGAAGGTCGCGCAGATCACCGGGCTCGCGGCCGACAGAATCGTCGCGCTCGCGCGCGAGTACGCGGGGACGCGGCCCGCGGCGATCCGCCTCAATTACGGCCTGCAGCGGCATGCGGGCGGCGGCATGGCGGTGCGCAACATCCTGTGCCTCCCGGCGCTCACCGGAGACTGGCGCCATCCGGCGGGCGGAGCGGTGCTGAGCACGGGTGGCTTCTTCGGCATGAACGACGCGAAGCTCGAGCGGCCTGATCTGCTGCACAAGGCCAAGAACTCCAACCCGCGCACGATCAACATGGTGGCGATCGGGGATGCGCTCCTCGAAGCGAAGCCGTCGGTCCGCGCGCTCTACGTGTACAACTCGAACCCGGTCGCGGTCGCGCCCGACTCGGCGAAGGTGGTGAAGGGTTTTTCGCGAGAGGACCTCTTCACCGTCGTGCACGAACAGTTCCTCACCGACACCTGCGACTACGCCGACATCGTGCTGCCGGCGACGACGCAGCTCGAGCACCACGACGTGCACACCGCCTACGGGCATCTGTACGTCGTGGCGAACAGCCCGGCGATCGCGCCGGTGGGCGAGTCCCTGCCGAACAGCGAAGCGTTCAGGCGCCTTGCCGCGCGCATGGGTTTCGCCGAGGAGTGCTTCAGGGACTCCGACGAGGACATCTGCCGCCAGGCGCTCGAATCGTCGAACCCGCGCATGCAGGGCATCGAGTGGGATTCGCTCAAGGCGAAGGGCTGGCAGCGATTGAACGTGCCCGAGCGCTTCGCCCCGTTCGCGCAAGGCAATTTCGGCACGCCCTCGGGCAAGTGCGAGTTCTACAGCGAAACGGCGAAGAGCATGGGCATGGATCCGCTCCCGACCTACATCCCTCCGCGAGAGTCGGCGCAGTCGAATCCGGCGCTCGCGAAGAAGTACCCGCTCGCGATCATCTCGCCGCCGAACCGCCACTTCCTCAATTCGTCCTTCGCGAACATGCCTTTCGCGATCGCCGAAGCCCGGGAGCCCAGCCTCGAAATCCATCCCGGCGACGCCGCCGTCCGGTGCATCGAGAGCGGCGACGCCGTGCGCATCTTCAACGGCCGCGGCTCGTTCACCGCGAAGGCGTGCGTCAGCGACAAGGCGCGCGAGGGCGTGGTCGTGGCGCTCTCGGTGTGGTGGAAAAAACTCACCGCCGACCGCCGCAACGCGAACGAGGTCACCTCGCAATCGATCACCGATATCGGCAGGGGCGCGACGTTCTACGACTGCCTGGTCGACGTGGCGCGGATCGGATAGAGGAAAGCCCGGAGATGGCGTCGGCGCCGCAGATCAAGCCCGGAATCAAGGATGCCTTGGTCGTGGTCGACGTGCAGAACGATTTTTGCCCCGGCGGCCGGCTCGCGGTGCAGAAAGGCGACGAAGTGGTGCCGCTCGTGAATACGCTCGCAAAGCGCTTCGAGAACGTGGTGCTGACGCAGGACTGGCACCCGCCGGGCCATCGATCGTTCGCCACCTCGCACCCGGGCAGCAAGCCCTTCGATTCGGTGAAGCTCGCCTACGGCGAGCAGGTGCTCTGGCCCGACCACTGCGTGCAGGGGAGCGACGGGGCGGCCCTGCACAAGGACCTTTCGGTTCCTCAAGCGCAGCTCGTCCTCCGGAAGGGCCATCACCGGGAGGTGGACAGCTATTCGGCTTTCCTCGAAGCCGACCGCAAGACGCACACAGGGCTGCAAGGCTATCTCGAGGAGCGCGGCATCAAGCGCGTGTTCGTGTGCGGGCTCGCGACCGATTTCTGCGTGGCCTGGACGGCGCTCGACGCGCGCAAGCTCGGCTTCGCCGCGCTGGTGGTCGAAGACGCCTGCCGCGCGATCGACATGCAGGGTTCGCTCTCCGCGGCTCTGGAGAAGATGGACAAGTCCGGCGTCAGGCGCATCCAGTCCGGCGACATTGCATAGGGGGCCTTATGGCGATCCAGGGAATGAATCACTTCAACGTGCTCACCGACAAGCTCGCGGCGACGCGCTCGTTCTACATCGGGGTTCTCGGCTTCACCGAGGGACCGCGGCCGCCGCTCGATTTCGACGGCGCGTGGCTGTACGCGGGAGGACAGCCCATCCTGCATGTTTCCGAGGGAAAAGTGCCCGCGGATCCGGCCGGGGTGCTGGACCATCTCGCGTTCAGCGCCACCGACTTGAAGGGCACGGTGGCGAAGCTCAAGGCCAACGGAATCAAGTTCACGCTGCGCCGGCAGGTGGGCGCTGGAACGTGGCAGATTTTCTGTTACGATCCCTGCGGAGCCAAGGTGGAGCTCGATTTCTCGCCCGAGGAGTCCGCACCCGCGGACGCGTGAGCTTTGGGATCTGATCTGGAGGAACGAGTGATGGATGAGCAGCGCAGAAGCTTCCTGAAGAAAACGGGCGCGGCGGGCGTCGTCGCGCTCGCCGCAGGCGCGGCGGCGCCGGAATCCTCCCTCGCGCAGGGGGCCGGGCCGGGCGCGAGCCCGGGCTCGCCCGCGGCGCCGAAAAGGATGACCTTCGTCACGCTGCGCAGCGGCGACGCCTACGGCCTGGGGGTGAAGACCGACCTCGGGATTCTCGACGTCGCCAAGACGGCGAAATTCCTCCGCAGCCCCGCGCCGACCACGATCGACGATCTCATCCGCCGCGGCGAGCGGGGGCTCACCGAGCTCGTCAAGGTGGCGCTCGCGCGCAAGACCCCGGGGTTTTTCGTCGCCGAGGACCGCGTCGAGTTCGGACCGTGCGTGACCAACCCGGAGAAGATCCTCTGCGTCGGGCTCAATTACGCCAGGCACGCGCGCGAAACCAACAATCCGATTCCCAAGCTTCCCATCCTTTTCAACAAGTTCAACAACGCGCTCAACGCCCACCAGGGCACGGTGCGCGTGTCGGCGGTGCCCGCCGAGCGCTTCGACTACGAGTCCGAGCTGGTGATCGTGATGGGCAAGAAGGCGCGCAACGTCAGCGAGGCCGAGGCGCTCTCCTACGTGTTCGGCTACTGCAACGGCAACGACTTCACCGCGCGCGACCTGCAGTCGCGCTCGAGCCAGTGGATGATCGGCAAGACCTGCGACGGCTTCGGTCTGATCGGGCCTTACCTCGTCACCGCCGACCAGGTGGATCCCGACAACCTCAAGATCGAAGGGTCGGTAAACGGCGAGGTACGCCAGTCCTCGAACACGAGCGACATGGTGTTCAATTGCGCGCAGATCGTCAGCTACGCCTCGACGCTGATGACGCTCTTGCCCGGCGACGTCATCTACACCGGCACGCCCGAGGGTGTGATCTCGGGCTACCCCAAGGAGAAGCAGGTGTGGCTCAAGCCCGGCGACAGGCTGACCACGACGATCGAGAAGCTCGGCACGCTGCGGTTCACGCTGACCTGACGCGGGCGCCTGCTCCGGAGTAGTATTCGTCCCGTCATAACAGGAGGAGACAAGCATGAAGAAACTGACGATTGGAGCGGCCCTTGCCGTTGTCGCGCTCGCGATGGGCGCTGGATTGTACGCGCAGCAGCCCGGATTCAAGCGCATCGAGGTGCAGGATCGCGACCTCAGCATTCCGGGCCGCCACGCAGTGCAGGCGCGCGCCGAGTTCGAACCGGGCGGCGCAATCGGCAGGCATACCCACCCCGGCGAAGAGCTCAGCATCGTTCTCGAGGGCACGCTGGTGCTCGAAGTCGACGGTCAGCCGGCCAGGACCGTGAAGGCCGGCGAGTCGTTCTTCGTTCCCGCGGGCGTGGTCCATGCCGGCAAGAACACGGGCAAGGGCAAGGCGGTCGTGTTCGCGACCTACATCGTGGAGAAGGGCAAGCCCGTCGCCACAATGGTGAAGTAGGGTTAAAGCGGACGCCTCCGGCGCCGCTTTAACTCCGCGCGTTGGAACGGACGCCGTCGGCGCCGCTCAACGCGCGGCTTTCGGCGGCTTTCAACCGGGGCGCGACTCCTCATGTCCTCCGTAGCGCAATCGGCAGGCGCCGAAGCGTTTCACGCCTTCGAGCGCGCGGGCTGGGAGGGCGCGGCACGCCGGTACGACGACGCCTTCGGGAGTCTCACGCGCCAGGCGATCGACCCGCTGCTCGACGCGGCGCAGGTGCGCGCGGGCGCGCGCGTGCTCGATGTGGCGAGCGGCCCGGGCTATGTGGCGGCCGCAGCAGCGCAGCGCGGGGCGCAGGTCACGGCGCTGGATTTTTCCGCAGCGATGGTGGAGATGGCGCGCACGCAGAACCCCGGAATCGAGTTTCGCGAGGGCGATGCCGGGGCGCTGCCCTTCGCCGAGGGTTCTTTCGACGCGGTGGTGATGAACTTCGGCATGCTGCATCTTGCGCAGCCCGAGCGCGCGGTGAGCGAGGCGCTGCGCGTTTTGCGTCCGGGCGGACGCTACGCGTTCACGGTTTGGGCGAAACCGCAGGAGGCGGTGGGCTTCGGCATCATCCTCGACGCGGTCCGGGAGCACGGCAATCCCGATGTGCCTCTGCCGCCGGGGCCGCCGTTCTTCCGGTTCAGCGACGCAAGCGAATGCGACGATGTCCTGAAAGTCGCGGGCTTCAGGAACGTGGACGTGCGCAAGGTCCCGCAGGTCTGGCGCTTCAGCGCGCGCGGCCTCTTGTTCGAGGCGTTCCTTGCCGGGACGGTCAGGACGCAGGCCTTGCTGCACGCGCAGTCCGCCCCGGCGCTGGCCGCGATCCGCGATGCGGTCGGTCGGGTCGCCGGTGAATACGAGAATCACGGGACCGTGGAGATTCCCATGCCCGCGGTTCTCGCGGCGGCGAGCAAGCCGTGATCCCGCCGCGCGGCGCTCGCCTGCACGGAAAATCATGAAACGTCTGGACAAAGGGTTCGCGAATGCGATCGAGATCGTCGAGGAGGACGGCGTGCGCGTGCTGCAGATCGGCGGCAACGCGATCCAGAGCGCGATGCGGCTGGATGCGCCCGACCGGATCGAGCTCGACTACGTGCGCGCGATGCTGGCCTTTGTTCTCTTTCATCCGGATCCGCGCGAGGTGCTCCTGGTGGGCCTGGGCGGGGGCTCGATGGCGCGCTTCATCCACCAGCGCATGCGGCAGACGCGCGTCACGGTGGTCGAGATCGATCCGGGCGTGGTCACCGTGGCGCGGCGATACTTTCACTTTCCGGAAGAAGACCGACGGCTGGAAATCGTGATCGGCGACGGAGCCCAGGTCGTGCCGCGGCGGCCCGCGAGCTGCGATGTGCTGGTGGTGGACGGGTTCGTCAACGGCAGTCCGGCGAAGGACTTGTGCGCGCGATCCTTCTACGGCAGCGCTTTCGCCGCGCTGCGTCCGGGCGGCGTGATGGTCGCCAACTTCATGTCCGACGACAAGCGCATGGAGACCTACTGCAGGCGCATCGAAGAAAGCTTCGGCCGCAATCCGACGCTGCTGCTCGCCGAGGAGGAAGACAACCTCATCGCCTTCGCCGTCCGCGGCGGGCCGCAGCGCATCGCCTGGGCCGAGCTGAAGGCCCGCTCCCGCGCCGCGCGCCGGCTTTTGGACCTGCCGCTCGAAGGGTCCCTGGCCGATCTGCGCCGGCGTAACTCCCACACAACCCAATTTCTGACCCTCTAATGTCGACTCCCGAAAAATCCCCCCAGTCTTCCTCCGGCCCGGCGCAGGTCCTCTCACTCGGCGACGCCACCGCGATCATCGTCGGTCTTATCGTCGGAGCGGGGATTTTCAAGACGCCGTCGCTTGTCGCCGGTTTCAGCGCCGGCGAAACCATGATGATTGTCTGGTGGGTCGCCGGCGGGCTGATCTCGATCGTCGGCGCGATGTGCTACGCCGAACTCGCCACGGCCTACCCCTCGGCGGGTGGCGAATACCATTTTCTCGGCCGCGCCTTCGGCCGCCAGATCGCCTTCCTCTACGGTTGGGCCCGCCTGACGGTGATCGTCGCCGGCTCGATCGCGCTGTTCGCCTTTCTTTTCGGCGACTATTTCTCGCGGGTGGTGAATCTCGGCGAACACTCCCCGGCTCTATGGGCGGGCATCGTGGTGATCGCGCTTACCGCGGTCAACTACGTCGGTATTCGGGCGGGCAAGGCGACGCAGGACGTCTTTACCGTGCTCGAGGTGGGCGGGCTGGTGCTGATCGTGGTCGCGGGCTTGTTCCTCGCCCCGGAGGTTCCCGCCGTGGCGCCTGCCGTGGCCGCAGAGGCGATGAAGCCGTGGCACGCGGGTGCGGGCCTGGCGATGATCTTCGTGCTGTTCACGTACGGCGGATGGAACGATGCCGCCTACATCTCCGCCGAAGTGCGCGAGCGCGAGCGCAACATGGCGCGCGCCCTGTTCCTGTCGATCGGCCTGGTGATGCTGCTCTACGTGCTGGTGAACCTGGCCTATCTGAAGGGGCTGGGTTACGCGGGCATGGCGAAATCGGACGCGGTGGCGGCCGATCTTCTCGGGCGGGTATGGGGACCGGCGGGCGAGAAGCTGATCTCGGTGATGATCGCGATCGCTGCCATTACTTCGATAAACGGCTCGATCATCGTCGGCGCGCGCTCCAACTACGCGCTCGGCCGCGACTGGCCGCTGCTCAGTTTCCTCGGCCGCTGGGACGAAGCGAGCGGCTCGCCGCGAAACGCGATGCTGGTGCAGGGCGCGATCGCGCTCGCGCTGGTGATTTTCGGCGCCATCGGAAAGAGCGGCTTTCAGGGCCTGGTCGAGTTCTCGGCGCCGGTGTTCTGGGCGTTTTTCCTGTTGACGGGCGTGTCGCTCTTCGTCCTGCGCGCGAAGGAGCCGCGCGCCCCACGGCCATTCCGCGTGCCGGGCTATCCGGTGGTGCCGGCGATCTTCGTGCTGGCATGCGCTTATCTGCTCTACTCGAGCCTCGACTATCACCGCGCGCACGCGCTCGTCGGGCTCGCCGTCCTCGCCGTGGGCGCGGTGGTCATGCTCTTCGGAAACCGGGGAAAGAGGGCGGTTTCCGGGACGAAGCCGGGATGAAAGGGATCGGTCCGCTGTTTACCCCATACTTCCCGGTTTCCGGGGGCTGCGGGAGTTGTCATGAAGCCAGTCCTGACGACCATCACGGTCGCGGCTTTCGCCGTGCTGGCGGTTGCCTGCGGTGCCGGGTCCGGGCCGCCCGAAGAGCAATCACAGCAAGATCCACGGCAAATCCTGACTGGAACGGGAGTGGACTCGAACGAGACGAATGCAGCCAATAACATCCCGATTGCCACGACGATCGTGACTTGGAAGTTGACGCAGACAGGCGCAAATGTCTCGGGAACCGTGACGACGCAATCGACCGATCTGCCGGGGCCCACGGCGTGCAACTCCTGTCACCGGAGCAGGACCGGCACGCTCTCGGGAACGATCTCGGGAACGACATTGACGTGGACGGCGTCGTTTCCTGCCGATGCCGCCAACGATCCGACGCCCTCGTGCACGGCGACGCTCAACGGCACGATGTCCGACATCACCGAAAATTCGCCTAGCGGGCTGTATTCCGGGCAAGACTCGTGCGAGGGCCTGTACACGGGCGGGACGCTCACCTTGGCGCGCGTGCCTCAGCCCGCCCCTTGAGTCTCAAAGCGGCAATTTCTCCGGTCCTCATCGGTGTTGCGCTCCTCGCCGGCTGCGCCGCCCTCGATCGCCTGGGCGACACCCAGCTCACCGACGGCGTCGCGCCGGTTTTCGATCCGGAGGTGCCGTATTTCCCGAGCACGGACGAAGCGGTTCTGGGGATGCTCAAGCTCGCGGGAACGGGGCCGAAGGACGTGGTCTACGATCTGGGCTGCGGCGACGGGCGCATCGTCATCGCCGCGGCGAAAGACTTCGGCGCGCGCGGCGTGGGCGTCGAGATCGATCCGGCGCCGCTGCGCATGGCGGTGTACCACGCGCGGCACGCCGGGGTCGAGGATCGCGTGCGCTTCGTACGCGGCGACCTGTTCGAGGCGGATATCAGCGAGGCGACGGTGGTGACGCTGTTCCTCTTCGAGGAGCTCAACCGGCGTCTGCTGCCGAAGCTGCTGCGCGAACTCGCGCCCGGAACGCGCATCGTCGCGCACCGCTACGGATTCGGCGACGCCTGGCCGCCGCAGAGGACGGTGCAGGCGGGAGCGAGCACGCTCTATCTCTGGACGGTTCCGCAGCGCAAGTAGCGCGAACCTCCCGGCTCAGAACATCGTATTGTCGTTGGCCGGGTTATCGGGCACCACCTGCAGCACGTCCCAGTGTTCGACGATCCTGCCCCGGTCGTCCAGCCGGAAAATATCCATGCCCGCCCAGTGCCTGTCCTTGTAGCCCGGCCACTCCTGGCGGCAGTGCAGGATGACGTAGTTTCCTTCTGCGAAGATTTTCTTGAAGTGGACGCGCTTGCCCGGGTATTCCCTCGCCATCTGGTCGAAGTAGGCGATGAACGCCTCCTTGCCGTCCGCCACGTGCGGATTGTGCTGAATGTACGTGTCCCCGGAATATTTCCGCATCGCCTCCGCGGGCTTGCTCTGGTTGAACGCCAGGTCGTAGAAAGCCGTGACGTTCCTCTTGTTGCGCTCGAGGGGATCGTTCATGACGAGTGAGCTACGTTGCTGGACACGGCTTGAAGGATGACCAGTCTGTATTCCTGACGAGCTCCTGGTCGGCTGGAAAGGGATTCTTGAAGGTGAAGGCGAACGGTGCTGGGCCATGAGCGTCCAGATGGGCCAGTCGCTTTTTCGCTTCGTCGATACTCGGTACGTGGCCCTTGGGAATCCACCACAAGGCGGTGTAGGCGCCGGCAAACTTCTCGAACCACGCCTGCCGCTGCCGCAGTACTTCGACGTGCGCGGTGTAGTACACGTACCGTTTCAAATGCTCGATGGATTCCCACACCGACATATTGAACAAAATGCGATCGTCATCGTAGGGACGCAGGTAAGTGGCGTTGCCTTCGGACGTCTGCAGCCGCCATATGAAGCCGGGACTTCGATCCGCCAGGGCATTTATTTCTTCGAGACGGGCCACGAAGCCCGCCATGACGGGATCTTCCAACGCCGCTTTCATCCGGCCGATGTTGACCTGAGCAATATGCAGAGCATTCATCTATCGTCCTCCTGTCACAGGCTGCCTAACCGGAGGTTAGACGCCATCGCTACCCTGTACCTGAGACTACGGCCTTGGTTGACCGGCGTCGTTTAGTCCTTCACCGTAGATCATTCGTGCAACCTGTGCTTCGGCGGCGGCAATCTCGCATTGACGACATGGCCGGGAGGTTGAGTAGAGGACGCTCCCCGCAAGACTCGTGCGGCCCAGTCGTCGCTGCGCGTCGCGAATTGCCTCTCGTTCAGCGTGGGCGGTTGGATCGCCGCGCTTGACCACGCGACTTGGGCCTTCGCCAACGATCGCCCCATCCGCCACCAAGACGGCGCCGTACGCCTGATCCCCCCACGACTCGGCGAGCCGTTTCATCGACGCAGCGGCTTCAATCCAGCGTCGTTCCGGCTTGGATGACGCATTGGAGCGCTCTGCAGATGAGACAAGGCGCCAGTCGAATAGAAGAGCAGCACCGGCGACCGCTCGAGCCAGAGCGTTGCGACGAGAACGATTGAAAGGCGAGACGGCCATCGAGCGTCTCCTGAGGGCTAATGTCCTGAGTCAACGATTCGCGGCATAAATACGCTCCCGTCATTCCCGCGAAAGCGGGAATCCAGTGTCTTGAAAAGTCACTGGATTCCGGCTCACGTCGCTTTCGCGACATGGCCGGAATGACGGTATGAATATGCAACGCATTTGCGATTCACGACGCTAACGGGTTGTTGAAAAAGTACGCATGACGCCAATTTTCGCTTCGCCCTCCGGCGGCCACAGCCGGCGGCGCTCGACGAACCGTGCGGCGAGGTCCATGACGAGCGCGCATTCTATTCCGAACGGAAGGTATCCCGCGTAGCCGAGCAGCGGCATCTCGAACAGGTGGAAGCGCTGCACGTAGGGGATGCTGTAGTGCCATTTGGGCAGGCTGCCGTAGTTCCACAGCTCCCAGAAGAATCCGCATATCAGCGCTGCGAGCGCGGGTTGCAGGGTCGGACGCCAGTCTCCCCGCGCGAGCGGCGAGAAGATCGTTTCACCGAGGACGAGTTGCTGCAATCCGGCGAGAACCAGAACCGGCGCGATCCAGAGCACCGGAAAGAGCAGGTCGGCCCGAATGCCTATCGCCGCAAGCGCAAGCGCGCCTGCCGCGAGCGCGATCCAGGCCGAGGCGGTGTTGCCGCGCACCGCCGGCAGCGCCATTGCATCGAGGCGCGGGTGCCGTCTCAACCACGCCCAGGTGCTTGCGACCGCGGGCAGGACGGTGGAGAACGGCAGCGTCGCCCGCACGAAATAGTCCCAGCCGCTCATCGCTTCGGCCCCTGTGTAGTACCAGTTGTGGACGAACTGGTTGAGGTATTCGAACAGCCACCAGAATCCCGCGCTCAGCGCAAACAGCGCGAGGAACCAGGGCGTCCGGTGAGTGAGGAGGGAAGTGCCGCTGCGGCGCCATGCCAGCCCGTTCATCGCGAGGATGTAGCCCAGCCAGAGAAGCGAAAACGCGTGCGCGCGCCAGGCGGGCGCGACGAGGCCGTCGGTCCAGGCGATCGGCCAGACCCCTGCGATCAAGGCGGCCCCGAGCCAGCCCCACCATGGAAATCCCGCCGCGATCGCGCCGGCCTGCCGCGGCCGCGCACGGGCGATCGCTGCGCCGAACAGCGCGAGCGCGCCGAACGCGGGCAGCGACAGCGCGATGAACATGCTCCAGGCGAAAGGCATCTGCATGACCTGCGCGGTGCGCGGAGGAAAGCCGACGAACACGGCGACCGGGCGCCCCGCGATCGCGAGCCCGGCGAGAGGGGCCGCCCAGACGATCAGGGAGGCGAGCGCCAAGACGGCAAAGGCGCGGAATCGCATCACACCGAGCGCTGCTGCTTGTCCTTCTCGTTCTGCGCCTTGATCGCCTCGCGGGCTTTTTCCCAGTCGGCGTCGCTCCAGGCGGAGAGTTCGGTGAAGGAGGCGCCGTTGGCGAGCCAGCCGCCGCCATCGATCGCGATGGTCTGGCCGGTGAGCCACTCGCAGCCGTCGGCCATGAGGAAGGCGGCGAGGTTCTGCAGTTCGTGCATCCGCCCCGCGCGCCGCATCGGGTTGACCGCCGCAGCTTCCTTGCCCGCATCGCGGCCGGGGGCGAGGCGCTTTCCGGCGCCTTCGGTCGGAAAAATTCCCGGAGCGATCGCGTTGAGGCGTATGCCGTAGCGGCCCCATTCGACCGCGAGCGACTGCGTCATGACGTGCACGCCCGCCTTGGACATCGCCGAAGGCACGACGAAGGGGGAGCCGGTCCACACCCAGGTGACGACGATCGAGATGACCGAGCCCTTGTGGCCGCCGGCGATCCAGCGCTTGCCGACGGCGTGCGTCGTGTAGAAGGTGCCGTGCAGCACGGTGTTGGCGATGGCGTCGAAGCCGCGCGAAGACAGGTCCTGGGTGCGCGAGATGAAGTTGCCCGCGGCGTTGTTGAGAAGGCCGGTGAGCGGCCCTCCGTCATTCCAGATCGCCTGCACCATGGCGTCCACTGCGGCCGCGTCGCGGATGTCCGCGGTGTGGCATTTCACCGAGCCGCCGTGCTTCGCGGTGAGTTCCGCGGCGGTTTTCTCCAGCGGTTCGCGGCGCCTGCCGCAAATAGTGATTTCGGCGCCGAGCTCCAGGTATTTCGCCGTCATCTCGCGGCCGAGGCCCGTGCCGCCTCCGGTGACGAGGATGCGCTTTCCCTTCAGCAGTCCAGGTTGGAACATCGTGCCACCTCGCAAGTCTGCTTCACCGCCGAGGACGCGGGTCAGCGGCCGGTCGGCCGTATTTCAGTCCACGGTAAGTACGATTTTTCCGATGTGCGCGCTCGATTCCATCAGCGCGTGCGCCTTCGACGCCTCGGCGAGCGGAAAAGTCTTGTGGATGACCGCCTTGATTTTGCCGGCCTCGACGAGCGGCCAGACCTTCCCGCGCAGGTTCTTCGCGATCGCGCCCTTGAACTCCACGGAGCGCGGGCGCAGGGCGGAGCCCGTGACCGTGAGGCGCCGGCGCAGGATGTCGTTCAAGTTGAGCGTCGCCTTGCTGCCGCCGAGGAAGGCGATGATGACGATGCGGCCGTCGTCGGCGAGGCATTTCAGCTCGCGGTCGACGTAGTCGCCTCCGACCATGTCGAGGATCACATTGACGCCCTTGCCGCCGGTCGCCTCCTTGACTGCGGCGACGAAATCCTCGGTCTTGTAGTTGATGGCGCGGTCGGCGCCGAGCTTCACGCAAGCCTCACACTTTTCCGCGCTGCCAGCCGTTGCAAACACGGTGTGGCCGAAGGCTTTCACGATCTGGATCGCAGCGACCCCGATGCCGCTCGATCCTCCCTGCACGAGGAAAGACTCGCCGGGCTTCAGGCCCGCGCGGTCGAAGACGTTGCTCCACACGGTGAAGAAGGTTTCGGGAAGCGACGCGGCCTCGACCGGAGTCAAGCCTTTGGGGATCGGCAGGCACTGCGGAGCGGGCGCGGTGCAGTACTCGGCGTAGCCGCCGCCCTGCACGAGCGCGGTGGCCGCGTCGCCCACGCGCCATTCCCTCACGCCTTCCCCGAGTGCGACGATGCTGCCGGCGAGCTCCAGGCCGGGAATGTCGGAAGCGCCCGGAGGCACGGGATAGTGGCCGGTGCGCTGCATCGTATCGGGGCGGTTCACGCCGGCGGCTGCGACGCGGATCAATACTTCGCCTGGTTTGGGCTGCGGGACGGGGCGCGTGCCGATTTTCAGCACCTCCGGCCCTCCCGGCTGGGTGATCTCGACCGCGCGCATGGTTTTCGGAATGTTCATCGATGTCTCGAGAGAATTGTCATCCTGAGCGAAGCGAAGGATCTGCTTTTGCTGGCGCTCGAAAAGCAGATTCTTCGGGCTGCGCCCTCAGAATGACACCGCATTTTACAGTATCGCGTTCCGCTAGAATGGCGGCGCCATGCCGCTGCCTCCGCCCGCCTCAGTCGGAATTTCCCTCGAAGACGTCGACACTCCCGCGCTCGTTCTCGATCTGGATGCGCTCGAGGGCAACATCGCTCGCATGGCGGACGCGGTGAAGCAGAGCGGCGTGCGCCTGCGTCCGCACGCCAAGAGCCACAAGTGCGCCGAGATCGCGCGCAGACAGATCGCCGCCGGGGCGGTGGGCGTGTGCTGCCAGAAGGTGAGCGAGGCCGAGGTGCTCGCGCGGGGCGGCGTGGCGGACTTGCTCGTGACCAACGAGATCGTGGGCAAGCAGAAGCTTGCGCGCCTCGCGCGGCTTGTGCGCGAGGCGAAAGTGGCTGTGCTCGCCGACGACGCGGGCAACGTCGCCGATCTGGACGCGGCGGCGCGTGAGGAGGGCGTGCGCCTCGACGTGCTGATCGAAATCGACGTGGGTGCGCACCGCTGCGGCATCGCGCCGGGCGAGCCGGCGCTCGCGCTCGCCCGCCGCATCGCGGCCTGCCGCGGCCTGCGCTTCGCCGGCCTGCACGCCTATCACGGGTCCGTTCAGCACGTTCGCGATCCACGGGAGCGTCGCGCGGCGATCGCCGCCGCCGCCGATAGCGCGCAGCGCACGAAAACGCTGATCGAAAATGCCGGCATCGCCTGCGAAACGATCACCGGCGCGGGTACGGGCACTTTCATGCTGGAGAGTGCGAGCCGCGTCTTCAATGAGGTCCAGCCGGGCTCCTACGTGTTTATGGACGCCGACTACAACCGGAACCTGTGGGAAGAGGGGTGGCCTCGCTTCGAGCAAAGCCTTTTCGTCCTGGCGACGGTGATGAGCGCGCCGTCGCCCGGACACGCGGTGCTGGATGCCGGGCTCAAGGCTTCGAGCGTGGACTCGGGGCTCCCGCAGGTGCACGAGCGTCCCGGCGTGGAGTACGTCAAGGCCTCCGATGAGCACGGCGTGCTGAAGATCGCAGCGGGAGCGAAAGCACCGAAGCTCGGCGAAAAACTGCTCCTCGTGCCGGGCCACTGCGACCCGACGGTGAATCTCTACGACGAGTTCGTGTGCATGCGCAAAGGCAAGGTCGAGGCGCTGTGGGCGGTCAGCGCGCGCGGCGCGGTGTGGTAAACCGGGGACAGACCACGGTTTCCCCGCCGCTCTGGGAGCTTTTCAGCTAAGGAACCTCTGAACAACCCCCGTTTCGTCGTTCCCGCGAAAGCGGGAATCCAGGAATCGGAACGACTTGCTGGATTCCCGCTTCCGCGGGGATGACTTATTCAGAGCTTCCCTAAAGCAGGAAACCGTGGTCTGTCCCCGGTTTTCGGTCAACCCCAGACGCTCTTCGACACTTCAAGCACCAGCCCGAGCTTCCTCCACTGGTCCTCCGCGGTGAGCTTGTTGCCGTGGTGGGTGCTCGAGAATCCGCACTGCGGGGAGAGACACAGGTTCTCAAGCGGCACGTATTTCGCCGCGGCTTCTATGCGGCGCTTGAGATCGTCCTTGTTCTCCAGCTCCGGGACCTTCGAGCTGACCAGGCCGAGCACGACGATTTTCCCCTTCGGGACGAAACGCAGCGGCTCGAAGCCGCCGGCGCGGTCGGTGTCGTACTCGAGGAAGAAGGCGTCGACCTCGAGCCGGGAGAACACGGTCTCCGCGACGTAGTCGTAGCTGCCGCTCGCGAGCCAGGTGCTCTTGAAATTGCCGCGGCAGGTGTGGATCGCGACCGTCATGTCATCGGGCACGTCGCGGATCGCGGCGTTCACCGCGTCGGCGTACATGGCGTTGTCCTTTTTCGGGTCGTCGCCGAGCTTCCTGAAATTCTCCTGGACCTTGGGGTCGCCCATCATGGCGATGGTGGTGTCGTCGATCTGCAGGTAGCGGCAGCCGGCCTTGTACAGGTCGGCGATTTCCTCGCGGTAGGCCCGGGTGAGATCGGCCCAGAACTCGTCCAGGTCGGGATAGGTTTTCTTGAGCGATTCGCGGTCGCCGCGCGCGTGCAGCATCGCGGGCGAAGGCATGGTGAACTTGGGCGTGCGCTTGGCGACCGACTTCAGGAACTTGAAGTGCTCGAGCATGGAGGGTTTCGTGCGCCGGATCTTGCTTTTCACCAGCATGAAGGGCGGCTGCTCCTCGGTGTTCTTGAACTTCGCGTCGCCGTAGGCGTCGCCCGCGGCAAGCTCCACGCCGTCGAAGCCGTGGATGAAATCGATGTGCCACCAGTCGCGGCGGAACTCGCCGTCGGTCACCACCTGCATCCCGACCGATTCCTGCCTGGCGACGGCTTCGCGGATGTGCTTGTCCTGCAGCGCGCGCAGCGCCTCGGCGCCGATCTCGCCGCGCTTCGCCTTCGCGCGCGCTTCGTGCAGCTCGGCGGGGCGCAGGAGGCTGCCGACGTGGTCGGCGCGAAAGGGTGGGGCGGTACGTTGGGTCATGGTGACTCCCGATGGGTGCTGCAGAGGACTGGGGAAAAGAATTTGAGGCGAAGTGCCGCGCCCTGTCAACCTTTTTTCAGCCCAACGCGAAAGTAGGAGGAGAGTGGGACGCCCGGGCGTCCGGGCCCGACTGCAGTTCACGCTACAATACCGGCTCATCGGCGTGCGCGGCGGTTCGCCGCGCACAGACCGAAAATTCGCCCGACTTTAGGGCCTTGAAGCAGGAGACCTCAATGCATCGAATCATTTTCCGAATCGGCCTCGCGGCTTCTTGCGCGATGCTGGGCGCGTCCGGCGCGTTCGCGCAGGCCTATCCGTCCCAGCCGATCAGGGTCATCGTTCCGTTCACGCCGGGCACCGGCATGGACACCATCGCCCGCAGCGTCGGCCCGAAGCTCTCGGAGCGCCTGGGACAGCCCGTCATCATCGAGAACAAGCCCGGGGCGAGCGGGAACATCGGCGCCGAGATGGTCGCCAAGGCGGCGCCGGACGGGTACACGGTGATGATCACGGCGAACACGATGCTGATCGCGGCCAGCCTGTACCGAAACGTTCCCTACGACCCGCTTACCGATTTCTCGCCCATCTCGCTCGCCGCCTGGGGAACGCTGCTGCTCACGGTCAATGCCAAGGCGAACATCAACTCGGTCGCCGATCTGATCGCACAGGCGAAGGCCAGCCCGGGCAAGCTCACTTACGCCTCTCCGGGCGTGGGCACGCCGCATCACATGTCGATGGAGCTGTTCAAGGACCTGACCGGCACGAACCTGCTGCACGTGCCTTACAAGGGCAGCGCCGGCGCGCTCACCGATCTGCTCTCCGGGGAGGTGAATGCCGGATTCGTGCCGATTCACGTAGCCATGCCCCACGTCAAGACGGGCAGGCTCAAGGCGATTGCGGTGGGCAGCGCGAAACGTCACCCGAACGCGCCGGATGTTCCGACCTTGCAGGAGCTCGGGGTGAAAGGCGCGGAGGTGGACATGTGGTATGCGTTCATGGCGCCCAAGGGCACGTCCGCCCCGGTTGTCTCGAAGCTCGATTCCGAGCTGCGCGCCATCCTTTCGCTTCCGGAAATCAAGGCTGGTTTCGACAAGCAGGGCATGGACGCGGCCTCGTCTTCCCCCGAAGAGTTGAGCGCCCTGATGCGGCGCGATCATGCCCGCTGGGCGGCGGTCATCAAGAAGAACAACATCACCGCCGATTAGTCCGGCAGTTCCAATCCACGAGGAGCGAGGATGGCGCGAGGGCGGATTCTCACCACGCATGCCGGGGCCTTGCCGCGGTCCCCGGAGCTGCGGGAAATGATTTTTGCCCGGGCGGAAGGCAAGCCCTGCGACAAGGACGCGCTCGCCTCGAGGCTGCGCGACGAAGTCGCCGGCGTCGTGCGCAAGCAGGCCGATTGCGGCATCGACAGCGTCAACGACGGCGAGCTCGGCAAGACCAACTTCACCAACTACGTGCGCGAGCGCATCGCGGGGATCGAGATGCGGGATTACCGGCCCGGGGTGGACCCCGCGCCGCTCGACATCAGCGCCCGCGACCTGCGGCAGTTTCCCCTGTACTTCGGCGCGGGCAAGGGCGGGCTCACGGGCGCCGCGATGCGAAAGAAACTCAGCTTCTGCGTCGCGCCGCTGAAATACGCCGGCCACGACGCCCTCGCGGAGGAGATCGAGGATTTCCGCGCGGCGCTCCGGGGCGTGAAAGTCGCCGAGGCCTTCCTGCCGGCGAATACCCCGGGCACGGTCGAGCACTGGCTGAGGAACGAGCACTACAAGGGCGAGGAAGAGTTCGTCTACGCGATCGCCGAGGCGCTGCGGGACGAATACCGGGCGATCGTGGACGCGGGTTTTCTCCTGCAGATCGACGACCCGGACCTCCCGGACGGCTGGCAGATGTATCCGGACATGAGCGTGCGCGAGTACCGCAAGTACGCCACTTTGCGGGTGGACGCGATCAACCATGCGCTGCGCGGCATTCCGCGCGAGAAAGTGCGGCTGCACGTCTGCTGGGGGAGCTTCCACGGCCCGCACAGGAGCGACATTCCCCTGAAGGACATCGTCGATATCGTCTTTCGCGTGCGCGCCTCGAGCTACTCGATCGAAGCCTCGAACCCGGTCCACGAGCACGAATGGCGGGTGTTCGAAGAGGTCAAGCCGCCCGAAGGCGCGGTGCTGATTCCCGGCGTCGTCGGCCACTGCTGCGATTTCATCGAGCATCCGGAGCTCGTCGCCCAGCGCCTGCTCCGTTACGCGAAGCTCCTCGGCCGCGAGAACGTCATGGGCGGGACCGACTGCGGCCTGGGCCCGCGGGTCGGAAGCCCGGAGATCGCCTGGGCGAAACTCGAAGCGCTCGCGCAAGGCGCGCGCCTTGCGAGCAAGCGGCTGTGGATGCGGCCGGCGAAGCCTTCGAAGAACCGCGCGCCGGCGCCGAAACGCGCCAAGGCGCGCAAAGGAAAGGCGCGACGTCCTCAGAGGTGATTGTCATGCCCGCGGCCTTTAGCACCCGCGAAAGCGGGTGGGGCATCCAGAGACTTCCAGAATCCCTGGGGACGACGTCAATATCGCTAGTCCGCTTTTATGTTCGCGGCCTTGGCGACCGCCGTCCACTTGGCGATGTCCCGCGCGATGATCCGGCGGAATTCTTCCGGCGTATTGCCCGACGGGACGATCGCCATCTGATCGAGGCGCTCCCGGATTTCCGGCAGCCTGACGACGCGCGCCACTTCCTCTTGCAGCCGCTTCACGATAGCGGGGGGTGTCGCGGCCGGAGCGAGGAAACCGGTGAAAAGGCGGATCTCGACGTCCGGAACGCCCGCCTCGGCAAGTGTCGGCACCTCGGGCCAGTTCGGGTCTCGCGCCGCGCCGGTCACGGCGAGCCCGCGCAACTTGCCGCCTTTGAGCGGGCCGATCGCCGGCGGCGGGTCCATGATGGTCATGGTCACCTGCCCGGACATTACCGCGCCGACCGATTCGCCGCTGCTCTTGTAGGGGATGTGGACGAACTTCGTCCCGGTCTTCTGGTTGAACAGTTCGGCGGCGAGTTGGAAGGGCGCGGCGCTCGCCGCGTAGTTCACCTGGTCCGGCCGCGATTTTGCGTAGGCGACCAGCTCTTTCACCGAATTCACCGGCAGCGACGCGCTCACCACCAGGATCAGCGGGAAATCGCCGATCATCGAGATCGGGGCGAAATCCTTGAGCGGATCGTAGGGAAGCTTGGAGTAGAGCGCCGGGTTCATGGTCATGGGGCCGCTCGGACCCATGAGCAGCGTGGCGCCGTCCGGCGCGGCCTTCGCCACGATCTCGCAGGAGACGATCCCTTGAGCACCGGGCCGGTTCTCGATGATGACGGGCTGTCCCAGGCCCTCGGACAATTTGGGCGCCACCACGCGCACGATGATGTCGTTGCCGCCGCCGGCGGCGTAGCCGACGATGATGCGGATGGGCTTGTTCGGAAAGTCCTGCTGCGCGTGAACTGCCGCGATCGCGGATGAGGCGGCGGCGAGGCACGCGAGCCGTGCGACGAGTCGTAGTCTCATGTTCCCTCCTGGGGCATAGATTGCCACGTCGCCCCAGCCGCGATCAACTCCTTTAGCGGCAGCGCGGCAGTGAGGAAGCTCCGGGATTGCGCAGGCCGGTCGCGGTCGCTAGAGTTGTCCCATGGGGAGGCTCATAAGCCTGCTGGCGGTCGTGCTCACCGGCGCCGCGATCGCGCTGTCCGCGGATCTGTTCCGCATGGCGGGATTCTCGCTCTACACCGAGCAGGTTCTGGCCGGCCTGCTCGCGATCGCCACGCCTCTGATATTCCTGCATGTATCCGCCGCCGGCGAGCGCGGTCGCGCGGGCGCCGTGCCCTGGTACGACCTCGCGGCGGCGATCATCGGCTTCGTCGCGGCCGCGTATCTCGCGGTGCGTTTTGCGACGCTGTCCGAACTCACGTCGAAACAACCTTGGGACGGCCTCCTCGCCGCGGGCGCGCTGCTGGTGCTGTTCCTCGAAGGGCTGCGTCGCACGTCGGGCGGGGCGCTTTTCTACACGACCCTTGCGTTCATCGCGCTTGCGATGTTCGGCGGGTCCCTGCCCGGGGAGTTCGCCGCGCGCTCGATACCGCTGCCGCGCCTGGCCTACTACCTCGTGTGGGATTCGAGCGCGATTCTCGGCATCGCGATCAAGATCATCGCGACCGTCGTGGTGGTCTACGTTTTTTTCGGCCAGGTGCTCTTCAAGGCGGGCGGCTCCACCTTCTTCACCGGCATCGCGATGGCGCTGATGGGGAAGTACCGCGGCGGTCCGGCCAAGATCGCCATCGTGGGCTCGTCCCTGTTCGGATCGATCTCCGGCAACATCGTCTCGAACGTCATGACGGTGGGCACGGTGACGATTCCGCTGATGAAGCGCGCAGGGTTCCGGCCCCACCTCGCGGCCGCGATCGAGGCCTGCGCCTCGACGGGGGGCCAGATCACGCCGCCGGTCATGGGGATCGCGGCCTTCATCATGGCGGAGTTTCTCCAGGTGCCTTTCTACGAAGTCGCCCTGGCGGCGGTCATACCTGCGCTCCTTTTTTATGTCGCGCTCTTCATCCAGGTGGATCTGGAGGCGGCGCGCAGCAACATCCTGCCGATGCCCAAGGAGGAAATCCCGCGGCTCGGCCGGGTTCTCGGGGAAGGCTGGTATTTCCTGCTGCCGCTCGTGGCGCTCGTCTACGCGCTGTTCGGGCTCAACTACGAGCCGGAAATGGCGGGGCTCGTTGCGACCGGGATCGTGCTCGCTCTCGGCGTCCTCTTTCCCTTCCGGGGAAAGCGCATCGGCTTTCGCGACCTCTACGCGATGCTGCGCGACGCGGGGATCGCCGTGCTCGATCTGTTCATGCTCGGCGCGGCGGCCGGGATCATGATCGGCGCGCTCAACTACTCGGGGGTGGGATTCACGCTCACGCTGGTGCTGGTCCTTCTTGCCGGAGGCAGCCTCTTCGCGCTGCTGGTGCTCTCGGCGATTGCCAACATCATCCTGGGACTGGGCCTGCCGACGGTGGGCGTCTACATCGTGCTCGCGACGCTGGTGGCTCCGGCGCTCGTCAAGATGGGCATCGATCCGATGGCCGCGCACATGTTCATCATGTACTACGGGTGCTTGTCGATGATCTCGCCGCCCGTGGCGATCGCCGCTTTCGTCGCGGCGAATCTCGCGGGCGCGGATCCGAACCGCACCGGCTGGGTGGCGATGGCCTTCGGCTGGACGCTGTTCGTGATTCCCTTCCTGTTCGTGTTCTCCGGGACGCTGTTGCTGAAAGGCGATGCGCTGTCGATCGCCGTCGATTTGTTCCTCGCGGTCGCGGGGGTCTGGTTCATATCCGCGGCGATGATGGGCTATGCCGCGCGTCCCCTCGGTTTTGCCGCCCGCATCTGCCACGGCGTCACGGGCGTGTGCCTGTTCATGCCGGCGAATGCCTTCGGCGCCGGGCGCTGGATCAACGCGGCGGGATTGGGCCTCGCCGTCGCGATGCTCGTCCGGGAGAAAGCCTCCCGCCGGCGCGCTGTCGCCGCCGAGGGATGATTCGAGCCGACCGGAGGGCGATCGTGCACAAAGCCAAGAGGGTCAAGATCATCCGTCTGGTGAAGCGCCGAGCGGACCTGACGCTCGCGCAATTCAAGGACTACTGGCTCACTCAGCACGCCCGGCACGAGCGTCGCGCAATCGAAACGACGCCGCTGCAAAAGGTCGTGGCGAGCTTCGCCACCGGCGAGATCGCCCTGGGCGGGACGGTGCCGCCGTTCGACGGCATGGTGGCGCTTTATTTCAGGAACCTCAAGGACGCCCGCGCGACTTTTTCGGGGCCGGCGACGGCGGCGATGCGCGAGGACGCGAAGAGCTTCGTCGACTTGAGCCTGGTTCCCCCGCAGATCTTCGCAGACGAGTACCTGATGTCCGAGAAGCCGGGCGCCGGGGCTTCGATAAAGTCCTCCGGGCAGATCAAGATCATCCGCACGGTCACCCGGCGAAGCGATCTGGCCCACTCGCGGTTCAAGGAGTACTGGTTGAAAAACCACTCGAAACTCGAGGACCGGGTGATCGCGCAGACGGCGATGCAGCGCATCGTCGCGACTTTCGCCCTTCCGGAAAAGGACAGGAAGCCGGATTTCGACGGCATGGCCGAGCTTTACTTCAACGGCCTTGAGGACATCCGCACGATGTTCGCCGGGCCCGTTCCGGCGATGATGCGCAAGGACGAGGAGAATTTCGTGCAGATGGATGCTCCTGCGGTGCGGCTGGTGGCGGAGGAATATGTGATCGGTGACAAAACGTAGAATCAATCAATGCTGTCATCCTGAGCGAAGCGAAGGATCTGCTTTTGCGTGACTTGAAAAGCAGATTCTTCGGGCCGTGCCCTCAGAATGACGATTATTATAGGAGGGGGCATGATCCAGGAAAAAGACGTGCTGGTCCCGGTGCGGGACGGCGTGAAGATCGGCGTGCGCATTTATCGGCCGGAGGGAAGCGGGCCGTTTCCGGCGCTCTTTGCGGCGTCGCCCTACCGCTACGACAACAACGAGCTGCCGCCGCGGCCGATGTTCCTGTGGCGCGAGACCGGTCCGATCGAATGGTACGTCGAGCAGGGCTACGCCTACGTGCACGCCGACGTGCGCGGCACCGGCATCTCGGGCGGGGAATTCGGTTTCCTCTCCCGCGCGGAGCAGCAGGATCTCTACGACGTCATCGAATGGATCGCCAAGCAGAAATGGTCGAGCGGCAAGGTCGGGGGCATCGGTCAATCGTACTACTGCATGTCGCAGTGGTTCATGGGCATCCAGAATCCGCCGCACCTCGCCTGCCTCGCCGTCTACGACGGGATGAACGATCCCTATCGCTACCTCGCGTTTCGCGGCGGGATCGAGAGCAATTTCCCCCTGTACTGGTTCAACGCGAGCGTGCGCGTGCCGAATCTCTATCCCGCGAACGGCGATCATCCGCGCATCCTCGAAAGAGATTTCTATCTCGACGTTCAGGGCCACCCGAACTACGACACGTACTGGAGGGAGCGCACCGCCGCCGAGCACTTGGAAAAAATCAAGGTGCCGATCTTCTCGATCGGCGTGTGGGCGAAGATGGAGCTGCATCTGGCCGGGAATATTCTCGGCTATCAAAAGGCGCAGGGTCCGAAGAAGCTCTTCATCACCGGGACAGCCACCGCGGTCACTTCGCAGATCGATTTCAACAACATCGAATTCCACAAGAAATACCTGCTGCCGTTCTACGGCAAGCACCTGAAAGGCGAGAAGACGAGCTACGACGAGCGTCCCAGCGTCGAGTACGTTGTGAAGAACACGGGCGTCGCGCGGTCCTTCGATTCCTGGCCGCCGCCCGGCACGCGCAAAGTGAAGTTCTATCTCGGCAAGGGGCCGACCGGAAGCGTCACTTCGCTCAACGACGGCTCATTGCAAGGCGCGTCTCCCGGAGCGGACGGCGGGAGCACGACTTACGCCTATCCGCATGCGCGCTGGGTGCTGGGGGTGGTCGCGGTCGGGCCGCAGGGCCCCGACCCCGCGGCGGCGGTGCTGACTTTCACCGGCGCGCCGCTCGACGCGGACATGGAAGTCGCCGGCCACGGCAAGGCGATCCTGCACGCCTCCTCCACACGCAATGACATGGATTTCCACGTCAAGATTTCCGAGCAGTTCCCCCAGGCGCCCGAAGAGCGCGCGAAGGGAATCCAGCCGCGTTACGCGATCGTGACCAAAGGCTGGCTGCGCGCCTCGCACGCGATGGACCGCGATCCGGCGCGCAGCACCGAGGACGTCCCGCATTACACGCACGCGAACCCCCAACCGCTTGCGCCGGGCAAGATCTACGAGCTCGAGATTCCCCTGATGGCGATCGCCTGGCGCTTCCAGAAAGGCAGCCGAATCCGCGTCGAGATCGCCTGCGGCGATTCACCCATCACCGATGGCCTCTTCTTCCACGTCTATCGCCCGGACAAGATCGGCAGCGACACGATTCACCACGACGCCGGCCGTCCCTCGCAGCTGATTTTGCCGGTGCTGGAGGTGCATTGATCGGGCAAACTCAAGAACGGAGTCATTCTGAGGCGCAGCCGAAGAATCTGCTCTTGTCGTTTGACAGCAGTTCCTTCGCTCCTCTCAGGATGACGTGCACCAGCGCCGCGAAGCGGCGCGTGCACGTCACTTCGCCAGGCCGATTTCCTTGTAGTACTTCATCGCACCGGGGTGCAGCGGCACGCCTTCCAGAACCTTCGGCATGTTCTGCGGCTGAAAGAGCGCGAAAGGAGGGAAGGTCGCGACCAGGTCCTCCTTGCCGTCGTGCAGGGCTTTTGCCACCCTGTAGACGACGTCATCGGGCACTTTGGCGTTGGTGATCAGCACCATGTCGAAGGCGATCAGGTTGGTCGGCCTGGTGATTCCCTCGATCGCCGGATGGGGGGCGACCTGCATCACGTAGGCGCCCGGCAAGAGCGCCTGCGTGCGCTTCATCGCGTCCGGCGAAGTGCCGACCTCGAGGACGCGCAGGCCTCCGACGCTCGCGTTCGCCTGCTTGATCGCCGCCGAGCCCAGGGCGAAGAACAGCACGTCGACTCTGCCGCTCATGAAATCCTCCGCCTGCCGGACCACGTTCGGGGCCGGAACCTTCACCACGTCGCCGTAGCCGAGTCCCATGTTCGCGAGGTGCGCCTCGATGATCCGCGCGATCGTCTTTTGCGCGTTGAACTCGCTGGAAACACGCTTGCCTTTGAGATCGGCGATCGAATTGATCCTGGAGTCGGCGCGCACGTGCATGGCGACCCGGTACGGAATGAGGGAACCGACGTAGCGCATCGCCGCTTGCCTGCCCCTACCCTCGTATTCGCCGGTGCCGGTCGAATAAAACGTCGCGTCGAACGAGTTCGACACGTTGAAATCCGCCGTGCCGCTCTGGACTTCCTCGAAGCCGGTGCTCGCCTGCGCCTGGACGATGGCGCGGAGCTTCGCCTTCTCGACGAGCACCTTGGCGATCGCCTGCCCGGCGGAGTTGGAGAAGGACCCGGCCGGGGTGGTGACGATGCCGATCGTCTGGGCGCTTGCCGCGCCCGTCAGCAAGGGAGCACATAGCGCCAGGAAGTGAAGCGATTTCATGGTCAATCCCTCCTCGCATGCCGGCGGACTAGGGAAACTCTGATCAACCCTGATTTCGTCATTCCCGCGTAAGCGGGAATCCAGGAATTTCAGCCGCTTGCTGGATGCCCGCTTTCGCGGGCATGACATTAATCAGAGCATCCCTATGCCGCCATTTCTTTTACAGCGGCTTTCTCTCCCTCGGCGGGGAACAACAATGCTGCCGTAAAGGTGACAAACGCCAGCGTTCCCAGCACGTAGTACAAAAGCTTGAAGTCCCCGCTCGACTTGTAAACCCAGGCGACCAGCGGCACGGCGAGGGCGCTCGCCCCGAACGAGACCACGTAACGCACCGCATAGGCGCGCGCGCGCCATTCCTCTGCGGTGTAGCGCGCGATCATGGCGTCGTTGATCGGGATCTGCCCGAACACGAAGAACATCATCGCTACGGCGGTCGCAAGCATCAGGTAATTGTCGGTGGTGCCGGCGAGAGCAAGCAGCGGCACCTGCAGGGCGACCACCGGGACAAACACCGATTTGAGCGAACGGCGGTCGAGCCACCAGCCGACGCAGAGCTGCGCCATCGCGGCGATCAGATAGACGCCGCACACGAGCATGCCGATGCCGAAGGTCGAGTGGGTCAGGGCCGAGAGGCGCTCGTCGAACACCTTGGGCATGGAAATGGTCGTGGCGTTGAAGATCACGCCGCCGCAGGCGGTGGCGACCGTGAGGACCGCGAACACGCGGGCGAGGTCTGCGCGCGAGGGCTTGTGGAGCCCGCTCCGGCGCGCCGGCGTTTCACTTTGCGCTTCGCGCGCGAACTGCACGAATGCCACGCCCACGCCAAGAGCGATTGCGCCGGGAACGATGAACGCAGCACGCCAGCCGATCGCATCGGCGAGGGCGCCCGCGATCAGCGCGGAGAACGCGACGCCGACGTTGCCGAAAACTCCGTTCACCCCGAGGACCCGGCCCACGTTCTCCCGGTTTGCGACGAGCATGGCGATGCCGACCGGGTGGTAGATCGCGGCAAACACGCCGATCAGCGTGAGACCCAGGGCGATCTGCGCGGGCCCGGTGGCGAAGCCGGTGAGGATGCTCGCGGTTCCGATGCCGAAGAAGAACACCCCCATCATGCCTCGCCGGCTCCAGCGGTCGGCGAGCCACCCTGCCGGGATCGAGAAGGCGCCGAAGGCGATGAAGCCGCCGAGCGAGAGCGGCAGGAGATCCGCGTAGCCGCGGCCGAACTCCGTACCCATCGCGAGCACCACGGTGGGAAAAATGAGCATGAGGAGATGATCGAGCGTGTGCCCGAGATTGAGGAACAGGCTCATGCTGCGCGAGGCTTTCACGGGGAAATGATAACCGGGCGAGCCGGACGCCGCTCGGCCGGAGGAGGGTTTGGAGTTGCTACAGTGGAAATCAGCGCCGTTTAGTATGACAATTGATGAAGCGAGCTCGAGGGGCATCACCATGACACCAGGACGCATCCTTTGCGCGTTGACGGCCTTCCTTGTGGGACTGGGGGGCGCGGTTGCCCAGGAGCCGAAGGAAAGACCGCACGTCCAGAAATCCCAGCAGGCCCAGGCGAAGGTCGAAAGAGAAGCGGAGGAGATGCTCGCCGCCGTGGTGCGGGTCAGGATGAAGGCCATTCCCAACGCCCGCAGCAATACGAACCTGGGTCCGAGCCGCGAGGGGAGCGGCGTCGTGATCGACGAGCGCGGGCACATCGTCACGATCGGTTATATCGTGATCGAGGCCGATTCGATCGAGATCACCACGCAGGACGACAGGACCGTTCCCGCCACGTTGATCGGTTACGACCACGCGAGCGGCTTCGGATTGCTGCGCTCGGGCGCGCCGCTGGGCGTGAAGCCCATGCCCATGGGGCAGGCGGCCGATCTCGCCGCGCGCGAGCCGGTGATGATCCTGCCGGCGGGCGGACGCGAGGCGGCGAGCCTCGCCTACGTCGTCTCCAAGCGCAAGTTCGCGGCCAGCTGGGAATACCTGCTCGAGACCGCGATCTTCACGGCGCCGCCGACGATGCAGTGGGCAGGCGCGGCGCTGGTGAGCCGCGAGGGGAAACTGGTCGGCATCGGCTCGCTGTTGGTGCGCGAAACGCAGGAGGGCGAATTGCAGGTCCCGGGAAACATGTTCGTGCCGATTGACCTGCTCAAGCCGATCCTCGCCGACCTCATCGAAAAAGGACGCAGGAGCGGGCCTGCGCGTCCGTGGCTGGGTCTGGCGACCGAGGAGCTGCACGGGCATCTTCTCGTAACGCGGGTCTCGCCCGACGGCCCTGCGGACAAGGCCGGGGTGAGAAATGGAGATATCGTCGTAGGCGTCGGCGCGGACCCGGTCAAGAGCCACGAGGAACTCTACCGAAAGGTATGGGGCCTGGGCGCGGCCGGGATCGAAGTTCCGCTCAAGATTGTGCAGGGCGCGGACGTGCGCGAATTCAAGTTGCGCTCGATCGACCGTTTCCAGTACTTCAGGGAAAAGCCTGTCTACTGAATCCGCGGAAGCAGGTTTCCAAAAAAATCGGCGTAGCCGCGAGACGCGGGTACGCCGAAAGGTGCTGCGGAGGAGATCGGTTTTTACCGGCGGATTCGCGCCAGGCGGCGGAAGCCGATTTCGAAATCGTTGGCGACGGCGTAGCTGAAGCGCTCGGTGTCGTTGCCACCTTGCATCAGCTGGTACAGGGACAGCGCGGTACCCAGTGAGAGGCCTGCAACGCACAGGATCTGAAGCACGAGAATGATGGTTTCCATGGTCTTCTCCTCTTTTCCGATTGAAAGTTTGTTTCCTTGCCCTACTTAGAGCAGGAAGCGGGCCAGGTCCGATTCGAGCGCGCCATGGCCGGAGGGGTTGTATACAACACTTTGATTATTAACATTTATAAGGGTCTGTCCCCACTATTGCTGCCGAGAGGAGGTACCCGCCGGGAGTGGCGCACGGCTGACAGCGGCGTCACAGCCTCCGAGGGTCACTTCGCGTGAGCACGCAATTCACGGGCACGATGCCGATACAGGAGCACCAGCGTTTCGACCTTGCAGCGCTGGAGGGCTATCTCCACAACCACGGATTTTCCGGGCCGCTCGCCGTGGAGCAGTTCAAAGGCGGCCAGTCGAACCCGACCTATCTGATCCGCGGCGCGGGAAAACACCACGTGCTGCGCGCCAAGCCAGGCCCGGCGGCGAAGCTCCTTCCCTCGGCGCATGCGGTGGAGCGCGAGTTCCGGGTGATCACGGCGCTCGGGCAGGCGGGCATTCCCGTGCCGCGAACCTATTGCCTGTGCGAGGACGAGAGCGTCATCGGGCGCGCGTTCTACATCATGGAGTACGTCGAGGGCCGCGTGCTCTGGGACCCGTCGCTTCCGGGCATGACGCCCCCTGAGCGCGCCGCGATCTACGAAGAGATGAACCGGGTGATCGCGGCGCTCCACCAGGTCGATTACGCGGCCGCAGGCCTCGCGGACTTCGGAAAACCGGGCAACTATTTCGCGCGGCAGATCGGGCGCTGGAGCAGGCAGTACCGGGCTTCGGAGACCGAACGAATCGAGCCCATGGACGCCCTGATCGCCTGGCTGCCGGAAAACATCCCGGCAGGCGACGAAACGGCGGTGGTGCACGGCGATTACCGCATGGACAACCTGATTTTCCATCCGCACGAACCGAGAATTCTCGCCATCCTCGACTGGGAGCTTTCCACGCTCGGCCACCCGCTCGCGGATTTCTCGTATCACTGCATGAGCTGGCATATTCCGCCGGGGCAGTTTCGCGGCATCGCGGGGCTCGACCTCGCCGCGCTGGGCATTCCGGGCGAGTCGCAAACCATTGCGTCATACTGCGCTCGCACCGGCCGCGGGGAGATAGAGCATTGGGATTTCTATCTCGCCTACAATCTGTTCCGGATCGCCGCGATCCTGCAGGGCGTGATGAAACGGGCGCTCGAGGGCACGGCGGCCAGCGCCCAGGCGCTCGAGGCGGGAAAGCGCGCCCGCCCGCTCGCGGAGCTGGGGTGGAAATACGCCGGGAAAGCGATGACGCACAAGTAGCACGAGGGCCGAATGGATTTTTCCTACTCCGACAAAGTGAAAGCGCTGCAGAGGAAGCTTGCGCGCTTCATGGACGAGCACGTCTATCCGAACGAGCGCCGCTTCCACGACGAGGTCGAAGCGAACCGCGCGAAGGGCGATCCCTGGGTGCCCAGCCGCCTGATCGGCGAGCTGAAGCCGAAGGCGCGCGCCGAAGGACTGTGGAACCTTTTCCTCCCGCGCTCGCCGCGGGCGCCCGAAGGCCTCTCCAACCTCGAATACGCGCCGCTGTGCGAAATCATGGGGCGCGTGCACTGGGCCCCGGAAGTGTTCAACTGCTCCGCGCCGGATACAGGCAACATGGAGACGCTGGAGCGCTACGGCACCGAGGAGCAGAAGAAAGAATGGCTCGACCCGCTGCTGCGGGGGGAGATTCGCTCGGCATTCCTCATGACCGAGCCGGAGGTGGCCTCCTCCGATGCGGCCAACATCCAGTGCCGCATCGAGCGCAGCGCAAACGACTACGTCGTCAACGGGCGCAAATGGTGGTCATCGGGCGCGGGCGATCCGCGCTGCAAGCTCTTCATCGTGATGGGCAAGACCGATCCCGGCGCGGCGAAATACGCGCAGCAGTCGATGATCCTCGTGCCGCGCGATGCGCCCGGCGTGAAAATCCTGCGTCCCTTGAGCATCTTCGGCTACGACGACGCGCCTCACGGCCACATGGACATCCAGCTCGAGAAAGTGAGGGTGCCGGCCTCCAATATCCTTCTCGGGGAAGGCCGCGGTTTCGAGATCGCTCAAGGGAGGCTCGGACCCGGGCGCATCCACCACTGCATGCGACTCGTGGGCGTCGCCGAGCGCGCGCTCGAGCTGATGTGCAAGCGGAGTCTTTCGCGCGTGACTTTCGGCAAGCCCGTCGCCGAGCGCACGGTGACGCAGGAGCGCATCGCGGAGGCCCGCATCATGATCGAATCGGCGCGTCTGCTGGTGCTGAAGGCCGCCTCCATGATGGACACGGCGGGGAACAAGGCGGCGCGAGCCGAGATCGCGATGATCAAGGTGCTCGCGCCCAACGTCGCGTGCAAGGTGCTCGACTGGGCGATGCAGGCGCACGGCGGCGCCGGCGTGTCGGAGGATTTCCCGCTCGCCTACATGTACGCCAGCGCGCGCACGCTGCGCTTCGCCGACGGACCCGACGAAGTGCACCGCAACGCCATCGCCAAGCTAGAGTTGTCCAGGCACTTCAAGGCGCCGAAGCGCTAGGTTCGTCATTCCCGCGAAAGCGGGAATCCAGTGTCTCTAAGAAGCCGCTGGATTCCGGCTCGCGCTGCGCGCGTCCGGAATGACGGGCGGGGCGACCCTAAGCCCTCATCGAGAACGCCCAAAGCGCGAGGGCGCACGCAAGGAGCGCGAGCGCGGAGAGCGCGAGCGACCAATGGATGCCGATCAGGCTGCCGACCAGTCCCACGGTGACGCCGCTGAAAGCGCGCAGGCCGTTGTTCGCGGTGTTGTACAGGCCGATCAGGCGGCCGCGCAGCTGCGCCGGAGCGTTCAGCTGGACGAGCGTCTGCGACATGGCGCTGAAGGCAAGGTTCAGGAATCCGGCGACGAACATGAGCGCGACGGCGAGGGGATAGTTCGTGGCCGCGGCGAATCCCGCAATGACCAGGCACCAAAGCACCGTGAAGACGATCGCCGTCTGCGGGCGCGCCTGAAGCAGTCCTCTGCTCTCCAGGATGAGGCCGCCCGTGAGGGCTCCGGCGGCGTTGGCTCCGAGCAAGATGCTGTAGCGCACGCCGGCGTCGTCCGTGCCCAGGTCGTGCGCGTACTCCGGCATCTGGGCCTGGAACGCGTTGCCGACGAAAAACGAAGAGACGCCCGCCAGAAGGATCATCGAGAAAATCGTGCGGTTGCCCGAGACACCGCGCAGAAGCGCGACCGTGTCGGCGAGACCGGTTGCGCTCCGCTTCGCCCCCTGTGCCTGACGGCGATGTCCGTCGTAGGGGACTTTCCAGAGCCAGAGGAGCAAAGGAACGTAGATCAGCACGTTGACCAGAAGCCCCGCGGGCGGACCGAGGACCAGCATCAGCCCGCCGCCCACCGCGGGCCCCATCAGCAGGCCCAGGTAGCGGCTGGTGGCGGAGAGGCGGATCGCGCTTTGCAGCTCTTCGGATCCGACGATGTCGTGGACGAGGAGCTGGCTCGCCGGTCCCCACATCACCCCGGCCATCCCGTGCACGGTCAAAAGGACCATCGCGTGCCACAGCTCGATCGTATCGGTGAGGAAGAGCAGGCCCCAGGCGAGCGACACCCCCATGAAGAGAACGAGCGCGAAC
>Ga0137436_1000077_pt1 | contig 30822 bp, 25 predicted proteins | sample EasRivERMGT119_2_FD_102328 | JGI IMG/M metagenome (GOLD analysis project Ga0137436, IMG submission 102328) | Soil microbial communities from meander-bound floodplain in the East River, Colorado, USA - East River MetaG ERMGT119_2 | ecosystem: Environmental > Terrestrial > Soil > Floodplain ...
GAGGGAAAGCGGCAGATGCCCGACGGCCTCGAGACCGAGGTCGGCAAGGCGCTCGCGCGGCTCGAGAAGGTGCAGGGCAAGCGATTCGGCGACGTCGCCGACCCGCTTCTCGTCTCGGTGCGCTCCGGGGCGAAGTTCTCGATGCCCGGGATGATGGACACGATCCTCAACCTCGGGCTCAACGACCAGGCGGTCGAGGGGCTCGCGCGCATCGCGGGAGACCGGCGGTTCGCGCTCGATTCGTACCGCCGTTTCATCCAGATGTACTCCGGCGTCGTGCTCGAGATCGACAAGGCGGTCTTCGAGCACATGATCGCCGCGGCGAAGCGCGCGCGCCGGGTCCAAGACGACACGGGCCTGCGCGAGGCCGACCTGGCGAAGCTCGTCGCCGCGTTCAAGGCGCACGTCAGAAAAGCCACGGGCAAGCCGTTCCCGCAGGAGCCGCAGGCGCAGCTCTGGGGTGCGATCGCCGCCGTGTTCCGCAGCTGGGACAACGAGCGCGCGCGGCTCTACCGCCGTCAGTACGGGATCCCCGACGACCTCGGCACCGCCGTGAACGTGCAGTGCATGGTCTTCGGCAACCTCGGGAACGACTGCGCGACCGGGGTCGCGTTCACCCGCAATCCGGCGACCGGCGAGAACGTGTTCTTCGGCGAGTATCTTCCCAACGCGCAAGGGGAGGACGTCGTCGCCGGGATCAGGACGCCGCTGGCGATCTCCCGCGCGCAGTCCGGTGGGGCGGGGGACGACTCGCTCGAGGCGCGCGAGCCGCGGTGTTACGCGCAGCTCCTCGAGATCCGGGACACGCTCGAAGCGCACTACAAGGACATGCAGGACATCGAGTTCACGATCGAGCGCGGCACGCTGTACATGCTCCAGACGCGGACCGGGAAGCGAACGGGCTTGGCCGCCCTCCACATCGCCTTCGACTTCAAGGAATCGGGGGTGATCGACACGAAGACGCTCCTGTCGCGCATCGAGGCCGACATGCTCGTGCAGCTCCTGGCCCCGATCTTCGACACGAAGGAAAAGGATCGCGCGCGCACGCAGGGACGCGTGCTCGGCCGGGGGCTTCCCGCAGGTCCAGGAGCGGCCTCGGGCGCCATCGCCTTCACCGCCGAGCGCGCGGTTGAGATGGCCGCGAAAGGCCGGCCGGTGCTCCTCGTGCGCGCCGAGACGAGCCCCGAGGACCTCGCCGGCATGGTGGCGGCCGTCGGCATCCTCACGAGCCGCGGCGGGATGACCTCCCACGCGGCGGTCGTCGCGCGAGGGATGGGCAAGCCCTGCGTCGTCGGCGCCGAGGCGCTGCGCGTGGACGTCGGCGCGCGGCGGCTCTCCGCCGGCAAGCGGGTCCTGAAGGAAGGGGAGTTCGTCTCGATCGACGGCGCCACGGGCGAGGTGATCGAAGGGAGCCTGACGCCCCATCCCTCCGAGATCCAGCAGATCCTCGTCGAGAAGACGCTCAAGCCCGAGCGCTCGCGCCTGTACGGGCGTTACGCACAGCTCATGCGGTGGGCCGACGACGAGAGGCGGCTGAAGGTCCGCACGAACGCGGACACCCCCCACGACGCCGAGGTCGCGCGCGCGTTCGGCGCCCAGGGGATCGGGCTGTGCCGCACCGAGCACATGTTCTTCGCCGAGGATCGCATCGCGGCGGTGCGGGAGATGATCCTCGCGGACGACCTTTCCGGCCGCGCGAAGGCCCTGGCGAAGCTGCTCCCGATGCAGCGCAAGGACTTCATCGGGATCTTCAAGGCGATGCGCGGTCTGCCGGTGACGATCCGGCTGCTCGACCCGCCGCTCCACGAGTTCCTCCCGAGCACCCCCGAGCAGTTCCGCAAGCTCGCGCGCCAGATGCGGGTGCCGGTTAGGCGCCTCGAGGAGCGGGCGCAGCAGCTCCACGAGACCAACCCGATGCTCGGCCATCGCGGATGCCGCCTCGGGATCACCTATCCCGAGGTCTACGCGATGCAGGCGAGGGCGATCTTCGAGGCGGCCGCGCGGTGCATCGCCTCGAGGGTCGACGTCCAACCGGAGATCATGATCCCCCTCGTCGGCGCCGTGCGGGAGTTCACCGATCTCGCCGCGCGCATCCGGGCGGTGGGGGAGGCGGTCGCGGCCCGGACGGGGGTCGCGGTACCCTACCTCCTCGGCACGATGATCGAGGTGCCCCGCGCCTGCCTCGTGGCGGGATCGATCGCGCGCGAGGCGGAGTTCTTCTCCTTCGGCACCAACGACCTGACGCAGATGACCTACGGGTTCTCCCGCGACGACATCGGGAAGTTTCTGCCCGACTACCTCGAGGCCCGCATCCTCCCGGTCGATCCGTTTCAATCGGTGGACCCGGACGGCGTGGGCCGCCTGGTCCGCCTGGCGGTCGAGGAGGGGAGGGGCGCGCGGCCCGACCTCAAGGTGGGGATCTGCGGGGAGCACGGCGGCGATCCCGCGTCGGTCGAGTTCTTCCATCGGAGCGGTCTGGATTACGTCTCCTGCTCGCCGTATCGCGTTCCGGTCGCCCGCCTCGCGGCGGCGCATGCGGCGCTGCGCGAGCACGGCGATCAGGGCTCCCACACGGCCTAGACTCGATTGACGATGCCCGGGACGGGGGGTATAGTGCCGCGCTTTCTCGCGGCACTTTGCCGCTCCCTCGAGGATGGCGATGAAGTCGAAACCCGCGAAGGCGAAGACGGTGGCGAAGCGCGAGCCGCCGAAGCCCGTCGCGAAAAAGGCGGCTGCGAAAGCGGCCCCCAAGCTCACGGCGGCGAAGACGGCTCCCCCGAAGCCGGTCGTCAAGAAGGCTCCGAAGGTCGCGGCGATCGCCAAATCGGCGAAACCCGCCGCGAAGCTGGTGCCGAAGGCGCCGGTGAAGCCGAAGGCCCCGCCGAAGCCGCCGCCGATCTCGCTCAAGCGCAAGGACCTCGCGCACTTCCGCGAGCTGCTCGTCAAGAAGCGCCAAGAGCTGATGCGCGCGTACTCGATCAGCAAGGGCGATTCGCAGTCCGACCTGGACAACGGGACCGAGGACTACGTCGATTACGCGGTCAACTCCTACGCGCGCGAATTCCTGCTGTCGCTCACCGAGCTCGAGCGCAAGCAGCTCTTGCAAGTGGAAGACGCGCTGTCCCGCATCGATCGCGGAGAATACGGGCGCTGCCAGCAGTGCGCCGAAGAGATCAACCGGAAGCGGCTCGAGGTGCAGCCGTGGGCGCGTCACTGCGTCCGCTGCCAGGAGCTCGAGGAGCAGGGACTGCTGCCGCAGTTCCCCGCGCACGTCTCCGAGGAAGACTACGCCGAGGAGCCCGAGGAGGCCGCCCCGCGCGACGAGGACCTCGAGACCGATGCCGAGCCGGAGGACGCGCCCATCGATGAGGAGCCGCTCGTCGTCGAGGGAGACGACTCGGAGGAGTAGCCCTCCGGAGGGTTTCCCTTGAGCGCGTCGGCGACGCTTCCCGAGGTGCGGGTCGCGGCGCGCGCGAGGCGACGCCTCGACGGCGCGCACCCTTGGATCTTCCGCGACGACGTGGTCGACGACGGGGGCGCCGCGCACGGCGACCTCGTGCGCGTCTGCGACGACCGGCGTCAGCGGCGCGGCATCGCGTTCTGGTCGAGCCACTCGAAGATCGCGCTCCGGCGCGTCGCGCGCGGCGAGGCGGCTCCCGACCGCGCGTTCTGGGACGGACGGGTCGAAGCGGCGCTCGCGCGGCGAGGCCCCGTGGTCGCGGAGTGGGCCGCCCGCCGGCTCCTCTTTGGTGAGAGCGACGGCGTCCCCGGCCTCGTCGCCGACCTGTACGGCTCCCACCTCGTGGTGCAGACGCTGACCGCGGGGGCCGAGCGCGTGCTTCCCGACGTCCTCGCCGCGCTCTCCTCCCGGCTGCGGATCGAGTCGGTGCTCGCGCGCAACGATCCCGCCGTGCGCCTCCTCGAGGGGCTGGCGCGGGAGGTGCGGCAGGTCGAGGGCACCACACCCGAGACGATCCAGATCGACGAGGGCGGGATCGCGATCCTCGTGGACCCCTGGCGCGGTCAGAAGACAGGGGCCTTCCTGGATCAGCGCGAGAACAGGATGGCGGCGGGGGCCCTCGCACGGGGACGGGCGATCGACGTCTTCGCGTACCACGCCTCCTTCGCCCTCCACGCCGCACCCTGGTGCCAAGAGGTCGTCGTCGTCGACGCCTCGCGCGACGCCCTGGAGCGCGGGAGGGCGGCGGCTGCGGCGAACGCCGCGTCGAACCTCACCTTCGTCGAGGCGGCGGCCTTCGACGACCTCCGCGCCCGCGAGCGGGCGGGGGAGCGGTTCGACCTCGTCATGGTCGATCCCCCGGCGTTCGCGAAGCGTCGCGCCGACGTGCCCGCGGCCCGTCGCGGGTACCGCGAGATCAACCTGCGCGCCCTGCGGCTGCTCGCACCGGGAGGCGTCCTCGTGACCTCCTCGTGCTCCGCCAACCTCGACGAGCCGGCCTTCGAGGAGGTCCTGGTCGAAGCTCTGGCGGACTCGGGGCGCACGGCCACGATCGTGGCGCGGCGCGGCCAGGCCGCGGACCACCCGGCCCTCCTCGGCTTCCCCGAGAGCCGCTATCTGAAGTGCTTCATCCTCCGCGAGGGAGGCGGGGCCGCATGAGGCGCGCCGCCCCCGCGTGGGCGGTCGCGTCGCTCCTGGCGGTCGCGGCCGCCGCCGCCGAGGATCGCTCGTGGCTGCAGGGGAAGCTCGAGACGGGATTCTCGGAAGCGCTCGGGGGCACGGTCCGGATCGGGTCGATGGACGTCGGGTGGACCTCGCTCGCGGCGACGGTCCGGGACGTGACGATCACCCTTCCCGCCGAGGGCGCGCCGCCGCTGACCGTGTCGATCTCGCAGGCGCGCGTGAAGCTCGCGTGGTCGGGGCTGACCGGACTCGCCGGCGGATCGATCCACATCACCGAGCTCGACGCCGAGGGCGCCGAGGTGTCGTGCAGCCGGGAGTGGGTGGAGCATTGGCGGCCCAAGCCGAAAAAGACCGCGCGCTCCGTCGAGGTGCGCGTCGACCACCTCGCCGTCCGCGGCAGCGCGTTCGACTATCGCGACGCGGCCCAGCGCCTGCTGATCCGCGTGCGCGACATCGAGGCGTCCGGCGACTGGTCGACCTACCGGCGCCTGGTGATCGGCGAGGCGAGCGGGCGCGCCGAGATCGAGGCCCCGCTGTTCCGGACGCCGTTCCCCGTGTCGGCGCGCGGGGGCGTGCGCGTGGGCGCGGGACGCGTCGAGATCTTCGCGGCGCGGGCGGAGGGACCGGGGACCGTCGCCGAGCTCGAGTCGGGGACCGTGAGCTGGGGGACCGGGACGTCGTTCACGGCGGAGGGGAGGACGACGGCCGATCTCGCGGCGATCCACCCGTTCCTCGCGACGCGCCTGCCGCTGGGCGGCACCGTGTCGGGCCCGGTCCAGGTGATCCTGGCGGGGGCGCCCGTGCGGGTCGTGCTGCCCCAAGCGAGGACGCAGAGGCTGTTCGTCGGGCCCGTCGTCACCGAGTCGGCGACCGCGGGGCTGACGATCCGGCCCGGGCGGATCGAGGTGCGCGCCCTCGACGCGGCGGCTTACGGCGGGCGGTTTCAAGGCGACGTCGACCTCGCGTTCGGCAAGCAGCTCCAGCTCACGACCGACCTGAAGGGCGAAGGGGCCGATCTCGGGGCGATCGTCGCCTTGACCGGCAAGACGCTTCCCGTGGCCGCGACCGCCGCCGTGACCCTCCGCGTCAGCGGCGATCCGGGAGCGCTCGCGACGTGGACGGGGGAGGGCACGTTCGACGCGGTGCCGCGCGCCCCGGACCCGGCGCGCCGGATTCCCGCACGGGGGCGGGGGCGAGTCGTCTTCGCCGATGGGGCCGTCCGCGTGACGAGCGACAGGCTGGAGCTCGCGGGCGCGACCCTCTCGCTCGCGCTGTCGAGCCCTCTGCCGCCGACGGCCCCCGAGGTCGCGCTGACGCTCTCCGGGACGACGCGCGATGCCGCGGCGACGCAGGCCGCCGCGCTGCGGATGCTCGACGCGCTGGGCGTGCCGCGGAACCGCTTCTCCCAGGAGCCGCTCGCCGGGCACGGTGCGATCCGCGCCGACGTGCGCGCGGGGGCCAAGCCTTCGCTCGCCCTCGAGCTGGATCTGTTCGACGGATCGTGGATGGCGCAAGCGTTCGATGCGGCCCACGTCCTGATCGACTCGGGCCCCGACCGCGTGGCGCTCGAGAAGGTGCGCGTCGCGCGGGGGGAGGAGTCGTTCGAGGGGCGCGCCGTCCTCTCGGTCCCTTCGGGGGCGCTTGCGGAGGTGGACGTCCGCGGCGGCGGGCTCCGGCTCGGGCCCCTGCTGGCGAGCGCCGGGTACGACGTTCCGGTCGACGGCCGGCTCGATCTGGCGCTCCGGGGGGACGATCGGACCGGCGAGCTCCTCGCCGAGGGGCACGCCTTCCTCGCGGGGGCCACGATCGGCCGGGAGATCGTGGACTGGGTCGAGGGGCCTCTCCGCGTCGAGGGGAACCTGATCGCGATGCCGGGGCTCACCGTGCACGGGACCGGGATCGACGCGCGAGGCTCGGCCTCGTACGACTTCGTCCGGCACGAATCCCAGGTGCACCTCGACCCGGTCACGCTCCACCTCGGCGGGCTGCGCACGCTCGCCGAGGCGGGGCTGTTCGCCTCGGGAGACGTCGAGATCCGCGGACCGGTCGCCATCGACGGCGCGGGACCGAGCGGCTTCCTCACCTTGGCCGCGAGCGCCGCACGCGTCGGCACCGAGGCCGCCGCCCGCCAGGTCGGGCTCGGGAACTTCACCGGAACGGCGGCCCTCGCCCCGGAGGGGATCGAGCTGGCGGTGCGCTCCGACGAGGAATCGGCGTGGACCTTCGACGCGTTCCTCGGCTGGCAGAGCACGGTGCCGATCTCCGCCGTCCTCTACTTCGACGACCTGCGCGTCGGAGGCAACGAGAGCCTCGTCGGGGACGCCGTGGACCTGCGCCTCCGCGGCCAGGTGGCGATCGAGGGGGAGCTGACCGCGCCGAAGCGGCTGCTCGTCAACGGAGCGTTCGACAAGGTGACCGCGCGGATCGGATCGCGCTCGCTCGAGGCGGTCGAGCCGTTCCCGGTGCGCCTGGAGGCCGGACACTTCGCGGTGGGACCTTCGCGGTTCGAGGGGGAAGGGGCGTCCCTCGAGCTCGCGGCCGACGGCGACCTCGAGGGGTCGCTCACCGCGCGGCTGAAAGGCGACCTCGACCTCGGGATCGCCTCGACGTTCTGGTCCGAGCTGCGAGGATCGGGGCCGATCGAGATCGACGCCACCGTGAGCGGCTCCGTCGACCACCCGGTCCTCGGAGGCCGGGTCTCCCTCCGATCCGGCCAGCTCCGCGTCATCGGCTACCGCCCCACCCTCGAGCAGATCGACGCGGAGGCGACGCTCGAGGGGAACACGATCTCGTTGACGTCGCTCCACGCCTTCCAGGGCGGCGGGGAGGTCTCCGCGAGCGGCCGGATCGTGCTCGAGGGGCTCGCGCCCTCCACCTGGAGCGCGACCGTCAAGGGCTCCAACGTGGCCCTGGTCTTCCCGGAAGGGTTCAAGGGCGTGTACGAGGGCCACATCCTCGTGGACGGCAATCCGAGCGCGACGACGATCGCCGGTCGCGTCGACGTCGTCAGCGGCCTGTACTCGCGCGACTTCGACGTGACGGCCTTCGGCGGATCGGGGCGCGAGTTCGAAGAGCTCGCCGAGTCCCCGTTCCCGCGCAACATCTTTCTCGACGTCGACGTCGTCGCCCCGTCGAACGTGTGGGTGCGGAACGAGATCGCCAAGCTCGAGGTCTCGGCCGACCTGCACGTCGGGGGCGAGCTCGCGCGCCCGGAGCTCACGGGCCGGCTGGCCCTGCTCCCCGGCGGGACGGTCCGGTTCCGCGACGTCGACTACCGCGTCGAGTACGGCGCCATCGACCTCACCGACCCGAGGAAGCTGAACCCCTACGTGGACATCCGCGGGCGCACGCGGGTCGGCGACTACGAGATCGCGCTCCACGTCGAGGGGACGGCGGACAAGTTCGACTACGAGCTGACCTCGACCCCGCCGCTCTCCCCGCAGGACATCATCGCGCTCCTCGTCACGGGACGGACGCTCGACACGCTCGGCCAGAGTGCCTCGGCGTCGGCGCTCCCGGGAGACATGGCCGCGTACTACTTCGCGGGGCTGCTGTCGTCGACCTTCGGAAAGCAGGTCCAGCGGTCCCTGGGGGTGGACGAGCTCGCGGTCACGCCTTTGCTCCTCAAGGGGGAGAGCGACCCGACCGCCCGCGTCACGGTCGGCAAGCGGGTGGGGGAGGACGTGAAGATCGTCTTCTCGCAGGACATCGGCACCGCGCAGAAGCAGACCTATCAGGTCGTGTGGGACGCGACGCGACGGGTGCGATTCATCGCCGAGAGCGACACGGAGAGCGGGCTCGGTGGCGAAGTCCAGTACGCGCAGTACTTCGGAGGATCGAAGGCGGCGACGACGCGTCCCGCTTCCATCCGTCCCGGCGGCGAGCCCGACCCGCCCGGCGTGATCGCCTCGGTGCGGGTCGAGGACCCGGCGGGGACCGTGCTCGGCGACCTCGCGCGCATCCCGAAGGTCAAGGTCGGGGACGCCTTCGACCGCGGGCGCGTGCTCGCCGGAGGGGATCGGCTTCGCGACAAGCTGCTCAAGCAGGGGCACATCCAGGCCGTGGTGCGCCCCGAGATCGCCCGCGACGAGTCCACCGGCGGGTATGACGTCGTCTTTCGCGCGAACCCGGGACCCAAGATCCGCGTCGAGGTCGTCGCGGTCGGCGGCAAGGGGGAGCGCGCGGCGCGGCGGGCCCTGCGCGCGTACTGGCGGGAGACTCCGTTCAGCTTCGGCTACTGGGAGGAGGCGACGCGCTCGCTCGTCAAGGCGTTCCAGGACGACGGGTACTACGCCGCCGACGCGACGTGGGAGACCGAGGCGACGCCTTCGGGAACGGTCGTCCGCTTCCGCCTGGACCGGGGGCCCCACGTCACCCTGCGCGCGCTGAGGCTCCACGGGGTCTCGCAGCTTCCGATCGGAAAGGTGCACGCCGTCGTCACGTCGCTCCAGTCGAGCCGGCTGCGCAAGCCGCTGCTGCGTGCCTCGCGGCTCGACGACGACCTGGCGAGCGTCCGCGCGCTCTACCGCGACGAGGGCTACGCCAGGGTGAAGGTCGGCCGCCCGCGGATCGCGCTGACCGCGGACGCCGCCGCGGCCGAGGTCGACGTCGACATCGAGGAGGGGCCGCGCTTCGACGTCGGCGAGCTGACCTTCGACGGCGAGAGCCCCGTCGACGAGGAGACGATGCGCTCCTGGCTGCGCCTGAAGCCCGGGACCAAGTTCTCGCCCCGCGGCCTCGCGGAGGCCGAGCAGACGCTGCGCGAGCGCATCGACGCGCGGGGATACCCCGAGGTTGCGGTACGTTCGGACGTCGCCCTCGGGACGGACACCGCCGACGTCGTCTTCACGATCGCGGCCGGCCCGACCAAGCGCGTCGGCGAGATCGTGTTCGAGGGGAACGAGGTCACGAAGGACAGGACGATCGCCCGGAACTTGACGTTCGGGCGCGGCGACCTCCTCTCGCGCCAGGCGATGATCGCGAGCCAGCAGCGCCTCTACCGCACCGGGCTGTTCTCCAACGTCCGCTTCACCTACGAGCCGCTCCCCGGAGGGGACCAAGGCGAGCAACGCGTGGTCCTGCACGTCGACGAGGCGCCCCCGATCACGTTCAGCACCGGCATCGGGTACGACTCGGAGGACGGGGCGCGCGTGAGCCTCCTCGCCGGGTACTCCAACCTCGCGGGCCGGGGGATCGGCGTCGTCTTCCAGGGGCTGCTCAGCGAGGAGGACCAGCGGGCGCAGCTGACCTTCCGGAGACGGCAGCTCTTCGGCGGACTCACCGACGCACTCGCCTCGCTCGTCTACGAGAACCTCGGGCGCGAGGGATTCACCGAGAAGCGGGCGGCCGCGTCGCTACGCTGGGAGCGTCGACCCAAGCCGCGCTGGATCCGTTTCTTCCGCTACAACATCCAGGACGTGCGCATCGAAGACATCACGGACGCGGAGGAGGCGCTCGACGAGATCTTCGAAGACAAGCTCTCCGACATCCGGCTCGGGGACCTCGGCCTCGGGCTCGTCCGTGACACGCGGGACGACGCGTTCCTCCCCACGCGAGGCGGCTACGCTTCGGCGGAGACGAGCGTCTTCTCCCGGTACCTCGGATCCCAGGCGGATTTCGTCGCGCTGTTCCTTCGGGGCTCGGTCGCGAAGACGCTGCCTCGCGGCCTGCGCTTCGCAAGCTTCGTGCGCCTCGGCTTCCAGCAGCCGTTTGCCACGACGGCCGTGGTCCCGCTGTCCGAGCGCTACTTCGCGGGCGGCTCGAATACCATGCGCGGCTTCGCGGAGGATTCGGTTGGCGGCCTGAAGCTGGTGCTCCAGGACTCGAGCGGGAATCCGGTCGAGTTCAACGCCGGCGGAGAGGCGCTGATCCTGTTCAACGAGGAGCTGCACTTCCCGATCTGGAAGAGCGTGCGCGGCGAGCTGTTCGTCGACCTCGGCAACGTCTATCCCACCATCGCCGACATCGACTGGCGCTCGCTCCGCTTCCGTTACTCCGGAGGCTTGGGCGTGCGCATCGACACCCCGATCGGCCCGATCCGCGTCGAGTACGGGTGGAAGCTCGATCGGGCGGAAGGGGAGACGCCGGGCGAGTGGGTCCTCGCCATCGGCAACGTCTTCTGAGCTTCGGGGGAAGGTGCGGCCGCCGCCGGCCAAAGCGGGGGTTGGGGGGGGGAAGGCCGGCGACGGTCGCGGGGACAGGTCAGGCGAGCGAGAAACGGAGCTGAGATCGAACGGGCCCCAGACAGGCGCGGAGCTTTTCCTTGGCCTCACGCTCCAGCTGGCGCACGCGCTCCCGGGACAGGTTGAGGTTCTTTCCGATCTCTTCGAGCGTGAGCTCCTTGCCGCCCAGCAGCCCGAAGCGGTTGCGGATGATGTGGAGCTCCCTCTCGTCCAGGCGGCGGAGCGCACGGTTGACGAGCGAGTTGACTTCCTGGTTGTAGATCTTCTCCTCTTGGCTTTCGGACTTGACGTCGGCGAGGAGCGTCGCAAGCCGGCACTCCTCGTCGCGATCGACGTAATCGTCGATCGAGAGTTCGCGCTGCAGCAGCGGCAAGATCATCGTGAACTCCTCGGCCCCTCGGCTTGGGTATACAGCAACGCGCGTGCCGTGCCCCGTCGTTACTCCGAGTCGACGCGGCACGCGTGCCGCAGCCCGCGAACGGTGCGTATTTCCGAGGAAATACGCGCCATCGCGCGCAGCACAGAATCCCCATCGGGTCGATGGACCAATAGGGCGCGTCCGCCGGCGTCCGCGCCGCGCTGGCGCTCGGAAGATTCGTGCGTGCAAGAATGGCGCGCCTCGGAGGCGGCCCCACGTGTCCTCGATCCGCGTTTTGGATGACCACGTCGTCAACCGGATCGCCGCGGGCGAAGTCGTGGAGCGCCCCGCCTCCGTGCTCAAGGAGCTCCTCGAGAACGCTCTCGACGCGGGGGCGTCCTCCATCCACGTCAGCGTCGAGGACGGGGGGCGGCGGCGCCTCGTCGTCGCCGACGACGGCTCCGGGATGGACCGCGACGACGCGCTGCTCGCGCTCGAGCGCCACGCGACGAGCAAGCTGAGGCAGTTCGAGGACCTCGAAGCGATCGGGACGCTCGGATTCCGGGGCGAGGCCCTCCCGGCGATCGCCGCGGTGTCGCGCTTCGTCCTGCGCACCGCGGCCCGCGAGGGCGAGGGGACCGAGATCGAAGTGCGGGGCGGCCGCATCGCCGCGGTGCGGGAGATCGCCTTCCCGCGCGGCACCACGGTCACGTGCGGCAGCCTCTTCTTCAACGTCCCGGCGCGCCGCAAATTCCTCAAGGCGGCGCCGACGGAGCTGACGCACATCGTTCGCGTCTCGGGCTCCTATGCGCTCGTCCGCCCGAGCGTCCGGTTCCGCGTCGATCACGACGGACGGCGCTTGCTCGAGGCCCCTCCCGCCGTGGATCGTCTCGAGAGGCTGGCGCAGGTGCACGGGGGGCCGCTCGCGGACAAGCTCGTCCCGTTCGAAGCGTCCCGTCCGGGGCTTTCGGTGTCGGGCTTCGCGGGCCGGCCGGTGGATGCGCAGCCGCGGCGCGACGCGCAGCATCTGTTCGTCAACGGCCGCCGCGTGCAGGACCGGCTGCTCATCCATGCGATCGTCCAAGCGTACGGGGACACCACACCGAGAGGATCGTTCCCGACGACGTTCGTCTTCGTCGACATCGACCCCGGCGCGGTCGACGTCAACGTCCACCCGCAAAAGAGCGAGGTTCGCTTCGCGCGCTCCTCCGAGGTGCACGACGCCGTGCGCGACGCGATCGCGGGTGCCTTGTCCCACAGCCGCGCCATCCCGGCGCTGCGCGATCTGCGGCCGCAGGCGACGCCGGCGCCCTCGGCTCCGGCCCCCCCGTTTCTCGTCCGCGAGGCGACGCCGCCGCCGAGCCTGATTCCGGATACGGGTCCCGCGGCGATCCCGGGCCGCGTCGCCACGCCGCTCGCGCAGTACAAGGACTCCTACATCGTCGCGCAGGATGCCCAGGGCCTGGTGCTCGTCGACCAGCACGTCGCCCACGAGCGGGTGCTCTACGAGGACTATCTCGCCGCCGCCGACCGGGACGAGGTCCAAGTGCAACGGCTGCTCTTTCCGGTCACGCTCGAGGTCACCGCCGCCGAGGCGGCGCTCGTGGAGCAGGAGAGGGAGGAGCTCCGGCGCCTCGGCGTCGTCATCGAGCCGTTCGGGGAGGGTGCGATCCGGATCGACGGGGTCCCCGCCATCGCGAAGGACCTGCCCCCGGCGCGCCTCGTCCACGAGCTGCTCGGGGAGGCCTCCCGCGCCGCCAGCGCCGCCACCGGGAGCGCGACCCTGCGCCGCAAGATCGTCACCTCGGCGGCCTGCCAGGCGGCGATCAAGGTCAACTACCCCCTGACGCGCGAGGGGATGCAGGCCCTGCTCGACGGCCTGTTCGCCACCGAAAACCCCACAACCTGCCCGCACGGGCGCCCGATCCTCTTCCGATTGACCCTCGACGAGATCGAGCGCGCCTTCCGGCGGCGTTGACGCTTCGCGGTTTTGTCCGTATAACCCTTGGGATGAAGCGGGCCCCCCTCCCGATTTTGATCGGCCTCCTTGCGTGCGTTCCGGCTCTCGGCGCCGACCTCGTCGTGTTCGAGGACGGGCGCGGGATCCGTGTGCGGGAGTTCGCGATTGCCGACGGCGTCGCGCGCCTCGCGCTCGAGGACGGGGGCGAGCTCACGGTGCCCGCCCTGTCGATCATGGCGATCGAGAGAGCGCTCGACGTGGAGGCTCCGCCGGCGCCGGCGATCGACCCCGAGGAGACCGCGCGCCTGGCCGACTCGATGCGCGCGGGGGAGGGGTGGCGTGCCGCCGCGGGACCGCACGGCGACATCCTCGCGGCGGCCGCCGACCGGAACGGCCTCGATCGCGCGCTTCTCGCCGCGGTCGCGAAGGTCGAGTCGAACTTCAACGCTTACGCGGTGTCGCCACGGGGCGCGTGCGGCCTCCTCCAGCTGATGCCCGCCACCGCGCGACGCTTCGAGGTCAAAAACGTCTTCGATCCGGCGCAAAACGTCGAAGGCGGCGCGCGCTACCTGAGATGGCTCATCGACCGGTTCGACGGGCGCCTCGATCTCGCCCTCGCCGGCTACAACGCCGGTGAGGGAGCCGTGGACCGGCACCACGGCATCCCGCCCTATCGCGAGACGACCGGCTACGTGCTTCGCGTCCTCGACCACGCGAACGGCTCGCGTACCGCCGGACGCTAGCGCGCGGCGAGCAGGCCGCGCAGCGCCGGCAGGAGCGGGTCCGCGGTCACCGCGGGTGACTCTCCTTCACCCCGAAGCCACCACCAAGGACCCTCGCGCTGGAGGGTGACCGTCACCGGCGCGGGCAGGGCGCGCTCGGCGCGCCAGCTCCCGCGGAACCGCGCGAAAGACGGCGGAGGCTCGGCGACGGCGCCGGCCCGCTCCCGGCGCCGATCGATCGCGGCGATCACCGCCGCAGGATCATCCGACACGAGCAGGAGCGGCCCGTCGATCGCGATGGCGGCACGGCGCGGCGGCGCGCCGATCAACCCGACGGCCACGTTGCGGTGACGGCGCACCTCGCCGCGGCCGGCCACGGCGGCGAGCGAGACGGCAAGGTCCACGACCTCCCGCGCGCGATCGCTCCGCGCCAGGTCGAGCGCGACGAGTAAGCGCGGGGCGCGGCCGCCCTCCCGCTCCTCGAGGAGCACGACGCCGGTCCCCGCGAGGCCGGCCGCGAGCTCGGTGCGGATCGGGCGGTTCAGGAGGCGCTCGACGGCCAAGACGCGCTCGCGCACCGGTGCCAGCCCGGCGCCGCCGAGCTCCGGATCCGCGAGCCTCCGGGCGTCGAGCGCGAACCAGGCGATCGCGCGGCACGCGGGCGGCCGCACGCTCCACGCCGCGCTCGGCGCGCCCGCAGGGGGATCGCGGTCGAGCAGGTCCAGCGCGCAGCCCGCGGGGCAGGCGAGGCGCCAGCTCTCCTCGACGCGGAGCGGGTCGACGCGCTGGATCCGTCCGAGCGCCACCGAAGGGAGCGCGCCCAGGAGCGAGGGATGGCGCCGCAGCTCCGGCCGCCCCCCGAGCAGCTCGCGAGGATCGAGATCGACGAGGACCTCGCTCGGGGAGGACGCATGCGCGGAGCGCAGCACCGCGGCCTCGAGCACGCCGCGGTAGGCGGGGCTCCCCTCCAGGATCGCGACCGCCTCGGCGATCTCCTCCGGCGAGCTCGCACGGGGCCAACGGCGCTCGGCCGCCTCCGGGGCGCTTCTCCGCCATCGCGCCACCGACCACGAGGACACGATCGCGAGCGCGAGGATCCCTGCGACCGCGGCGAGCCCGCGCGGGCTCACGCGCCGGACCGGTACGGGACCGCCAGGTGGTAGTACGCCGCGTCCTTTCCGGGGAAGCCCGTGGTCTCGGCGGCCTTCTTGTACAGGGCGACCGCGCGCGGACGGTTCCCGGTCAGGTCCGCGGCCTGGCCCTGGCGGAGCAAGCAGCCGCCGAGCCATCCTCGAGCGAGTCCGGAGCCCTCCGCGCGCGCGAGCCAGGCCGCGGCCTCCGCCGCCCGGCCTGCGCGTAGCTCGGCATCTCCGGCGAGCAGCGCCAAGCGCGGGTCGGCGGGAGAGGCTTCGGCCAGCGCCGTCAACGAGGCGGTGTCCGCCTGCGCCACCCGCGTCCACTCGATCCCCTTCGCATACTCCTGCGACGCCTTCAGCAGGCTCTCCAGGTCGCGACGGATTCCCGGGCCGAGGCCGGCCCCCGACTGGAGCGCACGCTGCGCCGTGGCCGCCGCCAGGTCGGGGCGGAGGTCGGCCAGCTCCGCGCGAGCGCGCAGCAGCTCGAGCGAGCGCAACACGACCGGGTCCACGTCACCGAGCGTCGCCGCGCGCTCTTCGGCCCGCGTGAGCCAGGAGATCGCCGACCGGTTTTGCGCCAGGGAGAGGTCCAGGCGCGCCGCCGCGTACAGGCTCGAGATCGCACCCTTCCCCTGATCGAGGAGGCGGCGCTTCTCCGCGAGCGCGTCGTCGTAACGACGCTCGTGCTTGTGCGCGAAGATCGTCAGGAGCAGCACGCGCGCCTCGAACGCGAAGGTCGGGCTCGACTCCGCCGCCTGCTGGAGCTGCTCGAGCCCCAAGGCGCGATTCCCCTTCGGGAGGAACAGGAGCGCCCGCAGCCCCTTGATGAAGGAGGGCAGCGTGTCGGCCATGTAGTTGTAAGTGCCGAGCCCGAACAGCGCGTCGTCCTTGCGCGCGCCGGAAGCCACCGCGGCCTCGAGGAGCTTCTTCGCCTTCTTCGCCTCGAAGGCGGCGCCCATCGCCTTGCGCTGCCCGGCCCGGAGCTCGGCGAGGACGAGGTGGGAGTTCCCGGCCCACAGCGTCGCGGAGGCGTCGGCCGATCCCTTCCGCTCCGCGGCGGCCAGAGCGACCTGGATCTCCTTCTCGAGCCGCGCCTCGAGGGCGACGTTCTCGTCGTCGAAGATCATCGTCCAGTAGGTCACGAACGCCTGCAGGAAGGCGTCCTCGGGGGGCGAGTCGGCGGAAACCGGGCCGAGCACGCCGCGGGCGGCCTCGAAGCGGCCGTCGTGGAGGAGGGCGGGAATGTCCTCCCGCCCGGCGGCTGAGGCGCCGGGGGAGGCGAGGAGTGTTCCGGCCAAGATCAAAGCGCTCGGCCTCACTACTTTCCTTTCTGCCCCCGATCCCTATATTGTTACGCGTGGACATTATAGGGGAGGGGAAGGTGCGACCTGGCGCGGGCGCCGCCGCGCAGCAGATGTCGTTCAGCAGCCAGACGCTCGCGGAAATCTTCCGCGATCTGTATCTCGGCGAGCGCTCGGGCGTCCTCGCGGTCACCCGCGGCAACGTCGAAAAGCGCATCTACTTCGACCGGGGGATGATCCTGTTCGCCGAGTCGGGGGCCGACGACGAGGACCTCGGGCGGCGGCTGGTCGGCGAAGGGAAGATCTCGGCGGGCGCGCTCGCGGAGGCGCGCCGCAACATCAGCGAGCCCAAGGATCTGGCGCAGGCGCTGGTGAACCGCGGCCTCATCGGGAAGGAGACCCTCTCCCACACCGTGCGCTACATCGTGGAGCGCGTCGTGCAGTCGGTGTTCGCGTGGGACGGCGGCACCGCGCGCTTCAACGAGGGGTGGCTCCTCCAGGAGATCTTCGAGAGCGACATCGTCCTGACCTTCGAGGTGATCCTGCGAGGCATCGGCTCCATGGTCGGCTTCGAGCCGATCCAGGAGGCGATGAAGGACCTCGACGCGCGGCTCAAGCTGAAGAAGCCGACCCCCGTGCCGCTCGAGCGTCTCGCCTTGTCCCCGGCCCACGGGTACATCCTCTCGCGGGTCGACGGCGCGAGCCGGCCACGCGACATCCTGTCCCTGCTCCCGCCCGGGGAGGAAGGCCTCGCGTGCCGCTTCCTCTACGGCCTTCTGGTGATGGGTGTGGTCAGCTGCGATCCGCCGGTCGGCGAAGGGCCCTTCCAGATCGCCGCCATTCTCCGCGACCACGCCGATACGGTCGCGCTCGAGCGGCTCCAAGAAAAAATGATCCTCGAGACCTACGAGGCGATGCGCAACAAGAATCCCCACGAGGTGCTCGCGCTGTCGTCGAGCCCGGGGCGCGACGCGGTCGAGCGGGCGTACGAGGACGCGAAGGAGCGATTCAGCCGCGACCGCATCCTGCCGCGGCTCCGGGATCGCCTGCGGGCGGAGCTCGCCGTCATCGAGAGCCGCCTCCTCGAGGCCTATCTGACCCTGACGCAAGCGCGGAGCTCCGATCTCGGGAGCCGCCGCGAGGACACCGTGAAGGACGGCGGGGGCGGCGTGGACGACCTGCTCGTGCGGGTCGAGATGGACAAGACGAAGACCCAGGTCGCGATCGAGGAGAACGTCAAGCTCGCCGACGGCTATTTCGCGAAGGCGAAGAAGTTCATGCGGGAGGCGGATTACTTCAACGCCATCCAGTACGGCAAGCTGGCGATCAGCTACTCCGAGGACGCCCGCTTCTATTTCCTCCTCGGGGAGTGCCAGGTCAAGAACCCCGAGGCACGCTGGCAGCGCATGGCCGAGCAGAGCTATGTGAAGGCGACCCAGCTCGACCAGTGGAACGCCGAGTACCGGGTCGCCCTCGGGCGGTTCTACAAGAAGCGCGGGCTCAAGCTCCGCGCCCGGAAGCAGTTCGAAGAGGCGCTTCTCGTGGTCCCGACCCACGAAGGCGCCCTACAAGAATTGGCGTCTCTGAAGTAGCCCGCCGTTGACACGTCCCGGCCCGCTGCTATAATCCGCGCTTCGTCGGGAAGCCCAATGTTCATTGATATCAACACTCTAGGGCCCGAAGGCCTCGCCTTCGACCGCGTCCTTCACCTGCACGGCCTCGAGGGGCCGAGCCACGAGAGTCTCGACGACGTCGAGGCGCATCTCTCGGGGTCCGTGGTGCCGGACGACGACGAAGCGAAGCTCTCCGCCCGTCTCGAGGCGACGATGCGGCTCCAGTGCGGCCGTTGTCTCGAGCCGTTCCGGTGGGTCGCCCGATCCGAGTTCGACCTGCGTGTCGTGCGCGCCCCGAAGCAGAACCCCGAGACCGAGCTCGTCGCACCGGAAGGCAGGGTCGAGCTCGAGGGGATGGTGACGGAGCAGCTCTATCTCGGGCTGCCGCTGAAACCGATCTGCTCGCCCGACTGCCGCGGGCTGTGCCCGTCCTGCGGTGCGAACCGGAACACCGACCCGTGCGACTGCGCGGACGAGCCGATCGATCCGCGACTTGCTCCCCTCCTTCGCTTCCGCCAGAGGAAGACCCGGGAGTCCTGATGCCGAATCCCAAACGACGCCATTCCAAGGCCCGGCGCGACAAGCGCCGCGCCCACGATGCCCTGGCCCAGCCGGGGACCTCGATCTGCCCGAATTGCCAGGAGCGCAAGCTCCCGCATCGGGTCTGCCCGCATTGCGGGCAGTACAAGGGACGCGAGGTCATGGAGCCGCCCCAGGCCTAGTATCATCGCGCCGCGTCCGTCCGGGACGTAAGGGAGGTCCGATGGGATCTCGGAGTGCGATCATCACGGGGACCGGACGCGGCCTTCCGGCTCGAGTCGTGACGAACCTCGAGATGGAGAAGATCGTCGACACGTCCGACTCGTGGATCACCACGCGCACGGGAATCCGCGAGCGGCGGATCGCCGGGGCCTCCGAGGTGGTCTCGACCTTCGCCGCCACGGCCTCCCGCAACGCCATGGAGATGGCGGGCGTGGCCCCCTCGGACATCGGCCTCATCATCTGCGCCACCGTCACGCCGGACATGCCGATCCCGGCGACCGCTTGTCTCCTCCAAGAGCAGCTGGGGTGCAAGGACGCCGCCGCCTTCGACATGTCGGCCGGATGCTCGGGGTTCATCTACGCCCAGTCGGTCGCCAAGCAGTTCCTGCTCACCGGCCGCTACCGTCACGTCCTGGTGATCGGAGCCGAGCTCCTGAGCAAGTTCCTCGATTGGTCGGATCGCGCGACGTGCGTCATCTTCGCCGACGGCGCGGGTGCTGTGGTCATGAGCGAAGGCGAGACGCCCCGGGGGGTGCTCGCCTCGGCGATGCACACGGACGGCAGCATGAGCGACTTCATCATCATCGAGGGGGGCGGGTGCAAGGCGCCTCCCAGCGAGGCGACCGTCCGGGAGGGAAAGCATTTCATCCGCATGCGGGGGAACGAGACCTTCAAGATCGCGGTGAGGCGGATCGAAGAAGTGTCGCGCGAGGTCCTCGACAAGGCCGGACTGACCCCCGAAGACGTCGACTGGTTCATCCCGCACCAGGCCAACAAGCGCATCATCGACGCGGTCGGCGATCGTCTCGCGATCCCCGCGGAGAAGTGCTACGTCAACATCGACCGCTACGGGAACACCTCGGCGGCCTCGATCCCCATCGCTCTCGACGAGGCGGTCCGGGAGGGGCACGTGCGAACCGGGGACGTCGTCCTCATGGCCGCGTTCGGCGCGGGGCTGACCTGGGCCGCCTCGGTGGTGCGTTGGTGAGGCGTTACGCCGCGCTGTTTCCAGGTCAAGGCGCGCAGCACCCGGGCATGGGGCGGGACCTCGCAGCAGCCTCGGAGACCGCGGCCGCGATCTTCCGCGAGGCGGACCTGCGCTGCGGCCTCCCGCTTGCGGCGCTTTGCTTCCAAGGGAGCGAGGCGGAGCTCGCGCGCACCGAGATCACGCAGCCGGCCTTGGTCGCCGTCTCGACGGCCGCCTACCGCGTCTTTCGCGAGCGCGGCGGCTCCGCTCCCGCGGCCGCGGCGGGCCACAGCCTCGGCGAGTACTCGGCCCACGTCGCCGCCGGGACGCTCACCTTCGGCGACGCGGTGGCCGCCGTGCACGCGCGCGGACGCTTCATGCAGGAAGCCGTGCCCGAAGGCGTCGGAGCGATGGCCGCCATCCTCGGGATCGAGCGGGCCGCCCTCGAGCGTGTCTGCGCTTCCGCGGCGGAGGGCGAGGTCGTCTCCTGCGCGAACTTCAACGGGCCCGGGCAGATCGTGATCGCGGGACACACGGCGGCCGTGGAGCGGGCCTCGAAAGCGGCGCTCGCCGCCGGCGCCAAGCGTGCGATCCCGCTCGCGGTGAGCGCGCCCTTCCACTGCGAGCTCATGCGGCCCGCGGCGGAGCGTCTCGCCCCGGTGCTCGCCGCGACGTCGTTTTCCGATCCGTCCCTCCCGGTCTACACGAACGTCGACGCGACACCCGTGGCCGCGGGCGGCCCCGCCCGCGACGCGCTCTTGCGGCAAGTCGAGGCTCCGGTGCGCTGGGACGAGGAGATGTCGCGCCTGCTCGAGGACGGCCACGACACGTTCGTCGAGTTCGGGCCCGGCAAGGTGCTCTCCTCGCTCGTCAAGCGGATGCGCCGCGAGGCGACGGCGCTTCCCGTGGGCGATACCGACGGCATCGACGCCGCGCTGAAGGAGCTGGCGCGATGAGCGGGGCGGGCGAGCACGAAGGGCGCGTCGCCCTCGTCACGGGCGCGTCGCGCGGCATCGGGCGCGCCATCGCCACCGAGCTTTCCCGGCGCGGCGCGCTCGTGCTGTGCGCCGCGCGCACGGTCGAGGCGGCGCATCCGGCCGCCGAGGCGATCGTGGCGGCGGGAGGCCTCGCGCGTGCCGTAGCGCTCGACGTGGCGAGCACCGAATCCGTCGAGGCGACGCTCAAAGAACTGCTCCGCGAGCATGCTACAATCCCGCTCCTCGTGAACAACGCGGGCATCACCCGCGACAACCTCCTGATGCGCATGAAACCTGAGGATTGGAACGCGGTGATCGACACGAACCTCTCCGGTCTCTATCGCACGTGCCGCGCTCTCGTCCCCTCGATGGTCAAGGGGCGGTTCGGCAGGATCGTGAACATCACGTCGGTCGTCGCCCACATCGGCAACGCGGGGCAAGCCAACTACGCCGCCTCCAAGGCGGGTATCGAGGGCTTCACCCGCTCGCTCGCGCGCGAGCTCGCCTCGCGCAACGTCACCGTGAATTGCGTCGCGCCGGGGTTCATCGACACGGACATGACCCGCTCGCTGTCCGACGCGCAGCGCGAAGCGCTGCTCGCCCAGGTGCCGCTCGGGCGGCTGGGCTCCCCCGAGGACGTCGCGGCGGGGGTCGCTTGGCTCATGAGTGGTGGCGCGTCGTACGTGACGGGGATCACGCTCGACGTCAACGGCGGGATGGCGATGTAAGAGGCTCCGCGGCGGGGGACCGGAAGGGGTCGGCCGCGTTTTCGAGACGGAGGAATCAGGCGATGGCGTCAGTCGAGGAAAAGGTCAAGCACATCATCGTGGAGCAGCTCGGCGTCGACGAGGCGGAGGTCAAACAGGAGGCTCATTTCGTCGACGATCTGGGCGCCGACTCGCTCGACGTCGTCGAGCTCGTCATGGCCCTCGAAGAGGAGTTCGGCCTCGAGATCTCCGACGAGGATGCCGAGAAGCTGACGACCGTGAAGCAGGTCATCGAGTACATCGGCGCCCACGCCAAGGCGTGACATGAAGCGCCGGGTCGTGGTCACAGGAATCGGCGTCGTCTCGCCCCTGGGGCTCGACGCGCGCTCCACGTGGGACGCCCTCGTGGCCGGGCGAAGCGGGATCGGCCCGATCACGAAGTTCGATGCGTCCGCCTTCACGTCGCGGATCGCGGGCGAAGTGCGGGGCTTCGAGCCCGAGCGCTTCCTCGACCGCAAGGACGTGAAGAAGATGGATACGTTCATCCACTTCGCGGTCGCCGCGTCGAAGGAGGCGCTCGCCGATGCGGGCCTTCCGATCGAGCCGGCGAACGCGGACCGGGTCGGCGTGTACATCGGCTCGGGGATCGGCGGCTTGCGCCTCCTCGAGGACCAGCACGCCGAGCTCCTCCAGAAGGGCCCGCGGCGGATCTCGCCGTTTTTCATCCCCGGGATGATCGTCAACCTGGCCGCGGGCCAGGTCTCGATCTTGACCGGTGCCAAGGGCCCGAACCTCGCGGTCGCCACGGCCTGCGCGACCGGCAACCACGCGATCGGCGAGGCGATGCGGCTCATCCGCGAGGACTACGCGGATGCGATGATCGCCGGCGGGACCGATGCAGGCGTGACCCCGCTCGCCGTCGGCGGGTTCTGCGCGATGAAGGCGCTCTCCACGCGCAACGATGCCCCGGAAAAGGCCAGCCGTCCCTTCGACGCCCAGCGCGACGGGTTCGTTCTGGGCGAGGGGGCCGGCATCCTCGTCCTCGAGGAGCGAGACTCTGCGCTGGCCCGCGGGGCGACCGTGTACGCGGAGCTGGCCGGCTACGGTCCGTCGGGAGACGCCTACCACATCTCGGCCCCATCCGAGAACGGCGAGGGGGCGGCGCGCGCGATGCGTCTCGCGCTCAAGGACGCCTCGTGCGAGCCCCGCGAGGTGGACTACATCAACGCCCACGGCACCTCGACGCCGGTCGGCGACCGGATCGAGACGATCGCCGTGAAGTCGGTGTTCGGCGCCCACGCGAAGGAGGTCGTGTTCGCCTCCACGAAGTCGATGACCGGCCACCTGCTGGGTGCGGCCGGGGGGCTCGAGTCCGCGGTGACGGCGCTCGCCGTCCACCACGGCGTGATCCCTCCGACGATCAACCGCGATTTCCCCGACCCGGAGTGCGACCTCGACTGCGCGCCCGAGGGGGCGAGGACGGCGCGGATCCGCGCGGCGCTGAACAACTCCTTCGGCTTCGGCGGGACGAACGCCTCGCTGCTGTTCCGGCGACACGAGGCGCCATGAAGATCGTCGTCTGCGTGAAGCACGTCCCCGACACGGAAGCCAGGATCAAGATCGCCGCCGACGGAAAGGGACCCGATCTCTCCGGCGTCAAGATGATCATCTCGCCGTACGACGAGTACGCGCTCGAGGAAGCCTTGCGCCTGCGCGAGTCTCTTGCGGCGAGCGAGGTCGTGGTACTGGCCGCCGGCGGGGACGAGGTGGGCGCCTCGCTCCGCCAGGCGCTCGCGGTCGGAGCCGACCGCGCCGTCCATGTTCACGAGCCGGCGCTTTCGGCGGCGGACCCTCTCGCCCGCGCCCGAGCCCTGGCTGCGGCCCTGCGCGCGGAGGCGCCCGATCTCGTGTTCACCGGGAAGACCGGGGTCGGCGACGACCAGGGGCAGGTGGGACCGATGCTCGCCGAGCTGCTCGACCTCCCGCACGTCGGAGGCGCCACGAAGGTGAAAGTCGACGGCGGGCGGCTCACCGCCTGGCGGGAGATCGAAGGCGCCGTGGAGATCATGGAAGGCGCGCTCCCCGCGCTGGTCGCGTGGGACAAGGGAGAGCACGAGCCCCGCTACGCCTCGCTCAAGGGGATCATGGCGGCGAAGAAGAAGCCGCTCGACGTGCGCAAGGCCTCGGACCTGGGCGTCACGGACGTCAAGCCCCTGGTCGTGCGCGAGTCGATGGAGCTTCCGCCGGCGCGGCCGGCGGGCCGGATCCTGACGGGCGACGCCGAGGCCGCCGCGCGCGAGCTCGCGCGCCTGCTCCACGTCGAAGCGAAGGTCATCTGATGGCGACCGTCCTCGTTCTCCTCGAGCGGCGCGGGGGCGAGCTGAAGCGCCCGAGCCTGCAGGCGGTGTCCGTCGCGAGGCGGCTCGCCGGCGACGGCGGGCGGGTCGACGCGCTGGCGCTGGGGGACGGTGCCGCGGGAGCCGCCGCGGCCGCGGGCGAAGCCGGAGCCGACCGCGTCCTTGCCGCCGCCGACCCGGGCTTCGACGCGTACGCCCCGGAGACCTACGCCGCAGCGTTGGCGGACGCGGTCCGGGAGAGCGGCTGCGAGATCGTCCTCGTGGCCGGGACGGCGATGGGTCGCGACGTCGCGGCGCGCGCCGCCGCGCGTCTGACGACGGGCCTCCTCTCCGACCTCGTGGAGGTCGAGCGGCCCGCCGCGGGCGGGCTGCGCGGCCGGCGGCCCGTTTACTCAGGGAAGGCGTTTGCCTGGGAGGCGGTTCCGGAGGCCCGGCCCGCGATGGCCACGCTGCGTCCGAACGCCTTCGCCGTCGTTCCGGTTCCGGGCAAGGCCGCGGAGGTCGTCCCGTTCTCGCCCTCCGCCGTGACCGCGCGCGTCGCGGCCACGCGGATCGAGACGCCGCCCCGCCAGGAGCTCGACGTCGCGGAGGCGTCGGTGATCGTCAGCGGGGGACGGGGGCTCAAGGCGCCCGAGCACTTCTCGCTCGTCCGCGACCTCGCGCAGGCGCTCGGCGGGGCGGTCGGCGCGTCGCGCGCGGTCGTCGACGCCGGCTGGATCCCTCACGCCCACCAGGTCGGGCAGACCGGCAAGGTCGTCTCCCCGAGCCTCTACGTCGCGTGCGGCATCTCGGGGGCGATCCAGCATCTCGCGGGGATGTCGTCCTCGAAGGTCATCGTCGCGATCAACAAGGACGCCGACGCGCCGATCTTCAAGGTGGCGACCTACGGCATCGTGGGGGACGTCTTCGAGGTGCTCCCGAAGCTCACCGCGGAGATCGCGAAGATCAAGGCGGAGAGCTGAGAGCCTAGACCTCGGGGAAGAAGTACGGCTTCAAGCACTGGATCCTGTCCTCGTAGTCCTTCGGGTACAGGAACCACGTCGCCGCGGACACCGACGACAGCAGCGAGTTTCCATCCTGCGGCGTGAAGCAGTAGCCGACGATCTCCGTCTCGTTGCGCACGGCCACGGTGGGCCACGCGACGACCGTGACGTTCAAGATCCGGCCGAAGTGCCCGTAGTCGCGCCCGAACGAGAACACCGTGTTCGCGGAGCTCTTGTAGGTGATCGACATCCGGTCGTTCGCGACGATGTGCTCGAGCAGGCGCTCCTTCGTCGTCGGCTTCTTGACCTTCACGTCGAAGAAGATCGTGTGCATGTACTGCGTGTTGAGCACGAGCGCCGACGAGAACAGATCGAAGTCGTACCCCATCGTGTTGAAGAGGTGCCACGCGTCCCGCGCGTGATGGGTCCCGAAGCGGGGGTCCTTGTGCTTGCCGACCTCGGGCGAGGCGACGAAGCTGTCGTCCTGGGAGAGGTCGGACGCGCGCCGCATGCACACGAAGCGCCCCTCGACGACGTTCTCGGGCCCGCCGTCGGCGATGCCGAGCGTCTGGATGAGGATCGACAGGTTGTGCGTGTTGCACGACACGACCTGGACGAACTGGTCCTCGCCGCGGCGCAGCGCGCTGTCGTTGATGCCGCGCGCGTAGGGCTTGCCGAAGCCGAACTCGCTTCCCTGGGCGATGAACCCCAGCGTGTTGTGGGTGTACTTGCTGTAGAAGGCGTTCTTGTTGGCGATGCCCACGCCCGAAGGCGTGCAGTCGATGACGACCGCGGCGCGGTCGAGCGCCTCGGCCGCCTCGAACGCCGGCTCCATGCCGAGGTCCCGGAAGCCCTTCACCGCCCCCGCATCGACGCACAGCTTGGCCCCGCGCTTGACGAGATGGACGACCTTCGAGCGGTCGTGGAGCAGGGGCGTCCGCTTGTGGAACGTCACCTCCTCGATGCCCAAGGGATCCTTCAGCTCGGTGAGCAGCCCGATGAGGGGCTCGCCGATCGTACCGGTGCCGATGACGTGGACGATCGCTTTGCCGGCCATGGATCTCCTCGGGAGCCGCCCGACTATGACACCGCGTCTCAAGGAGCGTCAAGGCGTCGCTGCTAGAATCGAGCCGGCGGCCAAGGGGGCCTGCGTCGAGGCGCGCGTGACGGGACACGACAGCAGCGCGATTCCGTCGATCACCATCCGCGAAATCCTGGATGACGACGCCGCGTCGTCGCTCGGGCTCACCCTCCTCGCCGGCGCCGAAGGGCTCGACAACGTGGTCGACCGGCCGCGCATCCAGAAGCCCGGGCTCGCCCTGGCGGGCTACCTCGAGTACATCCACCCGGGACGCATCCAGGTCTTGGGGAAGTCCGAGACGACGTTCCTGCGCGAGCGCCCGCCGGCCGAGCGCTCGCGGATCCTCGCCCAGCTCTGCCGGCAGGGGGTCAGCTGCTACGTCCTCACGACCGGGCTGACGCCGCCCGACGAGCTCGTCGCGGAAGCGGACGCGCACCGCGTGCCGCTCTTGCGGACCGAGCTGTCCTCCTCCTCCACGATCGAGCACTTGACGCGCTACCTGGAGGACCGCCTCGCCCCGCGCGGCGTCGTGCACGGCGTCCTGCTCGACGTCTACGGCCTGGGCGTGCTCCTCCTCGGGGACTCGGGCGTCGGGAAGAGCGAGTGCGCGCTCGACCTCGTCGTGCGCGGGCACCGGCTCGTCTCCGACGACGTGGTCGAGATCAAGCGCCGCGGCGAGCAGCTCGTCGGGACGGGCCCCGAGCTGACGCGCTACCACATGGAGCTGCGGGGTGTCGGGATCATCAACGTCAAGGACCTCTTCGGCGTCGCCTCGGTCCGGCTGACGAAGTTCGTCGAGTACGTCATCAAGCTCGACCCGTGGAAGCCCGGGAAACGCTACGACCGCCTGGGCCTCGACGAGAACGGCTACGAGATCCTCGGCGTCTCGCTGCCTTACGTCGAGATGCCGGTCGGGCCCGGGCGCAACCTCTCCGTGCTCATCGAGGTCGCGGCGCGCAACCACCTTCTCAAGCTCAAGGGGTACCACCCGGCACGGGAGCTCGCGCGGCGTCTCGGCGAGCGGATCCAGACCCCGGCGGTCCCGGAGGGGGCGCCGATAAGCGATCACGAGCCGGGGGACGGGGAGGCGTGAGGTGAAGCGCCTCGTCGTCATCACGGGGCTGTCCGGTTCGGGGAAATCGCTCGCGGCACGCTGCCTCGAGGACATGGATTTCTTCTGCGTGGACAACCTTCCGGTGAGCTTGATCCCGCAGTTCTACGAGCTGATCGTGCGCAGCGGCGAGTCGCTCCCGCGCGCGGCGATCGTCGTGGACGCCCGCGAGGGCGCGTTCCTCGCCGGCTTCCCGGACGAGCTCCACGAGCTGCGCACCAAGGGCGCGCCCGTGACCCTTCTCTTCTTCGAGTGCACGGACGACGTCTTGAAGCGCCGCTTCAGCGAGACGCGTCGCCCGCACCCGATGCAAGACCCCGGCGGCTCGCTCGAGAAGGCGATCCAGGACGAGCGCGCCGTTCTCGCCCCGCTGCGCGACGTCGCCGACCGGATCATCGACACGAGCCGGTTCAACGCCCACGAGCTGCGCGCGTTCCTCAAGGCGGCCTTCGGCCGCTCCGAGGACGCGAGCACGCTGAACGTCCACATCGTGTCCTTCGGCTTCAAGTACGGCGTGCCGGCCGAGGCCGACCTCCTCTTCGACATCCGCTTCCTGCCGAACCCCTACTTCGTGGACGGCCTCCGCAAGAAGGACGGGCGCCACGAGGAGGTCCGCGCGTTCCTCGACGCGCTCCCGGAGTGGCGCGATTTCAACCGGCGGCTCATCGACATGATCGACTTCCTCCTGCCGCTGTACGCCGCCGAGGGGAAGAGCTACCTCACGATCACGATCGGATGCACGGGCGGCAAGCACCGCTCGGTCGCGCTCGGCGAGGTGCTGCGCGAGCACCTGGCGGCCTCGGGCGCCAACGTCTCGGTGACGCACCGCGACCTCGGGAAGGAGTGAGCGTGAGCCTCGACCCGCCCGGCCTGCTCGTCGTCACGCACGGCCGCCTGGCCGAGGAGCTCGTCGCGGCGGCCCGGCGCATCGTCGGGGATCCGCCGCGCCTCGCCGCGGTCGTGCTCGACTGGGACGACGACGTGTCCGACGCGCGCCGCCGCATCGAGCAGGCGATCCGCGGGCTCGGAAGCGAGGGCCGGGCGATCATCCTGACCGATATGTTCGGCGGCACGCCGTCGAACGTGGCGCTGTCGTTCCTCGAGGAGGGGAAGGTGGACGTCGTCTCGGGCGTCAACCTTCCGATGCTCATCAAGTTCGCGAACCTCCGCACCGCCGACGCGTTCCAGGAGACGGTGCGCCGCATCGCCCAACAGGGACGCGAAGCCATCCAGGTCGCCTCCGAGGTCCTCGAGCGCCGCGACGGCGGTCAGGACCCCGCGCGATGATCGAGTCCGAGATCACGATCGCGAACCGCCTGGGGCTCCACGCGCGCGCGGCGGCGAAGTTCGTCCACCTCGCCGGCACCTTCGCCTCGAAGGTCACGGTCGCCAAGGACGGGGCGCGCGTCGACGGCAAGTCGATCCTGGGGCTGCTCACGCTCGCGGCCGCGAAGGGCAGCAAGCTCCATCTGACCGTTTCGGGGGACGACGAGCGGGAAGCGGCCGACAGGCTCGCCGAGCTCGTCCGCTCCCGCTTCGGCGAGGACGAGTAGTGGCGCGGATCACGGTGGGGACGGGCGTCTCCCCGGGCGTGGCGGTCGGGTCCGCGATCCGGCTGGACCCGGGGGCCGGCGCGCCGCGCGAGCGGGCGCTGGGCGCCGGACGCTCCCCCGAAGGGGAGATCGAGGCGTTCGCGGCGGCGCGCGTCGTGGCGGCCGGCGAGCTGGCGGTGCTGCAGGCCCGGCTCGCGGCTTCTCTGGGCGCGAGCTACGCGGCCATCCTCGACGCGCAGATCCTCCTCGTCGACGATCCCGCGCTGGTCGTCGAGACCGAGCGCCTCATCCGCGAGGAGGGGGTCACCGCCGGCTGGGCCCTGCACGCCGTCATCGCCGGCTACCTCGAGCGCTTCGCGGCGATCGAGGACCGCTACCTCCGCGACAGGGGAGCCGACCTGAAAGACCTCGAGCGGCGGCTCCTGCGCGCGCTGTCCTCGCCCGGCTCCGAGACCGAGGCCCCGGCCGCCTCCGGCCCCTCGATCCTCGTCGGGCACACGATCGGCCCTTCGGATGCGGTGGCGCTGGCGCGTGAGGGGGTCGTCGGGCTGGCGGCGGATCTCGGGGGGCCGACGAGCCACACCGCGATCCTCGCGAAGGCGTTCGGCGTCCCCGCCGTCGTCGGGCTGGGGGATCTCGCCGCCCAGGCGACCGAGGGCGAGACGCTGCTCGTCGACGGCGACCGCGGCCTCGTCATCGTCGACCCGTCGGGAGGCGACGTCGAGGAGGCAAGACGCCGGTCCGACGCGTCGCGCTTGCGCGAATCGGCCTGGGTGTCGGCGCGGGAGCTCCCGGCCGTGACGCGCGACGGCGTCGAGGTTACGCTGCGCGCCAACGTCGAGTTCCTCGAGGAGGCCGCCGCCGCGATGCGCTTCGGCGCCGCGGGGATCGGCCTGTACCGATCGGAGTTCCTGTACGTGGCGACCGCGCCGGACCTCCCCAGCGAGGAGGAGCAGCTCCACACCTATCGCGAGCTCGCCGCCCGCGTCGCGCCGCACCCGGTGGTCATCCGGACGCTCGACCTCGGCGGGGAGAAGTACTTCCACGACGTCCTCGAGCGCGCCGAGCCGAACCCGGTGCTCGGCCTGCGCGGCCTCCGCCTCTGCCTGCGGCGTCCCGAGCTGTTCCGGCCCCAGCTCCGCGCGCTGCTGCGCGCCGCGGCGGGGGCCGACCTGCGCATCCTTCTTCCGATGGTCACGACACCTGCCGAGGTCCGCGAGGTGAGGCGGCTGCTCGACCGCGAGAGCGACGACCTCCGCTCCCGGGGCATCCCGTGCCGGCCGAACGTGACGCTCGGCGTGATGATCGAGACCCCGGCGGCCGCGGGGATCGCCGACCTTCTGGCCCGCGAGGCCGACTTCCTCTCGGTCGGCACGAACGACCTCATCCAGTACGCGCTGGCCGTGGACCGGGGAAACCCGTCCGTGGCGCCGATTTACGACCCGCTCCACCCGGCGATCCTCCGGCTGCTCCGCTTCGTGCTCCGCGCGGGCGCCGCGGCCGGGGTCCCGGTGTCGCTGTGCGGGGAGATGGCGGCCGACCCGGCCCTGACCCCCGTCCTCTTGGGCCTGGGCTTCCGCGAGCTGTCTTGCCCGCCTCGCGCGATCCCGCCCGTGCGCGACGCCGTGCGGGCGCTGGTCGCCGCGGATGCCGCGGTGTGGGAGCGGGAGCAGGACGCATGAGCGTGGAGCGCGTGGACAAGCCCTGGGGGCACGAGCTGCGGTTCGCGCGGACCGACCGTTACGCCGGCAAGGTGCTGTTCATCCGGGCCGGGTCCCAGCTGAGCCTCCAGTACCACGAGACCAAGGACGAGGCCTTCTACGTGCAGGACGGCGTGCTGGACCTCGTGCTCGGCGAGGAGCAGCGGGTCGAGCGGCTCGAGGCCGGGGAGGCGCGGCGCATCACGCCGGGCACCATCCACCGGTTCCGCGCCGTCACCGACGTGCGGCTGTTCGAGGTCTCGACACCTGAGCTCGAGGACGTCGTCCGCCTGGCAGACGATTACGGACGCCAGGGCACCACGGATGTCTTATAATCCGGCTCGGAGAACGACCGTGGAGCAGACACAACTCGACGTACCCGACAAGCTGTTCTACAAGGCCGCGGAGGTCTGCCAGCTCACGGACACGCAGCCGTACGTCCTCCGCTTCTGGGAGAGCGAGTTCCCGCAGCTCGCGGCCGAGAAGAACCGGAGCGGGCAGCGCGTCTACCGGCGGGAGGACATCGACCTCATCGTCCGCATCAAGAAGCTCCTTTACGAAGAGGAGTACACGATCGCGGGCGCGCGCAAGGTCCTCGAGGACGGAGCGCAGGGTGCTGTGCCCCCCGAGCCGCGCAAGCACCGCAAGGCGCCGGAGAGCGAGACCGAGAACCACGCGCCCCCGGCGGCACCGCCGGCACGCGCTGAGAC
>Ga0137436_1000078_pt1 | contig 30479 bp, 22 predicted proteins | sample EasRivERMGT119_2_FD_102328 | JGI IMG/M metagenome (GOLD analysis project Ga0137436, IMG submission 102328) | Soil microbial communities from meander-bound floodplain in the East River, Colorado, USA - East River MetaG ERMGT119_2 | ecosystem: Environmental > Terrestrial > Soil > Floodplain ...
CACGAGCTGCTCTTCCCCGGGCAGAAGAACGAAAGCCCCCACGTCAAAGACGGCATCAACGATTGCGTGGTGCGCGGGAACCAGGCTGCGGTGAACCCGGGTACGAAGGGCACGAAGGTTGCGGCCCACTACCGCGCGAGCGTGGGTGCCGGCCAGACCGAGGTGATTCGCCTGCGGCTCTCCAAGGATGCGGTGGGCCCGAAGGCCAAAGCCTTCGGGAAGCCGTTCGACGACATCTTCGCCGACAGGCTCCGCGAGGCCGATGAGTTCTACAAGTCGGTCACGCCCTCCTCGGTCCGTGCGGACGCCGCCAACGTGATGCGTCAGGCGCTCGCCGGAATGCTGTGGAGCAAGCAGTTCTTCTTCTTCGACGGCGACAATTGGCTGGACGAGCACAACTCCAATCCACTCCATTCCGGATACCGAAGCTCCCGGAACTCGGAGTGGTTCCACATGCTGAACGAAGACATCATCTCGATGCCCGACAAGTGGGAGTACCCCTGGTACGCGGCCTGGGATCTCGCCTTCCACGCGCTCCCGATCTCGATCGTGGACCCCGATTTCGCCAAGCAGCAGATGGATCTGATGCTCCGCGGCGCCTACCTTCACCCCAACGGCCAGATGCCCGCCTACGAGTGGAACTTCAGCGACGTGAATCCCCCCGTCCACGCCTTCGCGACCCTGTTCCTGCATCGCACCGAGCAGGCGCTGCGCGGCGGCACCGACCTGGACTTCATCAAGTCGACCTTCAACAAGCTCCTGCTGAATTTCACCTGGTGGGTCAACCGCAAAGACCGCTTCGGCAAGAACGTGTTCGAGGGTGGCTTCCTCGGCTTGGACAACATCGGCGTTTTCGACCGTAGCGCCCCGCTTCCGACGGGTGGTCACCTCGAGCAGGCGGACGGCACGGCGTGGATGACTCCCTTCAGCCAGAACATGCTGGAGCTTGCGGTGGAGATCTCCGCCCACGACCGCACGTACAAACAGTTTGTCTTCAAGTTCGTGGAGCACTTCTACTACATCGCCGGGGCCATGAACCGGCCCGAGTCGGACGGCATGTGGGACGAGGAGGATGGGTTCTATTACGACATCCTGCGACTCCCCGACGGCAGCGCCACGCGCCTCAAGGTGCGGTCGTTGGTCGGGCTCCTCCCGCTGTGCGCCACGACAGTCATGGAGAAATCGCAGCGGGAGAACATCCCCAATGCGATTCGTTACGCCCAAGAACGAATACGCCGGATGCCCGAGTTGTTGAAGACGATCCACCCGACCGGCGAAGGTCATTTAGGTGTGGCGGAGCGGGGAATTCTGGCTTTGGTCAACCCGGAGCGGCTCCGGCGAATCCTGACGAAGATGCTCGACGAGAATGAGTTCTTGGGACCCCACGGCATTCGCTCGATCTCGAAGTTCCATGAGCGAAACCCGTATGTCCTCAACGTGGGCGGCCAGGAGTACCGGGTGGACTATCTTCCGGCCGAGTCGAACACCGCGATGTTCGGCGGCAACTCCAACTGGCGAGGCCCCGTCTGGATGCCGGTGAACGCTCTCATCATTCGGGCGCTCCAGAACTTCTACCTCTATTACGGTGACAACTTCAAGATCGAGTGCCCGACGGGATCGGGAAAGATGATGAATCTCTTCGAGGTGAGCAAGGAGCTCGCCGACCGGCTCATCAGCACGTTCACTCGGGACGAGAAGGGCCGGCGCCCGGTCTACGGCGGCATCGAAAAGTTCCAGACCGACCCGCACTGGCGCGACCACATCCTCTTCTATGAGTACTTCCACGGCGACAACGGCGCGGGCCTCGGCGCCAGCCATCAGACCGGCTGGACCGGGCTCGTCGCCAAGCTCATCGAGCTCTATGGCGTGCTCGATTCCAAGAGCGTGTTGGAGACGGGCAAGAAGGGCGCCTTCGCTCGGAGTGCCCGAAAGGACGTGGGAGAGCCCGTTCGTTGACCCCTTGGCCCTCCCAGGGTGTGGCTCGGCCTCGGTGGCCACACCCAGGAGCTTGACGTATCTTGACACGTCAGGAGGGCGCCGTGGCTGCCGTCAAGATCAGCTCGAAAGTCGAGGCGTCGGTCTGGGAAGAGTTCAAGGACTTGGCCGACGAGTCGCACCAGAACATCTCGGGACTGCTGACCGAAGCGATCCGCGAGTACATCCAGCGCCGCCGCGTGCGACCGGTCGTGCGACGTCATCTCGAAGACTCGATCGTCGAGAACGAAAAACTCGGTCGACTTCTTGCCAAGTGACCGAGTTCGCTTTCTGACGCTCGACGAAGTGCTCGCGATTCACGAGCGCCTCGTCGAGCGCTTCGGCATTCCCTCAGCCATGTGTTTATGTGGGTGGAACTGCTTACAACTGGTTCCCCGCGTGGCGGGACATTCCAGAAACGACGAATGTTCTTGGCGAGCCTTCGCTGCCCGCGCGCACCGCGGGGTATCGCTTCTCTACGGAAGAACAGGCGGACGTAGTGTTTGCGCTGCTCTGCAGTTCGCTCGGGTACTGGTGGTGGGCTGTCGCGTCAGATGGATTCAACCTCAAGAAATGGCTGCTGGACAGATTCCCAGTCTCGCAAGCGATGATCCCTGCAGGTTCGCGAAAGCAATTGGCCCGGCTAGGCGCGCAATTACGAGCGGAGCTGAAGCGCAATTACGTCTACAAAGATAACAAGGGACGGATCGGAAACTACCTCTTGCCAGCGTGCGGGGATGAGGTCGCTGCGATTGACGGTTTCCTCGGAGCGTCCGTCGCGATTCTGTCGACGGAGTTCTTTGAAGACATTCGGGCCTTCAACGCGGGATTCTCTCGCGCCGAACTGGCCGAGCTCGCAGGCGATGGCGAGTAGCCGCTGCCAGTACGTGTCACTCCGTAACGCCGTCGACAACGCCGGGCTGACTTGGTGAATGCGTCGAGCCGAATCGAATCGATTGCTTTCCCAAGAATCGGGGCTCGAAGCCGAATCCGGGGTTATTCGTTCGGGTCGAAGTCCAGCTCTCGGACCGTGTCCAGCGACGCCACGACACGGTCGCCAAGTTTCTTCGTCAGTCCGGGCAGATGATCGGTTCCTACGACGGCCAGGAGCGGCCCTTTCGGAGACAAACGCGCTTCGAGGCGGAGCATGGCGTCCATCCAGCGCGTCTCGCGCTCATCATGCTTGAGCTGCTTCTGTTCGTCGGTGAGATCTGCATCCCGAAGCGATGGCAAGCCCAGCTTGCCGGAATCGTCATCAGTGAGATCGGGAAGGAACGAATGGGGCAGTCCATGCGCAGCCGCGACAACCTGAGGGATGGTGTCCTTCACGTGCCCGGCTTCAATCAATCGAGGTAACCGGTCCCGAGAACCGCTCTCTTCGACGACAGCGCACGGCCCGATTGCCCTCACTTCGCGATCGAGAACGCGATGGAACGCTTGCTTGTAATGCAGTTGCGACTCGACTCCCCCTGCCATCGCGATCGCCGCGTCGGACACCGTCCCCAGACCCACGCCGCAGGCCCGGACGATCGCCCGGTGGGACAGACCCACCTCAAATTTCAGCCGGAGAACTTCTCGCAACTGCCTCATCCGTAGCCTCTTGGCCGCCATCCGGGGGGTCCTCCTTGGAAGACCCCTGGGATAACAGGTCGCTACCGATGAAGCAGGGCGGTCCGGGTGATCACCTTGCCCGGAACAGGCGATCACCATGCCCGGAATGAGTGATCACCATCCCGGAACGGCCGATCACCTTCACCCGGAATCAGTGTTCAGCTTGGGCCGGAATCCGCAGTGGACTCCAGGGGGCCCGAAAGGGCAACGGAGCGACGACGAGGCCGACTCTTATAGCGGCAAGAGAGGGGAAGCCGCTGAAGCGCTGCGGCGTTTACCCAGGTCCGCCGTAGTAGATCCTGATCCCTCCGTGCGCCGCATCGTAGTAGGACGGCGTGGGCATGAGAAGAGAGGTCCCGGCGTTGATGAAGCACAGCCACGTCGTGGCGTCCACTTCACAGACGAAGTCGAATCGAGCAGGGGACGACCGCACGTTGGTCCCCTTGACCCCGTTCCCCATCTGGACCTGCGGTGGGTCCGCCAGCCGGTAGACCTCGCCGAACCACTGGTGGAATGTAGAGTCGGTGAAGACGCCAGGCCCCCAGATCGCCCCGGGGAAGTACCCCACCCACTGGTTGTTCCACCAGCCCCACCAGTTCCCCTGCCAGATCACGTACCCGGCGTACCCCGACGAGTTCACCGGTAGTTTCATGCCCGGGACGATCGCGTTGTTGTACTGCACCCACCCGGACCCGTTGTACGTGCCGGGCACCGAGTTGACCCAGCGGAAGACGAACAGGTGCGGGTCGACGGATCCTCCGTTAACGCCGCGGTCCACCGTCCAGCCAATCTCGACGATGTTGTCGTTCTGCGGTCCCCCCTGGACTGCCAGCTCGGCGAGAGAGTGGCTCAGCACCAGAGGGATCGTGGGCGAATACACGGCCATCCCAACGCCCGCTCCCTCGCGGACCTCCAAGTTGGGGACGCTCCGGCTGGCGGCGTAGTAGTAGGGTCCGGCGAGCACGGCCTGGTCCTTGGCTCCGGGACCTTGATCGGGCGGATGGCCCTTGGGAGCGCTGTACTCGAGGGACATGGGGACGGAGCCGACGGGACAGATGGGACTCAGCGGCCGGACATCGGCGCAGCCCGCGCTCCCGCAGCCGGGCGGGGGAAAGGGCGGAGGCGGTTCACCGAGGTAGAAGTGGCAGGTCCACGACTGGGGAAAGACCTCCGGGGCGCTGGTTGGAGGGTCCCCGAAGGTACCGCCGCGGCTCAGTCCGGCAGACCCGGCGCCCAGGGTGCCCTCCCCCTCGTCGTCGGTCGCCGTGATCAGGAAGTAGTAGCTCTCGGCCGGGGCCGCAACCTCCCCGTCGTTGACGGCGCAATCCCCCTCGAATGAGCCGTCGCGAGGATCGAGGACCGTGCGAAGCCGGCCCAGCGTCTCGAACTCCGCATCGAAAGGCGCGCCCAGGTGCCCGCGATAGACCGTGTAATGGTCGACGGGATGCCCAGGATCACCGGAGAGGAACGGGAAGGTCAGCCTCTCCCCACCGCTCTCCTTGTGCATGAGGTCGCCGGTGACCTCCGGGGGAGCGGCCGGAATGGAGCCGACCCAGATTGCCAGGAGCGGGAGAACGGACCAAACGGCAAGACGCGACCGTCGACGCGAGCCCTGCGACGCATGTTCCATGGGAGATCCTCCTTTCCCTTGCATCCATTCTTTGAGCCCAAGGCGTCCACCTAGACCACGCTTGCCGTCGGCTCAACGAAGAGTTCCGCGCGATCGCATCTCGAGCCGTGGATCTCCCTCTAGAGCCGGCTCGTCGGCCTCCCCACTCAGGGGCAGGGTGACGCGTTGGGTCGCTCGAGCCCGCTCGAGCGGAACCCCTTCGTTCCTTCCTCTCCGAGGCGGTTCCTCGCCGTCACGAGGTAGAACCATGCCGTGCCGGCGACGGGGCTCGCCGCGTCAGTCGCGGTCTCCGTGAGCAGGGGCGACTGGAAGCAGGCGCCGAAGCTGCCGGGAAGGCTCGACAGCACGTCGCGGTAGACCTCATACGTGCCCACCGATGCCTCGGGGTCCCACGACAGTGTGGACTTGCTCGCCCATCGTCCGTTGCGAACCTCTCCGGGGGGCGGGTAATTGGAAACGAACCCGCCGACCATGTGCTGGCTCGCGCTCGCCAGGCCCGTCGCGGCGAGCGCGTCTCCGATGGCGTCGAGCTTGATCCGGTAGCTCGCCGAGGAGGCTATCGAGCCGTTCGTGGGACGGCCGCCGCCGTTGAACGTGAATTCCACGAGCTTGTAGCTCGCGCTCGTCTGGGCCTTCGCGACCGTCGTCACCGCCGCGAGCGCGAGCGGGAGGAGGATCCACCGTGTCCTCATCGCGACATCGCCAGCACGCGGATCGTCCCCGTGCCCGCGTCCCACGGCTCGAGGGCCTTGCCGACGACGCTGCCCTGATGCGGATTCTCTCCGGCCCGCATCGCGTGGCCGGGCGTGGGGGAAGCGACGAGCAGGTCGTTCGCCGCGATCGCTCCGTACGACGCATCCACGTGGCACGCGACGATCGTCCCGGGAAGCGCGATGGGCGCCTCCACGGTCCACACCGTCCCCGGCTGGCCCGCGACGATTCCGATCAGCCCGGGATCCGCGGCGAGCGCGGCGCGTCGCAGCTCTCCCGGATGCGCGGCGTCGTTGGCGAGCAGATCGCCTGCCTCGGCGGGCTCCGCCACCGCGACCGGCGTCGTGTTGGGGGGGATCACCGAGGCTCCACCGGGGTCCCGTGCAGGCGGCGGAGCCGACGGTAAGGCCGTCGTGCCGGCGCGAGCTGGACCCGCGTCGGTTGACCCGGCGGGTGCTTGAGCCGCAGCGGACCGAGCAGGGGCGTTGGGCGCGAGCGGCTCCGCCCCGTTCTTGTGAGGGCCGGTCGCGTCGGTCGCCGGGTCGTACACGTGGATCGCGGTCTCGAGCGCCTTTGACGCGGTCAAATCGAGGTCCTCGCCGCCGAGCGCTTGCCGCATGCGCGTGAAGCGCGAGAGCGCGTTGTAGCTCCTCAGCTCGGGTGCCTTCGCGTACGCGTCCTCCTCGACGCGATGCGAGGGGATCGGCGCGTCGGCGCGCTTGAGCTGGACCACGGCGCGACTCTCGAAGCCGATGCGCAGACCCCAGACCATGTAGTCGAACTCCGCGTCCGATCCTTTCGGTCCTCGAACGACAAGCGTGTGAGTGTCCGTCTCGGTCACGGCGAGCGGGATCGGATCCTTCTTGGGGGTCACGACGGCGGTGAGGCCGATGTCGGGGTTCGCCACCCACGCGAACGTCTCCCCCAAAGTCACCCGTGCCTCGCCATCGACAAGCCGCGCGGAGCCGCGCGTGTAGACGGCGACCTCATCTCCCTCGGGCGCGGCGTAGGTGATCGTCTTGCCGGCATCCGTGGGGTGGTTCTGAATGAAGTTGACGCTTCCGTTTCCCCAGATCTTGGTGGCGCCGAAGCCGAGCCACGCCCAGTTGCCGTAGAAGTCATCGCGGACGAACCCCGGAGCTGCGTACTGCTCGTTGCTGAATCCGTACACACCGACCGGATCACCGGAGTAGTCCGAGCTTCCCAGGTAGGCCCGAACGTCGTGAAACGAGCGCGTGAAGAACCCCCCCACGTAGCTTCCGATGCCGTAGATCCCGTAGTCGCCGAAGCCGATCCAGGATTTGCCGCTCAGGGACGTGTCCGCGAAGTACGCGCCCGCACCGGGATAGTGACCGTAGCCGAGCGCTCCGAATTCTCCGCTCCCCAAGTCAATCGATCCGTTTCCGGAGGAAGCGGCGAAGTGGCCCGCCGGCGACCCCATCGCCGAGACGCCGGTGCTCCCCGTCGCCAGCGAGGCCGTGGCGAAGTAGTTCTGGAACGTCCCACCGACGCTCGGACTGAAGGCTGAGATCCCGTAGTTCGCCCCGGAGGTGAAGATCCCGTACCCCGGGCTGGCGACGTAGGCGAAGTCCGTGCCGCTGTTGTAGAAGTACCCGCCCCCCTGGTTGCCGTGAGCCTGCACGCCGTAGCCGCTGTAGCCGAGATAGGCCTCCTCGAGCGTGACGCCGTTCTTGAACCATCCACCCGCGACGTTCCCTTGAGCGCGAATGCCGGTGTTGATGAAACCCGTGTCGGCGAGGTAGGCGATCGCGCCCCCCGCGCTGAACAACCCGCCCGTCTGCGCTCCGTTCGCGATGATCGCGTACCCCGAGCCGACCGATGTCTCGATGCCGTTGTTGACGATCAGGTGCCCGGCCTTCGTCTGCGAGCTGCCCGTCGTGTCGACGAAGCCCGACGCGGGCTTTCCCTGGAGGTTCGACGCGTTGAGCGCGTAGGCCGCCGACTGGATCCGAATTCGCGGGCTCAACACCTCCGCTCCCACCGTGATCTGGAGGTACGCGGCGCCGTAGTCGCGGAAGACGTCGGCGAGCGAGGCGTAGGTCCCGGCTCCTGAGCCGTCGGTCACCGTCCCGCCGCCGAGCTGGGCGTTGAAAAGGCCGCCGCTCACCGTCACGGCGTTCCCGCCCCCGCCGGTGTGCGCGTCGACGAGGATCTCGTTTCCCGCGGTGAGCGCGTCGTAGAACCGGAAGACCATGTCGAAGGTTCCGGTCCTCGGCTTGTCCAGCGCGTCTCGAAGCACGCCCTGATAGTTGACGAGCGTCGGCGGGTCTGCCGCGAGCACGGAGGACACGGTGACTGCGAGCGCGAGGACGAGTCTTTTCATGGCACCCACCTTTCCTGGAAGCGACGTCAGGAAAGATGACCCGGTCCGGCCGCATGCGGCAGCGCATGAACATGCGTTTCTTCCGGGATCGTCAGCGCAGGATGCCCCGGCGCAACGCTTTTGTGACCGCCTCGGACTTCGAGTGAACGTGGAGCTTCGCGTACACGCTCCTCACGTAGTTCCGGACGGTGTTCACGCTCACGTTGAGGTTGGCGCCGGCGCTCTCGTAGCTGTGTCCCTCGCTCAGGAGACGGAGCAGCCCCGTTTCCTGAGGCGTCAGCTCGTGCTCGACGCGGTCCGGCGGACGGACGGTCCGGAACAAGGACACGACCTTGCGCGCGATCTCGGGGGACATCGGAGCGCCGCCTTCGGCCGCCTCGGTGATCGCGCGGAGGAGCTGGGACGGCGGCGTCTTCTTCAGCAGATAACCGCACGCGCCGTTGCAGATCGATTCGAAGACCCGGTCTTCCTGCGCGTAGACGGTCAGCATGATCACTTCGGTCGTGGGAAAGCCCTCGCGGATGAGGCGAACCCCTTCGGAGCCGAGCATCCCCGGGAGATGGATGTCGAGCAGCAGAACGTGCGGCGCCGGTCGCAGCCCCAGAAGCGCCTGCTCGATGGAGCCGTAGACCTGCTTGCAGGAATAGCCCTCGGTCCCGTCGATGAGAAGACGAAGACCGTCCGCAAGGCTCGAATCGTCCTCGACGAGCGCGACTTCGATTTCAGCGGGGCGCGTCATGGCAAGAAAGCTACCTCCACCGCGCCGTACCGGTAGCGCATGCTCATGCGTAATCGTCCGCGCCGGGCCGGCCGATGGGGATCCTGAGGGTGATTGTCGTTCCCTTTCCCGGCGCCGAGTCGACGTCGAGCGTCCCACGGCAGCGGGACGCCCGTCCCTTCATGTTCCGAAGCCCGTTCCCACCGAGTGTCGGCACGGCGGCGCCGGCCGAGCCCGCGGGCAAGCCGCAGCCGTCGTCCGACACGATCGCCTCGATCGACCCGTCCTTGAGGCCGAGAGAGATCGAAGCGCTCCGCGCCCGCGCGTGGCGCGCGACGTTCGAGAGGGCCTCCTTCATGACGAGGTAGGCCTGGCGCCGCGGCCCCGCCGGAAGCTTCGTCGCGAGGGTCGCGGCATCGGTCGGTGCGACGACCGAGAACGCAATCCCACGCGGCGGCAGGACCTCGGACGCGAACGCGCGGACGCGGGCGACGACCTCCCCGAGCTCGTCCCTTTCGGGATCGAGAGACCAGACGACGTCCGACATGCCATCGACGACTTCACGTGCCGAGCGCGCGATCCGGTCGAGCATCTCCGCAGCACCGGGGTTCGACGGGGCAACGTCGCGGCGAACGACCTCGGCGAGGATCGCCGTGCGCGAGAGTGACGCGCCGATGTCGTCGTGGAGGTCGGTGGCGATGCTCGTGCGCACGCGCTCGAGGGCAAGGAGCCGCGCGACGCGCACGCGGTACAGGGCATGGACCGCCGAAGCGACCGCGGCGGCGACGATCACCGCGAACCACCAAGTCCTCCAGAAGGGGGGAGACACGACGAACGAGAGACGGGCGGGTGCGGGAGACCACAGGGAGCCGTCGAGGGAGGCCCGAACCTCCGCCTGGTATCTCCCCGGCGGGAGGTCGACGAACTGGAACGACGGCCGGCTCGAAGCATCGAGCCAGGACGCGCCGTCGCGCAGGCGCACCTGGTAGCGCAGGAGCGCCGGATCGCGGTACGACAGGGCGGCGAAGCGCAGCTCGATCCGGTTGCGACGGTAGGGGAGAGTGACCCCTTGCTGCCACGGAAGCGGCTTCCCGTCGACGAGGACGTCCACCAGCTCCACGCGCGGCACGGGCGGCGCGGCGCGCCGCACCGCGGCCGGTACGTGCACGACACCGGCGAGCGTCGTGATCCAGAGATCTCCCGAAGGGTCCTCCAGGATGTCCTCCGCATCGCTGATCATCAGACCCTGCCACGACGTGGGCCGCTCCACGATCTCCCACCCATCCTTGGCGTCCGGGCGCTCGAGGACGCGGAGGATCGTGCCGAAGCTGATGATCCACGCGCCCCCCGATGGGGAGGGGCGCAGCCTTCGCACGAGCGGCGTGGGGAGCATCCGCGAGCCGGGAACGAGCTCCCAGTGTTTCTCGGACGCCTCGCGATAGACCCCGGCCTGCAGCGACGAAGCCCATCGATGGCCCGGGGACACCTCCACCAGGGAGGTGATCGCACCCGCACCGTTCGCCATCGAGCACGACCACGGCGCGGGATCGCCGGCGGCCACGGCGCCGGCGTTCGCGTGACAGATTTGCTCGTCGGCTGCCACCCAGAGCTGCCCCTCGTCGTCCTCGAGGAGGCTCATGCGGGCATGCCTGCCGGAGAAGCCCGGCGGTCCTGTTCGGAGCGCGGGGGACGATCCCGGGGTTCCGCCCGCGGACATCAAGCCGAGGTTCGTCGCGAGCCAGACCCTGCCGCCGGCGCCCGCGCAGCAGCTGTCGACGCTCGCCAGCGCTGCCTGCGGATGATCGAGAAAGCGTCCGCTCCGGCCTTCGAGGAGACGGCCCGCGTAGCCCGCCCACATCGCGCCGTCGCTCCCGACGCAGACGGCGCTCGTCGCGGTGCCGCGAACGTGCTCCGGCTCCCACGATGCCTCCCGCCGCCTCAGCAACGTCAGGCCCGTCCACGAATCCACCCAGATCCCTTCGGGGCCCAGCGCCAGGCGGCGCGTGGCGTGATCCGCCAACCACGCCACGGTGTCCGGCGCCGGGTATTGCAGGAGGCCCCGGAAACTGGCGAGCCACAGGCTTCCCTCCCGATCGACGAGTAGGGGCCCGCCACTTCCGACGCCCTCGGCGGGACCGAGGATCTCCGGGGCCTCGCCCGGTCTCAAGGCGACGAGCGCGGTGTCGTACGCGACCCAGAGCGTGCTTCCCTGTTGAACCATGTCGATCGGACGAGCGGCAAGGCGGAAGATCTCGTGCACGTCGCCCCCCGCGAGCCGCGCGACCGTGGCTCCCCTCGCGTCGGAGCTCAAGACGACGATCGAGCCGTCCGCGCGCGGAAGGAGCCTCTGCACGCCCGAGATCGATGCGAGCCGCTCGGTGCGCGACTCGGCGTCCACACGCCAGATCGCTCTCTCGGTGACGAGGGCAACCGCACCGCCGTCGAGCTCTTGGAGGAGGCTCGGTCTCTCGGAGCCGAATCGCGGTCCGGGCAGCTCACGCCACTCGCCCCCGGTCGCTCGGAACCAGACGCGCTCGCCCGCCCTCACCCAAAGATTGGAACGTCCGTCCCAGACCGGAGGTCCCGTGATGACGAGAGGCTCCTTGCCGGGCCCCTCCACTTCATCGATCCCCTCACCCTCGACGCGGTACAGCCGCCCCGAATCACCGGGGCCCTCCCGCACCAGGACCTCCCCAGCCGGTCCGGTCGCGACGCTCTTCATGTAGCGTCGGACCGGCTCCCTCGCCCAAGACCGAAGCGCGACGCCGTCGTATCGAAACAGGCCTCCGCCGGCGGTGATCCACAGGAACCCGCGGGTGTCCTGCGCGATCGCGTTGACTTCCGAGAACGGCAATCCGCGCTCGAGGTCGAACTTCCGCTGAAGTCTCTCGAGACCGGCGGCGTCGGAGGTAGTCAGCCCCGGCAGGAGCAGGAACGCCGCCGCGACGCGCGCGCACCGTCGCCGACTCCGCTCCGGGCGCGACATGCGGTGAGTGTACTCCGGCGCGGAAACAGGCGTTGACGCACCCCTCGCATCCCGCGTAGCTTTGGGCGCAGCAGGGGCACCATGAGACACCGCATCGGGGTCGCGACTTTGATCGGCGTGCTGTCGATTCCGGCGGCGTTCGCCTACGAGACCGGCGCCGTGTGCGTGCGCGATTTTTCCGCAGGCATCACGTGCTCGGGACAGGACGTGCGGATCATGGCCATCACATCGGTCGCGATCCTCGAAGATTGTCCGACCGGCGATTCCTCGACCGCGCAAGCGTCGCTCAAGCTTCGCATCGCTGCGTTCCAGAGCCGCTACGACATCGGCCTATTCCTGAGCCTGAACGGTAACAGCGCGGTCAGCGGCACGCAGTGCCTCCACGATTATCTCGAGCCCCCGCTCGCCACCTCTCCCACGTACGCCGACTCCGACGGAAACGGGAGGCCGGATCTTTCGGGCGGTCCGTGGTGGGACGCCGAGCCTTTCGAGCCCGCCGACGACTGCGGCGACATCGCTTCCGGCACCGACGATCTCAAGACGCTGACCTTCCGCTTCGCGTGTGTGGATACGAACGGCAACGGCATCGTCGATATCTCGGCCTGCGCGTCGTGGAGCAATGGCACCTCATCGACGTGCCCGAACATCTCGAGCGCCGCCCCGGGCTCGGGCACCCGGTGCGCCTGCGACGTGGTGGACACGGGGATTCCATTCGGCGCGGGGGGGCGTATCGCAGGTCTCGAGATGGCGCGGTCGGGAGCGAATCTTTCGCTCTCGTGGTCACCGTCCTGTTCGGCTAGCGATACCGACTACGCCGTCTACGAGGGCGCGCTCGGCAGCTTCACGACCCACCATAGCGTCGTCTGCAGCACGAGCGGCGCGACGTCGGCGACGATCGCGTCCTCTCCGGGGGATGCGTACTACCTCGTCGTCCCGAGGACCGCATCGAAGGAAGGCTCGTACGGCCGGAGAAGCGGGGGCACGGGAGCGGCCGGCGGCGGCGAGCGCCTGCGCACCTCAGCAGCCGTCGGGGTGCATCTAGACCACCCCCGCGCCTCCACCACTCGACTCGCGCCGTACGCGGGCCAATATTGAAATCCCGTGGAAACGGCGGCCTCGATCCAGTGTCCGATCTGCGCCTTCGAGCAGGCCGAGGGCAGCGAGACGTGCGCCCGCTGCGGCGTGGTCATCGCGAAGGCCCGCGTCGGTGGCCGGCCGCTACCGGGATTCTCGGCGGTGGACGTCGTGCCGCGGGATGCCGGTGCCTGGAGAATCTTGGCGGGCGGTCTGATCTCGGCGCTCATCGCGCACGCCATTCCGTTCTTCCAGTTCATGCTCAGCCCGCTCGTGACGCTGCTCCACGAGTTCGGGCACGCCGCGACGGCGTGGCTTCTCGGATGCCCCGCCATTCCGGCCTTCGACTTCGCATACGGGGGAGGGATCACCCAACACCACGACTTTCAGCTCCCGCTCGGGGTTCTCATCGGGGCCGGATGGGCCTGGCTCGGATGGACCTTCCGGCGCAACCCGCGCACCCTCGCGGTGCTCGGTCTGTGCGCTGGCGCCTGGCTCGTCGCGGTCTCGTCGGAGTGGCGGCGCGAGCTGGTCATCGCGTCGATGGGTCACGTCGGGGAGCTGATCCTCGCGGGCGTGCTGCTCTCCATGGCGCTGGCCGGTGCCGGCTGGAGGATTCCCGAGATCGAGCGGCCGCTCGGCGCCTTCGCCGCCTTCTTCGTCCAGCTTCAGACGTTGAGGTTCGCGTGGCGCCTTCGCCACGATGACGCTTTCCTCGCCGAATACGTCGCAGGAAAGGGCGGAGCCCTGATGAACGATCTGGAGGTCATCGCGCTCGACGTCAAGATCTGGGCCGGCGTGTCGATGGACATTCGCGAGGTCGCGGGTTGGCTCATGCTCCTCGCGCTCGTCGTTCCGATAGCGGCGATCCTGCTCTACGTCTTCCGGCAGCGAGTCCGCGACGCTTGGCACTCGTTGCTCGTGCTCGAACGGTCGTGATCCTCGCCCCGATCGCGGCTACGTGCAGAGTTGGCGCGAGACACCGCATAATCGATCCCGGCGTCGAGTCAGACACCAGGTGGAGCTGTCATGCGTTCAAAGATCCGGTTGATTCTTGCGGTGACCGTCCTCTTCGCGGCACGAGCGATCCACGCTCAATCCGACGATTTGAACCCGGCGCCAGGAACCGCCCTGCAGCAGAGCGGCGTCACGCCGCGCGAAGAAGGACAGAAAGACCGGATCCTCCGTTTGTTGGAAGTTACAAGAGCGCTCGCACGCTGGACGCCGAGCGAGGCGTCATTCCTGACCGTGCTCGACAGCGTTCAGGAACGGGTGGTCGGGGCCAAGGAAAGCGAGCTTGCACCGATGGGTGAGTTCATGCCCTATCTTTCCCAGCTCACGGCGACACTCTCTCGGATGGAAGCGCGCGTGAGCTCGCTGCAATCCGCGGCCGAGCTCTGCGATCCTTCCCACAGGCGAGAGCTGTTCTTGCTTTTCCTGGATGCGCTCGACGTGGATGGCCAGCTGCCGGTTCATGCGAGGATCTGCGAAGAGTTCGCGTCGGAACGGGAAAAGGAAGGAGATCTGTCGCGCGTCTGTATCGGAACCGGCCTCGCCTTTTCCGCCGTGCGGTCGATGCATGACCTCATCGTCGTCTGCGAACCGTCGCTGGCGCGCGCCGCCGACACCAGTGCCGGACAGTTCGATCGGCTGAGCGCCGAGCTGGCGCGCGTACAAGCGGGCGTCCAGAACAGCGTGCGCTCGACAAAGCTCGAGTTGACGAGCGCCATGTCCATAGTCGCCGAACACGTGGCCGACGTCTCGTCGATGCAGGCGAAGCAACTCGAAGATCTCACGGTCCGCCTCGAAATCGAACGGACCTTACAGCAGTGCTCGCCGTATGGCTCGATCTACCTACCCGAGGCGAACGGCGGCCGGCTCGGAGTCGTGCGGAGCATCGTCAGCGGGACGATCCAGAACGTCCTCAACTCAGGGGAGACGGCCAACGGGGCGATCGATAAACTCGTGGCGGGCGACATCCAGCTCGAGGGTCGCCACTTCAAAGAAGCATTTCGCCTCTATTGCGCGGCGTACAACGCAGCCGTGGGACCCGCGCCAAAGCAGCCCGCGTCTCCGCCCTCGCACCCGTAAGAACCGGACGCCGCTCCTACCCCACGCATCGGGCGGCCGGATGCGCCTTCTCTCCCCGATCGCGGTCGCGGCCGCGGAATTCGCGCAGGCGGCCTTGGCCCGCGGCTAGCCCTCCGTGGTCACCGGCGTCGACTTATCGACAGCTGTCCGAGAATCCGCAGCAACCGGCACGACGACCGCGGCGCGATCCCGGATGTGGCTTGCCTAGGGCTTCTTGTGCAAGGAGAAAGCCGATGAGCCGAAGCGCTGCCATCCTAGTCCTCACCGCTGTCGTGATCATCTACGCGATCGGTATCGCCACTCGGGGCACCGAAACGACGGCCGTCGTGAGACCGCTCGTCACGGACATAGGACGAGGTCTCGCGCCGACGGCGCCGGGCGCCGTCTTGTTGCTGGATGCTCGCGATCTTGGGGACGCCGCTGGAGTCGCGAGCCCGGACCCGACAATCCTGTACTGCGTCGTCCGTGTCGAAGCGCCACGGTCCGGACCGGGGAAGAACCGATGAGCGCGCGGCATTCCGGTCTCGTAGTATCGTCCGCGCGGCGCGCGGAACACACGAAGATGCAGGACGCAGGGCCAAAGCTACCGGGATCGCTTCCGCTCATCGGCCATCTCGGCCGCATGCGCCGCGATCCGCTGGCGACGCTGGTCGCAGCCTCGCGCATCGGGGATGTGGCCCGGATCGACATGGGACCGCGCCGGGAGGCGTACGTCGTCACCCACCCCGACGGCGTCAAGCGCGTGCTGCTCGAGAACCAACCGAACTACAGCAAGCGCACGCGCGGCTTCGACAGCCTGCGTCTGTTCCTCGGACAGGGACTGCTGACGTCGGAAGGTGACTTCTGGCGCAAGCAGCGGCGGATCGCTCAACCCGCGTTCCACCATCGGAACCTGCAGGCGTTCGGCACGATCATGCAGCAGGCAGGCGAGTCGCTGGCCGACCGCTGGGAGGCGAAGGCGGCGACGGGGGAGCCGTTCGACGTCGCTCGCGACATGATGCAGGTCACGTTGAGCATCGTCGGACGCTGCCTGTTCTCCACGGATCCGGACGCGCAGTCGAGCGCGATCGGCCGGCACCTCGATGTGATGCTCGAACGCTTCATCCGCCGGATCACCGCACCGATCGTGCTGCCACTATCGTGGCCGACCGCCGGCAACCGCCGGATCCGCCTCGCGATCGACGAGCTGCACCGCATCGTCGACGAGATCGTGGCGCGGCGTCGCATCGCGCCCGGGAGCGGCGACCGACCGACCGATCTCCTCGACCTGCTGATGGCGGCCGAGGACGCCGAAACCGGTACGCGGATGAGCGATCGGCAGCTGCGCGACGAGGTGCTCACGTTGCTGCTCGCCGGGCACGAGACGACCGCGGCAACACTCGGCTGGACGTGGTGGCTCTTGGCGCGCCACCCGGACATCGATCGCCGGCTCGGCGAGCAGCTGGCCGCTCTAGACGACGGCCCGATCGGCGCGGATGCGCTCGGCCGCGCGCCGCTCGTCAGCCGCGTGGTCCATGAAGCGATGCGCCTCTACCCACCCGCCTGGATCATCGCGCGCCGGGCCGAGGCGCCGGACCGCATCCTGGGCGTGTCGATCCCGCGCGGCCACCTCGTGATCGTCACGCCGTACGCGACACATCGACGCCCCGATCTCTTCCGCGATCCCGAGCGCTTCGACCCCGACCGTTTCGACGGTGCTACCGGACCGTCGGCCACGTTCGACCGCTTCGCGTACTTTCCCTTCGGCGGCGGCCCCCGCATTTGCATCGGAAACGGCTTTGCGCTGATGGAAGCGCAGATCCTGCTGGCCACGCTGCGCCGCCGCTTCCGCCTGCAGCTCGCACCCGGCGCCGTCGTCGAGCCGATGCCCCTGCTCACGCTGCGGGCGCGCCGGGGAATCGACGTCGTGGCGCACGCGAGCTGACCGGCGTTCGATTCGTACCTACTCGACTCTCGGGCAGTCGCGGGCCACGCTCAAGCCCCTCAGAAAGCCCCTGCGAACCGCCCCGGCCGCGATGGCTGCGGCAACTTTCTTCGAGTAGCGCTCGGCACCAGAAAGCTGCCTCACCCAGCTCCTGTAGGGCACGACCCCTTCCGCGGCGCGCTCGACCGCGCCGACAGCGGCATCGTCGGCCGCGGTAGCTGCGCGCTCGATGAGCCGGGGGTTGTCGGAAGACGCCGGCGCATCGAGGTCAGGCCCAAGGGCTTCGTCGAGCGCTCTCACCTCGGCCGATAGGGCTTCGCAGCTTGGATCGCTCGGAACGAGGTAGGGCTGCTTTTGCGCATCGCGCAGCACCTCAGGAATGCTGGCGCGAACCACGTTGAGATCCCGCAGGGGTGTCGTCGCGGCGTCGACGAACTCCGATTTCCTGTTCGTCGCGCACGCCGTCAGGGTCAACGCCACGAGCGAGATCAGGCGTCGCTGCATTGACGCGGAGCATAGCAGGCGGATGGACGAGAGCACGAGAATCTTTCTAGGAGCACGTCCCGAAGGGAGTACTCTTTCGAAAAGTTCAGGTCAAGATCATGAGAAAAATGAGAAGCACGTTTCTGCTGGCATCGACGCTCGTCCTCACGCTAGCTTGGCCCGTGGTGGCGAACGCAGCTCCCGACGGGAAAGCGCTTTACGGCTCGAAGTGTGCGTCCTGCCACGAGAGCGACGGTGTGCCCAAGAAGATGGGGGCAGGATCCAAGGCGTTCGGCGACCCTGAGTTCAAGGCCGCGACCAATGCCGATGCCATCGTCAAGATCACCCTCGAGGGTCAGGGAAAGATGAAACCCGTCAAGAGCGTCAGCCAGGAGGACGCGAGCGCGATCGCCGCGTACATCCTCACGATCGGCGCCAAGTAGACCCAACCCGCGGAATGCCGGATGTCCGGCGCTGATGGACACCAATAGCTACTACTAGGGTGCCCTAGGAGCCGACCGGATCCCGCGCGGGCGATTGCAACGTGTCACCCCGCCGGATCGAGCGGTGGCGGCGTCCCCCGGTTGCCCTCCGGACGCCGGGACCTACATTCCAGCTGGTGCCTCGTGGCGGCGGGATCGAACATCCCGCCGATCGGCGGGGATGGTCTCGCGCGATGATGCCAGGCGCCAACCCTGCATGCGTGCTGGCGCCGATTGGACGATCCATGTGCTGACCTGCTCGTTGCTCGCCGCCGGGGCGTGGGCGGCGCCGGCTCAGGCCGTGGCACCCGTCGCGTCGTGCTGGCCCGGCGCGGTGGAGACCGATGCCCGGCTGTGTCCACCCAACGATCCGTCCTATCCGAGCCACTGGGAGTACTTGAGCCGGATCCCGGACGAGATCGAGAGGAGTCGCATGCACCCGAGCGAGCTGGCCCTCGGGTCGATCGGGATGTTCATCGACAGCGCATGGCAGCACACGCTTGGCCGTGACGACGTCGTCATCGCCGTCCTCGACAGCGGGATCTTCTGGGACGACAAGGATCTCGTGCGGAAGCTCTACCTGAACCCGAGAGAGCTTCCGCTCCCCGAAGGCTCGAAGGCCTATGACCGAGATGGAGACGGTATCTTCAATATCGAGGATTACGAGGGGGACTCGCGGGTTGGCGACCGGAATCAAAACGGCATCGTCGATCCGGGGGATCTGATCCTCGCCTTCTCGGATTGCCGCGACGACGACGGAAACGGATACATCGACGACATCAGCGGCTTCGATTTCTTCGAGGGGACGCACTGCGCCACGGCGGGCGGAGACAACAATCCGGACGACGACGTCCGCTTCCATCACGGAACCGGGATCGCGTCCACCGCGGCGGCCGAAACCAACAATGGAATCGGGGAGACGGGGGTCTGCCCTCGCTGCCGCGTGCTTCCGGTCCGCGTCGGAGACAGCTTCGTGGTCGACGCCAACCGGTTTGCCCGAGGGGTCGTTTTCGCGGTGAACGCGGGGGCTTCCGTGATCGCCTCAGCGCTCGGAAGCTACAACAACACTCCGTCCGCCCGTCGCGCCGTGGACTTCGCCTACGGGCGGGGCGTTCCGGTCATCGCCTCGGCCGCGGACGAGTTCTCCTACCATCACAACTACCCGAGCCTCTACGGCCACGCGTACTACGTGAACACGATCCGGTTCAACCACGCCGACGACTATCGCAAGGCGTCGACGTTCTGGGGGATCAGTCCGTGCACGAACTTCGGCGCGCGGGTTTCCGTGACCGTCCCCGGCACGGGCTGCTCGTCGGGCTCCACCGCTCGCCTCGCCGGTGTCACCGGGCTGATCGAGTCCGCGGCGCGTGATGCGGGGGTGGCGCCTCTGGCCACGGAGGAGGTCTACCAGATCCTCCGGATGACGGCGGACGACCTCGACAACACGTCGCCGGACTGGAGCCCCATGCGCTACCGGGCCCTCAGGGGCTTCGACGCGATCTACGGGTACGGGAGGGTCAACGCGCTTCAGGCGGTCCTCGCCGCCGCTTCGGGCCGCATCCCGCCGATCGCCGATCTCGCCACACCGGACTGGTTCGAGATCGTCTCCCCCACCGCGACGCCGCATCTCGCCGTCACCGGGGCCATCCGCGTCCCGCGTGCCGAGCGCGCGACCTTCGCCCTGGAGTACGCGCTCGGCGTCGAGCCTCGCGACGAGGACTTCACCCTCGTCTCCGGCGGCACACTCACCGGGAGCAAAGAGGGGACGCTCGGGGATCTGGATTTCGAGAAGTTGCCCAAGGCCAGCGGTCCGCCGCCCACCTCGCGCGAGGGTCGCGACCGCTACTCCGTGACGCTCCGCCTCCGGGTCATCGATGACCGTGGGCTCGTCGCCGAATCCCGGCGCAGTTTCTTCGTGCTCGACGACCCGGATTGGATGGAGTCCTTCCCGCTGTACGTCGGTGCGTCGGGGGAAGCTGCACCGGTCATTGCGGATCTCCACGGAGACGGCCGAGACGAGGTGATTCTCGCGACGGCCGATGGGGCCGTCCGGATCCTCACGTTCGAGCCCACGGGTGTCCGCGAGCAACGCCTCCTGCTCGATCTCGGCTCGCCGCTCGGGCCGACGGAGATCGAGCGAAAGAAAGACCCCTCGTCGACGCCGCGCGAGACGGTCATCCGCGAGCCCGCTGTCGGAGACATCCTCGGGCGCGGGGACATGGCGATCGTCGTCGCGTCACGGGAGGGGAAGGTCTACGCGTTCAATGCGAGAGGGGAGCGGCTCAAGGGGTTCCCGGTTTCCGTGCGCCCGGGATCTCGATCCGGGGCTCCGAGAGAGATCCTCGAGAGTGGGATCCTGTCGCGGCCGGTCCTCGCGGATCTCGATGGGAAACGGGGAAAGGAGATCGTCGTGACCGCGCTGGACGGAAACGTGTACGCGTGGCGCGGCGACGGCCGGCCGCTTGCCGGGTTTCCCGTTGCGGTCGCGGATCCGAGGACCGGCTGGCGAGCGAAGATTGTCTCGTCGCCGTCCGTCGGAGACATCGACGGAGACGGCCGCCCGGAGATCGTCCTCGGAACGAACGGGGTGCGGGACGGGCTGGCGGCCGCTTATGCGATCCACGCGAACGGGAGTCTTCATGCCGGCGGACCGTTCCTCAAGGGATGGGATCCGGTCGAGGTCCCCCTCCTTCGGGATACGCTGCTGCCGACACTCGCCACCGGGGTGCAGATGACCCCCGCTCTGGTCGACGTCGATCATGACGGCGACATGGAGGTGGTCCTTTACGGCGCCACCGGAACGGGGATTTTCCTCCTGGACGACCGGCCGGGCGGCGAACCCAAGTTCGTCGCGCGGTACTCGCCGCTCCCCGGCCCCCGCTCCGAGTTCTCCGGAATCAGTTTCTTGGCAAGCCCGGGATCTCCGCTCGTAACCGACACGGACGGCGACGGTGAGATGGAGCTGTACGCTCCCGTCCTCCCCATGCGCGTGCTGAGCATGCGGATCAACCCCGGGATACCGATGGATGTGCCGCCGGCCCTCGGAGGATGGGGGATGGGGCCGGATTCGTTGCTCGCGACGACCGTTCCGATGATCCCGAGCTTTCCACGCCGGATGGAAGACGTGACGCTCCTGGCCGCGCCCGTCGCCGCGGACGTCGACGGCGACGGGAACGAGGAGATCCTCCTCGGCTCCGGGGGCTACCTTCTCCACGCGTTCAAGAAGACCGGAGGAGAGGCGGAAGGTTTCCCGAAGTTCACGGGGGGATGGGTTCTCTCACCGCCCGCGGTCGGCGATCTCGACGGCGACGGCGAGCCGGAGCTCGTCAGCGTGACCCGAGAAGGGTATTTGTTTGCGTGGCGGCTGCGGAGGCCGCTCCCCCCTCGGGCGGCGACGGCTCCCCGAGCCCGATGAGGAGATAACCGTTGTTCACCGCGAACGCTTGCGGGAGGAACTCCGTCCTTCCGAGCCGCGGGGTGCGCGTCAGCAGCGGATCGTAGCTCGTCTTGAAGACCTTCCCGAACGTCATCTCCTGGAGCGCCGCGGCCACGAGATCCTCGTCGAACTCGAGGCCGGTCGACGAGACCTTCCATTGATTCTCGACGAGACGGAACGAGATCCCCCCGAGGCGGTTCGCAAAGGGGGCGACGCTCATCATGGCCGACTCGACACGAAGCGTGCCGAGCACCGATGCCCGTCCCCCCGACACCTTGCGGAGGTTGATCTCGACGTCCGAGAGAAGGACCCGGATCAGGGCTCGATCAACGGTTGCCGCGGAGGCCTCGTCGTCGAGACTGCGGAACTCGAAGCGCGGTACGGACGGAATTCGGATCTCGAGCTCGACGCTCTCCTTGTCGATCTTGCGCAGGCCGGGGACCAGGGCGTATACGGCGTCGCTCTTGAGCAGCTTGCGGAGATTCCCCGTGGATGCGCGACGCGAGCCCGTCTTGTCGGACAGAATCCGTCGAGCGACCTCGTTGACGAAAGACTCCGAAATCCCGAGAAAGGAGCCGGACGGTCGGGGAGCGCCGTCGTCCAGAGGCCGGGGCCGGACGCGCCCCGCCGTCGGACCCACGTTCGAGGCGGTCAATCCGACGAGGAGCGAGCGGCCGCTCGTGTCCACCGTTTCCGGGAAGAGGGTGAGGCTGCGTCCCGGTTCGCCGTCGCGCTCCGCGGGGATCTTCCACCGCTTCGCCAGCAGCCCCTCCTTCTCTTCCAATCGAGCCGCGCTCTTTCGCGCGCGCGAGAGAATCGCCTCGTCGACTTTGCCGAACGAACGACGGAGATAGGGCTTTCCCACCCACCACAGGAACCACCGCGGAAGGATGGTGTGGCTGCAGCGTGCCGGCTGGACGAGACGCAGTCGATCTTCCACGTCGGTGATGTCGACGCTCGTCGGAACGAGGCGTAGGACGCCGTTCTCGATCGTCAGGTTGACCGCCAGCTCGACCGCGAGCGGGTGGCCGGGGTCGATATCGAGACCCGCTCCCTCGCATCGGGCCTGCATGCCTCCGATTTTCCGCTCGAGCCGGCCGATGCGCAGGCTCGCGTCCTTGATCTCGAGCGATACCAGGGCCGAACCGTCGGTTCTGAGCCGGATCACGGGGTCCGAGAAGAGGGCGCTGTAGCGCAGATCGCCCACGCTCGAAGAGACGCGCTCCTTCTCCCCTGCGAACCGCGGCCCACCGTTGGCGTGGAACGAGTCGACGACGATTCGGTTCAAGTCCAGCTCCGAGATGTTCAGCAGCACGGCTGAGGTCTCGGAGAACGCACCCGAAGGCTCCGCGGCGCGCGCGCCGGCAACCATCGACGGAAGCAGCAGGAAGGCGGCGGCGACGTGTCTCACAGTCTCGATAGCCCTCGCTCGGATCTACGCCGACACCGGGCGCGCCGGTAGCGCGAATCGCGTCACATTTTCGAACTCTCACGCATGAAGGAACGGGATCGGCGGGGTTTACAGCGTGGTCGGCGAGGGGAGATCTGTGCGTAGCTTGCGAGACGAGGTCGCCGATTCTCCTTGCCGTGCGCATCGGAGTTGCGGACCTTCTGGGGGATGCATGGGAAGGTCGGGTTCCTGGTTTCGGCGCTGATGGTCGCGCCGATGGTCGACGCCGCGGAGCCCTGGCCGGCGGAATCCGCGGCGCAGGCGGTCAACCTGACTGCCGTCGAGGGGCCGGGGACCAACGACTTCCACGTGGACCTCTCGGGAGCCTTCTGGAACCCGAAGGCGAAGCGTTTGTGGGTTTGCCGGAATGGTCCTGCTCCCAACTCGAAGCTCTGGTCTTTGGTCCCCAACGTGGGAGGTACGTTCGACGTCGAATACCGCGCGGGGAATCGCGGCGAGTGGACGGGATTCGGCGACCTCGAGGACGTCACGCAGGTCGATCTCGATGCGGACATCGTGTACCTGATGGTCGAGGCCGAAGAGCACATCAAGGCGTACGACGTCTCGAGCTTTGGCACCGCCGTGCTGCTACGCGACTGGAACGTGCGTCCGCACCTCCCGTTGAGCGGAGGCTCCGGGGCGGAAGGGATCACCTTCGTCCCCGACCGATTCCTCGCGGCCGGGGGCTTCGTGAACAGCGTGGGCGCCCCGTACACGAGCACGCGCGGGATGGGCGGGTTGATGCTGGTCGGGCATCAGAACGGCGGCGCGGTGTACGCGTTCGATCTCGATCCCGCCAGCAACGCGTTCACCTTCGTCGGCGAATACCGCACGGGCTACGACGAGACCGCGGCGCTGCACTTCGACCGGGGCAACGGCCGGCTGTACGTCTGGCATGACGCCGACTGGGACACCTGGGAAATCTGCGGTCTCGGCTCTGCGCCCATCTCCGGTAGTTCCGCACGACGCCTGAACACGATCCGCACGTTCGATGGACCGCACCACCGTAACAACGAGGGGTTGGCGCTCACGTCGACCGACGAGTGCACGGCGGGATCTCGCGGCGCGTTCCTGACCACCGACGGCGGGGGGTTCGAGTCCCTCACCTGGTTTACGCAGTACGTCGAGGGATGCACGACGCTCCACGTCGACAAGAACTCCGCCGCCGGAACGGTCGAGCTCCAGTGGTCGGGAGGAGTGGCGCCTTACACGTTGCTGCGAGCGGAAGACCCCGTGATGGCCCAGGGGAGGACCGCTCTCCTCGACCAAGCCCCTACGACGACGTCGTCGGACCCGGTACTGATGAACGCGAAGAGCTATTACTACATGGTGCCGTAGAGGCATCTGCAGCATTCCGTCTAATCGCTCTTGCTCGTCTCCGTCGGCATCGGGAAGCGCTCTTGAATCCACGCTTGCCACAGCGGTGTCTCACGGGCGGCGGTCGCGGCCGCCTGATCGCCATAGAGGTAGAAAGTGAACGCCGCCATGACCGGGCCGCCGAACTCCATGGTGTACAGGGCGGCAACGCCGGGCCCGGGCTTGTCGAGGCGCACCAAGGCGCCGGGCGGTGGACTCTGGCTGACCCGGTCCACCACGCCGCCCAGCACCGGGACGCCCGCCGGAACGGCCCAACCCTGCCCGGCGTCCACGCCGTTCAGCCCGAGTGCCGTGGTCAGCATCGCCCAGACCTCCGGTACCGTTCCCGCAACCGGAGCCAGGAATTGCATGAACGCGGAGCGCTGCCCGCGGAAGTGCGTGAGATAGAGCCGCAAGATGCGGAAAGCGCCGGGCCAGCCTGATTCGGTGCCGATCAGTTGTTCGTCCCAGTCGTCCGTGCTGGCGAAGAGGCTTTGCACCACACGGACGACGCAGACGCCGCCTGCCCGCGCTTCGACGCTCCACTCGGTCGCGATCCGCGGCGAGCCCGGGAACCAGCCGTCTGCCTCCTTGGCGAACATCCGCGGCGGATCCCAGGCCGTCACCACGGAGCGGGACTCCATGCCCGGGCCGAAGTTGAGCGTCACCGCGACGGGCTTCCCGTCGCGCTCCTCGAACTCAGCCGGCACGAACCACGACGAAATGCCGGGTCCGGTGGCGATGGCTTTCCAGACTTCTTCGGGTGATCCGGGAACTTCGACTTCGACCTGGATGGAACGGCGCCCGGAGGCGTCTTTCTTCACGCTCATGATGGCTCCTTGGGAACGGATTTCTTCGGCAGGGGGTGCGCCACGACGACCAGGCGATGCGCGCGGCCGCCGGGGGCGGAGTCGTCGTGGTACTTCGAAACGAGTTTCGTGATGGCCTCGGTCAGCTCGTGGCTGAACGCTGCCCGGTCCGCCGCCGACCGGAAGCGAACCTCGGTATCCACCGCCAGCGTCGCCAGGCCTTTGCCCGCCTCTTTCGCTCGGCGAACCAGATCGCCCACCTCGCGGACAACCCGCGCGCCCAGGGTGATGAGATAGCTGGCGGAAAGCCGATCGACTTGCCGATTCGAATCCGCGACCGGGGCCAGGGCGCTCGACGACACCACGTAGGACGCGGCGCTCGCCACGAGCAGCCGTTCCGTCAGCCCGCCCCACTTGCGTTCATGGGCCAGCCGCACCAGCCCGTGCGCCTCTAGCGCGTGCAGGTGGTAGTTGACTTTCTGCCGAGTCAGGCCGACCCGCGCGGCCAACTTCGCCGCCGAGGCGGGCGCGGCCAGTTCGGAGAGCAGTCGACTCCGCATGGGCTCCAAGGCCACCGTCGCCGCGGCCGGATCATCGATAACTTGGATGTCGAGCACGAGAGGATGGTAGTCTGCGACAACTTTTGTTGTCAATGCTGTTTCAAGGCTTTTTCGGCCGCCACGGACGTATCCTGTCGGGCGTGAACCGGAGCCGCCGTGGCGCCTTACCAGACCTCGCAGCGCTTCTCCGCCGATCGCACCATCGGGGCGTCCGCCTTGCAGTCGAACGCCTGCTGGAACGCGGGGAGGTTCGAAAGCGGCCCGATCACGCGGTACTTCGCGATCGGATGCGGATCGCCCTGGATCATAGTGCGCTGCGTCTCGGGGCGCGTCGCGTCGCCGCGCCACTGCCCCCACGCGATGAAGAGCTGCTGCTCGGGGGTGAAGCCGTCGATCGTGGGCTCGGGGGGCTTTCCCTCGCGCGATTTCCGATAGGCGAGGAACGCGAGCTTCGCTCCGGCGAGATCGCCGATCGACTCGCCGAGCACGAGCTTGCCGTTATGGTGTAGGCCGGGCTCGATGAAGTAACCCTCGAACTGATCGACGACGCACTGGCCACGGGCCTGGAACTTCTTGAGGTCGGCCGCGGTCCACCAGTTGTTCAGCTTTCCCTGGGCGTCGTACTGCGCCCCCTGATCGTCGAAGCCGTGGCTGATCTCGTGGCCGATCACAACGCCGATCGCGCCGTAGTTGGCGGCGTCGGTCTCCTCGACCGAGAACGCCGGAGGCTGCAGGATCCCCGCGGGAAAGACGATCTCGTTGAGGAGCGGGTTGTAGTAGGCGTTCGAGGTCGGAGGCGTCATGCCCCAGCGCCCGCGATCGACGGGCTTGCCGATCGTGGCGTCGCGGTCGGCGACGTTCCACCGCGAGGCGGACTCGACGTCGGCCCAGAACGAGGCTCGCGTAGCAGAGACCCCGGCGTACGTCTTCCATTTGTCCGGGTAGCCGATCTTGGGATTGAAGGTCGAGAGCTTCTCGAGCGCCTTCTTCTTGGTGTCGTCTCCCATCCAGGTGAGGCCGGTGATCGTGTCCTTCATCGCGAGCCGGATGTTCTTCACCATCTCCTGCATGCGCGCCTTCGCCTCGGGAGGAAAGTGCGTCTCGACGTACTTGCGTCCGAGCGCCTCACCGAGCAGCCCGTCGACGTTCTCGACGCAGCGCTTCCAGCGCGGCTTCATCTCGGTTGCGCCGCTCAGGTAGCGGCCGTAGAAGACGAAGGTCTCCTCCTGGAAGGGGGTGGAGAGCGCGTCGGAGGCCGCCTGGAGGAACTGCCATTTCAGATAGGTCTTCCAGGTCGAAAGCGGCGCCGTCGCGAGCTGCCGGCCGACCTCCTTCATGAACTTTGGCTCTTGCACGTTGAGTGCGATCTGAGGGACTTTCGCGGCGCGGAAGTAGGCCTCCCAGTCGAAGTGCGGAGCCATCTTGCCGAGCTGGCCGAACTCGACCTTGTGGTCGGTCGCCGCCGGGTCGCGCAGCGCGACGTTGTCGAGCGAGGCCTCCGCGAGCGTTTTCTCGAACGAGAAGACCGTGTCGGAGGCGGCCAGCGCCGCGGCGCCGTCGAGCCCCGCGAGCTCGAACATGTTCTTGACGTGCGCGCGATATTTCTCGCGCGCCTCGACGAAGCGCGGCTCCGGCTTCAGGTAGTAATCCCGATCGGGCATCCCGAGCCCCGCCGCGAAGACATCCGCGATCACGTGCGTCGGATCATGGTTGTCGGGGGATGCCGCCAAGCCGAAGGGCGCGGCGATGCCGAGCGCGTGAAAGCGTCCGATCATCTTCTGGAGATCCGCTGGGCTTTTCATCCCTTCGATCTCGAGCAGCATCGACCGCGCGGGCGCGACGCCGAGCTTGTCGATCGACGCCTGGTCCATGCAGGCGGCGTAGGTGTCCCCGATGAGCTGCTCGTGGCTGCCCGCCGGCCAGTCCTGACGGCTGCTGACCTTCTCGAGGATCTCGTGGAGCTGGTCCTTGTTGAGCTCCCCCGAAGCCCAGCGTCGGCTCCAGCGGTCCATGTACGGCGGTATGGGGTTGTTCGCGCGCCAGGTGCCGTTCGCGTAGTCGAAGAAGTCGGTGCAGGGGTCGATGGCGCGGTTGAGATCGCCGGCCTCGATGCCCCGCTGGTCCCCGGCAGCAGACGCCGTCGCGAGAGCGGCCACGGCGATCGAAAGAACGAAAAAGATGAAGGCGGTTCGTCGGATTCGCATGCGCTCCCCCCTCGGTCGGCCGGCTCCACGCGGATCATACGGGGACGCGCGATCTCGGTTTCGTGGCGGCGCCGTCCCGCCTATGATTTGTGCAGGAGAGGATCCTCCACGCCGTGAAGCTCATCGTCTTGGGACTCGGGTTGATGCTCTTGCTTCCCGCGGAAGCGGCGACGGTCGAGGTTCTGGTCCGGGAGCGCAAGGCGGGGCCGATCATGGATCAGCCCGTGGTCCTTCTGCCGATCGCGGCCCCCGGCGAGATGCCGTCGTGGGATCGCAGGGCGATGGCGGCCGTGACCCGCGCGAATGGAAAGGCGGTCTTCGAGTCGGTCGCGATCGGACGCTACACGGTAAGCCTCGAAGGCCGGATCGCGCCCCCCGGCCTGATCCATCCCTCGGCGAACCCGTTGGCCCCGCCGCCGCAGATCACGATCGCCGCGCAGGGCGACAAGATCTCGGTGGAGATCGAGCTCTGGCGGGGGAGTCTCCTCAGCTCGGAAGTCATCATGGACCGCCCCAACATCCCGAGGGACGCCAAGCTGCTCTTGCGAAGCCTCGACGGGCAGCCCGACGTCGATCTCGCCCTCGACGTGCTGGGGCGCGTCGACCAACTGCTCCTCCCGGGCCGCTACGAGATGGAGCTGGTCATCCCTCCGGGATATCTGTTGGTGGGCGTCGTCTGGAACGGAGAGTCCCTTCCCGGTCACGTCGTTCGGTTCGATGTCCGCGAGGATCCGCGCAAGCAGAGCGTGAGCTGGTACGTGAGCGCGCCGTGCCTCATCACGGGCAAGGTCTCCGACCCTTTGGGTCGATGCCCGGTGCGGGTGGTCGCGAGGCTCGTCGAACCGGGGCCGTGGATCCAGCCGGCGTTGCAGCGCGGCGGATCCGACTTTCAGGTCGTTCCTCATCAGGAATGGGTCGAAAACGATCGCTGCGTCTACCGCCTGTGGCTGCCCGACGGCCGATGGACCGTGCAGCCGTTGGGCGAGAATCTCGTGAGCTCGGAGCCGGAATCGGCCGACGTCGCGATCGCGCCCGGTGAGACGCGGACCCTCGACTTCCAGCTTCAAACGAAGGATGGGGACGGCGGGGCGCCGCTCATCGTCGCGGTCGAGTCTCCGGCGGGCCGGCGGCTCCTTCCGGGGTCGATCGTCGAGATCTGGCCGCCGGAAGCGGAGAAGAAAACGGGGGAGCCCCTCAGGTCCGGCAAGACGGAAGGCTACGAAGGGACAGTCCGGTTCTACGGCTTGTCCGCGGGCGACTACCTGGCGGTCGCGGGGCGGGAGGAGTTCCTCGAAGGCACCGCGCGGGTGGAGAGCTACGACCCGAAGGCGGACAAGCCGAAGAGGGTCACCGTGACACTCAGGGAAGGCGCCAAGCTTCACGCGCACGCGTTGGACGATAAGGACCGGCCGGTTCAGAGCGTCGAGCTGAGCTACACGCGCCTCTCCCCGCTTCCCGAGATGGTGCTCGCCAACGAGGCTGTCGCAAGGAGAAAGCAGCTCGGCTCGGCGCTCACCGACGTGACGGGGCACCTCGAGATCCCGGGCCTGTACGCCGGGGAGTACCGCCTCGAGGCCCGCATGACGGGAGAGGAAAGCGCCACCCGGTTCGTCGTTTTCCGCCAGCGCCAAGCGAAGCACACCCCGTCGATCGAAGTGCACCTGACCGAGGGCGAACGCTCCGACGCCGATCTCCTCGTGCTGCCCGCGGCGAGTCTCTCCGGGGGTCTGGTGTGCTCGGACCGGGGCACGATGCCGGCGAAGGTGGGGTTCCGCGTCTTTCCGGCGGAGTCGCCCGTCGAGGGTCTTTGGAGCGACAAGGATCTCCGGTCGGGCGCGGCCATCGCGTCCGACGACGTCGTGCTGCGTGGAGCCCAAGCGGACCGCTTCCATCTGGGGCCGCTCTCCCCCGGCGCGTACCGCCTAGCCGCCCGCCCCGACGGCCAGCATTACTGGAGCTGGGCGGCAAACGAGCTCGTGCCGGATCGCACGACGGTCTTTCCCATCCTCGAGGCTGCGACCGTCGACACGGGAGTCGTCGTGATCGAGTGCGGGCCGCTCGTTGTCGCCCTGCCGGAGATCAAGTCCAAGGAGCCGCTCCCCGACCTGCGCCTGGGCGTCACGCGCGCTTCGATGCGTCCGGCCGGACAGGAGAAGTCCAAGCGAAGCGTGAGCGTGGAGGTCGAGGCGCACGCGGATCGCGTCTTCGTCCGGCGACTGCAGGAGGGGAAGTTCCAAATGGCGCTGACGCTCGAGCATCCGTACCTGGTCCCGCCGTCGATTTCCGTGCCGGAGCAGACGTTGGACCTCATGCGTGGCAACGTGGCGGAGATCCACGTGACCTTCGATCAGGTTGGCGGGATGGTCGAGGTGCTTGGCGACGGGAGGGCCGCGCGCCTCACGCCGAAGGAGGGCGACCCGGTCGTTCGCCCCATAGCGGACGGGAAGGCGAACTTCCCCGGAACGATTCCCGGGATCTGTCGCGTCGAAGTGTGCGGCGATTCCGACTGCGCCGCCGTGACGGCGACATTCGACCCGGTGACCGTGCTGGCGGGAAGAACCACGTTTCTTCCCTGACTACGGACAAGCGCCGGACAAGTTCTGCGTGTACGAGCAGGCGCCGCCGGCCCCGGCGGC
>Ga0137436_1000079_pt1 | contig 30400 bp, 27 predicted proteins | sample EasRivERMGT119_2_FD_102328 | JGI IMG/M metagenome (GOLD analysis project Ga0137436, IMG submission 102328) | Soil microbial communities from meander-bound floodplain in the East River, Colorado, USA - East River MetaG ERMGT119_2 | ecosystem: Environmental > Terrestrial > Soil > Floodplain ...
GTGACGATAGTCATGCGCGAGAGCGACGCATCTTCGGTCGGCGCCACGGTGAGCGTTTCGATGTTGTAGCCGCGCGCCGAGAACAGACCCGCGACTCTCGAAAGAGCCCCCGGCTCATTTTCGAGCATGATGGAAATGATGTGTCGCATTGTCCCCTCGCTAAAGGCCCAGCCCTCGGCGCGTTCCGCGCCCCTTGTGACGCGGCGCTCGTGGCGCCGCCGGACCAAGCTCCCTTCAGCCAACGTTGATCGAACCCGATTGTGTGTCGGGCTTACAGCTCCTCGGCAAGAATCATCTCGGTCAGGCCCTTGCCGCCCTGGACCATCGGATAGACGTTCTCGGTCTGGTCGGTGATGAAATCGAGGAACACCAAGTCGTTCTTGCGCTTGAATGCTTCCTTCAGCGCCGACTCGACGTCGCCGGGCTCCTCCACCTTGATGCCGACGTGGCCGTAGCTCTCGGCGAGTTTGACGAAGTCGGGCAGAGCGTCCATGTACGACTCGGAGTAGCGGTTGCCGTGAAAGAACTGCTGCCACTGGCGCACCATGCCCATGTACTTGTTGTTCAGGTTCACGATCTTGATCGGGAGCCGGTACTGCTTGCAAGTCGAGAGCTCCTGGATGCACATCTGAATGCTCGCCTCGCCGGTGACGCAAGCGACCGTCGCGCCCGGGTTCGCGAACTGAACACCCATGGCCGCAGGCAGTCCGAAGCCCATGGTGCCCAGGCCCCCGGAGTTGATCCAGCGGCGCGGCTTGTCGAATTTGTAGAACTGTGCCGCCCACATCTGGTGCTGGCCGACGTCGGAGGTCACAAAGGCATCGCCTTTGGTGATTTCGTAAAGTCTCTCCAGCACGAACTGCGGTTTGATGATCTTGCTTTTCTTGTCGTATCTCAGGCAGTCCTTGGATTTCCACAACCCGATCTGGGACCACCAGGCGCTGAGCGCTTTCTGGTCCGGCTTGTAGCCGGCAGCATCGAGCTGCCGGATCAGCTCCTCGAGCACGTCGGGCACATTTCCGACGATCGGGACGTCCACCTTCACGCGCTTGGAGATCGAGGACGGGTCGATGTCGATGTGAATGATCTTGCGCTGCACCTGGCTGAAATCCGCCGGATTGCCGATGACACGGTCATCGAAGCGCGCGCCGACGGCAAGCAGAACGTCGCAGTTCTGCATCGCCATGTTCGCTTCGTAGGTGCCGTGCATCCCGAGCATGCCGAGGAACTGCGGGTCGGTTGCGGGATAACCTCCCAGGCCCATGAGCGTATTGGTGCACGGGAAGCCGAGCATCTTGACAAGCTTCGTCAGCAGCTTCGATGCGTCCGAAAGAATGACGCCGCCGCCGGTGTAGACCATGGGGCGCTTCGCCTCGGCGAGCAACAGCACCGCTTTCTTGATCTGACCCGGATGCCCCTTCACCACAGGGTTGTACGAGCGCATCGTCACCGTTTCCGGATACTGGAAGGGGCACTTGGCCGAGGTAACGTCCTTGGGAATGTCGACGAGCACCGGGCCGGGCCGTCCGGTCCTGGCGAGGTAGAACGCCTTCTTGATCGTGACCGCGAGATCCTTGACGTCTTTTACGAGGAAGTTGTGCTTTACGCAGGGCCGCGTGATGCCCACCGTGTCGCACTCCTGGAATGCGTCCAGGCCAATGGCGTGGGTAGGCACCTGCCCGGTGATGATCACCATCGGGATCGAATCCATGTACGCGGTGGCGATCCCGGTCACCGCGTTGGTAACCCCGGGCCCCGAGGTCACCAGCGCCACACCGACCTTGTCGCTTGAGCGCGAGTACCCGTCCGCAGCATGCGTCGCGCCCTGCTCGTGGCGCACCAGGATGTGCTTGACTTTGTCCTGCTTGAACAGCTCGTCGTAAATGAAAAGGACCGCGCCGCCGGGATAGCCGAAGACGTACTCGACCCCCTCCGCCTGGAGGCACTTCACGACAATCTCTGCGCCTGTCAATTCCATGTCCGCGTCCGTCCGTGCGCCTGCTTCGACGAGAACTTTAGAGCCTAATTGCTGAGGCTTGATTGGTCAAGTTTTCCCCTGTTCCATTCTGCGCCTGAACCCGGCTTTTGATACCATCGGACCCCACCGGCCGAGGTCATTTTGGCCGACAAAAAAGGAAGCTCTTCTGGCCTCCCGAAACGAACTATCCGAGTTCCTCGCGAGCGTAGAGCGACGCGCGTACAAGCAGGCGCTGTTCGCGGTCCGGGAGGCGGAGAACGCCCTCGACATAGTGCAGGACGCCATGTTCAAGCTTGCGGAGAAATACGGGGCCAAGCCGGCGGCAGAGCTGCCGATGCTATTCCAGCGCATCCTGCAGAACACCATTCGCGACTTTTATCGCAGGCAGAAGGTGCGGTCTCGTTGGGTGACGCTGTTTTCAGCCCTCTCTCCGGGGCGGGAAGACGACGATACCGACCCGCTTGAAACTTTGGAGAGCGCGGAACCCTCCAAGTCCAGGGAAGGGCCAGCGGATCGCCTGGAACAATCTCAAGTTGTTGAAGTAATTGAGAAAGAACTGCAACGACTGCCGCCGCGTCAACGGCAGGCGTTTTTGCTGCGTTACTGGGAAGAGTTGGACGTTGCCGAGACTGCAGCCGTCATGGGTTGCTCTCAGGGCAGCGTCAAAACCCATTGCTCCCGCGCAGCACACGCTTTGGCGGTAGCCTTAAGAGCAAAGGGGATTGAGTTATGAACGAACAGCAGATCGCCTACCGAATCAAACAGCTTCTCAACCGGGGGCTCGATCTGGACGCCGGCAAGCTCGCCCGCCTGAAGGCGGCGCGCGAGGCTGCTTTGGCGCGCCAGCGCGTCGAGTCCCGCGTGCCCGTATGGGCCTGGGCCGACAATGTGATCGGCAAATCAGGCGGTCCTTCCGCGCTCATTCCAAGGGTGCTGCTGCCGATGGCCGTACTGATCCTCGGCTTGATCGCGATCAGCCAGTGGCGGGATACCCAGGTCGCCGCCGAAATCGAGGAAATCGACGCCGCGGTGCTGACCGGCGACCTGCCGCTGGATGCGTATCTCGACAAGGGATTCGATGCATGGCTAAAGCCCTCTTCGCATTAGCACTTTGGCTCTGCACCTCGCTCTCAGTCCTCGCCGCTACACCGCAGAAAAAGCCCCCGACGTGGGGCGAGTTGACGCAAGAGCAGCAGCAGATTCTCGCGCCGTTGGCGGCCGATTGGGAAAATCTCGAGCCAGCGCGCAAGCGCAACTGGATCGGTATCGCCAAGCGTTATCCGAAAATGAAACCCGACGAGCAGGCGCGCGTACAACGACGCATGCAAGCCTGGGCCAAGCTCACCCCCAAGGAACGTCAGGCCGCGCGCGAGCGCTATAAGAAAATGGAAAAGCTGCCGCCGGACAAGAAACAGGGGCTGAAACAGCAATGGGAGGAGTACAACCGCCTGCCGGAGCAGGAGCGGCGCAAGCTGGGCAGCACACCGCGCAAACCCGCTGCGCCGGCCCGTCCCGCCAAGGTTCCTGCCGAGTCTGCGCCACCGCCAGCTCCGCCCCCGGCACCTTCTGAAGAGCGCGCAAGTCCGGTCGCGCCGACACCGCCCGCAAACCAATAGCCCCGCGTCGATGGATTCGGGTGCTCTTACCCCGCCCGGTGCGACTGTGCCCGGCATCGGCAGGCGAGCTCTGGCTATGCTGTACGAGTCACTGGTTGTGTTCGCAATCGCTTTTTTCGCCGGTCTGGCGTTCTATGGCGTGGCCCATGGCCGGCTCTCCGGGAACACGCGTCTCCTGTTCCAGCTATACGTGTTCCTCGTCCTGGGAACCTACTTCATAACCTGCTGGAGCCGCGGAGGTCGAACCCTGCCCATGCAGACCTGGAAGATGCGGGTGGTCCGCCGCGACAATCTGCCCATCGGGGTCGGCCAGGCAGCGCTGCGCTACGCTCTGGCCTGGCCTTCGCTGCTGGTGTTCGGGGTCGGCTTTTTCTGGGCGTTTCTCGATCGCGATCGACAGTTTCTGCACGACCGTCTGGCCGGCACCCGCATTGTCGCGACGGGCGATGTGGGAGCTGGGCATCGGTAATCCGACGGCCGGACTTTGCAGCCTACCTTCTCTCCACCCACCACATCATCGACGCCGCCGCGCCCAGAAAAACTGCGCTCGGCAGCGCGGCACTCACGAAGGGTTGCCAGTTTTGGAGCAACCCCAGATGTGAAAATAGGCTGTTCATCATGTGAAAAAAGACCCCCAGCATGATCCCCGAGAACACTTTCACCCCCACGCCGCCGGCCCGGACGTGGACATAGGCGAAAGGCAGGGCGAGCGCCATCATGACAAGGGAAGCAAGCGGATAGACGAGCTTTTTCCACATGGCGATTTCGTAACGCTCTGCTTTTTGGCGGTTCTCGGACAGATGCCGGGAATACTGGTACAGGTTCCATGCCGACATCCGTTCCGGGACGACGAACAGTACGGCGAGGATGTCCGGTGTAAGAACCGAGGTCCAGTCCATTTCCGCAAGGCGCTGCACGTTGCTTCCGCTGGAGGTGAAGCCGGTGTGCACGATGTCGCGCAATCGCCACATATTCTTGCCGAGGTACCGCCCCTGCTTCGCGAAACTGATCGACTGGAGCCGGTATTGGTCGTCGAACTCGAATACCCTGATATCGGACAGACTCGTATCGGGCTGGACTTCACGAACATTGACGAATCGCCGGTCGTCCTTCACCCACAGCCCCGTGTGAAACTCGCTGGCCACGATGGCGCTGGTCACGGAGAGCTTGAGCTGCTTCGCCGCGCGCTCCGAGACCGGAGCGATCAGCTCGCCGAAGACGAGCGTGGCGACTGCAAACACGATGCCTATGCGAAACAGGGTGCTTACCGCGCGCCAAGGCGCAAGTCCCGAGCTGCGCATCACCGTATATTCTGAATTGGCGGCGAGATGCGAAAGAGCATAGAGCGTTCCGATCAGCACCACCACGGGAAACAATTCATAGACGTGGCTCGGCATTGTCAGCGCGACGAAGGCGAGCGCGTGCTGCAACCGGTACCCACCCCTTCCAAGATCGGTCAGTTCATTGATCAGGTCGAAAAAAGAGAACAGACTGAGGAACGCAGCGAAAACAAACAGCGTCGCGCCGTAAATCTCCCTCGCCATGTAGGTGCGTAAGGTATCCACTTCAGCGCCTTCCGAACAGCGGACCCACCCGAAGCCGCCTGTAAAACAGCAGCACGAGGACGCCAAGCATTCCCGCGTGCACCACCCACCACCCGGTATTGAAGGCCAACCGGCCCTGGGAGACCCAGGCCTGGACGATGCTCAGGAGGTTCGCATAAACCATGTACGTAAACAGCGCAAAGATCAGATTCACGGAACGGCTCGCCCTGGGGTTGACGAAGGACAGAGGGATCGCGAGCAATGCAAGAACGAACGCGGCGATCGGTAAACCGATGCGCCACAGCAGCTCGGCCGAATGGGGATTGCTGGGTGTCTGAAGCAAACCAAACGTGGACATGGCTTTGGTGGAAGCCTCTTCCGCCGCCCGTGTTTCACGCGTTTCGAATCTCATCGCGTAGCGTTGAAAATCCATCACCTTGAAATCGAGATCGCCTGGAACGCCCTCATAGCGCCTCCCGTCGAGCAAAACGACGAAGCGGTCGCCGTTTTCCGCCGTCTCCCGGTATCCACGCCTGCTGACCGTAATGCCGAGCGTACCCTGTCGCATCTGCGCGATAAATACGTTTTGCACGTTGGTCTGATCACCGGCGACTTCTTCGACGAAAAACACCCGGTCCGCCTTGCCCGCCTCGCGGAAAACGCCCGGCGCAACCCGCGAAACGTCGTCTTGCAGGTTCATCTGGCGCCGGTACTCCTCGGCTCTGCCGATCGCCCAAGGCGACAAGAACATCGACAGCACCGCCACCAGCGCAACCAGCGGCGCTGCAAACAACAGCACGGGACGAATCCACGCGAGGAGCGAAAGGCCCGATCCGAACCAGATCACCATCTCCGACTCGCGGTAGCTGCGCGAAAGCGTCATGAGCACCGTGATGAAAAGGGTCAACGACAGCAGTACCGGCAGATAGTTGAGGGCGGAAAACGCAAGCAGCGCGACTACGCCCTCCGAGAGTACTTTTCCGATCGCCGCCTGCCCGAGCAGCCGGATGAGCTGCGTCGTCAACGTTATGGCGAACAGCGCCGCGAACACCGCGAGCGCGAGATTGCCGAATTCACGCAGCAGAGCGCGCCGAAAGATCACTTTGTGTATAGATGGAAGTCAGCGAAGCAGGTCGGATCGCAAGCCGAAAAAAAACGCCATGTTGCTTTGACTTCGGCGAAGCAAACCGGAGATAATCCTTGCATTTTCCCCGAGTCGAGGCCGAATGGAATTTAGCACAAAATTCATGATGCCGGAGAAACACCCGGCCGGGTGCGTCGCTGCAGGCGTATTCGAATCGCGCAAGTTGTCGGGTGCGGCGGATGCGCTCGATAAGGCGGCGCACGGCCAGATCCGCGAACTTCTCCGATCCGGAGACATGGACGGCAAGAAAGGAAGCACCCGCATGCTGTACCGCGTGCGCGGTGTCGCAGCGGAGCGCGTGCTGCTTGTGGGGCTGGGTAGGGAGAAAGAATTCGGCGAGAAGCAGTATCGCGAGTGCGCATGCGCGGCAGTCGCCGCCATCCGGGAGACGGGGGCACGCGAGGCTTGCCTGTATCTCGCCGAGTTGCAGGTCCCCGGCCGCGATGCCGTATGGAAGGCGCGCCAGCTCGTTCTCGCCGCCGCCGACGTCTCCTACCGCTTCGATAGCATGAAGAGCAAGAAAGGTGAGGAACGATTGCTTTCTCATGTCGTTATTGCGGCCGTCTCCAAGCGCGATGCCTCCGCGCTGGAGCAAGGCATGCGCGAAGGGCGCGCCATCGCGGCCGGCACGACGCTCGCTCGAGACCTCGGCAATCTGCCTGCGAACGTCTGTACGCCCACATATCTGGCCGAGGCTTCCGTCAAGCTCGGGCGGGAATGGAAGCTGGCAGTGGAAGTGCTCGAGCGAAAAGACATGGAGAAACTCCGGATGGGATCGCTGCTTTCGGTAGCGAGGGGATCGCACGAGCCCCCTAAGTTCGTGATCCTCCGTTACACCGGAGCCGGCAAGAAGGATCGGCCCGTGGTGCTGGTGGGAAAGGGCATTACATTCGATACCGGCGGCATTTCCATCAAGCCTGCGGCGGAAATGGACGAGATGAAGTTCGACATGTGCGGGGCGGCGAGCGTGCTGGGAACTTTGCGCGCCGTAGCGGAGCTCGGACTGAAACTGAACGTAATCGGGCTCGTGCCCACCTGCGAGAACATGCCTGGAGGGGCGGCCACCAAGCCGGGCGACATCGTCACGAGCATGTCGGGCCAGACCATCGAGATCCTCAACACCGATGCGGAGGGACGTCTCATTCTTGCCGATGCACTGAGCTACGCCGAACGCTTCGAGCCCCAGGCGGTCGTGGACATCGCCACGCTTACAGGCGCCTGCATCATCGCCCTGGGCAACGTCTGTTCCGGGCTCTTCTCGAGCAAGGATGACCTGGCACACGAGCTGCAGACGGCTGGGGCCGAATCGTGGGACCGCGTCTGGCGGCTGCCCCTGTGGAAAGACTACCAGGAGCAGCTGAAAAGCAACTTCGCCGATTTTGCAAACATCGGCGGGCGCCCTGCGGGCAGCATTACCGCGGCCTGTTTCCTCTCGAGATTCACGCGCAAGTACGACTGGGCTCACCTCGACATTGCCGGAACGGCGTGGAAATCGGGCAAGGAAAAGGGAGCGACCGGCCGGCCCGTCCCTCTGCTCACGACCTTTCTCATCAAGCGTGCGGAAAAGCCGTGAATGGAGCACAAGAACGGTGAGTCCTTCCCGTCTTGAAAACCGATTCTCGGCTCACCGTTTTCCGATCCCCCAAGAATGACGCGCATCGACTTCTACTCCAACGCCGAGCCCAAGCTTCAGGTCGCCTGCCGGCTTGTTGCCGAAGCAATCCAGCAGCAGTCACGCGTAGTCGTCTATGTCCCGGACGAGAACACGGCCCGGGCCTTCGACAAGTTGCTTTGGACCCATCAAGCCATCGGTTTCGTTCCGCATTGCATGGCCCATCGTGCGCTTTCTTCGGAAACTCTCGTCACGATCGCGCGCGAAGACGCCGAGCCGGTCCACCATCAGGTGATCCTCAATCTGCACACAGATTCGCCGCCGTCGTTCAGCCGTTTTGAACGGCTGGTCGAACTCGTCGGCGCCGGCGACGACGATCGTCAGCTCGCGCGAAGCCGTTTTCGCTTCTATCGGGACCGGGGCTACGAAATCAACCATTACGATCTCTCCAAGTCGAGCGTATGAGCGATACCGACGATCTTCTGGGAAAGGCCGATGCGTTTCTGAAACGCTACCATCCTTCCGGCGCGGCAGCTCAAGGCGACGTTCCGGTTCTTACGGAGGTCGTCGCCGAGCCGGCCGCGGCGCCTGCGCACCCCTCGTCGGGCACGCCGGCGCAGGGCAGTTCGACCGGCGGTGAATTGTTGGAGCTGGAGCAAAGACTGAAACAAAGCATTCTCGATGCGATCGGCCCACACATCGCGAAGTTCGTCGAGGAACCCTTGCGGGCGCGGCTCGACACCCACTTGCAGCGCGCGCTGACTGCCCTCAGCGCCCAAGTCAAGACCGACATCGAGACGCTGATTCGCGACGCGGTCGCCCGGGCGGTGGAGCTCGAAATCGCTCGTGCGCGCGGACAGTCGCGGGGCAGCTGACGCTATAATCCGCCGGAGCGCGTCGAAGCCGGGCTCCCGCGGGGGCGCCGCTCGGCGCGTTTTCTTTTTTGAACCCGACCGCCATGGAACTCGCCAAAAGCTTTGACCCGCACGAGGTCGAGCGACGCTGGTATTCCCTTTGGGAGTCGCGCGGCTATTTCGCGCATTCCGCGAACTCGGACAAGCCGTCTTACTGCATCCAGTTGCCTCCGCCGAACGTCACCGGCACGCTCCACATGGGACACGCGTTCCAGCAGACCCTCATGGACGCTCTCATCCGGTATCACCGGATGCGCGGTTTCAATACCAATTGGGTGGTCGGCACGGACCACGCCGGCATCGCAACGCAGATCGTGGTCGAGCGGCAGCTGGAGGCTGAAGGCAAGACCCGCCACGATCTTGGCCGCGAGAACTTTATCAAGCGCGTGTGGGAATGGAAGCAGCAATCCGGTTCGACCATCACGCGCCAGATGCGGCGGCTCGGCGCCTCGGCCAATTGGACCTTTGCCGATGCCGAGGGACAGAAAGCCGGCTACTTCACCATGGACGCGCGCATGTCGCGTGCCGTGATCGAAGTGTTCGTGCGCCTTCATGAGCAGGGCCTGATCTACCGCGGCAAGCGCCTCGTCAACTGGGACCCGGTGCTCGGCACGGCGGTGTCCGACCTCGAAGTGGACAGCGAGGAGGAAGACGGGAAGATCTGGGAGATCCGTTATCCGCTCGAAGGAGGCAGCGGCTCGTTGGCCGTCGCCACCACACGGCCGGAAACGATGCTGGGCGACGTTGCCGTTGCGGTGAATCCCAAAGACGAACGTTACACGAAGCTCGTCGGCAGGCGCGTGCAACTGCCCCTCACCGGACGCACGATCCCCGTCATTGCCGACGACTACGTAGATCCGTTGTTCGGCACGGGATGCCTCAAGATCACACCCGCGCACGATTTCAATGACTACGCGGTTGGACAACGCCACAAACTGCCGCAGATCAACGTGATGACGCTCGACGCGAAAATGAACGAAAGCGCGCCGAACGCCTATCGCGGCCTGGACAGATTCGAGGCGCGCAAGCGGATCGTCGCCGATCTCAAATCGCAGAACCTGCTGGTTTCGGAGAAACCCTACAGACTGCGGGTGCCGCGCTCCGGTCGCACCGGCGTGATCGTCGAGCCAATGCTGACCGATCAGTGGTTTGTGAAGATGGACGGTCTGGCGGCACGAGGCCTCGCCACGGTCGCAAGCGGTGACGTGAAGTTCCACCCTGAGCGCTGGACGACCTGGTACAACCAGTGGCTGGAGAAGATCCAGGACTGGTGCATCTCTCGCCAGCTTTGGTGGGGCCATCAGATCCCCGCGTGGTACGACGACGAGGGTAATATCTACGTCGCGCGCAGCGAAGAGGGTGCGAAAAAGCTCGCTGTCGCGAAAGGCCATAGGGGCACCTTGAAGCGCGATGCCGATGTTCTCGATACCTGGTTCTCCTCGGCGCTCGTTCCGTTCACCTCGCTAGGCTGGCCGGAGGAAACGCCCGACCTGAGGCGCTTTCTCCCCTCTTCGGTTCTGGTGACAGGTTTCGACATCATTTTCTTCTGGGTCGCGCGGATGATCATGATGACGCTGCACTTCACCGGAAAGGTGCCGTTCCGGCATGTGTACATCAACGCCATCGTGCGCGACGCCGAGGGCGACAAGATGTCCAAGTCGAAGGGCAACACGCTCGACCCGCTCGACCTCATCGACGGCATCTCGCTCGATGACTTGATCGAAAAATCCACTGTAGGGCTCTTGCGCGGTGAGCACAAGGCGAAGATCGAGAAGTACGTTCGCACACACTACCCGGATGGCATCCCCTCCTTCGGAGTCGATGCCTTGCGGTTTACCTTCGCTTCGCTCGCGACATTCGCACAGACGCTCAATTTCGACCTTTCCCGCTGCGAGGGCTACCGCAACTTCTGCAACAAGCTGTGGAACGCGACGCGCTTCGTGCTGATGAACACCGAGGGCAAGGACTGCGGACTGGACGAGAAGGCCCCGGTCGAGCTGTCCGTGTGGGACCGGTGGATCGCAAGCACGCTCCAGCGCACCGAAGCGGAGATCGAAACCGGCTTCACCGAATACAGATTCGACAATGTCGCAAGCGCGATCTATCGTTTCGTATGGGACGAGTACTGCGACTGGTACGTCGAGATCGCCAAGCATCAGCTCGCCAATGGCGACGAGGCGCAGCAACGAGGGACGCGCCGTACACTAATAAGAGTATTGGAGGCGGTGCTGCGGCTCGCGCACCCGATCATTCCCTTCCTCACCGAGGAATTGTGGCAAGGCGTCGCTCCGCTCGCAGGAAAGAAGGGCGAAACGATTCTGCTCGCCCCCTACCCGAAGTCCCAGCCTGAGAAGATCGACGAGGCGGCCGAGCGCGAGATGGCAATTCAGAAGGAACGCGTGAATGCAATCCGAAACCTTCAGAGCACGGCCGGCATCTCTCCATCAGTTCGCGTTCCAGTCATTGTTTCGGGGCTCACGGACGCAGACATCCTTGCTCTCCAACCCTTCATGCAGCTCGCACGCGTCAAGAGCATCGACCGAAGAGACGGGCTGCCGAAAATAGACGCCCCAGTTGCTACTGTGGGCAGCGCAAGGTTCATGCTGAATGTCGAGGTAGATATCACCGCCGAGCGCGCCCGCTTGCAAAAGGAAATCGCTCGCCTGGAAGGCGAGATCGCCAGATCCACCGCCAAGCTCTCCAATCCGAATTTCGTCGAACGCGCTCCGGCAGCGGTCGTGGCCCAGGAAAAGGAGCGTCTTGCGACTTTCCTTGCAAAGCTGGAACAGCTGAAAGATCAGCTCGACAAGCTCAACCCCTGAGTTCTCCCAAGGCTGTTGCCTCCGTGCATCCCGCGCTGCGCGCCTTCCGCTCGAAGAGCTTCCGGATCTTCTACGCGGGCCAGGGCCTGTCGCTGCTCGGGAACTGGATGCAGACGGTGGCCATGAGCTGGCTGGTTTACCGCGTCACCGGCTCGGCGCTTCTGCTGGGCGTGACCGCCGGAGCGCAGCAGCTGCCCATATTGTTCCTGTCCCCTATCGCCGGCGTTTGGGCCGACCGGGTCAATCGCCGGCGCCTGCTGTTGCTGATCCAATCGCTCGCGTTCGTGCAGGCACTGGCGCTCGCCCTGCTCACTTTCGCCGACGTGATTCGCGTTCCCCACCTTATTGCGCTCGCCCTTTTCCTCGGGATCATCACCGCCTTCGAGACGCCGACTCGCCAGGTGTTCCTTCTGGAGCTGATCGAGCACAGGGAGGACCTGCCCAACGCGATCGCCCTGCAATCCCTGCTGTTCCAGTCCACGCGCTTTGTCGGACCTTCGCTGGCGGGGCTGGTGCTGGCCGCGCTCGGTGAAGCGTGGTGCTTTCTCGCCAACGCCCTTTGCTATCTGGCCATCATCGCGACCTATGCCGTCGTCCGCGTGAAGCCGCGCAGGCGTCCCGATACGGGCGTCGAGTGGTGGCGCGAGTTGGCCTCGGGATTCACCTATGCCTTCGGTTTTACGGGCACTCGGCGTCTTTTGCTGCTTCTCATGGCGGTGGGATTTTTCACCGCGCCCTGGTCCTCGCTGATGCCGATCTTCGCCGCCGAGACATTCAGCGGCGACTCGAGGACGTTCGGCTTTCTCATCGGCGCGGTCGGGCTGGGCGCAATCGCAGGCACCTTCGCGCTTGCTGCACGCGGTTCGGTGCGTGGGCTCGGCCGGGTAGTCGCCTCGGCTACAGTGGTGGCCGGCGTCGCCTTGACCGGATTCTCGCTGTCCGGAACCCTGTGGTTGTCGCTCGTGTTCCTCGCGGTCTTCGGCGCCGGGCTCGTCGTCACCGCGGCCTCCATCAATACCATCCTGCAGACCGTCGCGGACGAGGATAAGCGCGCGAGGGTGATCAGCATGTACGTCATGTGCTTCCTCGGATTTGCGCCCATCGGCAACTTCATCGCAGGGGCACTCGCCGAGGTGATCGGGGCTCACTGGACTCTATTCGGATGCGGCATCATCGTGGTCCTTGCAGGAGGCGCCTTCGCCCTGGGTCTCAAGAGCTGGGCGCGAGCCGTGAGGCCCGTCTACCTCAGGCAGGGAATCATCCGGGAACCGCAGGCATAGGTTGCGATCAGGACGGCTTATCGAACCAAGGATCGGTCACTTCTTCTTCATGAAGAAGGTGAAGACCTTGGCGGCTTCATCATGCGAGAGCAGTTGATTGCCGGTCTGCTTCGCGAAGGCCTGAAAGTCCTTCACCGAGCCCGGATCCGTGGCAAGCACCCGAAGCACCTGCCCGCTCCCCAGCTCCGCCAAAGCTTTCTTCGCGCGCAGGATGGGCAGTGGACAGTTGAGCCCGCGCACATCCAGATCCTTGTCGAAAGTCGTCATCGTCCCTTGACCGCACTAAGAGCGCGGAGACTATATACCAAACCGCATTCCCGATGAAGCCGCGCGGCTGGACCTGCGCCGCCCAGGTGTCCGGGTTGCCTAAACGGTTTGCGATACTTAAACTGGGTCGCCGATAGAGGGCACCTTCACCGAGGAGCGGCTTTTGGCCAAGGAATCGCCACCACCTGCCTCGAAATGGCTGGTATACGTCGCCAGCCTTCCCATGGATGATCCCGCGGCTCGGATGCGGGTGCTGCGAACGCTCGAGTCCATGGGCTGCGCGGTGCTGCGCGAGGGCGTCTACTTGCTGCCGGACAGCCCGGCGAATCGGCAAGGCCTGCGACGTCTGTCCGAGCACATGAGCCGCATCAACGGCTCGGCGCATATCCTGCAGGCGACGAATCTGGATGCCCAGCAAGGGCAGGCGTTCCGGTCGCTCTTTGACCGGGCGGGAAAATACGAGGAGTTGATCAAATCCGTCGAGGGGCTGCGCGCCGGTTTCGGAATTTCCGAGCCCAGTGCGATCGCCCGAGTTCTCAACAAGCAGCGGCGTGAATTCGAAGCGATCAGCGCGCTTGATTTCTTTGATTCACCGGTAAAAGAACAGGCTGCGCAAGTGCTGCGCGATACGGAAGGCGAGATACGGAAAAGAATGTTTCCAGACGCTCCCCACTCCGACCGCCTGACCCGGACGGGGCGTTATTACTTCAAGCGCGTTTGGGCGTCCCGCAAGCCCCTCCTAGCCGATCGGCTCGCCTCCGCTTGGCTCATCCGGCGTTTCATCGACCCGGAGGCGACCTTGATGTGGATGGAAAAGACTCGACAGTGCCCTTCGACCGCGGTCGGGTTCGGTTTCGAAGGCGCGACCTTTTCCAACAGCAAGGACAAGGTAACATTCCAAGAGCTGCTCGCGAAGTTCAGATTGGACAATAACGAGACACTCACGAGAATCGGAGCGCTCGTGCATTATCTCGATACGGGCGGCGCGCCGGTCGCCGAGGCGGCCGGAGTGGAAACTCTGCTCGAGGGCGCGCGCCGCCGCTGCAGCAGCGACGAGGAGCTATTCACCGAAAGCGAGAAAACGTTCGATCTTCTCTACGAAGCCTACTTCGAGGCACCGGGTAAAGGCCCCGTTCCCCGCTACTGATCCTGAAACGCGGGTCGCGTTCTTCAAGTTCCCTTGGCGGTTTTTTTCTCCTCGGCCTGCTGCGAGCGCAAATCTCGCAAGCGGGCCTCGACGGCAGAAAGCTGGTAGAAATCACCGTCCCCGCTTTTTTGCGCGAGCTGGAGCTGCTCGATTGCGGCCGGCAGCGCCCCCTGCAGAACGTAGGTCTCGGCAAGCGCCTGATGGTGCAGCAGGCGCTTGCCCGATGCAGCGTAGGATTTGGCCTGCAGGCTGAACATGCGGGCATCTCGCGGGTAGCTCTTTACCAGTTCCGCAAGCCAGGCGAGCGCCGCCTCGTGCTGTCCCGTTCCCTGCAGCGCCTCCACGTAGGCGTAGTGAAGCGGCCTATAGTTGGGGGCACGAACGAGGGCCGCGCGCAGCACTTCGCGAGCTCCCGCTGGATCACCGGCGCCGAGGCGTACCCGTGCCATCAGCAGCTCCACCATGGGGTGGGTCCCGATGAGCTTGCGCACTGTTTCGACTTCGGATGCGGCCCGGGGAAAATCGCGCGCCCTTGCCAGAGCGCTGGCCAGGCCGTAGCGCGCGCCCGCCTCCGCCGCATAGCGGTGCTCGCGCACCAGCTCAGCGAAATGCGCCACGGCCTCGCGCGGCTGCCCCTGTTCAGCGCGCAGCTTCGCTCGGGCGAGATGAAACTCGATGCTGTCGGGCGCCTGCTTGTACACCGCCGTCTGGGCGCGATTCTGCATATCGGCAATGCGCTCGCTGGTAAGCGGGTGCGTGCGCAGATAGGCAGGTGCGTTGTTCTCATACAGCCGGGTCGCTTTCTGCATGCGTTCGAAGAACGAGCCCATGCCGCCGACATCGAAGCCCGCCTGCTGGAGAAATTGAAAGCCGATTCGGTCGGCCTCGCGTTCGAAGTCACGGGTGTAGTTGAGCTGCGATTGAATGCTGGCCGCTCCTGTGCCGGCAATGACCGCCTGGGCCAAGTCCGGATGGGAGCGCGCTGCCAGAATTCCGAGAACCATCGCCGCAAGCGTGGGAATCGACATCTGCTCCTGTTTTCCCAGCATGCGGGCGATGTGGTGCTGGGTCACGTGAGCCACCTCGTGAGCCAGCACGCCAGCGAGCTCGGACTCCGTCTGCGCCGCGAGCAACAGGCCGGTGTGCACCCCCACGAATCCCCCCGGCATCGCAAAAGCGTTGATGGTGTTGTCGCGCACCATGAAGAACTCGAAGTCCTGACGCGCCTCGGAGCTCGCAGCCACGATGCGCCGTCCGATCTCGTTCACGTACTCGGTAAGCTCCGGATCGTCGAGAAAGCTCGGTTCGCGCAAGCGAATTTCCCGCATCGCCTGCTCGCCGATCTTGCGCTCGAGGTTAGGCGACAGCAGCGCACCGGATGTGTCGCCCAGCTCCGGCAGGGTCTGCGCCCGTGCTTGCGGAACCAACAAAACGAGACTCAGGCAGACGGCGGGGATTCTCATGGATAATATGATACCGCTCTCCGGGTTGGGTTCCCGGACGCGTCGCTTTACACCGATCTTGCGTGTCGCTCGAAGGCGGAAGGATGAATCGTTCAAGAAAATTGAGCCATTTCGACAGTTCCGGGCAGGCCCATATGGTGAACGTCGGAGACAAGCCCGAAACGCGTCGCGTCGCGCGCGCAAGCGGCGCGATCCGCATGGCGTCCTCGACCTTGAAGCTCATCCTCGCCGGCGGCGCCAAGAAAGGCGACGTCCTCGGAGTGGCCCGGGTCGCAGCGATTCAGGCGGCCAAGCGAACCGGCGAACTGATCCCCTTATGCCATTCCCTCGGGCTTACGCGAGTCGCAGCAGAGTTCAGCGCAGAGAAGCGCCGGTCTGCGATCCGACTCGTGGTGACCGTCGAGACGATCGGCCGCACGGGAGTGGAGATGGAGGCCCTGGCAGCGGTGAGCGTAGGACTGCTCGCGATCTACGACATGTGCAAAGGGGTGGACCGCGCCATGACTATCGAGGACATCAAGTTGCTTGAAAAATCCGGCGGCCGCTCCGGGACCTTTCGCAGGGCGCACGCGTGATCGCCGTCGCGGCGGACAATTCGCGCGGCCCGGTCACTGCCCGCCTTTTGCGCGAGGCCGAGCCGTCCCTTTCCGGACCGGAAGGCCGGCGCCGGAGGATTCCAGGCGCCTGATCTCGAAGTCTGCTCCTTTGAAGCCCAGATCGGACGCGCGTCCGTACTCCGCCTTCGCCTCCCGGGTCCGGCCAAGGCGCTCCAAAATCAACCCCAGACGGTGGTGGGCGATCCCGCTGTCGGACCGCAGCTCGACCGCGCGGGACACATAAGGAAGCGCGAGCGCGTACTGTCCAAGGAGGAAATGAATGACTCCGCGGGCATAATAACAATGAACCGTATCCGGATATTGCGCCATGCACCTTTCAGCGATCTCGATGGCCTTGTCCGGCCGCCCCCCGTACACGTACTCCCGACCCATCATATACAGGGTGCGCGAACCCCAGGGAACGGGCTTCGCGGGGAGCTTGGCAACCGCATCCTCCCAAAGAAGAAAAGAGCGGGAGAAGCTGACCAGGCGGTCATGGGCCTGGTACAAAAGCAAGGGGATGGCCAGCACGGACGCGGTCATCGCTGCCCGGAGAGGAAACGCGCTCAGCATCGCCACAACCGCGATCAGGACCCCAGGCGCCCACAGATAGCTCCGGTAAAGCACAAAAGGTTCCTGGAATCGGGCGGTGCTGAACTCGGCGAAGAAAAGAATCCAGGCGTAGAGCATGCCGAACCCGGCGACGCCCGCCCGGCCGCGACGCCGCAAGAGCAGGACTCCGAGCGCGCCAAAAGCGACGAAAGCGGAGATCTTGAGGACAATCCAGACCGCCGACCATGTCTGGAGAAAATCCACCCGGATATCGATCGACATCGCCCGCGTATCGGGCCAGAGCCACAATGCAAGGTACTTGAAGAACAACCCTGCCTGAGTGACTGCGCTCATCGACCAGGAGAAATCCGAGACCGCATGTCCGAAGACGCCCTCGATCTGGCTGGCGACGGCACCGAAATCCGGTTCGTATGCCCTCCCGATCAGCCACTTTCTGAGCAGCGTCACAAAAATCGCCGCGGGCGCGCAGGCCAGCAAGTAGATTGCGGCATGGCGAACTGCGAAGCGCCGTTCCGCCCCCACCAGCAACACGGCGAGCACCGCCGCCCCGGGCAGCAGGATGCTGTGTTCCTTCGAAAAGACCGCCACGCTGTACATCAGCGCCGCCGACACGGCGTCGGCATGCCGGCCCCGCACCAGCCCCCGCACGAACAGTACGACCGACAGGATCGAGAACAGGGTGGCGAAGACGATGGTCCGCTGGACCAGGTAGCCCGCTCCGTACACGGCCACCGGATGAATCGCGAAGAAAGTTGCGCCGATGAACGGCCACGCCGTGGCGTTCGCCCCCGACGCGGATCCCGGGCGGTCTGCCGGGGCCGTTGCCCGGAGCAGATCGTAAATGAGTTTGTAAAGCGCCAACGCGCAAGCGACATGAAAGGCGAGGCTTACGATACGGTGAGCGACCATGCCCCCGATTTCCACCTCCGTGATAGCGAGCGAGAAGTACGCGGGAAGCCTGGGCTCGAGACCGAACGGATGCGTGGCATAGTACGCAAAGTTCTCTCCCGAGAAAAATACCCAGTCGTCGAAGACCCGCGGGTTTCCCAGAAAAGGCCAGTAAAGACCGCAGGCGAGCCCTGCGATCAGGCCAGCGGCGATCCAGTGCGGGAACCGCCTGATAGGGCTTGCGAGCATAAGGAAAAAAAAAGGTACCCCGAAGGGTACCTTTTTGAGTTGCTAGGAGCTAGGCTACATCATCCGCGGCAGGAACCGGGCAGGAACCTCGGGTTGAGGTCCGTGCCGTCACCCGATGCGCCGCAACGCCAGGCGAACACCGTCAATCCGCCCACGTCGGCTTTCGCAAGCTTGGTGGTCGCGTCCTTCATCGGGGTCAGGGTGACGATCTTGCCGTTGATACCGGCGGTGGCGGCAAAGCCTTGTATTTCAACCGAGACCAAGCCGTCTACGCTCGTATCGATAGTCTTCACATACTTCGAGGAGCCGCCCGCCACGTTTGTGACTTCGCAGCCCCAACCGCCTGCGGTGATCGAAGCGCTGTTACCGCTTTGGAAGATTTCGGTAATCGACGTGCGGCACGCGCTCGCGGCCAGAATCACCTCGGATATCTTTGCCCGGTTGCTGTAGTCCTGATAAGCGGGTAGTGCGACAGCGGCCAGAATGCCGATGATCGCAACCACGATCATCAACTCGATCAAGGTAAAGCCCTTCTGAATCGTTCTCATGGAGTCTCCTATCTTTATCACGCCGGTATGGCGTTGTGTCTCTTACAGCAAGTCGCGTGCCGGTCCGATTAAAATAGATATAACAATATGATTTGTATTGATATTATGTGATGTTACCGAGGACGAATCCGGTAGTGGAAGGGGCGGTCTAGAACCAAAATTCGGCACAGTCTGACGCCGCACGTCACCGTGTCGAAGCGACGGATTCTCGGGCATTCAAGCGACCGAAGCGCTCCTTGGGTCGAGGCATGCGGAACCCAGCCCCGATCAAGGAGCGAATCCCGGTATTTTGCCTTCGTCGACCTCGTCGATCTGATCGGGGTCGAGAAATTGCTCGGCGTAGCGCAGGTAGATCTTCCTGCGAACAAATATGTCGAACAAGTCCGGGTCGATGTGTGCATTCAGCTTGAAGTTTCCGAGGATTTTCAGCGATTCGGAAAGCGTCTTACCGCGCTTGTAAGGCCTGTCCTTGGCAGTCAGCGCCTCGAAAATATCGGCGATCCCCATGACCCTCGCTTGCACCGACATCTGCTCCCGCTTCAGTCCGCGAGGGTAACCCTTCCCGTCCATGCGTTCGTGGTGCCCCCCGGCGTACTCCGGCACGTTACGCAGGTGCTTCGGCCATGGCAGCGCTTCCAGCATCTTGATGGTGGCGACGATGTGATGATTGATCGTCTCACGTTCCTCGTTGGTGAGCGTGCCGTGGGCGATCGTGAGATTCCTGATCTCGTCCTGAGTCAGAAAATCGGCAGTTCCGCCCGAGACGTCTGTCCATTTGTAGTCGGTGCCGATCCGGTTCACGTGCTCCTGCGCCTCCGGCGACATGACCTCTCCACCGACGTTACAGTGACGCAGGAATTCACGATCGCTCTCGACTCGACGCAGGCTGTCCCGCAGGGTCTGGTCGATTTGAGCCAACCGCTCGCGCGCGGCAACCTCGTCGAGGCCCGATTTGCGCAGGAGTTCGATCTTGCGTTTCAGCATCTCGATTTCCAAATCGCGTTTCAGCACCTCGAAACGCGTGTCCACGAGATTGATTCGGTCGAAGATCGTTTCCAGCTTGGTCGCTTTGTCCACGACATGCACGGGAGTCGTCACCTTCCCGCAGTCATGCAGCAGCCCGGCAATCTTGAGCTCGTAACGGTCCTGGTCGCTCATGTTGAAATCCCGGAGCGGCCCTTCATCGGTTTCGTTGACGGCTTCGGCAAGCATCATGGTGAGTTCCGGGACGCGTCGGCAGTGGCCGCTCGTGTGGGGAGATTTCTCATCGATCGCGGTGTTGATGAGCTCGATGAAAGACTCGAACAGCTCCTCCAATTGATTAATGAGGTGCCGATTGGTGAGCGCGATGGCGGCCTGAGAGGCCAGCGATTCCGCCAGGCGCCGGTCCGAATGCGAGAAAGGCCCGACTTCGTTCGTCGCCGGATCCCTGCTGTTGATAAGCTGAAGCACGCCGATGATTTCGCTTTGGTGGTTCTTCATCGGCACCGTGAGGAACGCCTTCGAGCGGTATCCGGTCTTCTTGTCGAAATTCCGCGTTCCGGAGAAATCGAAACCTTCCTCCGTATACGCATCGGCAATATTCACCGTCTTGCCGGTCAAAGCGGTGTAAGCGGCGACCATCTGGTTGTTGGGTGTCCCGTCCTTTCCGTAGAGGTGCACCGGATAGAACGGTATCGGGTTGCCGGTGGTGCCGCCCATCGCGATGCCCATCGACTCGTTTCGCATGATCGCGAACCTGAGCTGGGGTCCCTCGTCGGAGGGCTCCAGCACGTACAAGGTGCCAGCAGCGGCGCGCGTGACCGCCTTGGCCGCAAGGAGGATTTTCTCGAGCAGGTGGTCGATGTCCCTTTCCTGGGACAGCGCCGCGCCTATCTCGTTGAGCTGCTCAAGGCGGCGAAACAGATCTTCGACGGTCTCCAAGAACAATCCCCGGTCTCAGGCGGCGGCCGGCGTGGAGCGAGGCCGCTACTTGATACAGACCGCGCGCACCTGCGGCATATCGGTGATTCCCTGGAGCACCTTTTCGACCCCATCCATCTTCAAGGTTCGCATGCCTTCCTCGAGGCAGACCGCAAGGATATCCGTGACACGGGCGTGTTCCTGGATCAGCTTCTTGATGGTATCGGAGGCGATCAGCAGTTCATGCAGACCGACCCGGCCTTTGTAGCCGGTATTGCCGCAGGCATCGCAGCCCTTGGCCCTGTAGAGGGTGAACTGGCCTTTGTCGCCGGCATAGCTTTTTGCCAGGTCCCTGTAGACGTTTTCGTAAGCGGACTTGGCGTCCTTCTTGAACGGTCCGGTGTTGAGCAGTTCGGTGCAGTATTCCTGGAGGATTTGCTTCAATTCGTCTCCGGCGGGCGTGTAAGCCTGCTTGCATTTGCAAAGACGCTTGGCCAGCCGCTGCGCCAAAATCCCGAGCAGCGCGTCGGCAAAGTTGAACGGATCCATGCCCATGTCGAGGAGCCGGGTGATCGACTCCGGCGCGCTGTTCGTATGCAAGGTGGCAAAAACGAGGTGGCCTGTCAGCGAAGCCTCGATGCCCGTGGCGGTGGTTTCCTTGTCGCGCATTTCGCCGACCATGATGATGTCCGGATCGGCTCGCAGGAACGACCGCATCACAGCCGCAAAATCGAGGCCGGCCTTCTTGTTGATCTGGACCTGACGCAGGCCCTTCTGCGTGATTTCGACCGGATCCTCCGCCGTCCAGATCTTGGTATCCGGGGTATTGAGAAAACCGAGCACCGAGTGGAGCGTGGTCGTCTTCCCCGAGCCCGTCGGACCGCAGCAAAAGAACAGCCCGTAGGGCTTGCTCACCGTTTCCTTGAGCTTCGGCAGGTTCGAAGGCGACAGACCGAGGCTATCCAGAGGGATGGGCTTCCCCGCCGCGAGAATACGCATGACTACGTCTTCGACGCCGCCCTGCGAGGGGATCGTCGCCACGCGCAGTTCGATGTCGAGCGGTCCGAATTTCTTGAATTTGATCTTGCCGTCCTGCGGTTTGCGCTTCTCGGAAATGTCGAGGTCGCACATGATCTTGATGCGCGCCACGAGGGCGTTTCGGTAGGAACCCGGAACTTCGATGTAGGGAACCAGCGTCCCGTCTTTCCTCAACCGGATCTCGGTCTTGGCTTTGCCGGGGTATGGCTCGATGTGGATGTCCGACGCTCCCTGTTTGTACGCATCGATGATGATTTTGTTGACCAGCTTGACCAGCTCGTTGTCGGCCGCTGCGGACACATCGTCGTCACCGCCCACCTCGACGCCGACGTCGTCCTCTTCGAGGCCGGAGAGCATATCGCCGATGTCGCCCGTGTCGGCAGCCTCCGCCCCGTAGAACGCCTTGAGCGTTTCCTTGAACTCTTTGAGAGTCGTAACTCGATACGCGAGCTTGCGCCCCGGAAAGACATTCTGGACGATTCTGGAACTCTTCACCCTCTCGGGGTCGAGGCAAAGGATGACCAAACCTTCTTTCGCTTCCTCGATCGGTACCCACTGGTTGGATTCGACGTAGTCGCGCTTCAGGTTTTTCAGCAGATCCATCGGTTTGATGCGATCGGGCTTGAACGGTTCGTACGGCACCGCGAAAAACTTCGCAAGGCCCGCGCCGATTGCCGGAATCTTGACCTGGAACTCCTCGACCAGCACCGTTTCGACGTCGACTGCCTTCTTGCGTGCCGAGCGGGCTGCGAGCTCGAACTCCGCGGCCGAGATGACGGCATCGCTCAACAGGAAATCGTACTTTGTCTTGAGAACCTGCGGCTTCTGGCGCTGCTTGAGCGCGATGGCCAGCGTCTGGCAGAGCTCCGCAACCCCCTCCTCGGCAAGCTGTCCGAACGGCACGCCGGCTTTGTTGTTGATCAGCTGGACCACACCGACGAGTTCGCTGCTGCCCGGCTCCGCAACGGGCGCGACCAGCATCTGCTTGGTGCGATAACCGGTGCGCTTGTCGACTTCCTGCAGGAAGCGCAGGTTCGGGTTGTGCGACTTGAGCTCACCCTCGTCGTAGACATCCTTCAGGTTGAGCATCCTCTTCGACAATCCGACGTAGCCCGCGATCGAGTGCTCGGCGATCGGTAGTTTCAGGTCCTTGAAGGAGTTGAGGCCGGTCTTGACCTTGGAAACGATGGTCTGTTTGTCCTCGCCCACGGTATAGATCGTCAGCCGGTCGGCGTTGAAGAGGGTGCAAATGTCGGCGCTGACTTCCAGCATTATTTCGTCCACGTTGCTCGTGGCGTGGATCTTGTTGGTGACGGTCTGGAGGTTTTTCTGAAACGTCAGCCGGCTGTTGACGTCAGAGGCCGCGCCCGGATGCGTTTGCAATACCGCGCTCATAGGCAATCCACCTTAAGGTTCATCACCCAGAAATATCCCGATAATCAATTACTTTACCACTGTTCAGCCCGGGTTGGCTGACCCAGGCGAAGCGTTTCCACGCACCGGACCCGAAACGCTGAAGCACTGCAAACGGGCCGCCTGCGTCGCCGCTCTTTGACAAGCGAAAATCGCGCCTGCCGCCATCCGATCCGACCGCGCTCCACAGGCGAAGTTCGGCGTTCGAGGCTTTCCCGTCCCTTCATCCTCCGCGCTTCGCTTCCCCCCAAAGCCCGCCCGCAAGCAGGAACGCGCGGTACCCGCGCTGAGCGAGGAGAAATGCCGCGGCGGCGCTGCGTCGCCCGCTCTGGCAATAGAGCACGTACTCTTTCCCCTTGTCCAGCACGCCGAAAGCGTTGCGGATTTCCGACAGCGGAATATTGATGGCACCCGCAAGCTTGTCATACTGATACTCCGATGGGTATCGCACATCGACCCACTGGGCTCCATTGGCGACCTTGTCGCGCGCCTCTTCCGCCGATATGCGGTGCAGCAGCGGTTCCCGGAGGAGCCCGGCAAAGTCCTTCTTGGAAAGCCGCAGAAGCACGCCGTCGGTTTTCATCGTGACCGTGGCGTTGCGCTTGGCTTCCGACACCAGCGCTTCCTCGCCGAAAGCATCGCCGCTCTTCGGCTCAGCAAGCACCATGGAGACGCCTCCGATCATGCGTTCGACCTTGCACCGGCCGGTTTCGATGACGAAGTAGAAGTCCCCTTCAGCGCCCTCGCGAATCACCACGTCGCCCTTCTTGACATCGATGCGCTCGAAGCGGCGCAGCAGTTCGTTGATGTGAGCCGACGGCAGTTGCGAAAATGCGCCGTGCTTGAGGCTGCTTACGCTGAACATTCCGGACATGAGGGTCCAGCTGGCGAGTGGGCTTCGCTCGTCCTCGGCGCCTTTGTGTCCTGCCGGGGAATCGGCGGACGCGGCTTCATCCCAGGTCGCCATGACGTCCAGAAGATCATCGTCGATGCGCACCAGCTCAACCTCGGTGATCGCCTTGGCGCCGGTGAAAACCTCGCCCCGCCGAACGAGAGGATATCGTGAGCGTTCGGAGCCGCCTACCAGCACTTTCGAAGAACCATCCGGGTAGGTGAGCATCAGCTCTCCCCGCACGAGATAAACTGCCTGCCCCTCGACGCCTCGCACGAGAAAAGGATTCGAATTCTTGCTCGCGGTCTCCACTTGACAGAGACCGACGAGCTCGTTGAGCCTTGCTTCGGGCAGCGAAGCGACGGGTTCAAGGGCCTTCAGCGTTTCGATGCGTACTCTGCTGGCGCACATCGCCTGTTCCTCGCTCACCACGGACACCGATGGTTCCGCGCCTCCTCAGAACTCGAAAACCTGATTGTTTTGCAGCATGCGAGGCCGAAATTGACCCGCGTCCTCTTCGATTTCCTGCATGGTAAGCTCGATCTCGCCCGGCTTCAGATGCGTGATGTAGATCTCCGCGCTGCGTTCGAGTTTCGCGAGTTCCTCGGCGAGCATGCTCGGGCAAAGGTGTTTCGAAATGACCGCCAACTCTCTTTCCCGGTTGCAAAAAGCGGTCTCTATGATCAGATACTTCAGGTTGGAGATCTTGTTGACCGCCGCCCAAAGAGGATCGTTGGTCGTCGTGTCGCCGGTAAATACCAGACTCCCCCTGCCGGAATCGAGCTGATAGCCGACCGCCGGCACGACATGGTTTGCCGGCAGCGCCTTGAGCCTGCGCTTTTTCAGCTCGACCGTATCACCGACCTGGATCTCGCGGTATCGAAGGAAGGGTTTTTCGGGACTCGGGATTTGCGCGAAATCGGGCCAGATGCTCCAGTTGAAGATGTGATTGCGCAGGATCTCCAGCGTTGCAGGAACGGCCCAAACCGTGAGCGGCTGGTCGCGCATTCCTCCGACGGTATCGACCATGAACGGAATGCTCGCGACGTGATCGAGGTGCGAGTGCGTGAGAAAGATGTGATCGATGAGGGAAAGTTCGGTCAGCGAGAGGTCGGCGACCCCTGTCCCGGCGTCGATGAGAATGTCGTTGTCGAGGAGCATTGATGTGGTGCGCAAGTGCCGGCCTCCTATCCCGCCGCTGCACCCCAGGATCCGCAGCTTCATGGACCGGCGCCCGGCAGAGTCAGCCGCAGCCGGTAGTCGTAGAGGATAAGGTCCAGCTGGGTGATGAAGCCGATTCCGTAGAACGTTGCGGCGTGGCCCACGAACACCAGTACCACCAGCAGGCCGAGCGCGATCCGGACGATGTGCTGCTTCAGTCTTCCTCCCCCGGATCGGTTCTCTTGAGGACCGAGTCTCAGGTCTTGAGGAAGAATTCCATCTTGACCCCGGCAAGTTCGATCACGTCATGGTCGTTCAAAGAGTGCGCCTGGGCGTCGAGAGTCTTGCCGTTCACGACCGGAAAGCTTGCGCCTTCTACATGGGTGATAAAAAAGCCCTGAGGCCGGCGCGTGATGACGGCCACTTGGACGCCGGGTTTGCCGAGCGTAGTGAGCGGCTTGGTGAGATCGAGTTCCTTGCCGGCGTTGGCACCCGAGAGAAGCTGCACCGCGGCATTCTTATGCGGCGCGGCCGCCGCCTTGGAAGGCGCGACGGGCGCGGGCGTCGCACTTTGAGCCGCTAAGGTATCTCCGAAATTTTTTGCGCCCGCCGCCGCCGCGGCCACCACAGGGGCCGCAGCTGCGGGGGCAGGCGCGGGGCCGGGCCTCATCGAACCGGGGCGAAGCACCATGGTTTTTTCGAAATCCGCCGCCTTGGCCTGCCCCGCCGCAGCCTCGTTCACGTACTTCAGCTTGTACTTGCCGAGTTCGACGATGTCGCTGTTCTGCAGGAAGTGCTTTTTGATCGGCTGGCCGTTGACCACCGTGCCGTTCGTACTGCCCAGATCTTCGAGAAATGAATCCTGCAGGATCGTGACGATGACGGCATGTTCCCCGCTCACTGCCAGATTGTCGATCTGGATGTCATTGTGCGGCTTGCGGCCGATGGTGGTACGTTCCTTGGTCAGGGCGATTTCCTTGAGGATCAGGCCGTCCATACTGAGTATCAGCTTCGCCATAGCAGTATCCCTCTGCTCAAACTTATTTGAACCAGCTCATCATCTTGCCAACAATGCTGCGCGGTGCGGGGTAGTCCCGCAGCACCCGGACCAGTATCACCGAAATATTGTCCCGGCCCCCGTTGTCATTGGCCGATTGCACCAGGTGCTGGGCACACAGCTTCAGGTTGGAGCCGAGCGTCTGCAGCGCCAGGCCGATATCTTCGTCGCTCACCATATCACAAAGGCCGTCCGAACAGAGCAGATAAATGTCTCCCGGCTGCGTGTCGTAGTCGTGGATCTCCGCTTCAACGATCGGATCGATACCGAGCGCGCGCGTAACCAGATTCTTGTTCTGCGACTGCCTGGCCTGTTGCGGCGTGATCACGCCGCTGTCGATCTGTTCCTGGAGAAGCGAATGGTCCTTGGTCACCTGCCTGAGTTCATCCCCGCGCAGCCTGTACAGCCGCGAATCCCCGATGTGCGCGACGGTCATCTTGTTGTCGTAGAACAGGGCCACTACCAGGGTCGTCCCCATGCCCGCATACTGGGGCTGGCTCTGTGCAGCCTGGTAGATCGACGTGTTTGCTTTGGCGATCTGTTCGTGCAACAGCTGATGCGCGACCAGTAGGCCGCTGTGTGCGTCAATCTCGTACGGGACTCTCTTCTCCAGCAACTGCTGCAGCTCGGTAATAATCACCGTCGTGGCCATGCCGCTTGCCACCTCGCCCGCGTTATATCCCCCCATGCCGTCGGCCAGCACGACGAGGCCCTGGTCTCCATCCGACGCGATCGAGTCCTCGTTATGGGACCTGACCATTCCTGGATCGGTACAACTGGCGACTTCAAGCGTCCCCGACAAAGTCATAATGCTCCAACGAAGCTCACAGGCTGATGTCGACCCCGGCGAGTACCGTTCCGGTTTTGGTCTTGGACGAATCGGTCACGCGGGCAATTCCGAAATCGGTCGCCTTGACGACGTCGTTTTCAGGTTCGTACATGTCGTTGGCCGGCTTCACGTCCCGGTGCGCCACGTTCCGCTCGCCACGTTTTTCCGAATTCGTGCGCAGGAACGCGCTTGCGATCCAGGTGGCAGCGACATAGCCTGCCTTGGCAAAGCTCTCGGCAGGCTTCCTGTCGGTGTTGAGCGCGCTCTCGGCTTCCTGCAGCGTCGCGCCGATTTGAAGCAGCTCGGGTGATACGCCGCAGGGCGGTACGCTCGTATCGGCGGTGACAGGCACCAGCCTGTGGTACCAGTCCTTTTTCCAGAAGCCCGCCTTGGTCATTGCCTCTCCCGTTTATTTTTATTGTTGTTCAACGAGGGGATGCGCCCCGAGTTACTGAATAAACAATGCTCTAGGCGACTTTTTACCGTGAATAGGGGAGGCAGTCAAATTTCTCTTCGGCGGCGAATCCGGTTGGCGACCGGCGCCCATGAACGCGCGCGATGGTCTGCAGATATTCAACAACGCCCGCGAAAGAAAATGCGACGAACCGTCGCGAGTCAGGTCCCGAGCGCGGTGCCCGGCGTGAGGCCGTTCTGGGCTACAAGTTCGGCCGCGGATACTTTCTTGCCGTCTTCGTGCTTTGCCTTGAGGACCTCGATTCGTCCTCCCTGAGCGGTCACGAAGAAACTGGCGGCACTGATTTCTGAAATCTCGCCGATCTTGCCTTTTACCGCGCCGAAGGTGCGAAACAGATGCTTGCGGCTGTCGAAGATCTGCAGTTTCTTGCCGTTCAGCGTGGTCCAGGCGCCGGGCGCCGGATTGCAGCCGCGTATGAGGTTGTAAGTGAAAGCTACATGGGTCGCCCAGTTGATCTTCGCTTCGGCGGAGCGGCACCAGCCTTCGTAGCTCGCCTGGGTCTCGTCCTGCACCGTCTCGCGATGCTTGCCGGCCATCACCAGGTCCGCAGCCTCGATCATTGCCGCAACCCCCATCGGAAATAGGCGATCGAAATAGACGCTGCCGAGGGTGTCGTCCGCGGTGAGCGGCGTTTCCTTTTGCAGGATCACGGGCCCCTCGTCCAGGCCGTCGTTCGGCCGGAAGACGGAAAGGCCGGTCTGGGTATCTCCGCGGATGATCGGCCAATTTATGGAACTCGGTCCGCGGTATTTCGGCAGCAGCGACGGATGATATTGGATCGTGCCCTTCTTGGGGATCTTCACGAATTCCTGGGGCGCGAATTGCAGCACGAAGGCCATGATGCCGAGATCCGCGTTCAGTGCGCGCATCGCGTCCGTGGCTTCCTTGTTGCGCAGGGACGCGAACTGGAAGATCTTGAGCCCTTTTTCCTGCGCCGCCGCCTTCAGGGGATCGGCCTTCGCGCCTTCCTTCTCGGGAGCGCAGAACACGCCGGCGACGTCGTCGCCGCGCGCAAGAAATGCCTCCATCACCGCCTTTCCGAAGTCCTGCTGCCCGATGATGGCTATTTTCATGGCTACGCCGCCTTCTTTGGGGGTACCGAGAATGCGCCCGCCTGCCTGAGGCTAGCGATTTTCGCCTCGTCGTAGCCGAGGACTTCCTTGAGAACCTCGTCGGTGTGCTCGCCCAGGAGCGGCGAGCGCTCGATGCGCGCCGGCGAATCGGAAAGCTTGATCGGCATGCCGACGTTGTACCACTTGCCGCGCTGCGGGTGGTCGAGCTCGACCCACATGTCGCGTCCGCGTATGTGCTCGTCGTTGGCGAGGTCTTCCGTGCTCATGATGGGTCCGCACGGGACATCCAGCGGGTTGAGGATCGCCATGAATTCGCGCTTGGTGTGGTTCTTCGCGAAGTCGGTGATGAGCTTCCACATCTCATTCTGGTTCTTGCGGCGATCGGCGATCTTCGCGAAGCGGGGATCGGTCGCGAGGCCCGGCGTCCCGAGATCGGGCCCGATGCGGCTGGCGAGCCCCTCCCACACCGCCTCCTGCACCACGACGTACAACCAATCGTTGGGCCCGTGCGGCTTGCAGTGGATCGCGTTGCCGAGCTGGCCGCCGCCCGAGTCGTTGCCGGCGCGCGGCACGGCGCCCATGCCCTGTTGCGTAGGCACGGAATATTCAGACAGCGCCTGGCGCGTCAGCCTTTGATGGTCGCGGAATTTGACGCGGCAAAGGTTCATCACCCCGTCCATCATCGCGACCTCGACGTACTGCCCTTTTCCCGTGCGATCGCGCTGGTGCAGGGCGGCCAGCAATCCTATGGCCAGGTGCAGGCCCGTGCCCGTGTCGCCGATCTGGGCGCCGGTGACGAAAGGCGGCCCCTCCGGCACGCCGGTGGTGCTCATCGCCCCGCCCATCGCCTGCGCGACGTTCTCATAGGCCTTGAAATCGGCGTACGGTCCGCTCGAGCCGAAACCCTTGATCGAGCCCATGACGGTGCGCGGATTGATCTCGTGAATTTTTTCCCAGGTGAAGCCGAGCCGGTCCAGCACGCCGGGCCCGAAGTTCTCCATGACGATGTCGCACTTCTTCAGCAGCTCGACGAACACCTGCTTGCCCTCGGCGGTCTTCATGTTGACCGTGATCGAGCGCTTGTTGCAGTTGAGCATCGTGAAATACAGGCTGTCGGCGTTCGGCACGTCGCGCAGCTGGCCGCGCGTCGCGTCGCCCTGCGGATTCTCGAACTTGATGACGTCGGCGCCCATCCAGGCGAGGAGCTGCGAGCAGGTCGGCCCCGCCTGCACGTGCGACATGTCGAGGATCCGGACTCCCTTGAGTGCTTCCATTCTGATCTCCAAAAATTCCGCGGCGGATGCAAGCCTACCCGCCCTTGCTCAACGGCTCGACCTATTTCTTTTTCGCGCTCGGATTCAGGCTCGTGATGCGGCCGCTTTCGGTGCCGGCGGTTTCATCGATCACGGCATTGATGAGCGTGGGCTTGCGCGAGCGGATGGCTTCTTCCATTGCCTTGCGCAATTCGGCCGGCGTCGTGGCGTGCACGCCCACGCCGCCGAAGGCCTCCATCAGCTTGTCATAGCGCGCGCCCTTGACGAACACCGTGGGCGCCACGTCGGGCCCGCCGGTCGGATTGATGTCCGTGCCCCGGTAGACGCCGTTGTTGTTGAAGACCACCACGCAGACCGGCAGGTTATACCGGCAGAGGGTCTCCACTTCCATGCCGGAAAAGCCGAAGGCGCTGTCGCCCTCGATCGCGATCACCGGATGGCCGCTGACCACCGCGGCGGCGACGGCAAAGCCCATGCCGATGCCCATGATGCCCCAGGTGCCGACGTCCAGGCGCTTGCGCGGCTTGTACATGTCGACGATGCTGCGGGTGAAGTCGAGCGCGTTGGCGCCTTCGTTGACCAGGATGGCGTCAGGGTTGGCCTTGATGATGTCGCGCACCACGTTCAGCGCGCTGTGAAAATTCA
>Ga0137436_1000081_pt1 | contig 30272 bp, 22 predicted proteins | sample EasRivERMGT119_2_FD_102328 | JGI IMG/M metagenome (GOLD analysis project Ga0137436, IMG submission 102328) | Soil microbial communities from meander-bound floodplain in the East River, Colorado, USA - East River MetaG ERMGT119_2 | ecosystem: Environmental > Terrestrial > Soil > Floodplain ...
CTGGGTCGGCAGCGGGAAGATGGACGGCGGGGCCCTGAAGGAGATGGAGGCCAGCGGCGTCCAGGTCCGGAAATACCATCCGCTCCGCTGGTACCACATCGTGAGGATGAACAACCGCACGCACCGCAAGCTTCTGGTCGTGGACGGCCGGGTCGGATTCACGGGCGGGGTGGGGATCGCCGACGAGTGGAGCGGGCACGCCCAGAACGAGCACCACTGGCGCGACTCGCACTTTCGCATCGAAGGGCCGGCCGTGGGGGAGATGCAGGCCGCCTTCATGGACAACTGGCTGAAGACGGAGGGGGAGGTCCTTCACGGGGAGGGGTATTTCCCCGAGCTGGCGCCGTCCGGCGGCGCGCTGGGTCAGGTTTTCGTCAGCTCGGCCGGTGGGGGGAGCGAGAGCGCCCGCCTCATGTACTTGCTGTCGATCGCGAGCGCCCGGAAGAGCGTGCGGATCGCGGCGTCCTACTTCGTTCCCGACGACCTGTCGGTCGAGACGCTCGTCGCGGCGCGCCGGCGGGGCGTCGCGATCGAAATCGTGCTCCCCGGCGACAAGATCGACTCCCGGATCGTGCGCAAGGCCTCCCGTGCCCGCTGGGGCGATCTGCTCCGTGCCGGCATCGAGATCCACGAGTATCAGCCCACGATGTACCACTGCAAGATCATGATCGTGGACGATCTCTGGGTCTCGGTGGGCTCGACGAACTTCGACAATCGCTCCTTCCGGCTCAACGACGAGGCGAACCTGAACGTCTACGACGGTGAGTTCGCGCTGTCCCAGGTGGCGGTCTTCGAGGCGGACAAGAGCCGTTCCCGGCGCGTCACGTTGGAGGAGTGGGAGCATCGTCCGTTCCAGGAGAAGCTCTCGGAGCATGTGGCGGCGTTGCTCCGCACGCAGCTCTGACGCAGTGCGTAAGTTGGTGTCCGCGGTTCGGTCGTAGAGAGAATCACCGCCGGTTCGATCCACTAGGACTCGGCCTCACATCGGTAACGACTCCGCAAACCGAGACGGCGCCACCGCGCGCCTTCTTGCCGGAGTGAGCACCGTCGCGGCAACCAAGTTGAGCCGAACGCTGGCACCGGCATTGCTGATCCCTGGAGAGGGGTTGTCACCACGAGAAGGAGACGCCTATGAAAGCGAGCACTACGACCTTCGATCCCATGGTCGAAGACACGTACTGGCGTGACAACTACGCCAGCCGTCCCTACGCCGATCAGAACGTGCCGTATTCCGAGTACAGCCCGGCCTACCGCTACGGCTGGGAGTCGTATCAGCGTCACCACGGCCGCAAGTTCGACGACGTCGAAACCGACCTCGAGCGCGGCTGGGACAAGGTGAAGGGCCAGTCGAAGCTCACGTGGATGAAGGCGAAGAACGCCGTCCGAGACGCGTGGCACCGGATCGAAAGAGCCCTGCCCGGCGACGCCGACAACGACGGCCGCTAGCCGGACCTCGCGGGCCTGGGCCCTCGCTCAGGCCCGCCGTTTTTTCCCCACCTGGCCTCGCAAGATCGCGTAGACGCTCTCCAGCGTGTCCGCCTGCTCCGGCGGCTTGTCGTCGCGGTAACGCTTCACCCGCGCGCAGCGCCACGCCCGAAGCGTACTGAGAGCTCTCCTGCACGTCGCTGAAAGCGATCTCGACGACCTGCTCGGACCGGACGTGCACGACGTACCCGTCGTCGGCAACCGCCAGCTGCCGGAAGCGCTCCGTCTGCCAGACGAGCATCGCGTCGGTCATCCCCTTGAACGTCTTGCCGATCATCGCGAATCCGCCCGTCCCGTCGCGCACGCCGAGGTGAAGGTTGGAGAGCCACCCCTTGCGCCGCCCGCTCCCTTGCTCGACGGCGAGCACGACGAGGTCGAGCGTGTGCGCGGGCTTCACCTTGTACCACCCCACGCCGCGGCTCCCCGCGGCGTAACTTGAGGCCAAGGCCTTCGCCATGACCCCCTCGTGGCCGTGCTCGAGCGCCTCGTCGTAGAACGCCTCCGCCTCCTCGACCTTCGAGACGACCCTTCGCGGGACCGTGGCGCCGGGGGCGAGGTCGGCGAGGACGGCGGCGCGCTCGGCGAGCGGGGCGTCGAGCAGCTCGACGCGATCGCGGCGCAAGACGTCGAAGAAGAGCGTCGTCAGCGGCAGCTCGCGGCGGAGCGCCTCGACCTCGAGCCGCCGGCCGAACCGCCGCATGGTCGTCTGGAAGGCGTGCGGCGTGCCGTCCGGCTTGAGCGCGATGACCTCGCCGTCCAAGATCAGCTCCTGGGCGGGGAGCGCACGCACGGTGTCGACGAGCTCCGGCCCCGCGACCGTCACGTCGTTCAGCAAGCGCGAGTAGACGCGCACCTCGTCGCCCTGCCGGTGCACTTGAACGCGCGCGCCGTCGAGCTTGTACTCGAGCGCCGCGGAGCCGAGCCGCTCGATCGCGTCGTCGAGCGATTCCGCCGGCGAGGCGAGCATCGGGAGCACGGGCCGAAACAGCTCGAGATGGAATCGCGCGAGCCCGGGGCGTCCTTCGGTGAGCACGGCGCGGGCGACGGAGCCGAGGTCCCCACCGAGCATCGCCGCCCGGCGCACCTCGGCCGCGGTCAGCTCGGCGGCGCGCGCGATCGCCTCCTCCATCAATCCCGCGAGCGCCCCTTGCCGGACCTCCGCGAGCAGGACGCGGGCGAGCCAGTCCGCCTCGTCCGCGGTCGTGCGCCGGAACAGGTCCGCGAGAGCTTCGCGTCGCGCCCCCGCCGATCCCGCCCCGCTGATCGCCGCCAGCCGGTCGAATGCGCGATCGACGTCGGCCAGGGTGAGCGTGGACGCGGCGGCGTGCTCCCCCGCGACCGCCGCTCGGACGACCGAAGGCCCGAGCCCGATCCTCCCCTGCCGGAGCGTGCCCGCCAGCAGCGACACGGCGGGAACGATCTCGTCGGGCGCGAGCCTCCGCAGCAGGGAGGCGAGGCGTTCGGACTTCTCCTTACGCTTCGACGTCGCCGCGAGGGCGGCGGAGGTCGCGGCGAGCTCGGCGATCCGCATGGACCAAGGATGCCTCCTCGGCAGACGGATCGCCGCCGCCTGTTAACATGGGCTCACGGGCACGTCTTCGACGAGGTTACGAATGGCCGCTGAGCGCAAGCGTCTCCTTTGGTGGATCTTGGGCGTCGTCATCGTCCTTCCGATCGTCGGCGCGATGGTCGGGATCAAGGTCCTGCAGTTCCGCGCGATGGCCAAAGCCGGCGAGCAGATGGTCATGCCGCCGGAGAAGGTCAACGTCGCCTCCGTCCGCGAGGAAGACTGGCGCCCGAGGATCGCGGCCGTGGGATCGGTCATGGCGTTCAAAGGCGCCTTGGTCGCCGCCGAGGCCGACGGGTTCGTGCGGTCGATCGCGTTCGAGGCCGGTGCTTCCGTCCAGGCGGGCGCTCCTCTCGTGCGCTTGGACGTCGAGATCGAAGAAGCTCAGCTGCGCGAGGCCGAGGCGACCTCGGACGCCGCCCGGTCCTATTTCGCACGCGTAAAGGATGCCTCCGCCAGCGGGAGCGTCGCCGCGAGCGAGCTCGACGCGGCCAACGCCCGGCTCAAGGAAGTCGAGGCGCGGCTAGACAACATCCGGGCGACGATCGCGAAGAAGACCGTGCGCGCTCCGTTCGCCGGCAAGCTCGGGATCCGTCAGATCAACGTCGGACAGTACCTGTCGAAGGGGAGCCCGGTCGTCTCCCTGCAAGCTCTCGACCCGATTTACGTCGAGTTCTCGGTCCCGCAGCAGCGCCTCGGCGAGCTCGCGGAGGGCCTCGAGGTCGCGGTCAGCTCCGACTCGTATCCCGGCGTCCCGTTCGAAGGCAAGATCACCGCGGTCAACCCGGAGATCGATCCCATGACGCGCAACGTGCGCGTCCAGGCCACCCTCCGCAACCCGGACGGGAAGCTGCGGCCGGGGATGTTCGTCTCCGTCGAGGCCATACTCGCCCGGTCGGAGCGCGTCTTGTTCATTCCCTCGACCGCGGTGCTCAACGCTCCCTTCGGCGACTCGGTGTTCGTCGTCGAGGAGAAGGCCGGGGCGCCCGGGGGCGGAAGCTCGCTGGTCGTCCAGCAGCGCTTCGTCCGCCTGGGCATCCGGCAGGGCGATTTCGTCGTCGCGGTCGAAGGGGTGAAGGCCGGCGAGCGGGTCGTGTCCACCGGCCCCTTCAAGCTCCGCCCCGGCATGCCGGTCGAGATCGACAACTCGCTCGCTCCGGAGTTCAGCTTCACCCCCAAGCCCCGCAACACATGAAGTCCTTCACCGACCTGTTCATCCAGCGCCCGGTCATGGCGGTCGTGATCAACGTCCTGATCGTGATCGCGGGGCTGCAGGCGTGGCGGTCGCTCAGCGTCCGCCAGTACCCGCAGAGCGACAACGCTTCGGTGACGGTCGGTACCGTGTACATCGGAGCCAGCGCCGAGGTCGTGCGCGGGTTCATCACGACGGCGATCGAGCGCTCGATCGCCTCCGCGGACGGGATCGACTACGTCGAGTCGAAAAGCCTTCAAGGCCTGTCGCTGGTCACGGCACGCCTCAAGCTGAACTACGACGCCACCCGTGCGCTGGCCGACATCACCGCCAAGGTCAATCAGGTCCGGAACGAGCTGCCCGCCGAGGCGGAGGTCCCCTCGATCACGGTGGCCTCGGCGGACTCCGAGTTCGCGGCCGCGTATCTGAGCCTGGCGTCCAAGACCCTGTCGCAGAGCGAGATCACGGACTACGGCGTGCGGGTCGTGCAGCCGCGCCTGGCCGCCCTCGCGGGCGTGCAGCGCGCCGACATCTTCGGCGGGCGCACCTTCGCGATGCGGGTGTGGCTGAACCCGGCGCAGATGGCCTCGTTGAACGTCAGCGCGGCGCAGGTCCGTCAGGCGCTCGCGGCGAACAACTACCTGGCCGCACTGGGGAACACCAAGGGCGCGTTCGTCCAGGTCAACCTCACCGCGAACACCGACCTCCACACGGTCGAGGAGTTCGAGCGGCTCGTCGTCCGCGAGCAGAACGACACGATCGTGCGGCTGCGGGACGTCGCCACCGTCGAGCTGGGAGCGGAGGACTACGACACCGAGGTCCGTTTCAACGGCCAGTCGGCGGTGTTCGTGGGCATCTTCCCGCTGCCGAGCGCGAACACGATCGACGTGGTCGAGCTCGTCCGGAAGGAGCTGACCGCGATCCAGGAGGACCTGCCCCAGGGTCTCGAGATCTCCGTCGGCTACGACGCCTCGGAGTACATCAGCAGCGCGATCCACGAGGTGATGGGGACGCTCCTCGACACGCTGCTCATCGTCGTCATCGTCATCTTCCTGTTCTTGGGGTCGTTCCGCTCGGTGCTCGTGCCGGTCGTCGCCATCCCGGTGTCGCTGATCGGCGGCGTCTTCATCATGCAGTCGTTCGGATTCACGCTCAACCTGCTCACCCTGCTCGCGATCGTGCTGTCCGTCGGGCTCGTCGTGGACGACGCGATCGTCATGGTGGAGAACGTCGAGCGCCACCGGCGGGAGGGCCTGTCGCCGCTCCAGGCGGCGCTGACCGGAGCGCGCGAGCTGATCGGCCCGATCATTGCGATGACGGTCACCCTCGCCGCGGTGTACACGCCGATCGGCCTGCAAGGGGGGCTCACCGGGGCCTTGTTCCGCGAGTTCGCGCTGACGCTCGCGGGTGCCGTGACGATCTCCGGCATCGTCGCGCTCACGCTCTCGCCGATGATGTCCGCGAAGCTTCTGGGCGGCGCCGTCGTCGCCCAGCGCGGCTTCTCGGGCTGGGTGCACCACCGGTTCGACCAGCTGCGCCAGGCCTACGGCGCGGTGCTCGCCCGCACGATGCGCGTGCGGCCCGCGGTCTACGCCGTGTGGGCCCTTCTGAGCCTGCTCACGATCCCGATGTACATGTTTTCGCCGAAGGAGCTCGCTCCCCTCGAGGACCAGGGGTTCATGTTCGGCATCATCAACAACGCGGGAAACGCGACCGCCGATCAGAAGAGCCACTTCGGCCGCGCGGCCGAGCAGGCGTTCCTCTCGACACCCGAGTGCGACCTGACCTTTCAGCTCCTGCTGTCCCCGTCGGACCCCTTCGCGGCGGCGATCGGCGTCGGCGGCTTCAGCGGCATGGTCGTCAAGCCGTGGGACCAGCGGACGCGCTCGATCTCCCAGATCGTCCCCGAGGTCCAGGCGAAGCTCTCGGCGATCCCCGGCCTCCAGATCTTCGGGGCGCGGCCGCCCGCGCTTCCCGGCGGCGGCAACTTCCCCGTCGAGTTCATCATCGCGTCCACCGACGATCCGGAGAAGATGCTGGTGTCGGCGCAGAAGCTGCGCGACAAGGTGATGGAGAGCGGGCTCTTCTACTTCCCGCCGGAGATCGACCTCAAGTACGACCAGCCGCAATCCGAGATCGTCATCGACTATCAGAAGGTCGCGGCCTTGGGGCTCAACAACGCCCAGGTCGGCTCCGACCTGGCCGCGGCCTTGGGCGGCAACTACGTGAATCGCTTCAACATTCAGGGGCGGGCGTACAAGGTGATCCCGCAGCTCGTCCGCTCCGGGCGTTTGAACCCGGACCAGCTGGGCGACATGTACGTCACCGGGCCGGAGGGGCGCCTCATCCCGCTGAGCACGATCGCCTCGCTGAAGGACACCACCGTCCCCCGCTCACTCAACCGGTTCCAGCAGCTCAACGCGATCAAGCTCTCCGGCATGACGGCGCAGCTCGACGGCGCGCTCAAGGCGCTCGAGAAAGACGCACACGAGCTGCTCCCCGGCTACGCGATCAATTACACGGGCGAGTCGCGCCAGCTGCGCACCGAAGGCGGGAAGTTCCTGCCCGCGATGGGCCTCGCCATCCTCATGATCTTCCTGGTCCTCGCCGTGCAGTTCAACTCGTTCCGCGATCCGTTCGTGATCCTCCTGGGCTCCGTGCCGCTCGCGATGTTCGGCGCACTCGTCTTCACCTTCCTCAAGATGCCGAACTCCGACCTCCCCTACTGGACCGACGGCTGGACGACGACGATGAACATCTACGCCCAGGTCGGGCTCGTGACGCTCGTCGGGCTGGTCGCGAAGAACAGCATCCTCATCGTCGAGTTCGCGAACAAGCTGCAGGAACACGGTCTCGACAAGCTGGCCGCGGTCCAGGAAGCTTCGATGACGCGCCTCAGGCCCGTGCTGATGACCTCTGTCGCGACCGTCGCCGGCCACTTCCCGCTGACGCTCGTCTCCGGGCCCGGGGCCGCGGCGCGCAACTCGATCGGGTTGGTCTTGGTCGGCGGCATGACGGTGGGGACGATCTTCACGCTGTTCGTGGTGCCGTGCCTTTATGTGCTCCTCGCAAAGCAGCACCGCGCCCCCGCCGACGCGATCGATCGGGGCCCGGCACCGGGGCTGGTCCCCGCGACCGACTGAGCCTCCCCCCGATTGGGGGAGGGCATCCGGCAGCGCCGTGTTAGCATCCGCGGCAATTCGCAACTCGCGGGGGTCATCGGCTGCTCGAGGCGCATTGGTTCGCCCTCGTCGATCGCCTCGCGGCTTCCGAATGCCGCAGGCGGGGACTCCGACCGGAGGACGCTGACGAGTTCCGTGATCATCTGCGCTTGCGTCTGGCCGAGCGCGGCGATGCGATCGTCGCCGCCCACGACGGACGCAGCCGGGTCGAGACGTACCTCGTCGTCGTCATCGCCCGCCTGCTGCACGATTGGCAGCGGTCCGAGTGGGGAAGCTGGCGGCCCAGCGCCGAGGCGCTTCGCCTCGGCGATCTCGCGATCGCGCTCGAGAAGCGGTGGGGACGCGACGGGCTTCCGTTCGACCAGGTCGCGGCGGAGCTGCGCCTTCGATTCGGCGCGCGCGCCGCTTCCGACGAGCTCGAGCGGATCCGGCGCCGGCTCCCCGCGCGGTCACCGCGCAGCCGACCGGCCGATCCAGCCGCCGCGAGCGGCGAGCCGAGTCACGACACCGCGGAGGCCGCCGTTCTTGCTCGCGAGGGGCGCGAGGTGGCGGAGCGATTGCTGCCGCTCCTGCAAGCGCACCTCGGCACGCTCGAGCCCGACGATCGTCTCCTCCTGATCCTGGTCTTCCGCGAGGGGCTGAGCGTGCGGGCCGCGGCCCGCGCGTTGGGGCTCGAGCATAAGCGCGTCGGTCGAAGGCTCGCGGGGGTCCTGGGCGGACTGCGCCGCCATCTCGAGGAGGGCGGCGTGGACCGGCACGGCGTGCTGCTTCTCCTGGAATCGCCGGAAGGAGCCGGCGACGCGTTCTTTCGGCAGGAAGACCGGGACAACCCGCCGTCGCGACCGTCTAACCGAGAGATGGAATCGTGAGCACCCTCGGACCGTGCCCTATCGATTCGGACCTTGCCGCTGTTGCTGGCGGCGGGCTCGATTCGATCCGGCGCTGTGAGGTCATCGAGCACGCACTGCGGTGCCCGAAGTGCAAGGACGTCATGGCCGCCATCGCCGATTTCCACGAGGAGCTCTCCGACGCGAACTCGGGGACGAGCATCCGCCGCATCGTCGCCGTCGCCGCGGGCATCGTGCTCGCGATCGCGGGCAGCGCCCTCGGGATCTCCTGGTGGCGGTCCTCGCTCCGGAGCACGCCGGGCACGATCGAGCAGCTGGCTCGCGCGGCGGGCGAGCGGCGCCTCGCCTCAGGGCGGCTGTCCGGAGGCTTCTCCTGGGCTCCGTCCGATCGCGACCGCGGCGAGAAGACACGCGGCTCCGAAAATTGGGACATTGCCGGAATCGCATCGCAGCTTGCGGGCACGGAGCGGGCCGACGCCCACGCGCTTGGGATCGCTCACCTCCTACTCGGGAACGCCGACGAGGCGGTCCGTTATCTCGAGCAAGCGTCGCGCGAGGCTCCGCAGGATCCGGCTGTCTGGTCCGATCTCGCCGCCGCGCTGATCGAGCGAGGGAAGGCGGCCGGAAGCGCCGAGGACCTCGTGCGAGGGCTCGACGCGGCGGGGCGTGCCCTGGGCCTGAAGCCGGGACTCCCCCTCGCGACGTTCAACCGCGCCCTCGCGCTCGAGGAGCTGGGTCTGCGGGAAGCCGCCATCGAGGCGTGGGAGGACTATCAGCGCATCGACCCCGACTCCGACTGGTCGAAGGAGGCACGCGCGCGCGCCGAGAAGCTGCGCGCGGCTCCGATCGGAAGGAGCTGGAGCGAGGACGCCCCCGCGTTCGAATCCGCCTGCGCCGCGGGAGATCGTCCCGCGATCGACGAGCTGGTCCGGCGCCACCCGCAGCAATCGTCGGAGGCGCTCATGGCGGCGCTCGGCGCGTGGGGCGAGCTCGCGCTCGCCGGAGATTCGCGGGAAGCCGCGACGCTCGAGCGAGTCGAGCGCGGGGCAAGGTCGATGGCCGCGATCGTCGGCGATCCGCTCGTGGAAATCGCGGCGTCCGAGATCCGCGCCGCGGCGTCGAATCCCACCCGCCGGCGGCGACTCGCGGAGGCGCACGTCGCGCTGGCGCGCGGGCGCGCGGCGCTCGACGACGCTCGGGCGGAAGAAGCCGGACACACGCTCCAACAAGCGGTGCAGCGATTCAGAGAGCTCGGCGCGCCGTACGGGGATCTCGCCGAGCTGTACCGGCTGTCAAGCACGTACTACGTCGGCGCGATCTCGCGTCATCTGGCGGAGCTGGAGGCGCTCCTGCAGCGCTATCCCGCGGACCAGCGGCGGATCGTCGGCGCGCGGGCTCGGTGGCTACGAGGCCTCGCCATCGGCGTATCGGGTCAGCCGCTCGAGTCGGTAACGCTCCTGGGGGAGACCGCTGCGAATTTCGAGGCGCTGGGCTTCGAGGCCGATGCCACGTTCGTTCGCTCGATCGAAGCGACGATGTGGTGGACGCTCGGTCAGACCGCGCGCGCCTGGGACGAGCATCGAGTGACCTTCCGCCGGCTCGAGCGCATCACGGACCCCCGCCGGGCCCAGGCGCTCATGTCGCAGGCAGCCAGCGAAGCGGGGAGGCAGGGGTATCCCCTTGCGGCCCTCGATCTGCAGCAAGTCGCCGTCGCTCTCTCTCGACGGCACGACACTGCCATGGACAAGTGCGACGGCCTCATCTGGCTTGCGCGAGCCGCCGCACGCGCGGGCCGGATGGCGTTCGCCGAGGGCGTGGCGCGCGATGCCCGCTTGGCATTGGGACGCGTCGAAGATCCGTCGTTCAAGGCACGCCTGGATGCCGAGCTTTCCCTCGTGGAAGGACGCTTGAGCGTGGATGCCGAGCCGGAACGAGCGATCGAAGCGGCGGACCGCGCGGCGAAGTGGCTCGAGTCGGTCGGGAAGGAAAACCAGATGTTGGAGGCCTACCGGCTGCGCGCGCACGCACGTGCCAGCGCGGGCGATGCTTCGGGAGCCTCCCGCGACTATCTTCTCGCGCTCGACACGGCCGAGCGCCAGCGGGACCGGCTGGACGAATCGTCGCTCCGGGCATCGTTCTTCGAAACGACGTGGGAGCTGGCGCGCGATCTCGTCGGCTTCGAGCTGGAGCGCGGCAATACCGATGGCGCCCTTCAGCTGGCCGAGCGCATCCGCGCGACGTCGCTGTCCCGACCCAAACGCCGCCCCAGTGATTCCGTGGACGGGTCCATCGCCTCGGTGCGACGCGGGCTCAAGTCCGATCAGGCCGTCGTTTTTTACTCGGTGCTCGAGGACCGAACGATCGCGTGGGTCATCCGCTCCACTGGCGTACGAATGAGCGAAATCCCGGTGCCGGAGCGCGAGCTCGCCGACGATGCGGCCTCCGCGCGCCGCGCCCTGACCTCGGGCACCCCGGCGGAGGCGCTCGCCGTGCGGCGGCAACTGTTCGTGAAGCTGATCGATCCGCTCCGTGTATCTCTTTCTAGTGTTCGCACCGTGATCATCGTCCCTGACGGCAGCCTTCACTCGATTCCCTGGGGAGCGCTTGTCGACTCTCGCAGCGGTCGGCCGTGGGTGGATGAAGTGGCGGTCGCAGTCACGTCGGCCCTGCGCTGCATCGCGGGAACGCGCCGCGAACGGCGCGACGCTGCCGATCTTCGGGCCGTCACCGTCGGCGACCCGGACTTCGATCGCGCGCTCTACCGTGGCCTGCCCCGGCTTCCTGGCGCGGCGCGGGAAGCTCGAGAAATTGGCGCGTTGTACAAACTGTCGGCCGTCCTGCTGGGGCCCGACGCCACGGCGGACCGTCTCCTCGCGGAAGTCGCACACGCCGACGTGCTCCACGTGGCGGCTCACGCCCTGTCGAACCCGATCGACCCCGACCTCTCGACGATCGTGCTCGCCCCCGGTGGGGCAGTCGCTCCGACGGGCGGTCTCACGGCGCGCGAGATTCGGGGCCGACCGATGGACCAGCTTCGACTCGTCGTGCTTGCGGCCTGCCGCACGGGCGACGGCCGGCCATCCCGCATGGAGGGGCCGCTCAACTTGGCGCGACCGTTCCTCGAGAACGGGGTGAGCGCGGTCGTTGTCAGTCTGTGGGATCTCCCTGACGAGGCCGGAGCATCGTTCATGGGCGCGTTCCACGATCGCTTGCACAAGGGTGAGGAACCCATCGACGCCTTGCAGCACACCACGAGCGCCTGCTGGGCGTCGCCCGGCATGGATCCGAGGGTCTGCGGGGGGCTTCAGCTCGTCATCAACGAACCGGTGGGACGGTGAGGCAAAACAACCGCTCCTCGAGAGGTGAAGCATGAAGCTCCGCATACTGGTCGTCCTGTTGCTCGTGCTCTCCGCGGCCTGCCCGGGTCACAAGAAACCGACGCAGGCAAATGATCTCGCAGCGGCCTCACCGGGGCCGACGGATGGGGAAGTCGACGTCATCTTCCACGGGCTCATCGCGTTCGTGCCGCTCGGGAGCGCCACGGGGGACGGGATGAAGAGCGTGTTTCTCAACCCCGCCATGGAGGAGCACATCCCCTTCGTCGCCATCGGCACGGCGGGCGTTTACAAGACGAACACGAGCGTGCCCGACTATCTCGTGAGCGGACAGAACGGCCATGGGTTGGCGATCTGGCGAATACAGGAAGCGAAGCTCGAGACCAACATCGCCGACGATCCGCTCCACTACGACTCGACAACGCTCGGCGACGACGAGCAGAACTTCGTGAAGCTGCGCTGGGTGCCGTTCATGGACGACATCACGGGGGTCGTCGAGCCGTATGACCCGCTCGAGCTTGCCAACGCAGCCGCCACCGCGGATTGGAAGCACGGGAACCTCACGCCGGTCTTTGACTCTCCGGGCCACAAGACGGAATTGTGGACGATCGGGGAGCGCAAGAACCGACCTCTGGCGGACGGCGTTCGGCTCCGAGCCGGCTTGAAGGACCCCGCGCAGCCGGTGGTGCTCTCCATCAAGCGGAACAACTCTTGGGAGAACATCCCCATCAAGGGCGGAAACGTCATCCAATTCTCGGCCTACCCCAAGACGATTCCCAAGGCCGTCGACGACGACCTGAAGCACTTCGTGCACTTCTACCAGCTCCGGACCGTCAGCAAGAGCGGCCCACCGCCCAAGAAAGGGGGCGGCGACCCGACTCCCGACCCCGCGCGATGCGCGCCGGTCGTCTTCCGGGTCATCGAGCCATGACGCGATACTTTCTGGCTCGGTCGTGCGCCGGCGGCGTGCTGGCGGTCGCCGTGACCGTCTCGCCGGTGCTGGCGCAGCCCTCGTCCTGCCCGGAAAGGGAGACGTGCACCTACTACTGCCCGGAACTCCTCGAGGCGGAGCTCCGCGCACCGCTCGATCCCGAGCTCGCGAAGATCTTGACAGGCGCGGTTCACCTGCCTGGCGCGTGGAAGTCCTTCGCGAAGACGGTCCGGAGCCTCGGCGCCACCCTGGAGCCGAGCGTTCCCGCCGACCTGGCTCGCCGCGCGGGTCTCCTCACCATCTACACAATTCGATGGCCCCGTCCGCAGACGCCCGACCAGCTCCAGCGAGCGATCAAGAAACTCTCCAAGGACGAGCGGGTCAAGCGTGTCGCGCGCGTCCCCATGGCCCGTCCACCGTCCGACCCATGGACCGCGGCGCCCGGAGATCCCAACTGCACCTTCCAGTGGTACTGGGAGCGGGCCAACATCGGCGGGGCCTGGGCATGCCATGCGACGGGGAACGGCGTCAGCCTCGCGGTCGTCGACTGGGGATTCGCTGCGACCCACGACGAGCTCAGCCATGCGTACGACGCTACGCGGATTGCCAACGTGTGCGACGGAACGCATCAGATCGTCGAGAACGCCTACACGTACCACGGCGCCGGCTCCGTGGGGCTCATCGCCGCCTTCGAGAACGGGCAAGGGATCCAGGGCGTGGCCATGCAGACGTCGATCTGGCCCATCGAAGCGTCTTGTGAGAGCGACGACTTCGATTCTTGCGATGAATGTTGGGAGGTCGGCAACCCATGGGCGACGGGAATCGCACAGGTCATGACGTGGTCTGCGGCAGGCCAGCCTAGAGTGATTCTCCTCGAGGTCGAGACGTGTTGCGGGGGGAACTACGAGGGGAGCATCGCGGTCAACGCCGCCGTCCGGAGTGCCATCGCGGCGGGGATCGTGGTCGTCATCCCGGCTGGAAACGGAAACCACGATGCCGGCTGCGACGATCAGGGCGGAACGATCCAGGACACCGGGGCAATCGTCGTGGGCGCAACGTCGCCCGCTGCCGGCAATCCACTGACCGTCGAGAGCAACTGGGGCACGCGCATCGTCGTCTCGGCCCCGGGGGAGCACCTCCTCACCTGCGGGAAGGGACAGTCGGGTGTCGCGTGCAACACGGGCGCCGTGCCCTCCAAGGCTTACACGGTCGACTACGGCGGGACCTCCGGCGCCGCGGCGATCGTGGCCGGCGTGGTGGCCCTCATGCTTCAGAAGGACCCCACGCTGACCCCTGCACAGGTTCGCGCCAAGCTCACGGCGACCGGAACTCCGATCGGCGGCACGAAGTCGGGGGGGGTCTTCCTCGACGCCGGCGCGGCGGTCGCCGCCGCCAGCCCGAACTGGCCGCTGTGTCTGAATTGGTTCCCGTGGCGACCGTGGCTGTACCCATGGTGGCCGGCTCTCATCAAGGAGGCTCCGCATTGAGCGCCCTCATCCTCGCCGCTCTTCTGGCGACGCCGCCGGTCGTCTCCCCCACTCAGGAGGTGATTCTGGGGAAGGAGGCGCTGGCGGCGTACGTCGCGGAGCACCCCGAGACCGACGACGGCGAGCTCGCGGCCCGGGTGGACGCGATCGGGCGGCGGCTCTCCGTGCACACGGATCGTCCGGACACGCTTCATCGCGCCGTCGTCGTCGAGGGCACCGAGCTCCAGGCGGTTGCTTTTCTCGGAGGGGCGGTCGCCGTGATGGAAGCGCTGGGCCGCGCGTTCGACGACGACGAGCTGGCCTTCGCCTTGGGGCACGAGATGGCGCACGTGGACCTCCGTCACCAGGTGGACCGTCCCGTGCTCGAGGACGTCGTGCGGGAGGCGGCGGGCTCGTCGGCGGCGCGGGTCGAGACCGCGCTCTCCATGGAGGATCGTCACGCCGAGCTCGAGGCAGACCGGTTCGGGGCGCTTTACGCGGTGAGGGCGGGATTCTCCTTCAGCGCCGCGCTGCGTGCGCTGCGAAAGCTCCAGGAAGGGGGCGGGCCCGAGGTCGACTTCAAGCATCCCGAGTACGGCGATCGCATCCAGGCTCTCACACGATTCGAGACGGAGCTCCGCCGCGCGCTCGAGGCGTTCGATCGCGGCGGCTATAGCCTCGCGCAAGGCCGGGCGTCGGAGGCGGTGGACTACCTCGTCCTCTTCGTCGCCTCCTTCCCCGAAAGTGTGGCCGGACGCGTGAACCTCGGCGCCGCGTATCTCGCGCGCTGGCGCGCCAACAGGACCGAAGGCGATCGGCTCGCGGAGAGCCTGCCGATCCTTCCGGACCCCGGGGTGAGGGTGCGCGGGAGTTTCCACGAGCTCGACGGCCGGAATGCACGCTCGCACTTCGAGACCGCGCTCCGCCTCGACCCGAGCTCCACCGTAGCGCGACTGGGGATCGCGATGGTGCTGTTTGGCGAGGGCCTCGCCGACGACGCGCGGGCCTACGTCACCCCGGCGCTCGACGATCCGCGGCTCGCCGCCGACGCGCTTCTGTTCCTGGGCAACGTGGACTACCGCCAGGGCGCGTGGCGCTCGGCGGTGGATCGCTACCAGGCCGCGCTCCGGGCCAGGCCCGAGTGGCCGGCCGCGCGCGCCAACCTCGCTCGCGCTCTCGAGAAGGAGGGGCGCTTGGAGGAAGCGACCCAAGAGTGGAATCGGCTGCTTAACGATCCCGTCTTCGGCGAAGAGGCGCGCCGGCATCTCACGCGGAGCTGATCGAGGTGGCCACCTGGAACGACGTGCGCCGGATCGCGCTCGCGCTGCCGGAGACGACCGAGCAGACGAAGTGGGGCACGCCGACCTGGTGCGTGGCCGACAAGGGTTTCGTCTGGGAGCGTCCGCTGCGAAAGTCCGACCTCGAGGCGCTCGGCGACCGGGCGCCGAAGGGCGCGATCCTGGGTGTGCGGGTGGCGCACCTCCTCGCGAAGGAAGCGCTGCTCGCCGCGAAGCCGGACGTCTACTTCACGACCCCGCACTTCAACGGCTACCCCGCCGTCCTGGTCCGTCTCGGGAAGATCAGCGCCACCGCGCTGCGGGAGCTGATCACCGAAGCGTGGCTCGCGCGCGCGCCCAAGCGCCTGGCGGCTGCGCTCAGCCAAACGACGCGAGCGCGTCCGCCTCGGCTTCGAAAATCTGGAACACCCGCGTCAGCGCGGTCAGCTCGAACAGGTCGTGGACGCGGCCGCGGGGGCGCATGAGCCGTACGTCCCCGCCGAGCTGGAGCGCGCGCTTCTTCCACGCGACCAGCTCGCCCAGTCCGGCGCTGTCGATGAACCGGACCTTCTCGAGGTCGAGCACCATGCGGTGGACTCCCCGGTCGAGCAGGCCTCCGAGGGTCTGACCGAGGTCCTCGAGGCGGTGGCCGTGGAGGTCGAGCGGACGACCCACGCCGCCCTTTCCCAGCGTGAACTCGCCGGTGAGCTCGACGATCGCGATGCGACCCTCCATGCGCACGACGGTTGCCATCGGCGGATTCTCGCACGAGCCTGCGTTGTATGCTCGACCCGTGAGACCCGTCGCGATCATCGGTGCCGGGATCACGGGACTCACCGCGGCCTTCTCCCTCGCGCGCCGCGGCGTGCCCGTTTCCGTCTACGAGGCGAGCGGGCGCGTCGGGGGCGTCATCCGCTCCTCGCGCGAGCGCGGCTACCTCGTGGAGTGGGGGCCGAACACCCTCCTTCCGACCCCGCTCGTCGCCGGGCTCCTGCGCAATGCGGGCCTCGAGGGTCGCCGGGTCGCGGCCGAGCCCCAAGCGCGTGCCCGCTACATCGTCCGGGACCGGCGTCCGGTGGCTGTGCCCGCGGGACCCCTCGGCCTCCTGACGACGCCTCTTCTCTCCTGGCGCGCCAAGCTCGCGATCGCGCGGGAGCCGTTCCTCCCGCCCAGACGCGACGGCGCGGAGGAGAGCCTCGCCCAGCTCGTCACGCGCCGATTCGACGCCGAGGTCCTCGACCGCGCCGCGGACGCGCTCGTCGCGGGGATCTACGCGGGCGACCCGGCCGCGCTCTCGGTCACGCACGCGTTTCCGAAGCTGAAGGCGCTCGAGGACGAGCGCGGCTCGATCGTGAAGGGGACGATCGTCGGGACGGGCGCGCGGCGAGCGTCCCCGTTCTCGTTCGACGAGGGCTTGCAGGTGCTGCCCGACGCCTTGGCTTCGCATCTTGGTGACGCAGTGGCGCTGCGCACGCCGGTCTCTCAGATCGCGAGGACGGCAGGGGGCTTCCTGGTGCGGGCGCCGGGGCTCGAGGCGGAGCACGCTGCGGTTGTCTTCTGTGCCGGCGGCCCGAGCCTCGCCGTGCTCCGTGACGCCTCCCTCGAGCCCGCGATGAGGGTCCGCCATGCGGCGGTCGCCAGCGTCGCGCTGGGCTTTCGCCGTCAGGACGTGGGCCACCCCTGCGCCGGATTCGGGATGCTCGTCCCGCGCGCGGAGGGCTTGCGGATCCTCGGCACGATCTTCTCTTCGTCCCTGTTCTCCGGCCGCGCGCCGGAGGGCCACGTCCTGCTCACGACCTACGTCGGCGGTGTCAGGAGCCCGGAGCTGGCGGCGCTCCCCGCGGAACAGCTCTACGAGATCGTCGCCTCGGACCTTCGTACCGTGCTCGACGTGCGGGGCGCTCCCACGTTCGCGCACCACGCCTACTACCCGCGGGGCATCCCGCAGTACGACGTGGGCTTCGGCGGTCTCAAGGAGAGGATGGCCGACGCGGAGACGAGGGCTCCCGGCCTGACGATCGCGGGCCAGATCCGCGACGGCGTGTCCCTCGGGGATGGGATCGCCTCGGGCCTCCGCGCGGCGGAGCGTGTCGAGGCCTTCCTCAGATAGCGCGGCGCTTGGAGAGGTCGTCGAGGTCGAGCCCGTGGATCCGCATCTCGATGACCCGGTTCATGGGGAGGTCGTAGCCCGCGTCCTTGAGCCCGCGAATGAACTCCGGCGTGACGTCGAAGATGCGCGCCGAGATCAGCTCGTCGGCGTCGAGACGCTCGTAGCCGAGCTTCCGCAGCGCGTCGATCCACTCGGGAGTCACATCGTGGATGCGGAAGGACATCAACTGGTCGAGCGACAGCTTCCACCCGCCGTCGCGCATCGCGCGGACGTACTCCGGCGTCACCCCGTGAATGCGGGTGGAGACGAGCTCGTCGGCCGATAGGTCCCGGAACCCGAGCGCGCGCATCGCATGGATGTAGTCGGTCGTCACGTCGAAGATGCGCATGCTCAGGTAGTCGTCGAGCGCGACCTTGTACCCCGCGGCGGCGATGCCCCGGATGTAATCGGTCGAGACGTCCAGGAGCGCGAAGGCGAGCAGGCGCTCGTCCTGGGACGGGCCCTGCCGGCTCCGGCGGGAGTCGGCGACGCCCAGCGCACGCACCTTGTCGAGGTAGGTCGCGTCCGGGAGGAACGTGAACCGGCCGTCGCCCCGTCCACCCGCAAATGCCCCTTCGAATTCGACGCGGCCGGCTTCCCGGTCCAGCGCGAAGCGCACCGGGGCCGAGGCCGAGGCGTGGATCTGCGCCACCGTGAGCCCGGCGAGCGCGCTGGTCGCGTAGGTGCTTCCGTGGTTGTGGGTATGGCCGTAGGTCAGGCCGAGGTTGATCCGGTCGGGCCGCGCCGGCTCACCGGTGGCGGTCCATGTGCCCTCGAGGGCATGGGCGGCCGTGGCGGCCAGGCAAGCAATCAAGACGATGGGCGGCCAGCGCATGAAAACCCCCTCCGCGCGGTAGTACGCGCGGGAAGGACCCGGAGTCGACCTAACCGGAACCCCGCCCTCCCCGTCTAACCTCTATGCATGGATGCCGCCGAGCTCGAGAGAGTGCGCCGCGCGCGGCGCGGAGACCCCGAGGCGTTTCGCTCGATCGTCGAGGCGTACTCGCAGCGCCTCTGGCGAGCGGCCTTCCGGATTCTGGGAGATGCCGCGGCGGCCGAGGACGCGGTCCAGGACGCCTTTCTTCGCGCCTGGCGTGCCCTCGATCGCTTCGACGAGCGTGCGGAGCTCTCGACATGGCTCTACCGGATCGCGATGAACGCGGCGATCGACCACAGACGCGAGCGGAACCGGCGCGAGCCGTTCTCCGCCGCGCTCCCCGAGGATTTCAACGGCCAGCCCACCTCGAGGTCCACGAGCCCGGACCCGGCGCAAGATGCCGTGTGGCGGGACCTGGCCGGTCGGGCGCAGGAAACGATCGCCGCGCTCCCCGAGGCCGAGCGCACCGCGATCCTGCTCCGGCACTTCGAGGGCTGCTCGATCGCGGAGATCGCGAACGCGCTCGGCGCGACGGAGAACGCCGCCAAGCAGGCCGTCTTCCGCGCCGTTCACAAGCTGCGGGCCGTCCTCGGACCGCTCATGGAGGTGAGACGTGGCGAATCGGCCTGACGACGCGTTGATCCTCTACTTCTACGGCGAGCACGAGGCGCCGGAGCAGATCGAGCGGGCGCTCGCCGCCGATCCGGAGCTGGCACGCCGGTACGAGCTGCTGAAGCGCGAGCTCGCGGCGCTCGACGCCCTGGCCCCTCCCGAGCCGCGGCCGGGGCTCGAAGGACGGATGTGGGCGCGAATCGCGCCCGAGCTTTCTCGGCCGCGCCGCGTGCTCGTTTGGCGCTGGGCGGCCGTGGCCGCGGTCGCCGTCATCGCCTTCGGCGCGTTTTTCGCCGGCCGGTCGCTCAGGACGACCCCCGACGAGACCACGGTGGTGCAGACGCTGAAAGGATTCACGCTCGAGGCCCGCGAGCGCGTCCTCCAGGCGGCGCTCGCCGACCATCTCGAATCCTCGCAGCGCCTCCTGCTCGAAGTCGCCAATGGCGGCGGGTCGCCGGAGGACGAACGCGCGTCCGCCGCACACCTCCTGAGCGCGAACCGGCTCTACCGCCGGGCCGCCGAGCGCGCGGGCGAGCGTCGCGTCGCCGCCGTGCTCGGAGAGCTCGAGATCCTCTTCGCGGAGCTCGCCGACGATCCGGCCTCCGCCCGCACCCGTTTCCCCCACGCGCGAGCCGAGAGCGAGGACCTGCTCTTCAAGGTCCGCATCGCCCGCAACAACTTGAAGGGGTTCTCATGAACCGTTGCCCTGCCGCACTCGTTTTCGTTCTCGCCCTGCTCGGCGGGCTGCCGATCGTGGCGCGCGAAAAGGAGCCGCCTCACACCGACGCCTACCGCGAGGGCCAGCGCGCCCTCGACGCCGAGAACTGGGACGAGGCCTCGCGTCTCTTCGGCAGACTCGCCGGCAAGCCCGGCGAGGAAGCCGACGCCGCGCTGTACTGGAAGGCCTACGCCGACTGGAAGCGCAACCTCAAGAAGGAGTCGCTCGACGGCCTGCGTAAGCTCCTGGCCTCGTACCCGCAGAGCGCGTGGGCCGACGATGCGAAGGCGCTCGAGCTGGAGATCCGCGACGGCAAGGGTGCGCGCGCCTCAACGGCCGCCGATGTCGAGGACGAGGAGCTGAAGCTGTACGCGCTCGACGGGCTGATGCAGGTGGAGCCCGAGAAGGCGGTCCCCGTCCTCGAGAAGCTGCTCGCGGGGAGCTCGTCCGCGCGCCTCAAGGAGCGCGCGCTCTTCGTGCTCTCCCAGAGCGACTCTCCCCGCGCCCGCGAGATCCTGCTGCGCACCGCGAAGACGGGCCAGCCGATGTCGCTGCGCACCGAGGCGGTCAAGACGCTCGGGATCGCGGGAGGCCGGGACGATCTCGCAGCGCTCGCCGAGATCGCGCGCGACACGAGCGCGCCCTTCGAGGTGCGGGCCGCGGTCGTGGAGGCCTACCTCATCTCCGGGCGGCCCGAGGCGCTCGTCGCGCTCGCCGCCTCCGACCCGGATCCCAGGATCCGCGGAAAGGCGATCGAAGCGCTCGGCGCGATGGGTGCGCTTTCCTCGCTGCGGCAGCTCTTTGCGACCGAGAAGGACCCGGCGCTCCGCGCGAAGCTCATCGAGTCGTTCGGCGTCGCCGGAGACGTGGACACGCTCTCGAAGATCGCGCGGGAGAGCACCGACCCGAAGATCCGCCGCAAGGCGATCGAAGGGCTCGGGATCTCGTCCGGGGCAGGTCCCGTGCTACGCCGCCTCTACGGCGAGCTGACCGATACGGACGACAAGCGGGAGGTCATCGAGTCGCTGATGGTCCAGGGCGACGCGAAGGTACTGATCGAGATGTTCCGCGCGGAGAAGGACCCCGGCCTGAAGAGGTACATTCTCCAACAGCTCTCCGTCATGGACGATCCGGAAGTGACGCGCGTCCTCATGGACGTGCTGGGGGAAAAACCATGAGCCCACGACTCGCCCTGATCCTCGCCGCCATGCTGGGCGTGCCCGCAAGCGCCGTCGAGCCGCCCGCCTCGATCCGAAACGCCGACGTCGAGCTCCGCGCCGGCGTCAGCCCCGCCGCGGCCCTTACCCAGGCGGCCCGCGAGAAGGCGGCGACGTGGGTCGGGTGGAGCGTGACCGCCATTCCCAAGGCGGGCGACGTGTGCTGCTTCGCCGACAACTTCAAGGGCCGGGGGTGCTCTCTCGCCGAGAAGGAGTCGTCGTGGGGGACGAGCGACGGCCCCGGGGCGAGCTCCACGCCGGTGCTCTACGTCCTCGTCGAGACGAAATCGGGCGGGCCCAGCCGGGTCAAGGTCTTCTCGCAGAGCTGCCCGGTCGACGGGGCGCGGCGCCGCCTCGTCTGGCTCGGCCCCGTGGAGGACGGCGCCAGCCTGTCCGCCCTCGCCGGTCTGGTGGACAGCGACGAAGAGAGGGTGAGCGATACCGCCTTGCTCGCGATCGCGTATCACGAAGACGCGCGAGCCGATGCCCTCCTCGAGAAGCGGGCGTTCGACCGCTCCCTCCCCGAAAAGGCGCGCGAGCAGGCGATCTTCTGGGCGGGACAGGCGCGAGGCCAGGCCGGATTTCGCCTCCTCGAGCGCGTGCTGACCGCCGAGGCCGACGGCGACCTGAGGCAGCACGCGGTGTTCGCGCTGAGCCAGAGCTCCGTGCCCGAAGCCCCCGACCGGATCAAGCGCGTCGCCGTGGAGGATCGCGACGCCGACGTGAGGGCCCACGCGCTGTTCTCGCTGACGCAGACGGAAGCGCCCGGCTCCGGCGAATGGATCGTCGGCCGGCTCGACCGCGAGCAGGACGACCACGTGCGCGAGCAGGCGGTCTTCGCGCTGTCGCAGCTCGACGACGGCACGGATTGGCTGCTCAAGGTCCTGCGCTCGAAGCGCGACCCGGAGACGATCCGCCGCGCGCTCTTCTGGCTGGGGCAGTCGGAAGATCCGAGGGCGCTGCGAGAGATCGAGAAGATCCTCGACCGGTAACGGATCAGGGGACGCGTCGCCGCTCCCAGGAGCCGTGCATGTCCCGCGTGACCTGCGAGACGAGCGTGTCGACGAGCCCGGCATAAGCGGCGTCCTTGCCGACCCCGCCGAAGCCGATGTTCTTGAGCCCGGAGACGCTGACGCTGCCGATCTCCTCGCGTGTGCGTCCGGAAGCGCTCCAGAGCGAAGCGCCCGTCTCCGGCTCGATCATCTCCACCGCGAGGGTCGCTTCGACCGAGCCGGACACGCTGGCCGACGACAGCGACTCCGAGACGGCGACGGCGGGGCGCACCTTCGAGACGCGAAGGTCGCCGAGCACGATCGTGCGCAGGTGGTGTTCCGCTGCAAGCTGGCGCAGGCGCGCCGCATCCGGACGCGTCCCCTCGCGCAGGGAGATCATGCGGACCATCCCCTGATCGCTGCGCGCCGACTCCATGAACCGCGCCGTGACGACCGAGCCCAGGTCCTTCGCATCCGGGGACGAGAACTCGATCACCCCGATCAGCTCGTGCTTGGTAAGGTCGATGCGCGGCGGGTAGGTCACGGTCTCGTACCGCGCGGCGCAGCCCGCCATCCCGATGAGGAGAATCGACGCAAGGCGCTTCATGCCCGCGAAGCTAGGGCCCCCCTCGCTTCGAGGCAAGCACGGGCGATTACGTGGTCGTAAGTTCTCTGCGATGTCCGCCCGCTGGCTGGTCCTTTTGGTCCTGACCGTCACGGCCTGCTCCCTCCGCCACGCGAAAGAGGCCGCGGAGGGAAGACGCCCGCCGAGCGAGGCGTGGTTCGCAAAGCAGAGGATGTCCGGCGGTGAGGCGATTCCGGCGGATGCCCTCCGGCGGGCCGCCGCGACGGCGCCGGCCGCGACGGGTGGAAGCTGGACGGCCGTCGGACCGCTGAGTGTGGGGGGCCGGCTGACCGCGCTCGCCGTGGATCCGAACGATCGCAACCACGTCTGGGCGGGGGCCGCCGCGGGAGGCGTTTTCGAATCGACGGACGCGGGAAACACGTGGACACCCGTCTTCGACAGCCAGCCCGTGCAGAACATCGGGGCGCTCGCGGCGCATCCGACCGACTCCGGCATCGTCTACGTCGGAACGGGAGAGGCGAACGGCGCCGGGTACTCCTACGACGGCGACGGCGTCTATCGCACGATCGACGGAGGCGCGACCTGGCAGCACCTCGGGCTCGACGACACGCGCCGCATCGGCCGGATCGCGATCGACCCGGTGAACCCGCAGCGAGTCTTCGTCGCCGCGGCGGGAAACGTCTACGCGCCGGGCACGGCCCGCGGGGTGTACCGCTCGACCGACGGCGGGATCACCTGGGCGCAGGTTCTGTTCGTCGCGCCGACGGCGGGGGCGATCGACGTCGCCGTCGACCCCTCCAACCCTTCGCGCGTCTATGCGGCGATCTGGGAGCACTACAGCACGCCGACGCACTGGGTCGCGGGAGGCCTGCAGAGCGGGATCTGGCAATCGCTGAACGGCGGCGATTCGTGGACGCGCCTGACGAACGGCCTTCCGGCGAGCGACCCGAAGGTCGGCCGCATCGGCCTCGCCATCGCCGCATCGAGCCCGCAGACGGTCTACGCCCTGTACGTCGACGATCCCGGAGCGTTTCTCGGCCTTTACAAGACCACGAACGCCGGCGCGAGCTGGTCGAAGATGAACGCCTCGGGAGCGAAGCAGGCATTCGCCGGGTACGGGTACTACATGGGACAGATCCGCGTGGATCCCGCCAACGCGAACATCGTCTACGTCTTCGACGTCCTGTGGGCGCGCTCGACCAACGGGGGCGGGAACTTCACGACGGGAAGCTCGGCCGGCTACGTGGACCACCACGACTGGGTGACGCTGCCGGACAGGGTCTACATGGCGAACGACGGCGGCTTCTCCCGCAGCGTCGACGGCGGGGCGACTTGGTTCCACCCGTCGACGCTTCCGGTGACCCAGTTCTACGATCTCGGCATCGACCCGGTCGACCCGATCCGGCGTTACGGCGGGTCGCAGGACATCGGCTGCGTGCGCACGTCGGACGGCTCGATCTGGTACCTCATCACGAGCGGCGACGGCTTCCACTTCGAGGTCGATCCGATCGACCACCTGCGCCTCTACTTCGAGACGAGCTTCGGCACAATCTGGCGCTCGCTCGACGGCGGCAACACGTACGAGTCCGCGGTGCGAGGCATCGGCGTCAACGACCGGACGAACTGGAGCGCGCCGATCGTGCACGACCCGAACACGTCGCGCCGGCTCTACATGGGGACCTTCCGCGTGTACCGGTCGACGGACGGGGCCTCCAACTGGACCCCGATCAGCGGGGACCTGACCGACGGCCACCCACCTGCCCCGTCGACGGCTCGCTCCGCCGGGGCCGGGGCCGCCTCCCACCTGGAGAGCGTCGTCGAAGGGACGGTGACGACGCTCGCGGTGTCCGCGGTGAACGGAGGCGTCCTGTGGGCCGGAACGGACGACGGTCACGTCTGGGTTACTCAGAACGGCGGCACGGCTTGGACGAAGGTCGACGTGCCCGGCCGCTCGGAGTGGGTCACGCGCGTCGAGGCCGATCCGTTCTCGGCCTCCGCGGCCTACGTGACGTTCTCCGGATACCGCAACGGGTCGCCGCTCCCGCGGATCTTCCGCACGACCGACTTCGGCGGGAGTTGGACCGGCATCGCCGGCAACCTCCCCGACGTGCCGCTGAACGGAGTGAACGCCGACCCGGACCCCGCGATGCGCGGGCGCCTGTTCGCGTGCAGCGACCTCGGCGTCTACGTCACCGACGACTACGGCGCGAGCTGGGCCACGCTGGGCACCGGGCTGCCGCCGGTCGTCGTGCTGGACCTCGACCTCATCGATTCCTCGCGGCAGCTGTTCGCCGGGACCCACGGGCGGTCGCTCTTCGTGTACGAGCTGAGCCAGCTCGGACCGGCGGATGCCGACGGCGACGGGCGGGACAACCTCGCCGATTGCCGTCCGGACGACCCGGCCGTGCTCGCGGCACCCGGGGAGATCTCCGGACTGTCCTTCGGCAGCGACCATGCAACGCTGTCGTGGAGCTCGGCGGCACCGGCGTCGGGCTCGGCGACCCAGCACCAGGTGCTTCGCGGCTCGGTCGGCGAGCTTCCCGTCGGCGGCGCATCCGATACGTGCCTCGTCGCGGGGACGACCGCGTCGTCGCTCGCGGACACGGACCTCCCGTCCCCCGGTGGTGCGTACTGGTATCTCGCCCGCGCGACGAACGCCTGCGGCACCGGGACCTACGGGGCGGCGAGCGGCGGGAGCCCGCGCGCCGGTACCGCCTGTCCTTAGCGCGAGGCCTGCGGTCGCACGAACGGACGGCCGCTGTGCTTCCCGACGAACACCGCGTCGCCGGAGCCCGGCGCGGGGAGCCGGAACGTCGCGTTGTCGAGGACGAGCACTTGCGCATCGCCCGGGCTGACGAACTCGCGCGACCCCGACGTGCCGAAGGTACCGACGAGCGTCGCGGCACCTGCGAGGGGGTCGTACCAATACGCCGTCGCCCGGGGGCCCGAGATCTGCGACATGTCCACGGTGAGGACCGTCCCGGACAACGGGACGTACGCCATGACGGTCTCGCCGTTGGACGCTCGGGCGGTCGATACCGTCGAGGCCCCCGAGCCGTAACCCGCGGTGACGACCGTATGTGCGAGATCCGGAGCAAACAGCCAATAACGCCGTGACCGGACGAGCTTCGCCGCGTTCGTGTGCACGAGCGCCGACGGGCTGTTGATCCCGACTCCGGGATCGTTCCATCCGGACGAGAAGCTCCAGACCGAGCCGTTCCCGTGCGACTGCCCCACCCCGCCGCCGAGCGCGATCCACAAGAATTGGTCCGCGAGACACTCGGGCGTGGCGCCCTCCTGGTCGTACCTCTGCTCGATCGAGAGCAGCGGCCGCGTCGGGTGCCGCTCGTACTCGGTCGCGATCTGATCGGCCATCGTGTCGTCGGGACAGCTCTCGCCGTCGTACGCGCTGTTGAGCGTCAGCCAGGAATGCGTGCCGAACCCTTGGAACCCGGACACGTGCCGCCCCGCATGCCCGGTGATCAGGTGACGGTGCGCGTCGGCCGCAGTGATCGCGGACATGAGCGCGTCCACGCGGGCATCCATGCCGTCGTACTCCATCGGATCGGCGTCACCGCCCGCGATCCAGATGATGTTCCCCTGCCGCCGGTAGCGGTTTCCGAGAAACGTGCCGAAGTCCGCCATCCGCTGCTCGGACTGCGCGGCCATCGCCGAGCACCAGCCCTGCGTCCCGTAGAAGCACCCGAACCCGAGGTACGCGGGCGTCACCATCGCGAGCAGGCCCCGCGTCTTCAGCTTGTTCAGGATCGCGTCCACACGGGACCAGTACGCCTCGCTGGGGACGGTCCAGTCCTCGTCGCCGCCCTCGAACGGTGAGTGCCCGTAACGATCGACCGACGTCCTGCCGACCGCGCACCCCTCGTGCTTCGCCATCAGCATGAACTGGATCGCGTTGAAGCCCTGCGCCTGGCGGGTCGTGAGGTAGGTGTCGATCTCCTCGTCCGTGAGCCCGTTGACCAGGCACCACGCCGTGTCCGCCGCGATCAGGAGCGGCCGGCCGTTCTGGTCCTCGAGGCCGCGGCCACCACCGGCGGCGGCCCGAAGCGGCCAGGCCGGCGCGGCCAGGGCCACAAGAGCGAGGGCGGTGCTCGCAAGCATGGGGACAATAGTACGTCGTGGCGGCCACGGTGGCCGCAAAGCGTCGCGGCCACCGTGACCGCACGGTCACGGAGGACAGGCCGTGATCGACTGGGGAACGACGCATTGCGCCGTGCCCACGGGGCGCTCGCCGCTCGTGGCGAGCCCGTAGCTCCCCTCCTCGGCGCCGTTTTGCGGGACGACGAGGTAGTAGTTGCTCCCCGCCGCCGGGGTCACCTCCTCGGTAAGCGCAGGAGGCGCGTCGTCACAGTCCTCGAGCGTGTGGCCGTACCAGGTGCCGATCGTCCCCTCGTAGATGCCGTAGTTGTTGGCACCCGCGGAGCAGCTCGCGGTCCACGTGAGCTTGAGGGCCCCCGGGGTCACGACCGACTTGTCCACGTGGAGCGTCGCGGGGACACGGCCCGGGTTCGCCGGCCCCGTCACCGCATCCACGAGGCTCGCGAGCGGCCATGAGGGGAGCGCGACGAACGTCGAGAAGTTGACGCCGTCCCATTGCACGAGATCGCCGGGCACGTAGGTCGTCGGGCCGAGCGAGGGAACGAGGTCCGTCGGCACGTCGAAGGCGAGCACGAGCACCCCGCCGATCCGCTCGGCCGCGATGAGGTTGCTCGACGCCAGGACTCCGGCGCCCGCGGCGGACGCGTCAAAGGCCACCGGAACGCCCAGCGCCCAGTTGCCGCACGCAGGCCCGATGCGCCGGAAGCGGACGAGGTCCGCCGGGTCGAACGTCGCCGCGCCGATCGTGGTCGGGACGTCGAAGCTGACGAGGAGCTGCCCCGTATCCCCGCCCTCGAGCGCGATCGCATCGACGTTGGAGCCGTTGGGGATCCCGGCACCGGCGCCGCAGAAAAACAACGTATAGGCCGCCGCGCTATCGCGGCGGAGGACGTCCCGCGGGTCGGCCGGAGACGGGAGCAAGCCGCCGAGGTCGCTCGCCGCCTCGACGGAGAAGAGCCAGTTTCCCGGCTTGTCCATCCTCTCGAGGGCGTCGATCGCGGGATTACCCGGGATCGTGAGGATGGGGGCCGGCGTGTAGAGGCCGCCCGCGAACTCGACGAAGTCCGCCGGGAGGAACGTGGTGCCCCCGCCTCCCGGATCGTCCGTGGGTACCTCCGGCACGATCACGACCGGAGGAGCGGCGCGCGCGACGACGGCCGCCGTCGCCGCGATGCAGAGAGCCATCAGTGTTTTTCGCATGGGCTCCTCCGCGTCAGAAGATCGGAGGGCCCGGGATCAGATTGCCGCTGGAGCTGGTGTTGGCAGGCGCGCACGCGGCGGCGGTGTTGCAAGCGTTGGGTGCGGCGGCGCCGGCCCCGAAGGCCACGCAGGCGCCGCAGAACGCCGGGAGCACGGCACCCGTGTTTCCCCGCGCGGTGTTCCTCCCGAAGGTGTTGGAGCATGCCGCGGGCCCGCAGTAGTGCAAACCGATTCCCGCGTTGGAGTTGAGGAGGTTGCCCTCGACGACGTTGAACGACCCCTCGACCATGACGCCGCTCCCGCCGGTTCCGAGCGCACCCGTGCCGCTGCCGGAGACGACGTTGTGGATCACGAGCGTGTCGCTGCTCCCCCCGTCGAGACGGATGCCGTTTCCGCCCGCCGTCCGCACGACGTTGTTGTAGATCTTGTTCCCCTTCGTATTGATCAGGTTGATCCCGTCGGCCTTCGATCGCTCGATGGTGTTGTTCTTGACGAGCGTCGCTCCGCACGTCACCAGGGTGATGCCGTAGCCCGGGAATACGCCCCCGGCGCCCGTGCCCGGCTCCTCGAGACGGTTGTCCTCGATCGCGACGCTCGAGCAGTTGTTGAGCACGACGATCCCCGCGCTGGTCCTCCTCAGGAGGTTGTTCGCGATGGTGCCGTGCTTCACGAGCCCGGGACCGTCCCAGAGGATCCCCTCGGACGAGGTGTCCGTGATCTCGACGCCGCGGATCGCCGCCCCTTCGACGTCCCCGAGATGGATGCCCGAGTTCGCGGGGTTGTGGATCTTCACGTCCTCGATGTCGATCTTGCGCGTCGGCCCGGGGGCGTCGATCCCGATCGTCCCGCCCGCGAGGACACCGTTCCGGATCGTGACGTGATCGGCGCCCGGCAGGACGGAGATCACCGGTGAGCCGGCCCCCGTCAGGGTGAAGCCGTTGAGGTCGAGCTCGACGTTCGGCGCGCCGATGAGGATCACCGCTCCGGCGCCGCCCGCGATGTTCCGGGTCACGATGTACTTCCCGTCGGTGCCGAGAAGCGTGCCCGAGGCCCACACCGGAGTGCGTCCTTCGGCGGCGAACGCCGCCGTCGCTGCAAGGGGAAGGGCTAGGACGATGGATGCGCGGACGAGACTTCGCTGCATGTGCTCCTCCTCGGGAAGCGCAGGCAGCGGATCGCCCTGGCTCGCCGGCGACGACGCTGCCAGCGACCCCCCACGGTCGTTGTTGATCTCCGGCCCCCGCTGGACCGTCGAGTCTTGTGTGTTTACCACCGGCCCCGAGCTCGCGCCAGATCAAACACACACCGGTCGGCGATTCGCGGCGACAGGTTCGGCCACACCTTCAAGACTTCGCCACCTCGGAGATGCGCGACGCCGATACGACGCGACGTAGGCGCGCGACCTATGGCACGAGATCGACTCACCCCCTAGCATCGCAGGCACACTCAGCACACGTAAGGCCCGAAATGAAGTCTCGGGGCTCGCTCACGATCCTCGCTCTTGCTCTTCTCCCGATCGTGAGCGATGCGTTCGCCCAGGTCTCAGGTGAGCTCAAGCAGTGGCACGCGGTCACCGTGACCTTCGACGGCCCGGCCTCCTCGGAGACCGCGACGCCCAATCCCTTCACCGACTACCGGCTGGACGTCACGTTTACCGGTCCCTCCGGCCAGACCTACGCCGTTCCGGGCTACTACGCGGCGGACGGCAACGCCGGCGAGACCGGGGCGACCTCCGGGAGCAAATGGCGGGTGAAGTTCTGCCCGGACGCCGCGGGGTCGTGGAGCTACCTCGCCTCGTTCGTCCAGGGCACGAAGATCGCCGCCCAGCCCACCGGCGGGACGAGCGCCGGCTTCTTCGACGGCGCGACCGGAAGCTTCGTCGTCGCGCCGACCGACAAGTCTCCGGACGGGGTCGATCTACGGGGGAAGGGGAAGCTCGAGTACGTGGACGACCACTACCTGCGGTTCCGCAGCGGCCGCCCCTTCCTCAAGTCCGGCTCCAACATCCCCGAGACGTTCCTCGAGTACAACGATTTCGACGGCGCGCGGCAGCCGAACCTCGACTTCGCCACGCACGTCGCCGACTGGCACACCGGCGACCCCACGTGGAGGGGCGGCAAGGGCAAGGGGATCATCGGCGCCCTCAACTACCTGTCGGGGCTCGGCGTCAACTCGATGTACTTCCTGACGATGAACAGTCACGGCGACGGCGGTAACGCCTGGCCGTGGACCAGCCCCAACAGTTACGCCACCTACGACTGCTCGAAGCTCGACCAGTGGGACGTCGTGTTCTCCCACATGGACCACGTGGGCATGATGCTCCACGTCGTCCTCACCGAGACGGAGAACGAGTCCTTCTTCGAGGTCATAGAGCTCGGCGCCGCCGGAGGCTTCGCCCCCAGCCGCAAGATCTACTATCGCGAGATGGTCGCCCGCTTCGGCTACCACCTGGCGATCACCTGGAACCTCGGCGAGGAGAACGGGTGGAGCGACGCCGGCGGCTACGCGACGGGCATGACCAC
>Ga0137436_1000082_pt1 | contig 30264 bp, 24 predicted proteins | sample EasRivERMGT119_2_FD_102328 | JGI IMG/M metagenome (GOLD analysis project Ga0137436, IMG submission 102328) | Soil microbial communities from meander-bound floodplain in the East River, Colorado, USA - East River MetaG ERMGT119_2 | ecosystem: Environmental > Terrestrial > Soil > Floodplain ...
AAGGTCTTGGGGGACCAGGCGGGGGACGAGGTCGAGCTCATCGAGGCCGCTCGCGAGGGCAACGCTCGCGCGTTCGAAAAGCTCTTGGCGCTCCACGAGTCCCGCGTCTACCGCGTCCTCCGGCTGCTCGGCGTGCCCCGCGGCGACCGCGACGACGTCGCCCAGGACGCCTTCCTCAGGATCTTCCGCGGCTTGAACGGCTTCACGCGGGGGCGCCGCTTCGACTCGTGGGTCTACAAGATCTCGGTCAACGCGGCACACGATTGGCGCGAGCAATCCGACCGGCGCCGCCGCGACGAGGCGCCCTGGGACGGCGCCCGCGACGACCTCCGCGTCCACGACGCCCCGGGGGCCGCGGAGCAGCTCGACCTCGCCCGCCGCCTCGAGGCGGCCTTAGCACTCCTGTCCGAGCGCGAGCGCGCCGTCTTCGTCCTGATCGAGATGGAGGGGATGGAGCGCGGCGAGGTCGCCCGCACGCTCGGCATCACCGGCATCACGGTTCGCCGGCACCTGAGCCTCGCCAAGGAACGGCTCCGCCGCGCGCTGGAATAGGCGTATAAATGAAGCAACGCGAACCAGGGGAGGGCCAACACATGAAGCACGTGCTCGCCGCCGCGGCGCTCGCCGCGTTTCTCGCCGTGCCGGTCTCCGCCAACTGCATTCCCGCGAAGCTCGCCGGCACGTTCAACGAGGCCAACTACGTCTACATCAACATGGGTCCCGAGGTGACGAGTCCGAACCAGCTCGTCGGCAGCTTCTACGCGCTCGGGAACACGAGTGCGAACAACGGGACGTACGGTGCCAACGAGTGGCTGTTCATCGACCTGAACGGGCTGCTCTCGATGCAGGCCAACCTCGGCGACGCGCGCGTGAACGGCTGCCCCGCAGGCAAGCTGATCACGCGGATCTACACGACGTCGACCAACCCGATCCGCTTTCTCACGATGACCTCCAATGAGGGCGAAGCGGGGACGACGTCGGCATTCGACTACTCGTTCGGCCGAGTCGCCGGTTCGATTCGCTCGGCCGTCCCGCTTCCGCGGCCCCGCGCGATGTCCTCGGCACGCATGGGTCCCGCGGTCCTGGTCACCTGGTTGATCGACCCGACCTCGGGCGGGAACACCGGAGATAGCTCGGGGGCCGTCACGGGCTACGAGCTTGTCCGCGCGGTCGGGACGAGTGATCCGGGGCGCAACCCCTCGGCGTGGAGCGTCGTCGCCACCGTCGCCAGCGACGGCTCGCAAACGATCCTGAGTGCTCCGGCCAACTGCGCCAACATCTTCGCCGACGAGTTCTTCGCGACCCGTCTGCTCTTTAGCGACGGCCAAAAGAGCCAGGTCGTGAGCCTGTCGACCCGGGTCAACTGCCATCCGGCGTTGGCGGAACCCGATTTCAGAATCGTACCCAAGCACCCCTCCGGACCTCGCAAGCCCTCACCCTAGAAAAAAGATTCCTCCGGTTGAACGCCTGAGGCTGCCTGGGGGTCTTCCCTAAACGAACGGAGGAATCCCATGCACGACTCGAACGACGACCTCATCCAGGCAGCGCGGCGCGCCTGGGAGGCCGTTGCCCCCCAAGAGTCCCTCCCCGAGAGCCGGAAAGCGGCGCTCTTCAACGAAATTCGCCGGGAAGCCCAGGACGCGACGTACGTGCCGATCATCGTCCGCGGCTGGCGCTGGGCCTTCATCGGCAGCCTCCCGGTCCTGGCGATCGCGGCCGTCTTGATCACCTTCGGCGACAGAACCCCCCAGGCCCAAATGGCCCGCCTGTCGGCCGAAAAAGTGGACGGACAGGTCGTTTTCACCTTGGCGAACGGCAAGGCGCGTCACGTCGTCTGCGCCTCGACGGACCCCAGCTCGTTCAACGGCTCCGCCGCGGAGCCGCTCCGCTCCAACAGTTTCAGCGTCGATGCCAACGAGGGGCCCGCCCTCGTTTTCTATAGGATTGATTGATTCTTATGAGTTTGTTCACTCAACACAGCCATCAGGGGGGATCGGAGAGTTCGGAGCTTTTCCTTGACCTTCGGGACGTTCCGGGTACATTCAGGCGGAATCGGACCGCGGGGAGTGGGCTCCAAACCTTCGCGCTCGGGATGGCGCAGACTTCGGAGGAGATCGGATGACCAAGAGATCGTTTTTCGGGGCGGCAGCGGTCGTTACGGCCGTGGCGCTGACAGGCAGCGCGCTTGTCGCCTCCAACATGGGCTTCAAGCTCAACTATTCGCTGGATCAGACCGGCGCGCCGGTGCCTGGCGGCACGTCGAAGTTCGGCATCAACACGCTGGCTCTTCCGGACAATCGTCAGTCCGGGCTGAACACGTCGATCGACCTGATGAACGACATCGGGTTCGCGGGCACGGGCAACATTCAGCGCTTCATCGAGCTGAACGACGGCCTCGAGGTTTACACCGGCCGCAAGGGCTCGCCGAACGTGAACTTCCCGCTCGCCACGGGTGATGCCTACTTCGTCACGATGTCCACGACGACCCCGTACATCGTCGTCGGCTCCGACGATCCGGCGATCACGTATTCGCTCAACACCATCCAGGCGGGCGTGTCGAAGTCGGGAACGAACTTCTACGCGTACAACTATCACCAGACCGCCGCCGACTCGAAGGCGCTCATGGACGACGTGGGCTTCGCGAGCACGGGCAACATCCAGCGCTACATCGAGGCGACGAACGGCCTCGAGGTGTACACGGGCCGCAAGGGCTCGCCGAACGTCAACTTCCCGCTCGTGCCCGGCGAGGGCTACTTCGTTGTCATGTCCGCGACGGTGAACTACGCACCGTCCCACTACTGATCTCAGGGAGGATAGGTTAACCATGCGTAATGCTTCGAGATTCCTTGCGATCCTTGGTGTGGCGGCGGTTGTCATTGCCGTCGTGACACCGGCATCGGCGAACTGCATCCCGGCGAAGCTCGCCTCGACGTTCAACGAGCAGGGCTACGTCTACATCGATATGGGCCCTGGCGTGACCAATAACCAGGTCGCCGGCGGGTGGTGGGCTGCTGGTTCCCCGACCAACAACAACGGCACGTACGGCGCGAACGAGTGGCTCTTCGTCGACCTCGGCGGCAAGCTGTCGATGCAGGCGAACCTCGGTGACGCGCGCGTCAACGGCTGCCCCGCGGGCAAGCTGGTCGTCCGTCTCTCGACGACCACCGCCAACCCCCGCTTCCTGACCCTGACGGCGGTCGAGGGTGCCGCGGGCTCGACCTCGGCGTTCGACTTCCAGTTCGGGCGCCCGACGGCCAGCATCATCCCGTCGGCTCCGCTTCCCCGTCCGCACGTCGTCACCTCGGGTCGTGCCGGCGGCGTCGTCAACCTGAACCTGTCGCTCGACTCCACGGCCGCCGGCAACCAGGGCGACTCCGCGGGTGCGGTGACCGGGTACGACATCGTCCGTGCGGCAGGCAGCGATCCGGGCCGCGGCGCGGCCGGCTGGACGTTCGTCCAGACGGTTGGGGCAGCGGGCGGCGGCGCGGTTCCCTCCGTGCCTCTGACGGCCGACTGCAGCAATCCGAGCCAGGATCAGTTCTTCGCCACGCGGCTGAACTTCGCCGACGGCCAGAAGAGCGACACGGTCTCCGACGCCTTCCGCGTCAACTGCAACCCGGCCCTCGCGGAGCCGCGCTTCAACGTGGTTCCCAAGAAGCCGACCGGCCCCAAGAAGAACGGGACGCGTCAGTAAGTCTCGTCTCCGATCGTAGGTCCCAAAAGCCGCGGGGGTTCGCCCCCGCGGCTTTTTTTGTTTATCTTCCCCGCTTCACGCGTCGCCAATCGGAGGCTCTCGTTCGATGCGCCTGACGGCTACTCTCGCGTTCCTCGCTTTCCTCGGCTCTTCGTGCGGCGGCTCTTCGGGACGGACGATCGTTCTCGTGACCGTGGAGTCGCTGCGGGCAGATGCGGCGCGGCCGCCCGCGCTCGAGAAGCTCGCCGGTTCGGGACGGACCTTCAGCGACGCGGTCGCCGCAAGCCCCATGGCGCGTCCGTCCGTCGTGTCGATCCTGACCGGCGCGGCGCCCGATCGGTCCGCCGTCCGCGACAGCCTGTTCGATCGCATCCCCGACGAGATTCCGACCGTCGTCGAGCGCCTGAAGGCCGTGGGCTGGGCGACCGGCGGCTTCGTCGGCTCGGCGTCCTGCGCGCGCGGATCGGGTCTCGAGCGGGGGTTCGACCTCTACGACGCTCCCAAGATCGAGAACCTCGGCCCGGGCCGGCTCCTCCCCCAGGCGCGGCCTGCGGCCGACGTGGCGGCGAACGCCGCGACGTGGCTGGCCGGGCTCGACCCCGAGGCCGACGCCTTCGTCTGGGTGCACCTCGCCGACCTGACCGCCCTTCCCTTCGGGCTCGACGACATGAGCACGTCGTCGGCGGCCTACGCGACCGCCGTGGCGGGCCTGGACGCTCCGCTGTCGGTCGTTCTCGACGCGGCGGCCAAGCGCCCCGGTGCGGAGGTGCTCGTTGCGGGCACTCACGGGATCTACCTCGGGGAAGACGCGAAGTTCGGGGATTCGTTCTGGATCGACGGGACCACCCTGCACGTGCCGCTGATCTGGTCGGGGGGCCGGGCGGCAAAGGGGAGCGACGCGCGCCCGACGTGGCTGCCGGACGTCGGCGCGACGATCGCCACCAGCGGTGGGGTGACCCTCGGCTCGTCCTCCGAGGGGATGGACCTCGCGACGGCGGCGGATGCTGCATCCCGGACGCGCCCCTCCTGGTCGTGGGCGCCCGATGACCAGGAGGGATGGCCGACGCTGGCTTCCTTACCGCAACGGCCGGCGACACCCCGCCCACGGGCCCTGTCTGCGGCGGCACGCGCCAAGGTCGAAGCGGCGGGCGTCCACCTGGGGACGACCCCGAAGACCTGGCCCGAGCGGCCCAAGGGCTCGGAGGAGGTCGTCCAGAGGGTGGGCCGCGCCCGTTTCCTGTTGTCGAAGGGGCGAACGGGCCCGGCCGGAGTAACGGCCCGACAGGGGCTGATCACGTTCCCGGACGACCTGGGCCTCTTGTCGATCCATCTCTATCTCGCCTGGCAGGGGGCGGGGCGCGACCCGGTCAAGGACACGGTCGAGAAGCTCTCGACCCTCTACCCCGACCGGCAGGACGCCCTGCACTGGCTCGCCCACTTCGAGTCCGGCGCCAAGCGTGCGGAGAGCGCCGAGGCCCTCTCGCGCGCGGCGCTCGAGGTGGGGCCGCGCGATCCCGATCTCCTCTACGACCTCGCCTGCTCGCGCTCCCTCGCGGGAGACATACCGGGGGGGATGGCGTTCCTCGACGAGGCGGTCAAAGCCGGGTTCCAGGAGTGGGACTGGATGGACAAGGACACCGACCTCTCCGCGGTGCGCGCCGATCCGAAGTACGCGGAGCTGCGTCGCACCGCCGGTCGATGAGCGCGACGCGCGGACCAACGCTTGCGCTCACGGTCGGCTTGCTGGTCGCTGCGGCGGGCTGCGACCCGGAAGCTCCCGCGCGCGGCGTCGTGCTCGTCACGCTCGACACGACACGCGCCGATCGTCTCGGCTGCTACGGCGACCGGCGCGCGAAAACGCCCGTTCTCGACGCGCTGGCGGCGGAGGGCGCGCGCTTCGATCAGGCGAGTACGGCGGTGACGACCACCCTCGCCTCGCACGCCACGATGTTCACCGGGCTCTACCCGCCCGGCCACGGGGTCCGCTACAACGGCGTGTTCCGCGTGGGCGCGAGCACGCCGACCGTCGCCGAGCGGCTGCACGAAGCCGGCTTTGCGACCGCGGGATTCCCCGCGGCGTTTCCGGTGACGGCGCGCACGGGCCTGTCGCGCGGCTTCGACGTCTATCGCGACCTGTTCGAGGAGTCCGGGGGGCGAGACCTCCCGATGAATGCCGAGCGCAAGGGTGAGGACGTCGTGAATCTGGCGACGGAGTGGCTCGCGGGAGCGGGGGACAAGCGGTTCTTCGCCTGGGTGCACCTGTTCGATGCGCACTGGCCGTACGAGCCGCCGTTCCCGTTCTCGGCGGAGTTCGCCGACCGGCCCTACGACGGCGAGATCGCCTACGCCGACAAGCAGCTCGGCCGGCTCTTCGAGGCGCTCCGCGCGCGGAAGATGTGGGACGGCGTCCTCGTGATCGTGGCGGGGGACCACGGCGAGGGGCTGTTCGACCACGGCGAGCGCCAGCACGGGCACCTCGTCTACGAGTCCACGCTGCGGGTGCCGCTCGTGATCAAGCCGCCGCACGCGGGGCGTCCGCGCGTTGTCCGCGATCCGGTGACCCTCGCCGATCTCGCCCCGACGATCCTCGACTATGCCGGTGCTGCGATCCCGGCCGACCTCCACGGGACGAGCCTGCGGGAGGCGGTCCGCTCGGGGTCGGTGCCGAAGCGGGACCTCTATTTCGAGAGCCTGACCGGCTCGCTCAACTACGGCTGGAGCCCGATCGAGGGGCTGCGCCGGGGAGCCTGGAAGCTCATCCGCTCGAGCGTTCCCGAGCTGTACGACCTCGCGTCGGACCCGGGAGAGACCCAGAACGCGATCGCCCGCGAGCCGCAGCTCGCGGAGGACCTGAGCGAACGCCTCGCGACGAGCCTCGCCGCGTGGTCGCACGCCGCGCCGGACGATACCTCGGCGGGGCGGCTCGACCCGGAGACGCTGGCACGCCTGGCCAACCTCGGCTACGTCGGGGGCTCGGTCGGCGGCGCCGCGAAAGGGGCGCCCTCGCCCGCCGCGAAGATCCACCTCGAGGGAGAGCTGCTCCAGCTTCGCGATCTCGTGGGCGGCAAGACCTGGCCCGAAGCGCTCGCGACCGCGCGGCGCATCCTCGAGGACGATCCGGGCAACCGCTTCGCGCTCTACAACGGTGCCTTCGCGGCGACACAGCTCCCCGACATGAAGGCCGGACGAGCGCTCGCCGCCGAGTGCGTGAGACGCTACCCCGAGTTCAAGGACGGCGTCGTGCTCGCGGCTCAGCTCGAGATCCGCGAGCGGCGCTACGACGCGGCGATCGATCTCCTCCGCCTCGGCCTCCAGAAGAATCCGGGCGACCCGGAGCTCGGCTATCCGCTCGCGGCGTCTTTGATCTCCAGCGGGAAGATGGAGCAGGCCCGGCCGCTCGTGGACGCGGCGCTCGAGGCGAAGGACGCGGATCCCTCGTTCTACGTGCTCCGCGCGCTCTCGCGCGCGAGGTCGGGCGACCCGGCGGGCGCGATGGAGGCGCTCCGGGACGCGTTCGCGCACGGCTACCGCGATCTCGAGACGCTGCGCTCGGAGCCGACGCTGGCGCCCCTGCGCGCGGTGCGCGGCTTCGACGCGGCGCTCGTCGCGATGGCGCGCGAATGAGGGCCGAGCGGATCGCGCGGTTCGCCTTCCCGGCGCTGTTCGTCGTCAGCGGCGCTTCGGCGCTCGTGTACCAGGTCGTCTGGAGCCGGATGCTCTCGTCGGTCTTCGGGGTGACCGCCTTCGCGGTGGCGACCGTGCTCGTCTCGTTCATGGGAGGGATGGCGCTCGGTGCCGCGATCTTGGGCACGCGGGCCGACCGCGTGGCGCGGCCGCTGCGGATGTTCGCGGTGCTCGAAGCGGGCATCGGCCTGTACGCGCTCGCGATGCCGTGGCTGCTTGGGGGGATGGACGCGGCGCTCGTCGGGCTGTGGCCCGCGCTTCCGGAATCGTTCCTCGTGCGCTCCGCCGTGCGCTTCGTCGGCAGCGTGGCCCTGCTCATCGTGCCGACGATGCTCATGGGGGCGACGCTCCCCGCGCTCGGCCAGGGGCTGCTGAGGCGGCGCGCGTCGCTGGGCCTGGGCATCGGGATCCTGTACTTCGTCAACACGCTCGGCGCCGCCGCGGGGTGCTTCCTCGCGGGGTTCGTCCTGCTCCCGCGCTTCGGGCTTTCGGCGACGACGCTCCTGGCGTTCGTCGGGAACGCGCTGGTCGCCGTGCTCGCCTACGCGCTCGATCGCGGGGTCGCGCCGGTCGGGCCCGGCGCACGCGCGGCCGAGCCGGAGGAGGCCGAGTCGCCCGCGACCTCGCCCTGGTGGTGGCCGTACGCGGTCACGTGCGGCAGCGGCTTCGCGGCGCTCGCCTTCGAGGTCGTCTGGTTCCGCCTGCTCGTCCTCGTGTTCGGATCGACGATCTACTCCTTCAGCGCGATGCTGTCGGTCTTTCTCTTCGGCCTCGCTCTGGGTTCGATCGCGGGAGGCTGGCTCGCCGACAAGGTGAGGCACCCCGCGCGCCTGCTTGCGTGGACGCAAGGAGGCGTGGCGCTCGCGGCGCTTTGCGGGGGGCTCGCCGTCAACGCGATGCCGAGCGTCTTCTTGCGCACGCTCGCGCGATTCGGGCACGATTTCGACGGCATGACCGCGACGAAGCTTCTGCTCTCCTCGCTCGTGCTGCTTCCGGCGGCGGTGCTCTTCGGGGCGACGTTTCCGGTCGTCGTCAAGCTCGCGCCGGCCGCGGGACGGGGGACGGGGAGCCGCATCGGCCGGGTGTACGTGTTGAACACGGTGGGCGCGATCCTCGGATCGTTCCTCGCGGGGTTCGTGCTCCTTCCGTCGATCGGGATGGAGCGGACGCTCGTCCTCGTCATCGTCGTGGCCGCAGCGCTCGCGATCGGGAGCCTGGCCGCCGACCCCGGGAGGCGCGCGCGGACCGCGATCCCGGCGGCGGTCGCGATCGCGGCCGTCGTCGCCGCCGCGCTCGCCGGGCCTGGGTGGAATCGCGGGCTCCTCGGGGCCGGCGTCTACTTCGACCCGCAGCAATTCGTCGACGCGGCGGGGCGTCCCGCGCTCGACAACGTCCTGTCGGACTACGAGCTCATGACGTACACCGAGGGGTACAACGAGACGATCATCTCGTACCGGAGCCCCAAGGGTCGCTTCATCACGGTCAACGGCTCGCCGACGGCCTCCGATCATTTCGACGACATGTTCGCGCAGCGCATGCTCGGCCACCTGCCGATGGCGCTGTGCCCGGCGCGGGCGAAGAGCGCCTGCATCGTCGGGTTGGGTGCCGGGGTCACGGCCGGAAGCATCGCGATCTACGATCTCGACCGCCTGACCGCGCTGGAGATCGAGACCGGCGTCTTCGTCGCGAGCCGCTTCTTCGAGGAGCAGAACCACCACCTGCTCGACAACCCGAAGCTCGCGGTGCTGATCGACGACGGCCGCAACTTCCTGAAGGTCACCGACGAGAAGTTCGACGTCATCTCCTCGGCGCCGAACTTCCCCTCCCTGACCGGATCCGGGGCGCTCTTCAGCACGGAGTTCTTCGAGCTCGCGCGGGCGCGGCTGGCGCCGGGGGGCGTGGTCTGCCACTACGCGCCGATCTTCCGCATCCAGCCGGCAGACGTCGCCGCGATCCTCGGGTCCTTCAAGGACGTCTTCCCGCACGTGCGCGTCTTCAGCACGGGCCTGTGGATCATCGTGCTGGGGCGCATGGAGCCGTTCCCGCCGGTGGACGTCCCCGAGCTGAGCCGGCGCGTGAGCGATCCCAAGGTCGCGGCGAGTCTCGCCGAGATCGGCGTGCGCGGGCCGATCGAGCTGCTGTCGTTCTACCAGTTCGACGAGGACGGCTTGAGCGCGATCGTCGACGGCGCCGCGCGCAACACCGACGACCAGCCCCGCGCCGAGTTCGACGTGCCGCGCTCGCTGTTCTCCTCCACCGTCAGCGCGAACCTCGAGATGCTGCGCGCGCACCGGGCGACGCGGGAGGAGCGGGCGGAGAAGCTGGGCCTTTCGGGCGAGGACCGCTCCTCCTACATCGCGCTGGCGGCGGCGTACGACGATGCGACGAGCGGTCAGATCGACTTGCTGGCGGGCCGGACCGAGGCGGGGCTGGCCGAGCTGCTCCCCGTCGCCGAGTCGGGCTCGCGCTTCGCCCGCGTCGTCGCGGCGGACTACTTCGTGCGCCGCGGCCTGAAGATGCAGCACGACGGGGCGTCCGCCGACGCGCGCCGCTCGTTCGAGTCGGCGCTGCGCTACGAGCCGGACCGCGTGGAAGCGCTCGTCGGCGTCGGCTACCTCGACATCTTCGACGGGAACACCGCGGAGGCCGACCGGCTCCTGACGCGCGCGGTCGAGCTGTACCCGCGCAGCGCGGGAGCGGTGTACCGGCTGGGCGTGGTGCGGCAGGTGCAGGGGCGCAACGCGGAGGCCGAGGAGCTCTACCGGCGCGCGATCGCGCGCGCTCCGCGCCTGGGCCCGGCGCGCGGGTTGCTCGGAAGCCTCCTGCTCGCGCGCGGCGACGCGGCGGGGGCGCTCGAGCAGTTCGAGATCGCGATCGCCTGCGGGGAGCACAGCGCGGGTGTCGTCGAGGGACGCGAGGCTGCGCTGACGGCGCTGGGGCGCGCGGGGTCCCGTTGAGCCGGGAGCGCCGGTCGTTCCTCCGCGCGCTCGCGATCGTCCTCGCGGCGGGAATGGCGGCCCGTGCCTTGTACGTGATCGTGCAGCCGTGGTTCGACCCGACGTACTCGCTGCCGATCCTGGACGGCGCGACCTACGTCGCACTCGCCCGGTCCGGGGTACCCGCGGGGGTCTTCTACATGCCGCCGCTGTTCCCGGCGGTGCTGGCGGGATTCTTCGGCCTGTTCGGGACCGCGTGGGGCGCGCTCTACCTCTTCCAGCACGCGCTCGTCGTCCTCGCCGCGGGGGCGATCGGCCTCGTCGGCGAGCGGATCGGCGGGAGAAGGTCCGGGCTCGCCGCGGCGGTCCTCGTGCTCCTTTACCATCCGGGGATGTTCTTCGCGTCGAGGCCGCTCGGGGAGCCGCTCGCGCTGGCGCTGACGGCCGTGGCGCTGGCGGCGGCTTTCCGGCCGGGGACGCTCGCCGCCGCCGGCGCGGGTGTCGCGTGCGGGCTCGCGGCCCTCGTGCGCCCGAACGTGCTGCCGCTCGCCTTCGCGTGGGCGGCGGGGGAGGCCGCCGGGTCGAAGTGGCGGCGCGCCGGCATGCTCGCCTTGGCCGCGGCCCTCGCGATCGCGCCCGCCGCGTGGCACAACGCGCGCGTCTCGGGGCAGCTCGTGCCGGTGTCGGCGAACGGAGGCGTGGTCTTCTGGCTCGGCAACGGTCCCGGAGCGATCGGGGTCTACACGCCGTCGCCGGGGTTCAGCGGGAGGCTCGAGACGCAGCAGGCCGAAGCGGTCGCCGAGGCCAGTGCGCGGGCCGGAAGGCCGCTCGACGCGGTCGAGGCCGATCGCTTCTGGCTGCGCGAGGGGCTTCGCGTGCGGCGGGCCGATCCCGCGGGCACGGCCGTGCTCCTGGCGCGGCGCGCGGCGCTGACGCTCGACGACGCCGAGCACGGCCTCGATTACGCACCGAGCCTCGACCGGGACCCGGTGCGCTTCCTCGCCCCGCTGCCGTTCGCGCTGCTCGCGGGGCTCGCGCTGGCGGGGGTCGCCTGGCGGGGGTTCTCGGGAACCGGCGGGTGGATCGTGTGGAGCGCGATCGCGGTCCAGGCGGCAGCACCGCTCGCGTTCTACGTGTCGAGCCGGCACCGCCTCCCGTTCGCGATCCTCCTGGCGGTCCCCGCGGGGATCGCCGCCGGCGGTCTACGGGAGGCGCTCGCCGCGCGGCGGGGCCGGATCGCGATCGCCGCGGGCGCCCTGCTCGCGGTGCTGTCCGTCGCGACGCCGTCGGGTGCTCTCGTGCGCAGCGGGCGCGCCGGCGCCCTGGCGGTGCAGGCCGACGTCTGGCGCCGCGCCGGCGACCTGCCGCGCGCCGCGGAGACGGCGGAGCGGGCCACGGCGCTCGACCCCGGCTCCGTCGTCGCGTGGTACAACCTCGGCGTGATCGAGGAGGCCGCCGGGCGCCGCGAGCAGGCCGAGGCCGCCTACCGGAGCGCGCTTCGCGCCGAGCCCCTGCACCCCGAGTCGACCGGCAACCTCGCGGCGCTCCTGCTGTCGAGCCGCCGGGCTGCCGAGGCGGTGGAGCTCCTGCGCCCCGCCGTCGATGCCGCCCCCCGCCACGGCCCCCTGTGGACCAACCTGGTCGTGGGGCTCGTGCTCACCGGTCGAGGAGACGAGGCGCGCGCGACGATTGCGCGCGCCCGTCGCGCGGGGATCACGCTCAACCCCGGTCTCGTCGAGACCGTCGAGAAGATGGAGGACACGACGCCATGAGATCCGCGCTCCCCTTCCTCGCCCTCGCGACTCTTGCGGGGTGCGGACTCCCCCCGATGATCTCGGACACCGGCTACGCCGGGACGTGGAGCCGCGGCAACGATCGGAACGTCTCCATCGTCGCCATCGCCCAGGCGGGGGACCGCTGGTACTTCCGCTGGACGAAGCGCTCCTTCGACGGGAAGCTCACCGTGCTGTGCGGCTGGGACGGGTCGTGCGAGGAGCGGCTCTTGGGGGAGCTCGTCGCGACCTATCAGATCACGACCCGGTTCGAGGAGGGCAAGCTGCACACGGACACGATCGAGAAGCGCACGGTCCCGCAGGTGACGACCCTCCAGTACAGCGACGTCATGGAGGTGACCGACGGCGGGCGGACGCTCTGGAACTACACCGAGGACCGCGACGGCGAGCACTACGAGGGGATGTCGCGGCCGATGCGCTCGTTCTCCAAGGTCGCCGATGGGATCGTGAACCCCCCGGAGGGTGCTCCCGAGTGAAGGGCGCGGCCCCGCTCGAGCGGCGGCTCGGCCACCAGTTCGAGGACAGAGCCCTCCTCGAGCGGGCGCTCACGCATCGCTCGCACCGGCACGAGGCGGGGACGGACGGCGCGAGCGCCGACTACGAGCGCCTCGAGTTCTTGGGGGACGCGCTGCTCGGGTTGTTCGTGTCGGAGCGGCTCATGGCGCTCGATCCGTCGGCGGACGAGGGGACGCTCACCCGGCGCAAGCAGGCGGTCGTCAGTCAGCCGACGCTCGCGGCCGTGTCGGCCCGGCTGGGCTTGGGCGAGGCGCTGCGCCTGGGGCGGGGCGAAGAGGCGACCGGGGGGCGAATGAAGCCGTCCCTCCTGGCCGACGTCTTCGAGTCGCTTCTCGCGGCGGTGTACGAGGACGGGGGGCTGCGCGCGGCGCGCGCGTTCGTGAGGCGCCATCTCGCGCAAGAGCTCGCCGCGGCCGCGAGCGAGCACGGCGCGGTCGGCGACGCCAAGACCCGGCTGCAGGAGATCTCCCAGGCGCGATGGCGGCACACGCCGCGCTACCGTATGGTGGCCGCCTCGGGTCCCGCGCACGCGCGCCGCTTCAAGTCCGAGGTCTGGGTCGGCGGGCGCATGCTCGGGGAGGGCGAGGGCACGAGCCGGAAGGACGCCGAGCGCGCGGCCGCGACCGCCGCGCTCATCCGGCTCGAGCAAGGAGGCGAGGGTGCGGACGAGGTTCTCTGAGCTCGCGCTGTGTCTGCTCGCCGGTGCCGCGTTCGCCGCACTGGCCGCGCCGGCCGCGCCGGCCGCGCCGGCCGCGCCGGCCGACCTTCCCGCCGAGCCCGACGCGCGCGAGGCGGTCGGCGTGTTCCCGATCGAGGAGGAGTCACTGCTCGTCCTGAAGAATGTCCCCGGCCAGATCCTCGTGAGCACGCGCAAGGAGCGCGAGGTGCGGTTCATCAGCCGCGCGACCGACAAGTCCGGGAGCGACAGACCCCTGGGGGTGTGGTTCGACGGATCGACGGTGACGCTCTCGCCCGCGCCGGGTGCCGTAACGCCGGAGGGGGTCCTGCGCGTGGAGGTTCCCGCGACCTTCGCCGTGAGGGTCGAGGCACGCGGCGGGACGACGACCGTGGAGGGACTCTCGGGCTTCGTGGAAGTGCGGGCCACCGATACCGACGTGAGATGCCGCGAGATCGGCGGGAACCTCGAGGCGACCGTCGAGCGGGGGTCGCTGCGGCTCCAGGATGTCGCCTCCAGCACCGTGCGCGCGAAGAACGCGACGGTCGAGGCGACCGAGGTGAAAGGCACTCTCGACGCCCGCCTCGAGGGAACGACGAAGCTCACCGCCACCGGCGTGAGGGAGAGCCTCGAGATCGACAGCGACGACGCCTCGTTCGTCGTGAAGACGGCCGACGGCCCCGTGCGCGTCCGGGCGCGCGGCGGCACCGCGGAGCTGTCCGAGCTGGGCGCCGGGGGCGACTTCCAGCTCTCGGGCTGTACGCTCAAATTGGCCGGCGGGCGCGGCGACATCACCGTGAACTCCGACACGACCGTGACCTTCGAGAAGATGACCGCCTCTCTGCACTTCGACCTGTACGGCGGATCCCTCCAGGGGAATGGAAACCAAGGCCTGGTCGAGGTGCGCACGCGCAACACCGAGATCGGCCTTCAGGCGATCGACGGACCGGTCCGCATCCAAGGGGACGGCGTCAAGGTGAACGTCTCCGACGTCTCGGGCGAGCTCTACGTGGAGACCTCCGTGTCGGACGTTACGATCGCGAAGGCCGGCGGCGGGGTGGGCCTGAAGATCGAGCGCGGCAACGTCGCACTCAAGGGTGCTTCCGGCACGATCACCGCCACGATCGTCGGGGGCGACGCGCAGCTGCTCGAGCTGACCGGGCCCGTGGCGCTCGAGATCGAAGGCGGCAACGCCGAGGTCTCCTGGACCTCGATCACGGGGGAGACCGACACGCTCCTCCAGAACAACAGCGGCGACCTCACGGTCCACTTCCCCGGGAGCGCATCGTGCCGCGTGGAGGCGACCTCCAAGTTCGGCCGGGTCGAAAGCGACATCGCGACCGTCCGGGTCCTCGACGACGGCAAGGAGGCCCAAGGGCCGATCGGCCACGGAAGGCGCCCGACGATCAAGGTCGCGGCGGAAGGGAACGTCCGGCTGTTGAGCGGGATCGGAGAGGCGCCGCCCCCGGAGTGACCGGGCTAGACTGGAGGGCGAGATGGCGAAGCGCCAGGATCCCGCCGTCGCCTCCCTGGCGGAGACCCTCGAAAGGCGGACTCGAGAGGGGATTCTCGTCGAGCGCCTCGAGGGGGACCGTGTCCGGTGCGTCGCGTGCGGCCACCGGTGCGTGGTCCTTCCCGGGCTCTCCGGGATCTGCCGCGTCCGGGTCAACCGCGGCGGGCGCCTGCTCGTCCCGCACGGCTACGTCGCCGGCGTGCAGCTCGATCCGATCGAGAAGAAGCCGTTCTTCCACGCCGTGCCGGGGGCGCAGGCGCTCTCCTTCGGCATGCTCGGCTGCGACCTGCACTGCGGTTACTGCCAGAACTGGCTGACCTCCCAAGCGTTGCGGGACGCCGCGGCGCTCGCCGGCCCGCGCGACGTCGAGCCGGCCGAGCTTACCCGCCTCGCTCTCTCGAGGAAGGCCCCGGTCTTGGTGACGACGTACAACGAGCCGCTGATCACGGCCGAATGGGCGGTGACCGTCTTCCGTGAGGCCAAAGCGGCCGGGATCACGTGCGGGTTCGTGTCGAACGGGAACGCGACCCCCGAGGTGCTCGAGTACATCCGGCCGTTCGTCGATCTCTACAAGGTCGACCTCAAGGGGTTCCGGGACGCGCACTACCGCGAGCTGGGCGGCAAGCTGGTCAACGTCCTCGACACGATCCGGAGGCTTTCCGCGATGGGCTTCTGGGTCGAGATCGTGACTCTGCTCGTGCCGGGCTTCAACGACGACCCCGCCGAGATCCGCGACCTCACGAGCTTCCTCGCCTCCGTGTCCCCCGACATGCCCTGGCACGTCACCGCGTTCCACGCCGACTACAAGATGGCGGACACCCGCGACGCGACCCCGGACGATCTGAGGCGCGCCGCGGCGATCGGACGCGAGCAGGGACTGCGGTTCGTCTACGCCGGGAACAAGCCCGGCGCGGTCGGCGATCTCGAGGACACGCGCTGCCCGGGGTGCGGCGCGACCGTGATCGCACGTCGCGGCTACGCGATCCTCGCGTACGCTCTCGATGCCGGGGGCCGGTGCGTGCGCTGCGCGGCGGCTCTCCCCGGTTTTTTCCCCGCGGGCTGGCGGCCGCCGGCGCACGCCCGCTCGGGTCACGTGGAGCGCGTGTGATCCCGCCGCGGAGCCTGCTCTACATGCCCGCATCGCGCCGCGCCTTCCTCGAGAAGGCGCCGGACCACCCCGCCGACCTCGCGATCGTCGACCTGGAGGACTCCGTCGCCCCCGGAGAGAAGGACCTCGCCCGGGAGAACGTGCGGGCCGCGGCGCTCGCCGGGACGCTGACGCACGAGCGGCCCTGGATGCTGCGGATCAACGCTGGGCCCACCGGGCCGCCTCCCGAGGACCTGATCCTCGTCGGCTACGCCAAGCCGGCCTGGGTCGTCCTCCCGAAGGCCGAAGACGTCGCCGCGACACGGCCCCTGGTCGCGCGCATCGCCGAGCACGGCGCGCGCGTGGCGTTGACGATCGAATCCGCGCGCGGCATCGCCCACGTCCGCGAGCTCGCCGGGTGCCACCCCGCCGTGGGGATGCTCATCCTGGGCTCGGCGGACCTGAGGCTCTCCCTCGCGGCACCGGAGGAGCCCGAGCGCGCGTGGGAGCGGCACGCGATGGCCGAGCTGCTCGTCGCCGCGCGCTGCCACGGAGCCTGCGCGATCGACTCGGTCTGGTTCCGGTACCGGGACGACGACGGGCTCCGCCGCCATGCCGGGGTCGCACGCGGCATGGGCTTCGACGGCAAGTCGTGCATCCATCCCGGGCAGGTCCCGGTCGTACACGAGGTCTTCGCGCCGACGCCCGAGGAGATCCGGTGGGCGGAAGCGGTCCGCGAGGCCTGGGTGTCGGGAGACGGTGCCGGACGCGGCGTCGTCTCGATGGACGGCGAGATGATCGAGGCGCTCCACCTCACGTTGGCCGACCGGATCCTCCGCCGGCTCAGATCGGACTAGCCGACTCGCACGCCGCGAGCCGGGACGCCAGGTCTTGGCGCCCGAGCGCGACGGCGCGGCGGTAGGGCTCGATCGCCTCGCGCTTGGCGCCGCGCTCGAAGCGCAGGTGACCGAGCTCCGCCCAGGCGCGCGCATTCCCCGGATCGTAGAGCGTCGCGAGCCGGGCCGCGCGCTCCGCCCCGGCAAGGTCCCCCGCGCGATGGCGCGCGAGGGCGAGGTCGAGGCGCGGCGCGCCCCACGACGGCTCGCGGGCTGTGGCGGCCGCAAACGCCGCCGCGGCGGCGCCGAGGTCACCGGCCTTCACGGCGAGGAGTCCGAGGTGGAGGTGGGGGGAGGCGAACTCGGGCCAGAGAGCGGCGGCGCGCGACAGCTCGCGGCGCGCGGCCGCCTCGTCACCGGAGGACGCGGCAAGCACGCCCAGCCACAGCGCCGCGCGCGGACTCTTCGGGTTGCCGCGCGCGGTCGCCGCGAAGATCGTCGCGTCGCTTCTCCAGTCGAGGCTGCGGGCGAAGGAGACCCCGGCATAGGCGACGCACAGCGCGGCGAGCGCCGCCCTCGTGCGCCGTCCCCGCGAGGCGGCCGCGGCGGCGGCGATCAGGGCGAGTCCCGCGGCGGGGAGGTAGAGGAAGCGCTCCGCGAAGATCGCCCCGACCGGGACGAGGAGGTTGCTCGTCAGCAGATACGAAGCCGCGGCGACGGCGGCGCCCAGGGCCACCGCGTCCCGCTTGCGGACGATTCCCCAGGCCAGGGCCCCGCAAAGCGCCGCCAGCGCCAGGGCCCCCAGCAGCGGCCGCCAGGCGAGAAGGCTCGCCTCGACCGAGATCGTGGGGCCGGAATAGTCGGCGGCTAAGCCCCAGGGGACCGCGAGGAGCGACGCGGCCCGCGCGGCGAGCCCGAGGGCGGTCGCGAGGTAGGGGATTCCCGAGAGGGCGACGAGCGGGTTGTCCATCACCGGGACGCTCTGGCGCGGGAACCACGCCTCGAGCGCGAGCGTGCGCGCGATGACGACGACCTCGAACGCGAGCGCCGAGGGGAGGAGGACGCCCCACCGCGTTCGCCACGACGGAGCGGCGAGCATCACCGCGAGCCCGACGAGGGGGAGGGCGACGAGCCCCGTCTCCTTCGAGACCCCCGCGAGGAGCACGCACGCCGCCGCCGCCCAGGCCGCGCTCCGCCGGCCGGCGAGGGCGAGGCGCACGGCGGCCAGCGTGAAGAGCGCGGCCAAGATCTCGGCACGGCCGACGACGTTGGCGACCGCTTCGGACTTCGCCGGAGCGACGGCGAACAGCAGCGCGCCGAGAAGAGCGGCCGTCGCATCGAGCCCCAGCGCGCGGCCCAGGGCGAGGACCAGCACCGCCACCCCCGCGTGGAGGACGAGGTTGATCCCGTGCGACAAGGGAGGGCGGGCGTCCTTGAGGACGGCGCGCTCGGCCGCGTAGGTCGCGAGGGTCAGCGGGCGGTAGAGCGAGCGGTCGCCGCCGGGAACGCCCTCCCAGTAGGCCTCGGCGAGCGAGGCGGGGCGCCCGGGCTCGACGACCAGGTGGTCGTCCTGAACGTACCCGGCGCTCAGCAGGGGTGCGTGGGAGAGGAGGACGGCGGCGGCGATGAGGGTGAGCGCGGGGGCCCACCCCTTGGAGTTCACCTCGCGGCCCCCAACGTCTCCAAGACCTCGGGTCCGACGAGGACCTCGCGCGGCTTGCTCCCGTCGGCGGGGCCGATGACGCCCTCCTGCTCCATCATGTCCACGATGCGCGCGGCGCGGGCGTACCCGAGCCGCATCCGGCGCTGGATGAGGGTGATCGAGCACATCCCCTCGTTGAGCACGAGCTTGACCGCATCCACGTACACCGTGTCGCGCTCGCCGGGATCGTACGCGCCCCCGCGCTCCTCCTCGGGGTCCTTGAGGACCGTCTCGTCGTACACCGGCTTGGCCTGTTTCTTCAGGAACGCGACGATGCGCCCGAGCTCCCCTTCGGTGATGTACCCGGAGTGGCAGCGCAGCAGCCGCGCGGAGCCCGAGGGGAGGAAGAGCATGTCGCCGCGGCCGATCAGGTGCTCGGCCCCTTGCTGGTCGATGATCGTCCGCGAGTCCACGCGCTGGCTGACCCGAAACGCGATGCGCGCCGGGAAGTTCGCCTTGATCGTCCCCGTGATGACGTCGACCGACGGGCGCTGGGTCGCGAGGATGAGGTGGATGCCGACGGCGCGCGCCATCTGCGCGAGCCGCATGATCGACTCCTCGACGTCGGCGGAGGAGACCATCATGAGGTCGGCCATCTCGTCGATCACGATGACGATGAAGGGGAGGTGGTGCAGCGCCTTGGACTCGCCCGTGCGCTCGTCGGTGATCGTGCGGCCGGGGGTCTCGGCGAGCGTCTGGTTGAACTGCTCGATGTTGCGGACGCCGATCGCCGCGAGCTGCTTGTAGCGGATCTCCATCTCGCGCACGGCCCACTTCAGCGCGGTGGACGCGTGCTTGGGATCGGTGACGACCGGGATGAGCAGGTGCGGGATGTCGGCGTACATGCCGAGCTCGATCATCTTCGTGTCGATCATGATGAAGCGGACGTCGGCCGGCGTGGCCTTGTAGAGGATCGACGTGATCATCCCGTTGAGGCCGACCGACTTCCCGGCACCGGTCGCGCCCGCGATCAGCAGGTGCGGCATCCGATCGAGCTCGGCCGTGAAGACGTCTCCGTTGATGTCCTTCCCGAGGGCCAGGGTGAGCTTCGACTTCGACGCGCGGAACTTCTCGGAGCCGATCAGCTCGCGCGGGAAGATGACCTCCTGATGCTTGTTGGGGACCTCGATGCCGACGGTCGAGCGCCCGGAGATGCGGTCGATGCGGATCGACTCGGCCTTCAGGCCGAGGCACAGGTCGTCGGCGAGCCCGACGACCTTCGAGTAGCGGATGCCCGCCTCGGGAAGGAACTCGAACGTCGTGACGACCGGCCCGGGGTGGATCGCCTCGACCTTGCCGTCCACGGCGAACTCTCGGAACTTGTCCTCCAGGAGCTGCGCGCGGGCGAGGAGGTCCTGCTTGCTCTCCCCCTCCTGGGGCTTGGGCTCGTTGAGGAGCTCCAGCGGCGGGAGCGCGCAGCCGTCCCCCGGCCGCCCTTCGAGCAGCGCCGGCTGCCGGGAGGGAGCCTGAGGCGCCTTCGCGGCCGCCGCCGGCCGCGCGATGACCTTCGGCTCGAGGGGGATCGCCGGGCGGGGTGCCGGGGGCGTTTGGGGCACGGGAGCATCGACCGCCGCCTCGGCCGCGCGCGCCGCGATGCGGCCCGCGTGCTTCTTGTCGAGGGCCTTCTTGCGCGTGCGCTTGCCGCGCTCCTCGAGCGCCTCGCGAAGCTTCGCCCGCACGCCGTCCACGCGGCCGCTCATCCCCTCGCCGACGCGCTCCGCGGCGCGCGAGAACGAGAAGCGCGTGGTGAGCACGATCGTGCTCGCGAGCAGGACGCCGGCCGCCATCGTCGCGCCGAGCGGGCTCAACAACGCGGTGAGCGCCCCCGCGACGCGCGTCCCGAAGTACCCCCCGGCGGGGAAGATCTCCCCGCCGAAGCGGACGTAGCCGAACAGGAGGTCGAGCAGGGTGGCGAGGGTCAGGAGCAGCACGAGTCGTCCGAGGAGGCGTCCGTAGGAGGCGGCGGCGCTGCGCCCCCGAAACCGCGTCCAGCCGGTCATCGCGAGGATGACCGGGACCAGGAACGAGCCGATCCCGAAGACCTGGAGGAGGATCTCCGCGAGCGTCGCTCCGACCCGCCCGATCCAGTTCACGGCCGCCGATGCCCCGGGCTGCGCGTGGAACCACGTCGCGTCCCCCGCGTCGTAGCTCGCGAGCGCCAACGCCGTCATCGCGGTGAAGAGGAGCAGGAGGAGCCCCGCGACCTCGTCGAACCAGCGTTTCTTCCGGAGCCCGGAGAGGGTGACGTCCATCGCGGCGCTCAGTCTACAACTCGACGAGGACCGGGATGATGAGGGGACGCTTCTGGGTGCGCTTCCGCAGGAAGCGCCGCAGCCCGGCCTGGATCTTCGCCTTGAGGAGCCCCTCGTCGGCCCGCTCCTCGAGCGAGGTGTCCAGGAGGGCATCCACGACCGCCGTGCGGGCCTCGGTGAGGACCTCCGCCTCGGCGGCGTCCGACACGAACCCCCGGCTGGCGATCGTGGGAGGGCCGTCGACCCGCCCCGACGCCCGATGCACGGCGACGACCACGACCACGATCCCGTCTCCCGCGATGCGGCGGCGGTCCTTGATCGTCCCCAGCTCGACCCGGTCGAGCGCTGCGTCGATGAAGACTTGGCCCACCGGCACGCGATCGACGACGCGCAGGCCGTCCTCCGACAGGGCCAGAAGGTCCCCGGACTCGGCGAGGACGATCCGGTCCTCGTCGATCCCCACCGAGCGGGCGACGCGGGCGTGAGCGAGGAGCTGGCGGTACTCCCCGTGGATCGGCAGGTGGAACCGGGGCCGGACGAGATCGAGCAGCAGCGCGAGCTCGTCCCGGCTCGGATGCCCCGAGACGTGGACCCGGGCGTCGTCGCCGGTGACGACCGTGGCACCCCGCCGCAGGAGGTGATTGACCATGCGTCCGATGCTCTTCTCGTTGCCGGGAATCGGCCGGGCCGCGTGGACGACGAGGTCGCCCTCGGAGATCACGACGTCCCGGTGCTTGTCGACCGCGATGCGCGCGAGGGACGACGTGGGCTCCCCCTGCGAGCCGGTGACGACGAAGACGATCCCCCGCGGGGGAAGGTCCATGCCGCGCTCGGCGGTGACGCGCACGCCGGCGGGAATGCGGAGGAGGCCGAGGTGCAGCGCGACCTCGGTGTGGAACTCCATCGACGACCCGACGATCGCCACCTGGCGGCCGCAGGCCGCGGCGGCGTCGACGACCTGCTGGACGCGGTGGATGTTGCTCGAGAAGGTGGTGACGAGCACGCGGCCGCGGGCTTCGGCGAGAAGGCGGCGCAGCGCCGGGGCGACGGTGCGCTCGCCCGCCGTGAACCCCGGACGATCGGCGTTCGTGCTGTCCGACAGGAGGGCGAGCACGCCCTCGTCCCCGAGTCGCGCGAGCCGCGAGAGATCCGTGCCCGGGCCGTCGAGCGGGTAGGGGTCGAGCTTGAAGTCGGCCGTGTGGAGCACCGTCCCCACCGGGGTGCGCACGACGAGCATCGCGGATTGCGGGATCGAGTGGGTCACCGGGATCGTCTCGACCCCGAAGGGTCCGAGCCGAAGGGGCGTCCCCGGCGGCGGGAGGGCGAGCAGGCGCGGGCGCGCGCCGAGCTCGTGCTGGGCGAGGCGGCCGCGCACGAGGCCCAGCGTGTAGGGGCTTCCGTAGACGGGCACGTCCCGCCGTGCGAGCAGGAACGGGAGCGCGCCGATGTGGTCCTCGTGCCCGTGCGTCAGCACCACGCCGTGGATCGTGCCGCAGTCGTCGAGGAACTCCATGTTGGGCACGACGACGTCGACGCCCAGGTGCTCCGCGCCGGGGAACATCATCCCGGCGTCGACGACGATGCACTCGCGCCCGCTCCGGTAGACCATGAGGTTCATCCCGAACTCGCCGAGGCCGCCGAGCGGGACGATGTGGAGCGGCGAAGCCGACACGCGGGGCCGATTATAGCCGCTACGGCGCGGGCCAGTGGGAGGCGAGCGCGACGAACGCCTCGGGGCCGAGCACCTCGGCCCGGAGCGTGCCGTCGATTCCGGTCCGCTCGAGGAGCTCGCGCGCCTGCCGCTCGCCGCCCGGAAGCGCACCCTTCAGGTTCCTCAGGAGCGTCTGACGGCGGTGCGAAAACGCCGCGCGCAAGACGGCGCGCAGCGGGGGCTCGAGCGCTACGGGAAGGTCGGCCGGCTCCGCGCGGAGCCAGCGCGTGACCGTCGAGACGACCGCCGGCCGCGGCGTGAACGCGCGCGGGGCCAGGTCGAAGAGGCGCTCGATCCGGTACGCGAGGCCGGAGAGGACGGTGAGCGGCCCGTAGGCGGGGGTCCCCGGTGCGGCGAGCAGCCTGTCGGCGACCTCGCGCTGGAACATGAGCACCGCGCGGTCGATCGCGGCACGCTCGCGGATGAGCTGCATCGCGACCGGCTTCGACACGTTGTAGGGGAGGTTGCCGACGACGGCGAGAGGCGCGTCCAGGCTCGAGAGGTCCACGTCGAGCACGTCGGCCTGGAGGAGCCTCAGCCGCTCGGAGCCGAAGCGCGTGGCCAGGAGCGCGGCGAGGTCGCGGTCGAGCTCGATCGCGGTCACCCTCGGAACGCGCGCGAGCAGCGCCTCGGTCACGGCGCCGCGCCCCGGGCCGATCTCCAGCACGGTCTCGTCCGCCTGCGGCGCCAGGGCGTCGACGATGCGCAAGACGGCTCGCGTGTCGACGAGGAAGTTCTGCCCGAAGCGGCGCCGAGGCCGCGGAAGGCCTTTACCCCGCGTGCTAGATTGCCGCTCGGAGATCCGTGGAGGAGCCATGGCCGCGACCTCGATCCTGCATCTTACCGAGGACACCTTCGACGAGACGATCAAGAACGCCAAGGGGCCGGTGCTCGTCGACTTCTGGGCGGCGTGGTGCGGGCCGTGCAAGACGATCGCGCCCTACCTCGACCAGATCGCGGGTGAGATGGAGGGGCGCGCCACGGTGGCCAAGGTCAACGTCGACGAGAACGGCGACCTCTCAGCGCGCTTCGGCGTCCGCAGCATCCCGACGCTGCTCGTCTTCAAGGATGGGCGTGTCGTCGACCAGACCGTGGGCGCGCTGCCGAAGGACCTGATCAAGAGCTTCGTCGCCAAGCACGTTTAGGCGCCGCTCCACAGCGCGGGCAAGTCGAGCAGGAGCGCGATCGATCCGTCCGGAAGGCACGCCGCCCCGGCGTAGCCGTTCACCGACTCCAGGGGCGCCGGCAGCGGGCGCACGACGATCTCCCGGCGGTCGAGCACCGCGTCCACCTCGAGGCCCCGCGGGCCCGAGGGCGTCGCGTAGACGAGCACCATCGGCGCCGTCGCCGTCCCGCACGGCAGCCCCAGGCGCTCGTCGAGCCGGACGACGGGGGTCGCGATCTCGCCTTCGGCGAGGAAGCGGGCGCCGTCGCGCCACTCGGTGTTCTGGTCGTCGAGCGTCGCGATGCGCTCCAAAGCCGACAGCGGCACGGCGAAGGTCTCGCCCCCGGCGCTCACGAGGTAGGCGCCGACCAGCGAGACGCCGATCGGGAACGTCATCTCGAAGCGCGTGCCGCGGCCCGGCCGCGTGTCGATGCGCAGACGCCCGCCGAGCGACTCGACGCCGCTGCGCACGATGTCCATCCCCACGCCTCGTCCGGAGACCTCGCTCAAGGCGGAGGAGGTCGAGAACCCCGGCAAGGTGATGAGCTGGAGGGCCTCGGCGTCGCTCAGCTTCGCCGCCTGCGCGGGGCTCACGAGGCCGCGCTCGACCGCTTCCTGCTTGATCCCGCGCGGATCGAGGCCGCGTCCGTCGTCCCGCACCGTCACGACGAGGCAGGCCGAGCGCCGCTCGAGCCCGATGCCGATCCGCCCTTCCGTCGGCTTCTTGCGGCGCCGCCGCTCCTCCTCCGGCTCGATCCCGTGATCGACGGCGTTGCGGATCATGTGGAGCAGGGGATCGGTGATCCCGTCGAGGACGCTGCGGTCCAGGCGCACGTCGCGCCCGGCGACGTCCAGCCGCACGCTCTTTCCCAGCCGCCTGGCCACCTCGTCGGCGGCCCGCTCGAGCCGGCGGGCGGCGATCTCGAAGGGGACGAGCCGCACGTCCACGAGGCGGTCGTACACGCGACGGGCTGTGCGCGTCGCACCTTCGAGCGCGTCGCGCTCGGGCCCCCGGTCCAAGCGCGCGTGGATGCGGCCGAGCGAGGTCATGAGGTCGAGCGCTTCCTCGAGCAGCGCGTCGAGCCGGTCGGCGCGGACGCGCAGCGACGGGCGCGGGCCGGACGCCTTCACGGGCTCGGGAGGCGCCTCCGCGGGCGCCAGCGTGAACGTCTCGACCTCCTCGATCGCGGCGATCTTCGTGCCGAGCGTGCGGACCGACAGCTCGCCGACGAGCGTCACGAGCAGGCGGCCGTCGAAGCGCCCCATGCGCAGCGCGGCCATCGGCGGCTCGGTCCGGACGATCCGTCCCAGCTTCGCGAGCCGGCCCACGACGACGGCGGCGCGCACGGCGGGGAAGGCGGCGTCGCGGCGGACGATGAGCGCGATCCTCACGCATCCCGACGCGGCGGGGGCGGCGACCCGGGCCGGGGCGGCGTGCCCCCCCGGATCGAACGCGCTCACGGCGCCTGCCGCGGGCTCGGCGGTGTCCCGCTCCCCGCGGAGCCGCGCCTGGAGCTGGGCACGCTCCGGATCGTCGATCGCGCCGGCGCCGTGCGCGGCGGCGGCGACCATGCGATCGAGGCAGGCGAGCATCCCCTGGAGGACCTCGCGCACGGCCGGGGTCGTCCTCGCCCCGTCGCGCAGGCGCTCCATGAGCGACTCGCCGTCGTGCGCGAGGGTGCTCATGGTCGGATAGCCCATCGAGGCCGCCATCCCCTTGAGCGAGTGGACGTGCCGGAAGAGCTCGCGTATCGAAACCTCCGGTGCTACGGCCGTGTCGAGCCCCGCTGCCAGCTCGTGGGCCGCGGCGAGGTGCTCCCTCGCCTCGGTCACGAACAGGTCGAGGTAGTGCGAGGGGTCCACGGCCTCAGGCCCCGGCGGCGCGCTTCAGGAGGAGCGCGGGGTCGAGGAGGATGTGGGGCACGCCCGCGACGAGCACGTGGCCGGCGGCACCGGGCCCCGTGTCGCGGCCGGGAACAGGGGTGCCGCGTCCGGTCCGGACGTGAGGGCCGACCGCCAGAGCGCTCCGCTCGTGCGGGGGTGCCAGGCGCACGAGATGCGCGGGCGTGGAGGCCGCGGCGGGCTCGTCGAGGAGGAAAGCGAGGTCGAGCACGGCCACGACCCGTCCCCCCGCCTCCGTCACGCCGAGCACGCCGGCGGGACCGGCCGGCACGCGGCGCACCGCGGGGGCGGCCACGACCTCGGCGACCGCGGCGAGCGGAAGCGCATAGGGCGTCCCTTCGAGCCGAAAGGTCAGGACGTCCATGTCAGTCGCGGAGCTTGAAGGTCGACAGGAGGCCCTTGAGCGTGTCGGAGGTCCGCGCCAGCTCGTGGGCGGAGCCGGCGAGGTGCTGGATGGAGGCGGTCTGCCCGCCGGTCGCGCGCGAGGTCTCCTCGGTGCCGCGCGCGTTCTCGCGTGCGATGCGGACGATCCGCTCGAGCGCCTCGTCGACCTGGCGCGCGGCGCGCCGCTGCTCCTGAGCGCCCTCGGTGATCGCGTGCGCGCGCTCGGTCGTCCGGCGCGTCGCCTCGAGGATCCCGTCGAACGACGCGGCGGCGCGCTCGACGCTCCCGCGCGCCTCTCCCGAGGCCAAGGCGGCGTCCCGGATCCCGCGCGCGACCGAATGCGACCCTTCCTTGATCTCCTCGGAGAGCGAGGAGATCTGCTCGGCGAAGCCGCGGACGTGGTCCGCGAGACGGCGGACCTCCTCGGCGACGACCGCGAAGCCCCGCGCCTCGTCTCCCGCGCGCGCGGCCTCGATCGTGGCGTTGATCGCGAGCAGGTGCGTCTGCTCGGCGACCGAGGCGATGAACGCGACGATCTTTCCGATCTCCCCGGCCCGCTCCTGGAACCCCTCGACCGCGAGGGCCGACGCGTCCACCGCGCGCGAGACCGCGATCATGCCGTCGGAGGCGGCCCGCGCCGCCCGCGCGCCGTCGGCGCCGCGGGACGCCGCCGCCTCCGCCGCCTCGCGGACCGCCGAGGCCTCGGCGGCCACGTGGTCGACCGAGACCGTGAGGTCGCGGGTCAGGGCGGAGGTGCGCGCGACGTCCTCCGCCTGCGCGTCCGCGCCGCGCGCGATCGCGCGGGAGGCGTCCGCGATCCCCTCGGTCGCGGCCCCCACGTCCTCGGAGGTGCGCGACAGCGCGAGCGCGGAGTCGTGCACCTGTTCGGCCGTGGCACGGACCTCCTGGAGCACGGTGAGGAGGCTCGCGAGCATCGCGCTGAACGACCGCGCGAGCTCGGCGGTCTCGTCGTTCCCCGAGACGTTGACGACGCGCGTCAGGTCGCCTCGGCTGATCACGGACGCGGCGGCGGCCAGCTGCCGGATGCGCCTCACGACGAGCCAGGACACCAGCCAGGCGCCGCCCAGCCCGATCGCCATGTCGAGGCTCACGACGAGGGTCGTGGCCCAGAACGGATCGGGCTGCAGGCGGGGCACGGCGACCGCGACCGCTGTGCACAGAGCGGTCACCAGAAGGAACGAGGCGGCAAGCTTCTTCTGCACGGAGCACCCCCGGCCGGGGAATATGGGTCCCCAGCACTTTTTTGACACCCCCGGGGGGCCTTCCTAGAATCGGACGGTTCTTTTTCGAGGAGGTGGGATGAGCGAGACGGTGCAGGTCGTTCAGGATCGTGTGCAGCGCGAGGCGGCGGTCATCGAGCAGCTCCTCGTCGAGGTGCGCCGGGTCATCGTCGGACAGAAGTACTTGCTGGAGCGGATGGCGATCGGGCTTCTGACGCGCGGGCACCTCCTCTTGGAGGGAGTCCCGGGCCTTGCGAAGACCCTTGCCGTGCGCTCCTTCGCCGGGGCGATCCACGGGACCTTCCAGCGGATCCAGTTCACCCCCGACCTCCTTCCGGCGGATCTCACCGGGACGCTCATCTACAACCAGAAGGAAGGGACCTTCGTCCCGCGCAAGGGGCCGCTCTTCGCGAACCTCGTCCTCGCCGACGAGGTGAACCGCGCGCCGGCCAAGGTGCAGAGCGCGCTCCTGGAGGCGATGCAGGAGCGCCAGATCACGATCGGCGACACGACGTATCCTCTCCCCTCGCCGTTCCTCGTCCTCGCGACGCAGAACCCGATCGAGCAAGAGGGGACGTATCCGCTCCCCGAGGCGCAGGTCGACCGCTTCCTCTTGAAGCTTCGCGTCGACTACCCCTCGCCGGAGGAGGAGCGCCAGATCCTCGACCGGATGTCCGGGACCGTGGTCCCCGAGGCCAAGCCCGTCGTCGAGCTCGCCGACCTCGATCGAGCGCGCGAGGCGATGCACGCGATCTACGTCGACGACCGGATCAAGGACTACGCCGTAAGGCTCGTGCACGCGACGCGGCGCCCGAAGGAGTTCAAGCTCGACCTCGAGGGGCTCGTCCAGTACGGGGCGTCGCCGCGCGCGACCCTCGCCTTGATCGCCGCCGGGCGCGCCCACGCCTTCATCCGCGGCCGCGGGTTCGTCTCGCCGGAGGACGTGAAGGCGGTGGGCCACGACGTGCTGCGGCACCGGCTCATCCTCTCGTTCGAGGCCGAGGCGGAAGGGGTGACGCCGGACGCGGTCGTCCAGCGCGTTTTCGACGCGGTCGAGGTGCCGTGACAGCGCGCGAGGTGCTCCGCAAGGTCCGCCGGATCGAGCTCCGCACACGCCGCCTGGTCGACGAGAGCCTCGCCGGTTCGTATCACTCCGTGTTCAAGGGGCGAGGCATGGAGTTCGCCGAGGTGCGGGAGTACGAGCCCGGAGACGACGTCCGCACGATCGACTGGAACGTGTCCGCGAAGATGGGGCACGCGTTCGTGAAGAAGTTCACCGAGGAGCGCGAGCTGACCGTGGTCCTGGTCGTCGACGCGTCGGCGTCGGGGCGGTTCGGCACCTGCGCCGCCACCAAGCTCGAGACCGCCGCGGAGATCGCCGCCCTGCTCGCGTTCTCGGCGATCCGGAACAACGACCGCGTCGGCCTGCTCTTGTTCACGGACCGGATCGAGCGCTTCGTCCCGCCGCGCAAGGGCCGCCAGCACGGCCTGCGCGTGCTGCGCGATCTGCTCGCGTTCGAGCCTGCGGGGCGTGCGACCGACATCCGGAACGCGCTCGACGTGCTGCGCCGGGTCGTCACCAAGCGCGCGGTCGTGTTCCTCGTCTCGGACTTCCTCGACGGCGGGTACGAGCGCACGCTTCGGGTCGTCAACCGCAAGCACGACCTCGTGGCGATCTCCGTGCACGACCCCCGCGAGGAGACCCTCCCCGACGTGGGCCTCGTCGCGGTCGTCGACGCCGAGACGGGAGCCCCCGCGATCGTGGACACGGGAAGCGCGCGCGTCCGCCACGCGTTTTCGGAGCGCTCGCGCCGGCAGCGCGCCGCGGGGCGCGAGATCGTCAAGCGTGCGGGGGTCGACTTGCTCGAGCTCTCCACCGGGACCGACTACGACCGGTTGCTCGTCTCGTTCTTCCGCGAGCGCGCACGCCGCGCGACGCGCGCGGGGGCGTGACGTGCGCGCGGCTCCGCTCGTCCTCGTGGCCCTGCTCGCGGCTCCCGCTCCCGCCGACGAGCCGGCAAGGCGCGCGACGCTCACGGTCGCGCCGACGACCGCGAAGCTCGGGGATGCCCTGACGGCGACGATCACCCTGTCGCTTCAGCCGGGGGACACAGTCGACCCCGCCGCCGTGCCGCCGTCGTGGGGAAAGGCCGAGGTCCTCGACGGAGCGTGGGCGCCCGAGGCTCCGCAAGCGCCCGGGACCCGCGTGTGGACCGGGCGCGTCGCGGCGTACGAGGTCGGCACGATCGAGCTTCCGGCCGTCCCCGTGGTGGTCGGGACGAAGGAAGGGCCGGTGACGGTCGCCACCGAGCCCGTGACCCTCACGATCCAGGGCGTGCTTCCGCCGGCCGAGGACAAGCAGCCCGCGCCGCCGGAGATCTCCGACCTGAAGCCCCCCGCGTCCATCCCGCCGGACTACGGGCCCCTACGCCGGGCGCTGTGGGGATTGGCGCTGCTCCTCGCGGTCGCGGGGATCGCGTGGTGGCTCGCGCGCCGCTACGCGGCGCGCTTCGCGGCGGCGGCGGTGCCGGCGGACCCCTTCCGGAAGCTTCCGCCCCACGTCTGGGTCTACGAGGAGCTGCGGCGGCTCCTGGCGCGACGCCTCGCCGAGGAGGGCAACGTCGGCTTGTTCTACGACGAGCTGACGCGGATCGTGAAGATGTATCTCGAGGGGCGCTACCGGATCGAGCTGCTCGATCGCACGACGAGCGAAGTTCCGGGAGCGTTGCAGCAGGCCGGGGCCCCTGCGGAGGCGGCGCGGCTGGCGCGAGGTCTCCTCGAGGCGGGGGACCTCGTGAAGTTCGCGCGGTCCGCGGCCGGGCCTTCCGAGTGCCGTGCCTCCGTGGAGGAAGCCTACCGGCTGGTCGACATGACCAAGCCGCAGGCACCGGCGGCCGAGGCCCGCGTCGAGGGAGCGGCATGATGGACCGTCTGGCGACCCCTTGGGCCTTGGCGCTCCTCCCTCTCGCGGCGCTCGCCGTGTGGTGGCTGCACCGGCGGGCCGCACGGCGCGACGCGCGCCTCGAGTTCTCGAGCATCGGCTCCCTCGCCACGATCCCGCCTTCGCCTTGGGCCCGGATGGCGCAGGCGCTCCCGTGGCTGCGGGGGGCTGTGATCGTGCTCGCGGTCCTGGCCCTCGCGCGCCCCCAGGCCGGGGCGAGCCTCATGACGA
>Ga0137436_1000083_pt1 | contig 30161 bp, 32 predicted proteins | sample EasRivERMGT119_2_FD_102328 | JGI IMG/M metagenome (GOLD analysis project Ga0137436, IMG submission 102328) | Soil microbial communities from meander-bound floodplain in the East River, Colorado, USA - East River MetaG ERMGT119_2 | ecosystem: Environmental > Terrestrial > Soil > Floodplain ...
GACGATGTCGCCGTCGCTCGAAACGATGAACCCCGTGCCGAGGAGGGGGATGTCGAAGCCGGGCATTGCGCCGACGGCGAGCTGCTCGAACAAGCCGAGGACCGGCTCATCGTGCGGCACATCGGGAATCACCGGCGGCGTCGTGTAGGTCGCGGCGATGCTCACGACTACCGGCGCTTGCTCGCGCACCAGCCGGGTGAAGTCCGGAGCCTGCGCGGCGCTGCCGAGCGGAACGAGGAGGGCCAGCAGCGCTAGCAGGCGCATGGTCAGCCGCGGTAGGTCTTCTCGTGGCGCGCCTGGCATTCGATGCAGCGCGCCGCGCCGGGCTGCGCGCGCAGCCGCTCCAGCGGAATGTCGGCGCCGCAGTCGGCGCACAGGCCGAAGCCGCCGTCGGCGATGCGGCGCAGCGCCGCCTCGAGGCCGCGCAGCTCTTCCAGGTCGCGCGTCACCTCGGCGTTGCCCAGGTCGGCGACCAGGTCGGCGAGCGCCTCGTCGCCGCGATCGTGCGTCGCGCCGGCGACGGCGGCATAGCTCTCGTCGCGCCCGCGCGCGACCTCGCGGCGGATCTCGTCGCGCAGCGCGTCGCGCCGCTCCTCGATGAGCGAGGCGAGCTGGATGATGTCCCGGCGGTTCAGCGGCATGGCGTGTCTCCTTGGCGACAAGTCTAGGGTGCCGGGGCGGGACGGATTTGATCGAGGTCAACACCGCCCCGGGCCGCCCGCTTAGCCTTGCTGGAGGAGAGCCTGGAGAAAAGAGACATGAAAAGCGAACGAGGCGGTTTCCGCATGCTGCGGCACGAGCAGCTCCTGCAGGAGCGCGTACATGACGCCTACAAGCGCGGCGCAAAGCTGCCCGAGCCCGCGCGCTGCCGCGACTGCGGCGCGGCCTACCGCAACGGGCGCTGGACCTGGAAGCCCGCGGGCGAGGGCGCGCGGCCGGTGCGCTGCCCGGCCTGCCGCCGGCTGCGCGAGGGCATGCCGGCGGGCTACATTCGCCTGTCGGGCGGGTACCTGCGCGTGCATCGCGAGGAGATCGTGCGGCGCATGCGCCGCTGCGAGGCGGCCGAGAAGCGCGCGCATCCCCTGCAGCGCATCATGGCGGTGGCGGCCGAGCGCGGCGATCTGGTGGTGACGACCACCGACAGCCACCTCGCGCGGCGCATCGGCGAGGCCCTGGTCAAGGCGTTCAAGGGCAGCGCCGAGTACGCCTACGGCAGGGAAGACAACCTCCTGCGGGTGGGCTGGAGCCGCGACTAGGCCGCGACCGCCATGTCGACCATCTTCGGGCTCGACGCCTTTTCCCCGGCGCAGATCGCCGAGCGGGTGAGCGAGGTAGGCGTCGCCAAGGCGCGCCTGCCGCTGGTCCCGCTCCTCATGCTCGGCGTGCTCGCCGGCGCTTTCATCGGCCTGGGGTCGCTGTTCGCGGTAATCGTGTACAGCGACGCCCTGCTCGGCTTCGCCGCCCAGCGCGTGCTCGGCGGGGCGGCGTTCTCGCTCGGCCTGTTCCTGGTGGTGGTGGCGGGGGCGGAGCTGTTTACCGGCAACAACCTGCTCGCCATGGCCTGGGCAGACGGCAAGGTCCGCACCGCGGAGCTGCTGCGCAACTGGCTGCTGGTGTGCGCGGCGAACTTCGCCGGCGCGCTCGGGCTCGCCGCGCTGGTGTTCCTTTCGGGGCATGCCGAGATGAACGGCGGGGCGGTCGGCCGCAGCTACATGGCGATCGCCGCAGCCAAGACTTCGCTGCCGCCGCTGACGGCCTTCGTGAGCGGCGTGCTGTGCAACGTGCTGGTCTGCATGGCGGTGTGGATGTCGCTCGCCGGGCGCAGCGTGGTCGACAAGCTGGTCGCCGTCCTGTTCCCGGTGGCGGCGTTCGTCGCCGCCGGCTTCGAGCACTCGATAGCCAACATGTACCTGATCCCGCTCGGCCAGATGCTGCAGGCGGCCGCCGGCCAGGCGGTCGACCCCTGGGGCCTGGCGCGAAACCTGCTGCCGGTGATTGCCGGCAACATCGTCGGCGGCAGCGTGCTGGTGGCGCTCGCCTACCGCCTGATCTACCGCCGCCCATGAGCGCGCCGGCGATCGAGCCGCGCATTTTCCGGCGCCCGTAGGGATACTACCGCCGTGACGGTGAACGAAACGACGGTGCCGGCGCACGCGCGCGCGGCGCACGAGGTGCTCGTCGGCCTCGGCAGCAGCCCGCGCGGCCTCGAGGCGAAGCAGGCCGCCGCGCGGCTGGAGAGCCTCGGGCCGAACGAGCTGCCGCGCGCCGAGGCGCGCCATCCGTTGATGCGCTTCGCCGCGCAGTTCCACAATCCCCTGATCTACTTCCTGCTCGCCGCCGCGCTTGGCGCCGGGATTCTCGGGCACGGCGTGGATGCCGCCGTGATCGTCGCGGTGGTCCTGGTGAACGCGCTGGTCGGCTTCGTGCAGGAGGGCAAGGCGGAGAAGGCGCTGGAGGCCATGCAGCGCCTGATCGCGCCGCGGGCGGCGGTGCTGCGCGACGGGGCGAGGCGCAGCGTACCGGCGGCGAACCTGGTGCCCGGCGACGTGGCGCTGCTCGAGGCGGGCGACCGCGTGCCGGCCGACCTGCGCCTGCTCGAGGCGCACGGGCTGCGCATCGACGAAGCGCTGCTCACCGGTGAATCGGTGCCGGCGTCCAAGAACCACGCGCCGGCGCCGGAGCAGGCCGACCTCGGCGCGCGGCACAGCATGGCGTTCTCCGGCACGCTGGTGGCGGCCGGGCGGGCGAGCGGCGTGGTGGTGGCGACCGGCGCCGCGACCGAGGTCGGCCGCATCGGCGCGCTGCTGCAGAGCGTCGAGCCGCTGGCCACGCCGCTCATCCGCCAGATGAACCGCTTCGCCACGCGCTTCACCTGGTTCGCGATCGCCGGGGCGGCGGTGCTTTTCGCCTTCGCGGTGCTGGTGCGCGACTATGCCTATCCGCAGGCGTTGATCGCGGTGGTCGCGCTCGCGGTGAGCCTGGTGCCCGAGGGGCTGCCGGCGGTGATCACCATCACGCTGGCGATCGGCGTGCGCCGCATGGCGGTGCGCAATGCCGTCATCCGGCGGCTGCCCGCGGTCGAGACCCTCGGCGCGACCTCGGTGATCTGCACGGACAAGACCGGCACGCTGACGCGCAACGAGATGACCGCGCGGCGCGTGGCGAGCGGCGGGCACGAGGCCGCGGTGAGCGGGGCGGGCTATGACCCGCTGGGCGAGATCGAGGCCGTCGGCCACGACGACGATGCCGCATGCCTCGCCGCCATCCTGCCGCTCGTGCGCTGCGGTCTGCTGTGCAACGACGCGCGCCTGCATCGCGGCGCGGGCGGCTGGGCCGTGGAGGGCGACCCCATGGAGGGCGCCTTGCTCGCGCTCGCGATCAAAGCGGGCCTCAACCCCGAGCACGTGCGCGGCGAGTGGCCGCGGCTGGACGAGCTGCCGTTCGACGCCGCCTGGCGCTTCATGGCCACGCTGCACCGCGGGCCTGCGGGCGAAACGATACTGTTCGTCAAGGGCGCGCCTGAGAAGCTGCTCGAGCTCTCGGGCGCGCCGGACAGCGCGCAGTGGCACCAGCGCATCGCGCAAGCGGCTTCCGCCGGCGAGCGTGTCCTCGGTTTTGCCATGAGGGTATTCGCCTCGCAACCGCGCGTCCTGGATTCCAGGGACGTGCGAGATCTGGAGTTCCTCGGCATCGTCGGTTTCATCGACCCGCCGCGGCCGGAGGCCCTGCAGGCCATTGCGCAATGCCGCAGCGCCGGCATCACGGTGAAGATGATCACCGGAGATCATGCGGCCACCGCCGCCGCGATCGCCCGCCAGCTCGAGCTGGACCACCATCCCCGCGCGCTTACCGGCCGGGAGCTCGATGCGCTCTCCGCGGATTCGCTGCCGGAGGCAATCATCCGCACATCGGTCTTCGCCCGGACCAGCCCCGAGCACAAGCTGCGCATCGTCCAGGCGCTGCAGGCGCGCGGCGCGGTCGTCGCCATGACCGGCGACGGGGTGAACGACGCGCCCTCGCTCAAGCAGGCGGACGTCGGCGTCGCCATGGGCATCAAGGGCACCGAGGCGGCGAAGGAGGCCGCGGAGATGGTGCTGCTCGACGACAATTTCGCCTCGATCGTCGCCGCGGTGCACGAGGGGCGCACGGTGTACGACAACATCCGCAAGGTAGTGGCCTGGACGCTGCCCACCAACGGCGGCGAAGCGCTCACCGTGGTGGCGGCGCTGCTGTTCGGCTTCGTGCTGCCGATGAGCGCGGCGCAGATCCTGTGGGTGAACCTGGTCGCCGACGTGACGCTCGGTCTGGCCCTCGCCTTCGAGCCGCCCGAGCCGGGCGTGATGCGCCGGCCGCCGCGGCGGCCGGACGCGCCGCTGCTCTCGCGCTTTCTGCTGTGGCGCGTGGCGCTCGTCTCCGCGCTGTTCGCCGCGATATCGCTGGCGGTGTTCTTCGCCGCGCTCGGCCTCGGGCGCGACCTGGAGACCGCGCGCACGCTCGTCGTCAACACCCTGGTGGTGCTCGAGATCTTCTATCTCTTCAACGTGCGCTACCTGCACACGGCTTCGATCACGCTGCGCGGCGCGCTCGGCACGCCTGCGGTGCTGTGGGCGATCGGCGCCGTGGTCTCGGCGCAGCTCGCCTTTACCTACGCGCCGTTCATGCAGCAATGGTTCGCCACCCGGCCGGTGGCGCTGCTCGACGGCGCGCTGGTCATCGCCTGCGGAGTCGCCTTCCTGTTCCTGCTCGAGGCGGAGAAGCTGCTGCTGCGGCGTCTCGGCTTTCTGGAAGCGCCGCCCGCATGACCCAGGCCGTGAAGGATGCGTGGTCCGGGCGCGCCGGGTTCATCCTGGCTGCAGTCGCCTCGGCGGTGGGGCTGGGCAGCATCTGGAAATTTCCCTACGAGGTGGGCGCGAACGGCGGCGCGGCCTTCGTGCTGTTCTACGTGCTCGGCCTCGCGCTCGCGGTGGTGCCGCTCATGCTGGCGGAGTTCGCCATGGGCCGGCGCGGGGGCGGCGACGCCGCCGCGAGCCTCGCCGCGCTGGCCGCGGCGCACGGCGCGCGGCGCGGCTGGGCGTGGGTGGGCGTGCTCGGCGTGCTCACCGGGGCGCTGATCCTCAGCTTCTACTCGGTGATCGGCGGCTGGACCCTCGCCTACCTCGTGGAAACCCTGCGCGAGGGGCTGCCGGGGGATGCGCCCGGCGCGGTCCAGGCGCGCTACGACGCGCTGCTCGCCTCGCCGGCGCGCATGGCCGGATACCACGCGCTGTTCCTGGCCGCGACGGCTGCGGTGGTGGCGCGCGGCGTAAGCGGCGGGATCGAGGCGGCGTCGAAGGTGCTGATGCCGGCGCTGGTCTTGCTGCTCGCCGCTCTCGCGCTGTATTCCTCGGCGCAGGGCGACCTGCGGGCCACGCTGCTCTTCCTGTTCCATCCCGACCTGTCGGATTTCACCGCGCGCGCGGCGCTCGAGGCGCTCGGCCTGGGCTTCTTCTCGATCGGCGTCGGCATGGGCCTGATGATCACCTATGCCGCGTACGCCAAGGCCTCGATCCGCCTCGGGCAGGCGGCGCTGGCCGCGGTGATCGCAGACACGGCGATCTCGCTGCTCGCCGGATTCGCCATTTTCCCGCTGGTCTTCGCGCACGGCCTCGACCCGGCGAGCGGCCCGGGGCTGGTCTTCGTCACCCTGCCGCTCGCCTTCGCGCGCCTGCCGCTGGGCGCAGTGGCGGCGGCGGCGTTCTACCTGCTGCTTTTCGTCGCCGCGCTCGCTTCCGCCATCTCCATGCTCGAGCTCGCGGTGGCGCCGGCGGTGCGCCGGGGCTGGCGGCGTGGCCGCGCTGCCGCGGCGCTCGCCGGCGCGTGCTTCGTCGCCGGACTCGCCAGCGTGTTCTCCTTCAACCTGCTCGCGCGCTGGCGGCCGACGCCGTTCGCGGCCATCGACCACCTCACCTCGAACGTGATGCTGCCGCTCGGCGGCCTCGCCCTCGCGCTGTTCGCCGGCTGGGTGCTGCCGGCAGAGGTACTGGCGCAGGAGCTCGGCCTGGGGCGGCGCGGTGCCGCGGCGCTGCGCTTCGCCCTGCGCTGGGTGACGCCGGCGCTCATCTGCAGCGTGGCCATCGGGCCTTTCGCGCTGCGCCCGGCCTGAGCCGGGGTCTGCGGCGCGGGCAAAAAGAAAAAGCGCGGATTGCGCCGCGCCTTGAAGGACCCGCCGCAAAGGAGAGGAGCGGCGGGCCGGGGTAGGGAAGCTAGCCGCGCGCGCCGAGAATGCGCTCCAGGCCGGCGGTGTCGACGATGCGCACGTGCTTCTGCTGCACTTCGATCAGGCCCTCTTCCTGGAAGCGGGAGAACAGGCGGCTGACCGTCTCGAGCTTGAGGCCGAGGTAGCTGCCGAGCTCCTCGCGCGTCATGCGCAGGTTGAAGTCGGAGGCCGAGTAGCCGCGGCGCACGAAGCGCCGGGAGAGGTTGAGCAGGAAGGTGGCGAGGCGCTCCTCGGCGCGCATCGAGCCGAGCAGCAGCATGACGCCGTGGTCGCGCACGATCTCGCGCGACAGCACGGCGTGCAGCTGGCGCTGCAGCGCCGGGACCTCGCGCGCCATTTCTTCGACCAGCGCGTAGGGCAGGACGCAGACCTCGCTGTCCTCGAGGGCGACCGCGGTGCCCTGGTAGGCGCCCGCGCCCAGGCCCTCGAGCCCCATCAGCTCCCCGCCCATGGAGAAGCCGGTGACCTGCTCGCGCCCCTCGACGTCGACCAGGCTGGTCTTGAAGAAGCCGCTGCGGATGGCGTAGATGGCGTTGAAGTCGGCGCCGGCCGTGAACAGCGTGTCGCCGCGCTTCAGGCGCCGGCGCGCATACACCATGTTCTCGACGCGCGCCATGTCCTCCGCGCACAGGATGCCGGGAAGGCACATTTCGCGCAGGTTGCAGCTCGAGCAGGTGACCTCGAACTTCGCCGGGGTCGGCAGCCTTTGCTGGACTGGCTTGAGTGCGATGACGGTTGCCATGGTCGTTCCCCTCAGTGCGCGGGTTGGGCGGCGCGCTGCGCGACCAGGTCGCGCACGCGCTCGAAGTCGCGGCTCTTGTCGAAGTAGCGCGTCGCGCCCAGGCGCTCGGCGAGCTGCTGGTAGGGATACTCGGAGAAATTCGACAGCATGTAGAACTCGACCGCGGGCAGGCGCGCATGCAGCGCCCGCAGCACGTCGAAGCCGCTGCCTTCGGCGAGGTTGAGGTCGACCAGCACGATGTCCGGGCGCGCCTCCAGGATGCCGGCGATCGCGCTGGCGGCGGTGGTCGCCTCGCCGACCACCTGCGCATCGGGAACGCCGCCGATCAGCTCGCGCATGCGCTGCAGCAGGGGGGCGGAGTCTTCGACCAGGAATACTTTTTTCATGCGGCCAGTCTGGCCGCCAGCCGGCGCCGCGCCTATCGGCGGCGGCTGAAAAGAGGGGTAGGAATCCTCCTACAGCAGTACCGGCTGGGGCGCAGCCCTAGACGAGCTTGTGGTCGAGCGCGTAGCGCACCAGCTCGGCGGTGCTGCCGAGGCCGAGCTTGTCCAGGATGCGCGCCTTGTGCGTGCTGACGGTCTTGACCGAAAGGTGGAGCTTCTCGCCGATCTCGGTCGGGCCGAGTCCGCCCGCGAGCAGGCGCAGCACCTCGAACTCGCGGTCGGAGAGGACGTCGTGGGACGACTTGTCGCCCGCCTGCAGCAGCGCCGCGGCGGCGGCCTCGGAGACGTGCACGCCGCCGGCGGCCACCTTGCGCAGGGCGCCGAGCAGAGCCTCGGCGGCGCTGTCCTTGTTTAGGTAGCCCGAGGCGCCGGCCTTGAGCGCGCGCGCCGCGTACTGCGGCTCGCCGTGCATCGAAAGCACCAGGATGCGCAGAGCGGGCTTCTCGATCTTCAGCCGCTTGATCAGGTCGATGCCGGACAGGCCGGGCATCGACATGTCGAGCATCGCGACGTCGTAGTCGCCGGACCTCGCCAGGGCGAGCGCCTCGTCGCCGTTCGCCGCCTCGGCCGCCACCTCGATGCCGCTGGCGGAGGCGAGGATGCGCTTGAGGCCGTCGCGCACGATCTTGTGGTCGTCGGCCACCAAGACGCGGATCATGCCGCCGCCCCGCGCCCGTGCAGCGGCACGCGTACCCGCACGCGCGTGCCGCCGCGCGGCGCGCGCGCGACCTCGAGCGAGCCGCCGAGGTAGGCGATGCGCTCGCGCATGCCCTTCAGGCCGAGGGATCTCGTCTTGGCGAGGTCCTCGGGCGCGATGCCGCGGCCGTCGTCCTCGATCTCGAACTGCGCCTCGCCGTCGCCGGCCGCCAGGCTGGCCCATGCGCTGCGGGCGCCGGCGTGCCGCGCGATGTTGGTGAGCGATTCCTGGATCGCGCGGTAGAGCGCGGTGGCCACCGGCTTGGGCATCGTCTCGAGCAGCGCCGCGCCCGCCACCTCCATGCGGCAGGCGATGCCGGAGCGGGCGGAGAAGTCCTCCACCAGCCAGCGCGCCGCATCGGCCAGGCCGAGGTCGTCGAGCATCAGCGGGCGCAGGTCGGCCGAGATGCGGCGCGTGGCGGCCACTGTCTGGTCAAGCAGCGCGGCCATGCCGTCGGTCTTGGCGTGCAGCTCGCCCGGTAGGCGCTCGCGCACCCAGCTCAGGTCCATTTTGAGCGCGGTCAGCAGCTGGCCGAGCTCATCGTGCAGCTCGCGCGCGATGCGCGTCTTTTCCTCCTCGCGTGCGTCGAGCACGCGCGCCGACAGCTCGCGCAGGTCGCGCTGCGACTGCAGGATCGCGTCCTCGGCGCGCTTGCGCAGCGTGATGTCTCGCAGGATCACGGTGAAGTAGCGCGTGCCGCCCTCGGCGACCTGCGAGATCGACGCCTCGATCGGGAACTCCTCGCCGTTGTCCTGGCGCAGCGCCCACAGCGTGGTCACGTCGCCCATGCGGCGGCTGGTGACGCCGGTGCGACCGAAGGACGCGACGTGCCCATGGTGCGCGTCGCGGAAGCGCTGCGGGATGAGCTGCGCCAGCGGGGTGCCGAGCGCCCTTTCGCGCGGCATGCGGAACACCTGCTCGGCGGCGCGGTTGAACTGCACGATGCGCTGCGCGGCGTCGACGGTGATGATCGCATCCATCGCCGAGTCGACGACCGCGCCCAGGCGCGCATCGCTCGCTTCGGAGCGCTGCTCGGCCACCAGCACCTCGCGCGCGGCGACGAAGATGCCGACGCCGACTGCCAGCACGTCGCTCAGGATCACCGCGCCGAGCAGCCACGGCGCGTCCGTGCCGCGGATGAAGGCGTAGGCATTGCTGGCGAGCAGGGCGCCGAGCGCGGCGGCGATGGCGGCGATCGCCGCCGGGTGGCGGAAAGCGCTGCCTTTGACCGAGGTCAATACCCTGCGATGCGCTGCGTCCATAGTGCCCCAATGCACCCGGCATTCGACTTGCTCATCGATCCGGTCCTGATCCGGAAATACGACACTTCCGGGCCGCGTTATACCTCGTATCCCACGGCGGACCGTTTCGTCGAGGCATTCGGCGAGGCCGAGCTGCGGCAGTGGCTCGCCAAGCGCAACGTCGGCGGCATCAGCCTGCCGCTCTCGGTCTACGTGCACCTGCCGTTCTGCGACACCGCCTGCTACTACTGCGGATGCAACAAGATCGCGACCCGCGACCGCAGCAAGTCGGCCAAGTATATCAAGTACTTGGAGAAGGAACTGGCGCTTATCGGCCCGCTCCTTGGCGGCCCGCGCGAGCTTTGCCGCCTGCATTGGGGCGGCGGCACGCCGACCTTCCTGCAGCGCGAGGAAATGGGCTTTCTCGCCGCTTGCCTGCAGCGGCACTTTTCGTGGACGCCCAGCGCCGAATGCTCGGTCGAGGTCGATCCGCGGCGCCTGGAGCCGGGCACGCTCGCCTTCCTCGCCGGCCTCGGTTTCAACCGCGTCTCGATCGGCGTGCAGGACTTCGACCCGGCGGTGCAGAGGGCGGTGAACCGGGTGCAAAGCGAAGAGGTCACCCGGCAGGCCGTAGAGGAAGCGCGCGCAAGCGGCTTCGCCTCGGTCAACCTCGACCTGATCTATGGGCTGCCGAAGCAGACGCTGGACGGCTTCAGCGCCACCCTCGACAAAGTGATCGCTCTCGCACCCGACCGCGTCGCGCTGTACAGCTACGCCCACCTGCCCAAGCTGTTCACGCCGCAGCGGCGCATCGCCGAGGCCGACCTGCCCTCGGCCGAGGCCAAGCTGCAGATCCTCACCCTCGCCATCGGCCGCCTGACGCGCGCCGGCTACCTCTATATAGGAATGGACCATTTCGCGCGCCCGCACGATGCGCTCGCCACGGCGCAGGCGCAGGGCCGGCTGCAGCGCGACTTCCAGGGCTACTCGGCGCAGCCGGAGAGCGACACGCTCGGCTTCGGCGTGTCGGCGATCGGCCGGGTCGGCCCGACCTACTACCAGAACTGCAAGGCGCTCGAGGACTACTACGGCGCGCTCGACGCCGGCCGGCTGCCGCTGGCGCGCGGCCTGGAGCTCGGCGCCGACGACCTGGTGCGCCGCGCCGTGATCCAGGCTCTCATGTGCCAGTCGCGCGTCTCGATCGAGTCGATCGAGCTCGCCCACCTGATCGAGTTTCGCGCGTATTTCGCCGCCGAGCTCGCCGACCTGCGGCGCCTCGCCGCCGACGGCCTGGTCGAGCTGGCCGACGACTGGATCGTGGTCACGCCCAAGGGCCGGCTGCTGGTGCGCGCGGTGGCGATGGTTTTCGACCGCTACCTGCGCGAGCGCGAGGTACGCGCCTCCTATTCGAGGGTCATCTGATGGACGCGGCCTTCGCGCTCGGCATGCTCGGACTCGGCCTGGTGTCCGGCGCGCACTGCGCCGGCATGTGCGGCGGCATCGTGACCGCGTTCTCTGCGCGCCAGCCGCTGCTGCCGGCGCGCGCGATCTGGCTGCGCCAGTCGGCGTTCAACGCGGGGCGCATCACCAGCTATGCTGTGGCCGGCGCGCTCGCGGGCGGCGCGGCGCAGGTCCTGAGCGCGCTCCCGCTGCAGGCCGCGCTCTATGCACTCGCCAACTTCCTGCTGGTGCTCGTCGGCCTGCAGCTCGCCGGCTTTGCCGCGCCAGCGCGCTGGATCGAAGCGCTCGGTGCGCCGCTGTGGCGGCGGCTGCAGCCGCTCGCCGTGCGGCTGACCCCGGGCTGGAGCCCCGCGCAGTCCTACGCGGCCGGCGCCGTCTGGGGCTGGCTGCCCTGCGGCCTCGTCTACGGCGCCCTGGCGGCTGCCGCCGCAAGCGGCGACCCCGCGCGCGGCGCGCTCGGCATGGCGGCTTTCGGCTTGGGCACGCTGCCCTGGCTGCTCGTCGCGGGCGCGGCCGCGGCGCAGTTGCGCCGCTGGCTCTCGGCGCGCGCCTTCCGGCTCACGGCGGGGGGCCTGGTCCTCGGCTTCGGCGCATGGGGGCTCGCCCGCGCGGCGGCAGTTTCCGAAACCGTTCGCGCAGCCATCTTGTGTTTCTAGGGAGACCTCAATGAACCAAGCGATCATGATTCTCAAGAACGAGCACCGCTCGATCTCGGCGGTGATTTCCGGCCTCAAGGAGCTCGCCCGCATGGCGGACGAAGCGACGCAGCGCCCGGATTTCCGGGTGTTCCGCGCCATGCTGCGCTACATCGACGAGTATCCGGAACGCCAGCACCACCCGAAGGAGGACCGCTACCTGTTCGCCCGCCTGCTCGCGCGTGCGCCTTCGGCGCAGCCGCTGATCGACAAGCTGCAGTCCGAGCACGTCGACGGCGTGCGGCGCATCCGCGAGCTCGAGCGCTCGATGCTGTTCCTCGAGGACCGCTGGCCGGTCGGGGTGCGCGAGTTCCGGCGCCTGGTGGACGAGTACGCGCACTTCCACTGGGACCACATGCGCAAGGAGGAGGACGAGATCCTGCCGCTCGCCGTGCTGCACCTGAGCGCGGACGACTGGGAGGCGATCGAGAAGGCCTTCGCCGGCAACGACGACCCGATCGCCGACCTGCGCGAGAAGGACTTCCACGTGTTGTTCTCGCGCATCGTCTCGCTCGCGCCCGCGCCGGTCGGGCTCGGCGAGCCCTGGAACAAGACCGCCGCCTAGCGCGCCACCAGCACCGGCAGCCGCGAGCGCGCGAGCACCTGCTGCGTCTCGCTGCCGAGGAGCAGCCCGCTCAGGCCGCCGCGGCCGTGCGAGGCGATGGCGATCGCGTCGCACTTGCGCCGGTGCGCTGCCGTCAGGATTCCCTTCCAGGGCCGGCGGTAGTGCACGATGAGGGTGGCGCAAGGCACCTTCGCCGCGCGCGCCTCGGCCTCGACCGCCGCCAGGGCCTTGCGCGCCGCCTTGTCGAACGAGTGGCGCCAGCCGCGCGCGGAGATGCCGGCATAGAAGATTGCCGTGTCGTCGTAGCCGCGCGGTGCGACCGGCAGCATCACGTAGACGCCGGTCACACGCGCGCCGAGCGCGGCAGCGAGGCGCACGCCCGCGCGGATGCCCCTGCGCGCCAGTTTCGAGCCGTCGGTAGGAATCAGGATGTGGCGGAACATGGCCTAGCGCACCACCAGGACCGGAATCCTCGAGTGCGCGAGCACCTTCTGCGTCTCGCTGCCGAGGAGCAGGCCGCCCAGCCCGCCGCGGCCGTGCGAGGCCATGACCACGGCGTCGCACTTGCCCGAGCGCGCCGCGCGCAGGATGCCTTCCCACGCCGGGGCGCTGTAGACGGTCTTGGTGATGAACGGCACGCCTGCCTTGCGCGCTTCGGCGACGATCGCGGTCAGGGCGCGGTGCGCGGCGCGCATGCCGTTGCGCTTGTACTCGCGCGCCGACAGGCCGGGAACGTAGATCGCCGCCTCGCCGTACATCGGCGGCAGGTACGGCGGGACGACGTACAGGCCGGTGACGCGGGCGCCGAGCGCGCGGGCGAGGCGCATGCCGGACTTGATTCCCTTCAGGGCGAGCTTGGAGCCGTCGGTCGGTACGAGGATGTGCTTGAGCATGGCTTCTCCTTGTCGGGTGTCGGCCAAGTATCCGGCGGCGCCGCGACCCGGGTTTGACCTCGGTCAAAGGCGCGCGGCTTGCGCCGGCTACAGTGGCTCAACAAGGAGGCTTCCATGTACAAGCACATTCTGATTCCCACCGACGGCACGCCGACCGCGGAGAAGGCGGTCGCGGCCGGGCTCAAGTTCGCCAAGTGGTCGAAGGCGAAGGTGACCGTGTTTACCGCGATGCCCGAATACCGTATTCCGACCACGCCCGAGGTCGCGGCGGGCAAGGTGATGCCGATCGCCGAATACGAGCGGCGCGCGAGGGCCCAGGGGCAGAAGGTGCTCGACAAGGTCGCGCGACGCGCCCGGGCAGCGGGTGTCAGGCTCGACGCGGAAACCGCGCTGAGCGACCGGCCCGCCGAGGCGATCGTCGCCGCCGCGCAGAAGAACGGCTGCGACCTGATCTTCATCGGCTCGCACGGGCGCAAGGGCATCAAGGCGCTGCTGCTCGGCAGCCAGACGCACGAAGTCCTGAACCGCTCCAGCATCCCGACGCTGGTGTACCGCTGATCCGGGTCCGCGCCATGCCGGTGCTCATCGCCTGCCAAGGTTGCGAGCGCGATCGCACGGCGCAGTGGGTCGCGGCCGAGCTCGACCGCCGCGGCCTGGGCGAAGCGGGCGTCGCCGGCACCCAGGCGGAAAAGGCGCGCAGCCGGTACCCCGTCCATGTCATCGAGGGCTGCGCCGAAGCCTGCGGCAAGCGCTGGCTTGCCGCCGAAGGCGTGGAGCCGGTGGCCAGCTTCATCCTGGACCCGGCAGGCGGCGTCGATTCGCAGGTCGCGCAGATCGCCGCCGCCCTGAGCCGCTGATGCTCTCCAGACCCCTTATCTTCGTCGCCGCGATGGTCGCCGCTTCCGCCGCTGCGGACGATCGCGTCGCCGCGTACATCAGCGGCGGCATCGGCGAGGACGAGCGCGCTTCGCTCGAGGCGTCGAGGGACTATTTCAACCTGCGCCTCGCCTTCGCCGCCCGCGGGTCGGGCGAGTATCTCGCAGCGGTGCGCGTGCGCATCGCCGACGAGAAAGGCGCGGAGCTGCTCGAAACGGACTGCGACGGCCCGCTTTTCTACGCCCGGCTGGCGCCGGGGGTCTACTCCGTCACCGCCTGGTACGGCGACGAGGCGCAGACCCGCAAGGTGCGCATTGGCGAGAAGGGCGCGGTGGAACACGTGCTGTACTGGGTCGAGCCGCCGGATTGGCGATAATCCGCCGGTGGAAGAGCTGGTCCTAGCGACGCTGCGCGCGCACGCGCCGTTCGACGAGATGGACGCGGCCGCGCTGCGCTTTCTCGCCGCCCGGCTGAAGCTCGCCTACTACCCGCGCGAAGCGGTGCTCGTCGGGCCGGACAGCGGCCCGGTCGAGCGTCTGTACATCGTCAAGCAGGGCAGCGTGCGCGGCAGCGGTGCCGCCGCCGACGTGGTGCTGGGCGCCGGCGAGTCGTTTCCCATCGGCGCGCTGATCGGCCGGCGCGCCACCGCCTACACCTACCGCGCCGCCGAGGACTGCTTTTGCTGGGAGCTTGCCGCGGCCGACTTCCATCGGCTGCTCGAGACGAGCAGCCAGTTCCACGCCTTCTGCACGCTCTACCTCGCCATGCTGGTCGAGCGCTCGCATCGCGCGCAGCGCGACGCGGCTGCGCGCTCGCTCCTGGACGGCGCCGGGATGCTCGCGCCGCTCGGCTCGGCGCTGGCGCGCGCGCCGGTCTGGTGCCCGCCGCGCACGCCGGTAGCGGAGGTGATGAAGACGATGCAGACCGAGCGCATCGGCTCGATGGTGGTGGTCGACGAAAGGCACGCGCCGCTCGGCGTGTTCACCATGCCCGACGTGCTCGCGCGCGTCGCGCTGCCGGGCGCCGCTCGCGACACGCCGATCGGCGCGCTGATGACCTCGCCGGCGGTGACGCTGGAGGAGGAGGCGACGCTCGCCGATGCCGCCCTGGCGATGGCGCGCCACGGCATCCGCCACGTCGTGGTGACGCGCGACGGTCGCTTCGCCGGCGTGGTGTCGGAGCGCGACCTGTTCGCGCTCACGCGCGCCAGCCTGGCGCGCACCGCCGAGCGCATCCGCGCCGCGAGCGGGCCGGCGGAGCTGGCCGCGGCGGCGGCCGACGTGCGCTCGCTCGCGCGCCAATGGCTCGCGCACGGCGTCGGCGCCGAGCAGCTCACCGCCATGGCGAGCGCGCTGAACGACGCGCTGTCGCGCCGCCTGATCGAGCTGGCCGCCGCGCGGCACGCGCTGCCCGGCGCATGGTGCTGGCTCGCGCTCGGCAGCGAGGGGCGCATGGAGCAGACCTTCGTCACCGACCAGGACAACGCGCTCATCGCGCAGGGGCCGGCCGGGGATTTCGCCGCCTTCGCCGACCAGGTCAACCGCGGCCTCGACGCCTGCGGCTTCCCGCTCTGCAAGGGCGACATCATGGCGCGCAACCCGCGCTGGCGCCTCGACCTGGAGAACTGGCGGCACGCGTTCGACGGCTGGATCCGCAACCCGCACCCCGAGGCGCTGCTGAACGCGAGCATCTTCTTCGATTTCCGGGCGCTCGCCGGCGACGCGCGCCTGGCCGGCGAGCTGCGCGACAGCGTGCTCGGCCTGGCGCGCGGCAACCGCGCCTTCCTGCGCGCGATGACCGAGATCGCGCTGCGCGCGCGGCCGCCCCTCGGCCTGCTGCGCAATTTCGAGGGCGACGCGCTCGACCTGAAGGGCGCCGGCGCGCGCATCTTCGTCGATGCGGCGCGCATCCTCGCGCTCGCGGCCGGCTCGGCCGAGACCGGCACCGCGGCGCGCTTGCGCGCGGCGGGCGAGGCGGCCTCGGCCGAGGCTTTCCACTACCTGCAGGGGCTGCGGCTGCGGCACGGCAACGCGGTGCGCGTCGAGGCGCTCGGCGAGCTCGACCGGCGCGTGCTCAAGGAGGCGTTTCGCCAGGCGGCGCTGCTGCAGGAGCGCATCCGCATGGACCAGGGGCTATGAGGTGGCCGTGGCTTCGCACGCCGCTCGCCGCGGTGCGCTGGGTTTCGATCGACTGCGAGACGAGCGGCCTGGACGCGCAGCGCGACCAGCTGCTCGCGCTGGGCGCCGTGGCGGTGCGCGACGGCCGGGTCGAGCCAGGCGAATCGTTCCGTACCTTGCTGCGCCAGGAGCGGCCGAGCGAGCCCGGCAACATCCTGGTGCACGGTATCGGCGCCGAGGCGCAGCTCGCCGGCCGGCCCGCCGCCGGGGCGCTCGACGCCTTCCGCGCCTTCGTCGGCGACGGCGTGCCGGTGGCGTTCCACGCCGACTTCGACGCCGAGCTGCTGCGCCGCGCGCTCGGGCGCGCGGCGCCCCGGCGCTGGCTCGACCTCGCGGCGCTCGCGCCGGCGCTCTACCCGGAGCGCGCCGCGGCCTGCCGCGCGCTCGACGACTGGCTGGCCGCCTTTGGCATCGCGCAGCAGGCGCGCCATGACGCGCTCGGCGACGCTTTCGCGGCCGCGCAGCTCCTGCTGGTTCTGCTCGCCGCGGCGCGGCGCCAGGGAGTCGCGACGCTGGAGGGCTTGCAGGCCGCTGCGCGCGCCAGGCGCTGGCTGGCGCCCGGAAGTTGACCTCGGTCAATCGGCCCACGGGCCGGCGTCGTAGAATCGGCTTCGACTACAGGGGCCATTCAACGAGATGAAGATCCTGATCGCGGTAGACGGTTCTAAGCACGGCCTGGCGGCGGTTGATTGCCTGATCAATCACGCCGACTGGTACCGGGAGAAGCCGCAGGTGGAGCTGGTGACGGTCCACCTGCCCGTGCCCTCCGTCGGCGGAGTAAGCAAGACGCAGGTGCAGAGGTACTACGAGGAAGAGGGCGCGGCGTGCCTCGCGCCGGCGAAGAAGAAGCTCGACGCGGCGAAGATTCCCTACAGCGACAAGGTGCTGGTCGGCCCGGTCGCCGAGACGCTGGTCAAGCACGCGAAGGACGCGCGCTGCGACCTGATCTACATCGGCACGCGCGGCATGACCGCCGCCGCCAACGCGCTGCTCGGCTCCACCGCCACCAAGGTGCTGCACATCTCGACCGTGCCCGTGCTGCTGGCGAAATAGGCCCCATGCAGGCCGTCGAGCTCGACCTCGAGGGCATGACCTGCGCCGCCTGTGCGGCGCGCATCGAGAAGAACCTCAACCGGCTCGACGGCGTCGAGGCGAGCGTCAACCTCGCCACCGAGAAAGCTTCGGTTCGTTTCAATGACAAGCAGACCATTGAAACCATCGTGCAGCGCGTGCGCGATACCGGCTACGACGCGCGCGTCGCGCGCGAGGGCGAGATCCGCGACCACAGCGCGCAGCACCGCAAGGCGCGCAACGATTTCCTGCTGGCGGCCGCCCTCAGCCTGCCCTTCGTGGCGGAGATGGCCGCCATGGCGGCCGGCTCGCACGGCCTGCTGCCGGGCTGGCTGCAGCTCGCGCTTGCCACGCCGGTGCAGGTCTGGAGCGGGCGGCGCTTCTACCGCGGCGCGTGGAAGGCGCTGCGCGGCGGCACCGCGAACATGGACGTGCTGGTGGCGCTGGGCACCAGCGTGGCCTACGTATTTTCCGCCTGGGTGCTGTTCCTGCAGGCCCACGGCCATCTGTATTTCGAGGCGGCGGCGGTGGTCATCACGCTGGTCCTGCTCGGCAAGTACCTCGAGGCACGCGCCAAGGCGAAGGCCGCGCGCTCGCTCGAGGCGCTCATCAGGCTGCAGCCAAGCAAGGCGTTCGTCGAGAAGGACGGCATCCTGGTCGAGGTCGACGCCGCCAGCCTCAACCCCGGCGACGAGTTCGAGGTGCGCCCGGGGGACGCCATCGCCCTCGACGGCCGGGTGGTGGCCGGCGCCTCCAGCGTGAACGAGTCCATGCTGACCGGCGAGTCGATGCCGGTGAGGAAGAAGATCGGCGAGCGCGTCTACGCCGGCACCATCAACGGCGAGGGCACGCTGCGGGCGGTGGCGACCGGGATCGGCCGGCAGACGGTGCTCGCCGGCATCATCCGCCTGGTCGCCGCGGCGCAGGGCTCCAAGCCGCCGGTGCAGCGGCTGGTCGACCGCGTGTCGGCGGTGTTCGTGCCGGTGGTGCTCGCAGTAGCGGTGCTGGTGTTTCTTGGCTGGTGGGCGGTTTCGGGAGTGGCCCTGGCAGGGCTGATCCCCGCGGTCTCGGTGCTGGTCATCGCCTGCCCGTGCGCGCTCGGCCTTGCTACGCCCACTGCGCTAATGGTCGGCGTCGGGCGCGCCGCGCAGGCCGGCATCCTGATCCGCGACGCCGGCGCGCTCGAGGCGGCAAAACAGCTCGACACGCTGGTGCTCGACAAGACCGGCACGCTGACGCGCGGCGAGCCCGCGGTGGCCGAGGTCCTGCCCGAAGCGGGCGCCGGCCGCAACACGCTGCTGCAGACCGCCGCCTCGCTCGAGGCGCGCTCCGAGCATCCGCTGGCGCGCGCCATCGTCAAGGCCTACGCCGACTCGCCGCTGCCGGTGGAGAATTTCCGCGCGGTCGGCGGCATGGGCGTGGAGGGGATGCTGCTGGGCGAGCCAGCCCGGCTGGGCTCGCCGGCTTTCCTGGGCAGGAACCCTCCCGCCGGCCAGGCCGGCAGGACCGTGGTCGGCGTCGAATGGGGCGGCCGCTTCCTCGGCTGGATCGCGCTCGCCGACACGCTGCGGCCGACGTCGAAAGCGGCGGTCGCGCGCCTCAAGGCGATGCACGTCGAGCCGGTCATCCTGTCGGGCGACTCGGCGGCGGCGGTCGAGGCGGTGGCGCGCGAGCTGGGCATCGAGCGCTGGCGCGCGGGCGTGCTGCCGCAGGAAAAGGCGGCCGAGGTGGAGAAGCTGCAGGACGGGCGGCATTTCGTCGGCATGGCCGGCGATGGCGTCAACGACGCGCCGGCGCTCGCCCAGGCGCACGTCAGCTTCGCGCTGGCGAGCGGCAGCGGCGCGGCGCTCGACGTCGCCGACATCACCCTCATGCGCAACGACCTGTCGGGCATCGTCGACGCGATCGCGCTGTCGGGCGCCACGCTTTCCAAGATCCGCCAGAACCTGTTCTTCGCCTTCATCTACAATGTGCTCGGCATCCCGCTCGCGGCGCTCGGGCTGCTCAACCCGGCGATCGCCGGCGCGGCGATGGCGCTGAGCTCCGTCTCCGTGGTGTCCAACTCTCTCCTGCTCAACCGATGGAAACCGTCGAACTGAAAGTCGAAGGAATGGATTGCGAGGGCTGCGTGAAGAGCGTGACCCGCATGCTGTCGGGCCTGCCCGGCGTGGCCAAGGCCGACGTCTCGCTCGCGCAGGCGAGCGCGAAAGTGACCTATGACCCGGCGAAAGTCGACGTCGGGCAGATGAAGAAAGCGGTCGAGCGCGCCGGCTACAAGGCGCCGTGAAGGCTTCGCTGCAGAAAGGCCTTTCGTTCGCGAAGGACGTGGTGGTCGATGAAGCGCGCTGCATCGGCTTCATGGGGCGCGAAGGCATGGTCTACGCCACGCCGAAGATGGTGAGCGACGTCGAGTACGCCTGCCGCGATTGGCTGGTCGGCCACCTCGACGCCGGCGAGGACTCGGTCGGCACGCATGTGACCATCGATCATCTGGCCGCCACGCCTTTGGGTCTTTCCGTTTCCATTGAAGTAAAGCTTGTCGACCTGGACCGCCGCAAGGTCACCTTTCAATTCTCGGTGAAGGATCCGGTCGAGGAGTGCGGCCGCGGCACGCACGTGCGCTTCGTGGTGGAGAACGCCAAGACCCACGCGCGGCTGCAGGAGAAGCGCAAGAAGGCCGGCCTGGCCTAGGAATTCGGGGTCAGAGTAAGAATTCCAGCGGGCGGTTTCGCCGGCTGTGGCGCAGCGGAATTGTTACTCTGACCCTGAATTCCGTCGCTCCAGCCGCCGCCCAGCGCCTTCATCAGGTCGACGCTGAACGCGAGCCGCGCCTGCCGGTTGCGCACGAACGCGATGGCGGCGTCGTTCACCGTGCGCTGCGCGTCGAGCACTTCCAGGAACGGCGAGTAGCCCGAGCGGTAGCGCTCGTTCGACAGATCGAGGGCGTTGCGCGCCGCCTGCAGGCGCAGCTGCAGCTCGGCCTCGCTGCCGTTGGAGCGGTCGACGTTGACCAGCGCGTCGGCCACCTCGCGGAACGCGGTCTCGACCGACTTCTGGTAGCCGGCGACCGCTTGCTCGCTGCGCGCGCGCGCCTGGTCGACGCGCGCCTCGCGCCGCCCGGCGTCGAACAGCGGCGCAACCACGCCCAGGCCGAGGCTCCAGACGCCGGCGCCGCTCCTCAGCAGGTCGGCGAACTCGGCGCTCTGCGTGCCGACCGCGGCGGTGAGCGAGATAGTCGGGAACTGCGCCGCGCGCGCGACGCCGATCTGGGCGTTGGCGGAGACCATCGTCTGCTCGGCGGCGCGCACGTCGGGCCGGCGCTCGAGCAGCGTCGAGGGCAGCCCCGGCGGGGTGGCCGGCGGCACCGGCAGGGCAAACAGGTCCCCTGAGGAAATTTTCAGATCCAAACGCCCGGTCAGCTGCGCGAGCAGCCGCTCGACCAGCTGGCGGTTGCGCTCGGTCTCGAGGCGCTGCACCAGCGCGTCGGACAGCACGCCCTGCGCCTGGTGCACGTCGAGCTCCGAGGCGAGGCCGCCGTTGGCGCGCGCCCGCGCCAGCTCGAGCGCCTCGCGCCGGCTCTCGATCACCAGGTCGAGCACCCTGATCTGCGCGTCGAGCGAGCGCAGCGCGAAATAGGCCTGGGCCGTGGCGCCGGCGAGGGTCAGCAGCACCGTGTCGCGCGACAGCACCGAGGACAGCAGGCTGGCGCGCGCGGCCTCGTCGGCGCGGGCGAACTTGCCCCAGAAGTCGACCTCGAAGCTGGTCGAGGCGAGCAGCTGGTTCTGCGTGCGCGTCAGGCCGGCGGTGGTGGTCGGCGGCGGCGAGGTGAACTCGCTGACGCGGTTGCGCGCCACGCTGTAGCCGCCGAGCACCTCGGGATAGCGCAGCGCGCCGGCTTCGCGCGCCAGCGCCTCGGCCTCCTGCACGCGCGCGGCGGCGAAACGCACGTCGGCATTCCTGTCCCACGCGCTGCCGATCAGCTCGTTGAGCAGAGGGTCGCGATAGAGCGCCCACCATCCGGCCGGGATCTCGACCGATTCTTTCTCGCTTGCGTTCGGGTATTCCGCCGGCAGCGGCATGTCCGGCCGCTTGTAGTCCGGGCCGACGGTGGTGCAGCCGGCAAGCGCGACGAGAAGAAGTATTTTTTTCAAGAAATTTTTCTCTTGCTTTTCCGCGCCACCAATACGAAGAACAGCGGGATGAAGATGGTGGCGATGAAGGTGGCGGCGAGCATGCCGCCGACCACGCCGGTGCCCATCGAGCGGCGCGCGCCGGCGCCGGCGCCGGTCGACAGCATCAGCGGCATCACGCCGAGGACGAAGGCGAGCGAGGTCATCACGATCGGCCGGAAGCGCAGCCGCGCGGCGTTGAGCGCGGCCTCGACCGCGCTCTTGCCTTCGAGGAAGCCCTGCTGCGCGAATTCGACGATCAGGATGGCGTTCTTCGCCGCCAGGCCGATCAGCACCACCAGGCCGATCTGGAAGTAGATGTCGTTCTCCAGGTTGCGCGCCCAGACGAAGAACAGCGCGCCGAACACCGCGAACGGCACCGCCATCACCACCGCGAATGGCAGCAGCCAGCGCTCGTAGAGCGCGGCGAGGATCAGGAACACCATCACGATGGCGAGGCTGAAGGCGATCGCCGAGGCGCGGCCGGTGCGCTTCTCCTGGAACGCCTGGCCCGACCAGGCGATCTGGTAGCCCTCGGGCAGCACGCGCGCCGCGGTCTGCTCGACGGCGCGGATCGCCTCGCCCGAGGACACGCCGGGCCGGCCGCTGCCGAGCACGCGCGCCGCGACGAAGCCGTTGAAGCGCTCGAGCTGCTCCGGGCCGACCGTGTTCGAGACCCGGATCAGCGCCTTGAGCGGGATCATCTCGCGCGTCATCGCCGAGCGCACGTACACCGCGCCGAGGTCGTCGGGCTGCGCGCGATAGGGTGCGTCGGCCATCATCTGCACGCGGTAGGTGCGGCCGAACTTGTTGAAGTCGTTGACGTACAGCGCGCCCATGGTGGTCTGCAGCGCCTCGAACACCTCCTGCACCGGCACACCCAGGGAAAGCGCCTTCTCGCGGTCGACCTCGACGCGCAGCTGCGGCACGGTCGGGCGGAAGAACGAGTTGATGCCGGTGAGCTGCGGGTGCTCGCGCAGGGCGGCGAGGAACGCCTGCGTCATCTCGTAGAGCCGCTGCGGGCTGGGGTCGGCGGTCGCCTGCAGGTACATCTCGAAGCCGCCCGAGGTGCCGAGGCCGCGGATCGCCGCCGGGTTGAAGGCGATGGTGAGGCCCTCGCTCAGGCCGGAGCCCTTGGCGGCGATGTCGCGCGCCACCACCGCGGCGGTCATCGCGCCGCGCTCGTCCCAGTGCTTGAGCGGGATGAACATGGTGGCGGCGTTGGTCTTGTTGCCGCCGCCGAGCAGGTCGAAGCCGTTGATCACCATGGTGTTCTGCACGCCGGGGTTGGCCTGGATGATCTTGCCCAGGTCGCCCGCCATCTTGCGCGTGCGCTCGAGCGTCGCGCCGTCGGGCAGCTGCACGTTGCCGAAGATGTAGCCCTGGTCCTCCTGCGGCACGAAGCTCGACGGCACGCGCATGAACAGGAACACGCAGACCGCCAGCAGCAGGACAAATCCCGCGAGCGACCATGCGGGGTGCCGCAGGAGGCGTTGCACGCCGCCGAGAAACCTCTGCGTCACCCAGGCGAAACCGATGTTGAACGGCCGGAACACCTTCGACTCGTGCTCGCCCTTGCGCATCATGATGGCGCACAGCGCCGGGGTGAGCGTGAGCGCGATGAAGCCCGAGATCACCACCGCGAAGGTGAGCGTGACCGCGAACTGGCGGTACAGCGCGCCGGCGATGCCGCCGAGGAACGCCACCGGGATGAACACCGCGCACAGCACCAGCACGATCGCCACCACCGCGCCCGACACCTCGCGCATCGCCTCGAGCGCCGCCTCGAACGGCGGCATGTCGTGCTCGCGCATCAGGCGCTCGACGTTCTCCAGAACCACGATGGCATCGTCGACCACGATGCCGATCGCCAGCACCAGAGCGAACAGCGTCAGCGTGTTGATCGAGAAGCCCACCAGCCACAGCCCGGCGAAGGCGCCGATCAGCGACACCGGCACCGCGATCATCGGGATGATGGTGGCGCGCCAGGTCTGCAGGAACAGGAACACCACCGCCAGCACCAGCAGCGCGGCCTCGAAGATGGTCTTGTTCACCTCGTTGATCGAGGCGTCGACGAAGCGCGTGGTGTCGAACGGGATGGCGTAGTCGACGCCCTGCGGGAACGCCGGCCGCAGCTCCTGCATTCTTTTTCTTACCGAAGCAGCCACTTCAAGGGCATTCGCGCCGGGCTGCAGGTAGGTGGCCATGCCGATGGTCGGCTGGCCGTCGAGCGTGTTCGAGGTGTCGTAGTTGAGCGCGCCGAGCTCCAGCCTGGCTATATCCTTCAGTTTCAGATAATTTCCGGGCCCTGCAGCGCGCACGATGATTTCGCCGAACTCCTCGGCCTCGATCAGCCGGCCGGTGGCGGTCACGGTGTAGACGATGCTTTGCCCGGCCGGCGCGGGCTCGGTGCCGATGCGCCCGGCGGCGTATTGCGCGTTCTGCGCCCGGAGGGCGGCAGCTACATCTGAGGTCGTCACGCTCAGGCGAGCCATCTTCTCGGGGTTGAGCCATACCCGCATCGAGTAGTCGCGCGCGCCGAAGATGGTGACGTCGGCGATGCCCGGCAGGCGCTTGAGCTCGTCGACCAGGTTGATCGAGGCGTAGTTGGAGAGGAACAGCGTGTCGCGCTTGTTGCCCGGAGACACGAGAGACACCACCAGCAGGATGTCGAACGAGCGCTTCTGCACGATGACGCCGTTCCTGCGCACCTCGTCGGGCAGGCGCGGCAGCGCGATCTGCACGCGGTTGTTGACGTTGAACACCGACTGGTCGACGTTGGTGCCGGGCTCGAAGGTGGCGGTGATCTGCAGCGTGCCGTTGGACGACGAGGTGGAGCTGAAGAAGGACAGCTTCTCCACCCCGGAGAGCTGCTCCTCGATCGGCGCGGCGACGGTGCGCGACAGCGTCTCGGCGCTGGCGCCGGGGTACGAGGTGGTGATCAGCACCGTCGGCGGCGCGATCTCCGGGTACTGCGCCACCGCCAGCAGGTTCGCCGCCAGGAAGCCGGCGAGCACGATGATGATCGCGATGACGCCGGCGAAAACCGGCCGGTGGATGAAGAACCTGGACACCTAGCCTGCTTTCTTGACCTGCACCGGCGCGCCCGGCCGCAGCCGCGCGAGGTTGTCGACGATCACCGTGTCGCCGGCCTTGAGGCCCTCGAGCACCACCCAGTCCGCGCCCAGCCATGCGCCGGCGCGGATCTGGCGCTGCACGGCGGTGCCTTCGCCGCTCACCACCCAGACGAAGCGGCCGCCCTGGTTCTGCGCCACCGCGGTCTGCGGCACGACGATGGCCTGCTGCGTGCCGGACACCACCCGCACCTTAAGATATTGCCCGGGAAGCAGCGTCAGCTTCGGGTTGGGGATCTCTGCGCGCATCTGCACCGTGCCGGTGGCGGCGTCCACGGTCGAGCCGGAAAAGTTGATCTTGCCAGCCAGCTCGACCGGCGTGCCGTCGGCGAGCTCGAGGCGCACCTCGTTGATCTTGATGCTGCCCGAGCGCAGCCGGGCGAATTCCGTCTCCGACAGGGCGAAGCGGACCCACAGCGGATCGGCGCGGGTGAGCGTGGTGAGCATCGCCGAGTCGTTGTTGGGCGCGACCAGGCTGCCGATCGACTGCATGGCGCGGCCGGTGATGCCGTCGATCGGCGCGTCGACCGATGTGTAGGAGAGGTCGAGCTCGGCCTTGCGCACGCGCGCCTGGGCGATCTGCACCAGCGCCGCGCTTTGCGTCGCGGCGGCGGCGGCCTGGTCGGCCTCGCGCTGGCTGATGGCGCGGCGGTCGGCCAGGTTCTTCAGGCGGCCGAGCTCCTGCTCGGCGAGCGCCTGGCGCGACTGTTCCTGCGCCAGCATGCCGCGCGCCTGCTGCAGCTCGATCTCGAACGGCGCGCGCTCGATGCGGAACAGGGGCGCGCCGGCCTTGATCGGCGCGCCCTCGGTGTAGAGCTGGCGCTCGAGGATGCCGTTGACGCGCGCGCGTACCTGCACTTCGCGCGAGCCCTCGGCGCGGCCGACCGCTTCGAAGGTGACGGGCACCTCGCGCGGCGCGACCTCGATGGCGCTGACGGCGAGCGCGGCGCCCTTGGCGTCGGCCTTGCCGTCCTTCTGCCGGGCGCCGCTGTCGCTGCAGGCGGCGAGCACGGCGGCGGCGATGAGGACCAATAGGTTTTTCATTTTGCGAAGGCTCTGAGGAAAGTGTCGACGATGCGTGCGGTGCGTGTCACCTCGCCTTCGGCGTCGTTGACGGCGAACAGGCGCTTGATGCGGTCGTGGCCGGCCAGCATGCTGAGCAGCATCTCGGCGGCGAAGCGCGGCTCCTCGCGGCGCAGGCGGCCGGCGCCCATCGCCTGCGACAGGTATTCGGCGAGGCGGCGCACCATCTCGCCGGCGCTGTTGGCGTACATCGTGCGGGCGAGCGCCCTGAAGCGCGGCACCTCGGGCACCACGGTGCGGAAGGTGGCGATGCCCTGCGGGCCGAGCGCGCGCTTGCGGTACGCGGCGCCGAAGCGCAGCAGGCCTTCGCGCAGGTCGGCGGCGGGCGAATCGAGCTCGATCAGCACGCGGCTGGCAAGCCCGCGCGCCACTTCCTTGAACAGCTCGTCCTTGTTGGGGAAATGCTGGTAGACGGTCTGCTTGGCGACGCCCGCGCGGCGCGCGATCTCGTCCACGCTCGAGCGGTAGCCGTGCGCCAGGAAAGAGTTGGTCGCGGCGCGCAGCACGCGCTCGCGGTGCAATACGGTCATGCCACGCAGGGCCCCCCGCCCTTATGCCTTTGTCCTGCAACTAGACTGGCCAGTCTAGCAGACCGGCCAGTCCAGCGGGGCTGCTCAGCGGTGGCTGTGCTGTCCGCCGTGGCGGGCGGCGGGGGCCTGCTCCAGCTTGGCGCGCTGCTCGGGGGTGAGCAGGGGGATCACCTTTCGCATGGTCTCCGCCCGCAGCACCGCGACCTCGGCGTGCGCCTTGCCCGCCGCGTCGGCGAGCTGGCGGAGGTCCGCGCTCGGGTCGCTCGCCGCCTTGCGCAGCGCCTCTTGCGCGGCGCGGTCGGCGTCGACGCGCTGCTTGAAGGCAGGCGCCTGGTCCTGGAAGATTTTCGACACCTGCTCGCGCTGCGCCGCGGTGAGGTCGAGATGGCGGAACATGCGCGCGCCGTCGGGCGCGCCCTGGGCGCCGTGCCCCGGGCCGCCCGAGTGCGAGTGCGCGTGGACCGGCAGCGCGAGGGCGAGGCTGGCGGCGGCCAGCAGTCCGGCCAGGTAACGGGATTTCATGTGTTCTCCTTCGGTTCGTGGTTGAGGTGCAGGCATTGTCGAGGGGGCGTGTGTCGGAATCCGTAACGGTTCGTATCAAGATGTATCCTTCGGTGGATGCGCTACCTGGTCCGGCCCGGCGACCTCGCCCCCTATTCCCCCGCCAACCACACCGGCACCCGCAACTTCCGCGTCATCGGCCCCGAAACCGTCGGCGCGAGCCAGGTCGAGGTGCTGATCGGCGAGATCGAGCAAGGCAAGGGCGCGCTGCCGCACGCCCACCCCGGCATCGAGCAGGTCTGCTACCTGCTGGAGGGGCAGGCGCACGTGAAGGTGGGCGAGCAGGAGTTCGACATGCGCGTAGGCGATACCTGCTTCTTCCCGGCCGACGTCATGCACAAGTTCACCGTCACCAGCGAGCGGGTGCGCGTGATGGTGATCTACGCCCCGCCGTACCTCGATAAGGGCGCCCGGCTTGCTCCTTGAGGGGGACGGCGCGCTGGTCACCGGCGCCGGCAACGGCATCGGCCGCGGCATCGCCGACGCGCTGGAGAAGGAGGGCGCGAAGGTGTTCCGCGCCGACGTGGCGCAAGCCGACCTGTCCAGGCCCGCAGCCGCCGCGCAGCTCGCCGAGGACGCCATCCGCAAGCTCGGCAAGGTTTCCATCTACGTGCATTGCGCCAGCCCGCGCCGGCAGGAATCGCAGAATGTGAAAGATGTGAAGTTCGAGGAATGGCGCGAAATGCTGGCCGTGAATCTCGACGCCGCCTTCATCCTTTCGCAGGCGATCTCGAAGCACATGATCGAGCAGAAGGTGAAGGGCAGGATCCTGCTGATCACCTCGCTGCACGCCGAATCGCCGCGCAACCTGCCGCACTACAGCGCTTCCAAGGCCGGCCAGACGATGCTGGTGAAGGAGCTGGCGCGCGCGCTCGGGCCGCACGGCATCCGCGTCAATGCCATCGCGCCAGGCGCGATCCCGGGCGGCGGCTTCAACGCGCCGCCGGGCATGGTGGAGAAGATCCCGCTGCGCCGCTTCGGCACGCCGGCCGACGTCGCCGGCATGGCGCTGGCGGTGCTGTCGGAGCGCTTCGGCGCCTACGTCACCGGCTCGACCGTGGTGGTCGACGGCGGCATCGCGCTCACCAACTGGATCGAGCCGCCGCGCTGAGCATGGCCGAGCCCTGGCTCCCGCTCACCGGCGTGCGCGTCGTCGATTTCTCGATGTTCGTGCCGGGCCCGTTCTGCTCGGCGCTGCTCGCCGACCTCGGCGCCGAGGTGATCAAGGTCGAGCAGCCGAAGGGCGATCCCGGCCGCTCCTACGTGCCGGTGCAGTTCGATACCGAGAACCGCAACAAGCGCAGCCTCTCGATCGATCTGAAGAACGCGAAATCGAAGGCCGTCGTCGAGAAGCTGGTGGCGCAGGCCGACATCGTCCTGGAGGGTTTCCGTCCAGGGGTAGCAAAGAGATTGAATATCGATTTCGAAGCGCTGAAAAAGCACAACCCCAAGCTCATCTACTGCTCCATCTCCGGCTACGGCCAGACCGGGCCGTGGCGCGAGCGGCCGGGCCACGACGTCAACTACGTCGCCGCCGCCGGCGCGCTCGCCTTTCCCGGCCACTGGCTCAAGCCGCCCGGGCGCTCCTCGCTGCCGGTGGCCGACATGGGCGGCGGCGCGTTTGCAGCGGTCGCGGTTCTTTCTTCCTTGTTTGAAAGAAATCAAACTGGAAAAGGCGCGTACCTCGATTTGTCGCTGTTCGAGACAGCCTTCTTCTGGGCCGCCATGCGCCACAGCCTGGACCCGAAGGTCGACCCGCGCGCGCACATCTTCCCGGTCAACGACGTGTTCGAGACCGCCGACGGCAAGCGCCTCACGCTTGGCATCCTCGAAGAGCACTTCTGGAACAATTTTGTCTCGATCGCCCCCGAGCTCGGCGCCGAGGAGTTCTCCAGCGACGAGAAGCGCCGCAGGAATGGCGATCGGCTTTCCGCCCTGCTCGAGAAGACAATGAAGACAAGGAGCGCGGCCGAGTGGCTCCGCCTGCTCGAGGCGGCCGACGTTCCGGCCGACCTTTGCGTCACCCCCGGCGAAGCGATGCACAATGCGCAGCTCGAGGAGCGGCGCGCGGTGTCGCAGGGCTTCGCGCTGTTCCCGGTATGGGCCAACGGCGCGCGCGGCGGCAGCATCCGCCGCGGCGTGCCTAAGAACGGCGAGCACTCGCGCGAAATACTCGTCGAGCTCGGGTTCGACGATTCGGAGATAGCCGACCTGGTGAAGCATGGAGTTCTCGTACAGTCCTGAGCAGGAGCGAATCCGGGAAGCGGTCGCGAAGCTGTGCGAGCGCTTCCCCGACGATTACTGGCTGAAGCGCGACAAGGAAGGCGGCTTCCCGGCCGACTTCCACCAGGCGCTCGCCCGGGACGGCTGGCTCGGCGTGGCCATGCCCGAGGAGTTCGGCGGCTCCGGCCTTGGCATCCTCGAGGCGGCGGTGATGATGCAGGCCATCGCCGAGTCGGGCGCGGGCTTCTCCGGCGCCTCCGCCGTGCACATGAACATCTTCGGCCTGAACCCGGTGGTGGTCTTCGGCAACGCCGAGCAGAAGAAGCGCATGCTGCCGCCGCTCATCCAGGGCAAGCACAAGGCCTGCTTCGCCGTCACCGAGCCCAACACCGGCCTCAACACCCGCGCGCTCAAGGTGAAAGCCGAGAAGCGCAACGGAAAATATTTCGTCTCCGGCCAGAAGGTCTGGATCTCCACCGCGCAGGTGGCCGAGAAAGTCCTGCTCCTCGCGCGCGCCGAAGCGGGCCTGACGCTGTTCTACACCGACCTCGACCGCAAGCACGTCGAAGTGCGCGAGATCGACAAGATGGGCCGCCACGCGGTCGACTCCAACCAGGTGTTCTTCGACGCGCTGCCGGTGCCCGAGGCCGACCGCATCGGCGAGGAGGGCAAGGGCTTCGAGTACATCCTGCACGGCATGAACCCGGAGCGCATCCTGATCGCCGCCGAGCTGGTCGGCCTGGGCCGCTGCGCGGTGAGCCGCGCGGCGAAGTACGCGAAGGAGCGCATTGTCTTCGACCGGCCGATCGGCAAGAACCAGGCGATCCAGCACCCGCTCGCCGCCAACTGGGCCGCGCTCGAGGCGGCGAACCTCGTCGCGCTCAAGGCCGCCTGGCTCTACGACCAGGGCAAGCCCTGCGGCGCCGAGGCGAACGCCGCCAAGTACCTCGCCGGCGAAGCCTGCTTCGACGCCTGCCAGAACGCGGTGATGACCCACGGCGGCTACGGCTACGCCAAGGAGTACCACGTCGAGCGCTACCTGCGCGAGTCCTTCGTCGGCCGCATCGCGCCGGTGAGCCCGCACATGATCCTGTGCTTCATCGCCGAGAAAGTCCTCGGCCTGCCGAAGTCGTACTAGCGCGTTTTGAGATCACAGATTGTGACCTCAAAGCTGTAGTACGCTGATTCATCGGACGAAACCGATTCCCCGCTTTGGCGGTGGTTCCGGGGGCAGCGTTAGCCGCCGGATAGCTTCAAGAATGCTGGCGATCGCGTCGTCATGCTCGCCGACCTTTTCCTGAAGCTCGTCGAGCCGACTCGAGAGCCCCTGCTGAGCACCGAGCA
>Ga0137436_1000084_pt1 | contig 30022 bp, 34 predicted proteins | sample EasRivERMGT119_2_FD_102328 | JGI IMG/M metagenome (GOLD analysis project Ga0137436, IMG submission 102328) | Soil microbial communities from meander-bound floodplain in the East River, Colorado, USA - East River MetaG ERMGT119_2 | ecosystem: Environmental > Terrestrial > Soil > Floodplain ...
GCCGTCGACGAACGACGCATCGTCCGCCCACGCTGCGAGCACGTCGGCGACGAACAGGTCGTACCGCTCCTGTATCCCGGGCTCCGGGATCACCCGGCATTCGAGCCAGGCGGCGCACCCCTCGAGCAACGGCGCGGCCACGGCCGAGGCCGGTGCCGTCGTGAGACCGCGCTCGGCGAACTTGTCCTCCTCCGACCCCGAGACCTTGCCGACCGCGTAGACCGTGTCGAGCATCGCGAGGGTCGGGACGTTGACGACGAACTCCCCGGTCTCCTCGACGAGCTCCCGCGTGTGGGTATCCGACGCGATCACCGCGGCCACGCGCGGCGGGTCGATGTCGAGGCCCATCACCCACGCCGCCGCCATGACGTTCCGGCGCGCCCCCGACGCCGAGGTGATCAGCGTCGTCGGGCCGTGGTTGACGAGCTTGTACGCCCTGCGGAGGGGGACGGAAACGCGCATCTCAGTTCGCCCGGTACAGCATCTCGACCCGAGCCTTGATCATCCCGGCCTCCCTGGATAAGGTGCGCATTATGCATCCCGTCGCGACCGTCGTCCTCGCGCTGGCGGTCATCCTCGTGGTTGCGAAGATCGCGGGCGACCTCGCGACCCGCGTGGGCCAGCCGGCGGTGTTGGGCGAGCTCGTCGGCGGCATCGTGCTCGGAAACCTCTCGCTCGCGGGCTTCCACGCGGTCGAGCCGATGAAGACGGACCCGTCGATCTCCCTGCTCGCCGAGATCGGCGTGCTCATCCTCCTCTTCGAGGTGGGGCTCGAGTCCACCGTGGGCCAAATGCTGCGCGTGGGGGGCGCGTCCCTCGCCGTCGCCGTGCTCGGGGTCGTCGCGCCGTTCGCGCTGGGCTGGGGGGTGGCGGCCTGGCTCCTCCCCGATCACTCGATCTACCTGCACATGTTCGTGGGGGCGACGCTCTGCGCGACCTCGGTCGGGATCACCGCGCGGGTGCTGAAGGACCTCGGGGAATCGCAGAGCGACGAGGCCCGCATCGTCCTCGGGGCCGCCGTCATCGACGACGTGCTGGGGCTCGTCATTCTCGCGGTCGTGACCGGCATCGTCGCCGCCGCGGACGCGGGCACGGAGATGTCCTACGCGTCGATCGGCCTGACCCTTCTCAAGGCGATCGGGTTCCTGGTCGGGGCGCTGGTCGCGGGCGTGTTCCTGTCGCCGCGCCTGTTCGCGATCGCGTTCCGGTTGCGGGCACCGGGGACGCTGCTGGCCTTCGGCCTCGCGTTCTGCTTCCTGCTGTCGTGGGCGGCGCACGCCATCGGGCTCGCGCCGATCGTCGGCGCGTTCGCTGCCGGGCTCGTGCTGGAGAACGTTCACTACCGGAGCTTCGTGGATCGTGGGGAGCACCCGCTCGAGGAGCTGATCCAGCCGATCGGGTCGTTCCTCGTCCCGGTCTTCTTCGTGCTCATGGGGATGCACACGGACCTGCGCGCCTTCGCGGATCCGGCCGTGCTCGGGCTCGCCGCCGCGCTGACCGTTGCCGCGATCGTCGGCAAGCAGGCGTGCTCGCTCGGCGTGCCTCGCGGGAAGGGCGACCGCCTCTCGATCGGGATCGGGATGATCCCGCGCGGGGAGGTCGGCCTCATCTTCGCCAGCATGGGTCTCGGGCTGTCCGTACGCGGCGAGCGGATCGTGGACGCGGCGATCTACTCCGCGATCGTGATCATGGTCGTCGTGACCACGCTGGTGACCCCGCCCGCGCTGAAGTGGAGCTTCGCGCGGCGGGCGCGGAGCGGGGCCTGAGGCGGGTTACGTGCAAAAAGATCCGTGTTCTCGCATTCCATGGCCGTGTTGCGTTCCTCCGGTCATTTCCTCGTCTTCCGATCGAGGTAGAGTGCTTGCGCGGGGGTGGGTAGGAGGCTCGTGATGTACATCCTTTGGACGATCATCATCGGTTTTATCGTCGGCGTGATCGCACGCTTCGTCCTGCCCGGGCAGGACGCGTACGGTCTCATCATGACGACGCTACTGGGTATCGGCGGCGCGCTGCTCGGCTCGTTCCTGGGACAGGCGCTCGGATTCTATGCGCCCGGGGAGGCGGCCGGTTGGATCATGTCGGTGCTCGGCGCCGTCGTCCTTCTCCTGATCGGACGTGCGTTCAGGCGCAGAGCTCCGGTGCTGTGATCCGGTGGGGAGTGCGGGCGCGGCGTTTCTCGTCGTCTTCGGAATCTTCCTGCCGTACCTGGCAATCAAGTCCGCGCGACGAGTGGCGACGCGTCCGCTTCCTCCGAAGAGGCAGTTCTTCGTCTCGGTGATCCTCCAGCTGGCGGTCTTCGGCGCGGTGGCGATGATCACGGCGCGCTTCGAGCACATCGAGCTCTTCCCGCGGCGCGCGCCTCCCACGTCCTCATGGGGTCTCGGCCTTGCGGCTCTGGTCGTCTTCGTGTCCGGGATGCGGCCCGTGTGGCGCCGGCGCGTCGTCGAGAGATCGCGCCGAGTCTGGTTGTTCATGCCCCGGGACCGCACGGAGCGCGCCCTCTGGATGGTCAGCTCGACCGCCGCGGGAATCTCGGAGGAGCTGGTCTACCGCGGCGTGCTCACCACGCTGCTCACGCGGATGACCGGGAGCTTCCTCGCCGCCGTGCTCGTCTCCGCGCTGATCTTCTCGCTTTCGCACTTCCTGCACGGCTGGAGGAGCATGGCGATCATCTTCGCCATGGCGCTCACCTTCCAGGGGCTCGCCTTCGCGTCCGGCTCCCTCTACGTGTCGATGGCGGTCCACGCCGCCTACGACATCCTCGCCGGACTCCACTACGGCCGCTTCGCGGAAAAGCTCGGGTATCCGGTCGAGCCGCTCCCCGCTTGAGGCCCTCGCTATCGTAGAGACCGATGACGCGCGAGTGGATCGACTACGACGAGGCCCGCCCCGGCGGCAAGGCGCGGGTCGCGGGGACGATCAAGGTCCTTCCTTCGGTCGCAAGCCCGGCGCTCGGCAACGAGCGTGACATCCTGGTCTACCTCCCTCCCTCCTACGCCACCGCGAACCGCACGTACCCCGCGCTCTACATGCACGACGGGCAAAACCTCTTCGATCCGGAGACGAGCTTCGCCGGGGAATGGGCGGTCGACGAGACGCTCGAGGCGCTCGCGGAAGAGGGGCTCGAAGCGATCGTCGTCGGGATTCCGAACGCCGGCGACCGCCGGCTCGACGAGTACGGGCCGTTTCCCGACCCGGCGCTGGGAGGAGGCCGGGCCGCGGACTACCTTAGCTTCGTCATCGACACCGTGAAGCCGCTCGTCGACGGGACTTTTCGCACGACCGGGGAGCGCGACCGCACCGGGACGATCGGATCCTCGATGGGCGGGCTCGTCAGCCTCTACGCGTTCTTCGCGCGTCCGGACGTCTTCGGGCTGGCGGGGGCGTTCTCACCGTCGATCGGGTTCGGGCGCGGCGCGATGGTCCGGTTCTTGAGGGAGGCGCCTCGCGTCTCCGGCCGCATCTACCTCGACGTGGGAGCCCGCGAGAGAATGAGCCCGCTGGTCCACGAGGCGCGCAACATCCTCATCGAGAAGGGCTACCGCACCGGGCGCGACCTCCTGTTCGTGGAGGAGGCGGCGGGGGGCCACGACGAGGCCTCGTGGGGCCGGCGGCTGCCCCGCGCCCTGCGCTTCCTGCTCGCCTAGGCGCGCGGCCGCGCGTCGACGCGCTCGATCCAGGCCGCGAGCTTCGGGTGGCGCTCGGTCATCGGCATCCGCTCGATCAGGATGTCGTGGAAGAGGTGCTTGTCCTCCGGGACGTGGATCGTCGCGTACTTCAGGAACGGGAACGCGCACACGTCCGCCGCGGAGAGCTCCTTGCCCATCAGGTAGTCGCGACCGGTAAGCAGGTCCTCGAAGACGTCCATCGCGACCGTGATCTGCCGCCCCCACTCCTCGATCCGCCCGCGATCGGGATCGGCTTTCTGCGTCTCGTCGTAGATGAGATTGGGAGGGCGCTTCCAGACGCGGTTGAACCAATCGATGAACACGGTCGTCTCGGCGCGGCGCGCGGGGTCCTTCGGGTACAAAGGCGCCTGCGGATAGCGGCGGTCCAGATGCTCGACGATGACCATCGAGTCCCAGATGACCGCTCCCTCGTCGTCGATCACCGGCACGAGGTCTTGACCGGAGACGCGGCGCACCAGGCTGCGATCCTCCGAGTCGACCCAGATCGACTCGACGGGCAGATTCTTGTGGGCGAGCGCGAGCGCGACCCGCTCGACGTTCGTGGAGAACTTGAATCGATAGAGCTTGATCATGCGTCGGCCCCCGCGCGGACCTTACAGGTGGGCGGCGATCCCGTCCAGGGCCCGCCGTAAGCCCCGGGCGAAGACCTCGATCGGTGGTAAGAGACTGGCGACGAGGTACCCCTCGTGCGGGAAGTCGAAGAAATAGCCGGGATAGACGGCAACGCCGTGGTCGAGCAGCCCGATCACGAGCCGCTCCTCGGAGACCACCCGCGGGAAGCGGACGACCACGCTCCATCCCGCCGCCGGAGCCAGCACCTCGACCGCGGGATGGTCGCGGGCGATCCCTCGTGCTGCCGCCAGGTTCTCGATGCATCGGGCGCGGATCGCGTCCCGCACCGGGACTCCGCGCTCGAGGATGTCGGGGAGCGCCCGCTGGACCGGAGTCCCGACCGACAAGTAGGTGTCCGCGACGAACTCGAGCCGGGAGAGGGCGTCCGCGGCCTCCTGCTCGGGACCGGAGACGGCGATCCAGGCGAGCTTGAGCTGCGGGAGCCCCCGGCTCTTCGAGAGCCCGCCGAGCGTGAACGTGAGGGATTTCGTCCGCGCCGCATACGTCCCCGGCCGCGCGCCCGGGTCGAGGGGATAGTCGAGGAACACCTCGTCGACAATCAGCGGGAGCGGGGCGACCGACCGTCCGCGGGCGATCGCGAGGCGCTCGGCGGCGGGCCGCTCCACGAACGAGCCGGTCGGATTATTCGGGTGCACGACGACCGCCGCGCGTGCCGCGTCGGCGTCCCCGGCCGGAGCGCTCGGCTGCCAGCCGGACGACGCCTCGAGCGCGTAGGGGACAGCCCGGAGCCCCTCGAGCCGCAGGAGGTGATCGAACAGCGGGTACGAAGGGGACGGGACGAGCACCGCGCCGCCGGGATCGCACAGGACCTTCAGGACGAACGCGTAAGCCTCGCTCGTGGAGGCGGTGAGGACGATGCGATCCGGGTCCACGATCGCTCCGTGCCGCGCGTACTCGGCGGCGACCGCCGCGCGTGCGGGTCGGGCCCCCTTGGGGTCGGGCCGGTACGTCAGCCCGCCGTCGTCGCCGAGCGCTCGAAGGAGGTCGGCCGGATACGGGATGCCGCACGCCGTCGGATTCGAGACCGTCAAGTCGAACGGCACCGCGCCGGCGGACGCCCGCGCCTTCCCCCACGCGGAGGGCTCCAGGCTCTCCGGCAGCCGGCTCACGGCTCCTCGGTCACGGGCATCGCCGCGACGACCGGCGGAAGCGGCCCGTCTCCCCGATAGAGCACGCGCTCGAGGAAGAGGCCCGAAGGGGGCGCGGTGAAGAGGGCGGGGGAGACCAAGGTGCTGCGGCCGCTCATCAGGTCCTCGATGCTGGAGGGTGGAAGCGAGCCGGCGCCCACCTCGACGAGCGTGCCGACGAGCCGCCGCACCATCTTCCAGAGAAAGTGCGAGGCCGCGATGCGCACCAAGACGAGCGCGCCGTCCTCCACGACCGCGACGCTCTCGACGGCGACCTTCGTGGAGGGATGGTCCTGCGGCCGCTCGCAGAAGCTGCGGAAGTCGTGGAGCCCCGGAAGCACCGCGGCCGCACGGACCATCGCCGCCGGATCGAGAGGGCGCTTCACCCACCAGACGCCCCGCTTCGCCAGCGCCGTGCGGCGGCGCGCGACCTGGTACAGGTACGACCGGAGCACGGCGTCGTGCCGCGCGTGGAAATTGTCCGGCGCTTTCGTCAGCGAGAGGATGTGGATGTCGGCGGGCAAGCGGTCGTTGACCGCAAGGCGCAGGCGCCCCGGATCGATCGCGCGCCGCAGCCGCAGGTGCGCGACCTGCTGCAGCGCGTGGACGCCGGCATCGGTGCGTCCGGCTCCGCCGAGCTCCGAGACGTCGGCGCCCGCGTCGACGAGGGCGCGCTTGAGCTCGCCGGCGACCGAGCGCGCATTCTGCTGCTCCTGCCACCCGCGGTAGCGTGTCCCCTCGTACTCGAGGTCGATCCGGTAGTTCGGCATGCGGGGGCGCCTAGGGCGCCGCGTTCAACCCCCAGTCGTACTCGGCGAGCTCGAGCTTGGTCTTCCCCGATGCCGCCGCGGCGGCCACTTCCGGCGGCCCGTACTTCGCGATGAAGCCGAGCGGCCCGCCGGCGGCCTTGAAGTCGTCCGCGTACCAGTCGAAGATCTTCGATGCCGTGATGGTCGGCCGCCCTCCGATCGTCTTGAGCGTCGTCATCCCGGGCCGCGCGAGGAAGCCGCGCGCGGCATCGTCGAGCTGCGCGTCGAGCTCCGCCGGCCGGTACGCCTCCGCGCGAAGCGGGGGGCACGAGACCGAGGCGCAATTCAGCGCGAAGTGCACGCGCGGGTCCTTGAACTCGGCGCGCAGCTTCTTCTCCAGGTCGTTCAGGCTCGTGCCTTTATCGAAGTAGAGGAGCGTCTTCCGCTCGAAGATCTCGTTGCCGCTCATGCCCTTGCTCAGCTCGCGGATCGAGCTCTTCGGATGGCCGAGGAGCACGAGCTCCAGCACCTTGGCGTTGTACAGGTTGATCCAGAGCGCCTTCCGCTCGTCGGGGCTCAAGGGCTTGGGATCCGCCCCGCGGAGGCCCGCGAGAACGGCCGAGCCCACCTTGAGATCGTCGCCGTTCGAGCGCCAGGCCGCGTACCGGACCCCCCGCGGCGTGACGTACTTCTCGAGCAGGGTCGTGTAGGACGCGTAGGCGGCGTCGAGGCTCATCGAATCCGCCGACGCCGGGACGGCGGCGAGCAGGGCGAGGGCCGCGATCGTCGCGGCGATGGGCTTCCTCATGCGGCGGTGAGCACGAGCGGCGCGCCCTGGGTGACCACGATCGTGTGCTCGGCGTGCGCGGCCAGTGCGCCGTCGGCGGTCCGCACGGTCCAGCCATCGGCGTCCTCGACGACGTGCCCCGAGCCGGTCGTGAGCATCGGCTCGATCGCCAGGACGAGGCCGCGGTTCAGCCGCTGCCGCGCGCTGCGCTCGTAGACGTTCGGTACGGCGGGGGGCTCGTGGATCGTGCGCCCGATCCCGTGTCCGGAGAGCTCACGGACGACGTTGAACCCATCGCGCCGCGCGCTGTACGACACGGCGCGTCCGATCTCGTTGAGGCGCGCGCCGGCCCGCGCGGCCGCCAGCGCCCGAGACAGGGCCCGCTGTGCCGCGGCCAATAGCGCGCGCGCCAACCGGTCGGTGTTCCCGACCGGCACGGTCACGGCGGCGTCGGCCATGAACCCTTCCTTCTCGACCGTGACGTCGAGCGTCACGAGATCTCCGTCTTTCAGGACGCGTGCCGAGGGGACGCCGTGGACGACCTCGTCGTTGACGCTGATGCAGGTGGCCGCGGGGAAGGCATAGACGAGCCGCGGCGCGGAGCGGGCGCCTTCCGCGCGCAGCACGCCCTCGGCGATCCCGTCGAGGGACGCGGTCGTCACCCCCGGCGTCACCGCCTCGGACATCGCATCGAGGGCCGCCCGGACGATCCGGCCGGCCTCCTTCAGCGCGAGGAGCTCTTCGCGCGTCTCCACCGACATCGAGTCTCCTTCAGCCCTTCCGGTACCGCGGCTGGTACAGCTGCACGTCGAACCCGCCCGGGACCGCGAAGCGCGTCACCAGGCCGTATCCATGATCCTCGATCGGCTTCGTGAACTCCACCCCGCGCCTGGTAAGGTCCGCGACCGTCCGCTCGATGTCGTCGCAATAGAACGAGATGTCGTGCGTCCCCGAGGGTGCCTCCTGGGGGTCGGCCGGGTGGCACCCGATGTCCGCCTCGGGGGCGTCGAAGATCATCCATCCGTCGCCGACGTCGAAGCCCGGAAACCCTAGCTTGTCGCTGAGAAACGCCCGGAGCGCCTCCGGCTGGGAGCTGTAGAACATCGCATGCATGCCGCGAATCATCCCGCCCTCCCTTCGAGCACGAGGAGGACGCCGTCGGGCTCCTCCTCCTCGACGATCGTAAACCCGCACTTCTCGAGCACGCGCAGCGAGGCGAGGTTGTGCTTCGCCACGCCCGCGTACAGCGGCCGCTCGGCCACCTGCGCCAGGAAGCGCGACACCGCCTCGGTCGCGATCCCCTTCCCCCAATGCTCCCGCGCGATCCAGTACCCGATCTCGCGCTTCCCGTCCCGGTCGAAGCACCCGATGTGGCCGACGACCTCGCCCGCGTACACGATCGCCCGCTTCTCGACGGTCGGATCGCCCAGGATCTTGACGTGCCAGTGCTCCATGAACGCGTCGTGGTCGCGGGGCTTGAAACCGGCCATGCGGTGCGCGGCCGGATCGATCTGGTGCGCGAAGAGGGTGGGGAGATCGTCCTCGACGACCTCACGTAAGGCGATGTCGATCACGGGCGGCTCAATGGGCGGGGAGCACGTGCTCGAGGTCGCGCAGCCCCTCCGCCGCAACCGGTTGCCAGACACCGCCGAGCTTGACGTAGAGCTGCGCCGTGTAGCCGCCAAGGTCTTTCCGGTACACGAGCAGCTTGACGTCGTCCGAGAGGAACTTCGTCGCGACGGGCGGCCCGGGCGGGTAATTCTCGACCATGAGCATTCGCGCCGCATCCCGCTGCGGAACCGGTGGAGCCAGCGTCGGCGTTTGCGCGTGGATGTAGAGACCGGCGAAGCCCAGCACGCCTACGGCAACGACCACCATGAGAAAGCCCTTGAGTTGGCGCGTCATCAGAACACCTCCTGCTTCTCGAGAAGCTTCTTCGCAATGTCGCGAGCGATCCATCCCGCAGGCCGGTCGTCCTTCGACGTTCCGGCGCGATCGACGTAGCGGGTCACGAACACGTACTCGCGGTCCCCCTTGCCGACGTGACCGACGAACCAGCCTCCGGTCGCGGCATCCCCCGAGCCCGTCTTGCCGTGGAGCGTCCACCCACGGGGAGAGGTCTCGACGAGCGTGATCTTCTTCGTCATCTCGTAGGCGTGCTTGCTCACCGGAAGCTGCTCGCGCCAGAAGCGGGTCCAGAAGCGTAGCTGCTCGTCGGGGGAGATCCGCATCGACGATTCCAGCCACGCCTTGGTGAGCCCGCCCGACATGTCGCCGTTCCCGAAATCGAGCTTCGCGAGATAGCTCCTCACCTTCTCCATTCCCATCTCGCTCGTGAGGCGCTGAGAGAACCAAACGACCGAGTCGCGCATCCAGGTCGCCGCCGTGTGGTCTCGGTTCCAGGCTTCGCGGGAATACCTCGTACCGTCCCAAGCTCGCGCCGACGTCTCGTCCGTCAGGACGCCCGCATCGAAGGCCATGAGCGCGAGCGGTACCTTGAACGTCGAGCAGGGCGACACGCGCTCGGCGCAGCGCGCATCGCCCGTGCGCGCGACCACCTTGTCCGCCTTCAGGTCGTAGAGGATGAAGCAGTCGGCCTGCGGCAGAGCCGCTGGCGATGCCGCGAGGGCGGCGCCCAGCGCCAGCGCGCCCAGAGTCATCGCTTGCGCTCCTGGCTTACCGAGATCCCGAGGCCGTCCGGGTCGAGGTACTGCGCGATGCGAGCCCCGAAGACGTCCTTCGGCGCCTGCACGCACGGAATCTTCAGCTCCTCCATGCGCCTGTGGAAGGCGTCGAGATCGGGGACCGCGATGCCCGGCCGGCAGCGTCCCGCCGCGACCGCGAGCGGATCCTCGCGCGGCCCTTCGGCCTCACTCTGGTGGAGGGCGAGGGTGGCTCCTTCCGTCGCGAACTCGGTCCAATGCGGCGACTCGAACCTGAGCGGCAGGCCGATGACGTCGCGGTAGAAGGCGACGGAGCGGCTCATGTCGGAGACGAAGACGATCGCGTAGCTCAAGCGCATGGTCGATCCTCATGGCTGGCGAGCAGCATGCGACATCCTACGCCGATGCCTAAGGGGTGGCGCGCGTCAGCCAATGCATGATGTTCAGGGCGAGCCGGCGGTTGTCGTAGCCGGGGGTGTTCATCCCGATCGGGCGTCCGTCGTAGCCGCTGAATCGGGCGGTCAGCATCGCCGCCTCGCCCAGCACGACGACTCGCCCCCTTCCGTGCTCCAGCGCCAGCCCCTGCGACCAACCCGGCACCGGGGCGGGGTCACCGTACAGGACGTTGACGATGACGTCTCTGCCGTGCCGCTCGACCTTCGGTTCGGGCGGGCGAGCGAGCGCGGTCGGGAGGAGGCGGAGGAACCCGACCGCGGGTGCTTCGGCATGAATTGCCTGGCCGGTGAAGGTGACGACCCTGTCGACCCCGTCGTTGATCGGATGATCGACGAGCCCGCCGTTGTCGCGTGAGAAGACGAGATGCGTCGGCTCGAACGAGTGCTCGTAGGCGACCGGGTCCTCGACCGTGCCCTTGCTGAAAACCACACCGAACCGCGAGGCGAGGCGCTCGTTGGCGTGCCCTAAGGGGTAGTGGTCGGTCACGAGCAGCAGGCTGCCCCCGCCGGCCACCCAGTCGCGGATCGCGTAGCATTCGGCGTCGGTGAACGCGGGGTCGTCGTTGCGCTCGTTGTTGCCTTGCGCGTTGGCTGAGATGAAGACCGCGAACGGCTTGAGCACGTCGGAAGTGACGACCGCCTTGTTGCGCGCGACGCGGTAGCCGTCGGACCCGATCAGTCTCGCGAAGGGCCGATAGCTCTTGCCGGCGGTGTGACCGTTGTGATGGGCCTCGTCGAACAGGACGCGGGGGCCATCGAGCTTGTAGGCCGCGTCGACCACCTTCGTGTCGAACCCGTTGTCGACCTTGTCGCCGGAGGCACAGGAGACGAAGGAGCAGAGCAGGAGCGCGATCGACCGCGCTGAGCGTCTCACTCGTGTTTCAGCTCCACCTTGCGGATGGGCTCACCGGTGGGGACGTCGCGCAATCCGCCGGTCATGCCCGTGCCGTTCACGACGAGACACCACACCACGTGGACCTTCGTGTTCTGGAACTCCGACTTCCAGCAACCTTCCTTTTCGTCGAAGGCGAAGTCGAGCTCGCCCATGCTCGCGCGGGTGCCATCGACGATCTTGTCCGCCTGGAGCGTCGCCGTGCCCGGTTTCTCAGCGGGTCGCACCTCGTAGACCACGACCTCGTCATGGCACGCGGGGGCGATCTTCAGGTTCACGCACGTCGACGTGCCGCGCCACGTGCCGAGGAGAGGAGTCACGTCGGCGGCGATCGGCATCGAGGCCCACGCCGCCCGCACGATCGTGGCGATCAATCGACCCATCCCACCCAAGCGGTCCCGCGGTGCGCCTCCCGGATGGCTTCGGGGTGCAGGATGCCGGCGAGGATCCGGAGAGACTCGACGAGACGCGGGCCGGGGCGATGGAAGTACTGATTCCCATCCGCGACGGCGACGCGCCGCGTGCGGACCGCGCGCAGCTCGCTCCACCCGGGGCGGCTCGTGAGCCAGGTCATCTCGCGCCTCGTCGTCTCGACGTCGAAGCCGCACGGGCTCACGAGAATCACCTCGGGGTCTGCGTCGCGCAGCTCTTCCCAGCTCAGCCACGGGCTGTGCCGGCCCGCCTCGCCGAAGAGGTTGATGCCGCCGGCCATCTCGACCAGCTCGGGCATCCAGTTCCCCGCGGCCATGAGGGGATCGATCCACTCGATGCAGGCCACGGTCGGCCTGTTCGGCAGCGAGCGCATCACCTGGGCGATGGCGTCCATGCGGGACCGCATCGTGTCCACCAGATGGTGGCCCTCGTTTTCACGGCCGAGCGCGGTAGCGACCTTGACGATGTCCGTCCAAACGTCCGCGAGCGAGTCGGGCTTCAGCGAGACGACTTGCGGCCGATCCTCGGTCCAGCTGTACAGCGCGTCCCGCACGTCGCGTTCGCTTACGGCGCAGACGTCGCACTGTATCTGCGTGATGACGAGGTCGGGGTGCAGCGCGCTCAGCTGCTCCGCGTCGACGCGGTAGACGGACAGCCCCTCCTGCACGATCGCCTTGACGCGCTCGTCGATCTGATAGCTCGTGCCGTCGGGGTCGAACTTCGGCTGCGTGATCGAGGGGAGAGACCGGGCTTCCGGGGGGTAGTCGCACTCATGGGAGCGTGCGACGAGGAAGCTTCCGGCTCCCAGCGCGTGCACGATCTCCGTGCTGCTGGCGATGAGCGAGACGACGCGCATTCATACCCCCGGCAGGCACAGGCAGGACGACGAAAGCTCGATGTCCGCGTCCTTCCACGCTTCGTTGAACCGGGCCTCGACCGCGGCGGCCTCGTCGTTCTTCTTGCGGGCCTTGAGCGCGCGCGAGAGACCGTAGAGCGACCAGCCGTTCTCGGGGCGGATCTTCAGGTCCTCCCGGTAAACCGCCTCGGCTTCCTTGAACTTGCCGGCCTGCAGGAGGGCGGCGCCCAGCGCGTGGCGCACCGGTTGGATCCAGCCCGGCGGCTCGTCGTAGTGGAGCGCGTCCTCGCGGACGACCCCGTCGCGGAGCGACTTCAGGCCGGCCTCGATCTTCCCTTCGCGGAACGAGATCTCGCCCTCCAAGACGCTCCCGGCGAGCTCGGCGATCGCCATCGACGTGTTGTTGCTCACCATCGAGTCGGCCGGGATCTTCGCCTTGCCCTCGACGAACGCGGCCTGCTCCTCGCGGGCTTCCTTGGCCTTCCCTTGAGCCGCGAGCGCGACGCCGCGCGCGTAGTGGCGGAGCGCGCGCGTGAGCGGCAGGTACTCGGGCGCTTCCGGTGCAGCGAGCACGTCGTCCCAAGCGCCGAAGCGGAGCATGACCTCATAGGGGGCGCCGATGAAGCCGTCCACCATGAGGGCGTTTTCCTTGACCCAGTCCTCGGGCATGTCGGCGACCAGCTGCTTGATCGCGGACAGCGAGCGCTCCTTCCGCCCCTGCATCATCGCCGCGAAGGTCAGCATGTGCTGGTTGTGCGCCATGTAGACGCGATAGAAGCCCTGTTTCTTCGGCGCGAGCTTGCGGAACTCCGTGTCGGCGGCGATCGCGGCCTCGTTCTGCGCCGCGGCCCGCGCCCACTTGCCCAGGAGCACGTCGATGTGGGACGGCATGTGGACGTTGTGGCCCATGGCGGGCTGGAGCGTGCGGAGACGGTCGGCCTCCTCCACGGCGAGCTCGGGCGTGGGGGACATCTCGAGCGCGTGGATGTAGAGGTGGTTCGCCAACGGGTGGCTCGGGTCCGTCTTGAGGGCGGCCTCGAGGGTCGCGATGATCTCCTCGGTCCCCGGCTCCGCCTTCTTGTCGTGCGTCCACAGGTTCCACGGGCGGAGGTCCATCATCGACTCCGCGAACAGCGCACCCACGTCGGCGTCGTCCGGATGCGCCGCCCAGACCTTGCGCATCGCGTCCGCGTAGGCCGCGTCGAGGGGGGAGCGGTCCTCCGGCTGCGGGTTCGCGTAGCGCGCGGCGAGCGCCTCGATGAGCGCGCGCTCGGTGTCGGTGCCCTTCGCCGCGTGGGCCTGCGCCTGTGCGAGCGCGTCCCACGCCGCCTTGGCGTGCTCCGGCGGGACGAGCGGGTAGTTGATGTGCGGGCCGTTCGCGAGCGCGATCGCCCAGTGGGCCATCGCGCAGGAGGGGTCCAGCTCGGCGGCCCGCTTGAACGAGCGGATCGCCTCGTCGTGGTTGAACGCGAACAGGAAGCTCATTCCCTGATCGAAGTACTTCTGTGCCTCTGTGTTTGCCGTGGTGACCTTGCGCGTGTGGTCGCCGAGCCCCTGGTAGTGCGGAACCGAAGCCTCCGCCAGCGGAGCCGGGGACGCGGAAGGCGGCGCGGGAGCCTTGTTGCAGGCGGAGATCAACAGGGCGGCGGCGAGGGCGAGCGGCGTCCGACGGGCCATGAGAGAGTCCTCCGTGGCCTAGGATAAACGCGATGGATCCCGTTTTTGATCCGAGACCCGTGACGCTCGAAGGGGTCCACGTTCGTCTCGAGCCCTTGGCGCTTCAGCATGCCGCCGACCTTCTGGCCGCGGGTGGCGACGACGAGACGTGGCGGTACATGCCGATCCCGGCGCTGAAGTCGATCGAAGACGCGCGCGCGATGATCCGCGAGGCCGAGGAGGAGACGCGCGCCGGGCGGGAGGTCGCCTTCGCGATCGTCGAGCGGTCCTCCGGGAGAGCGATCGGCTCGACCCGTTTCCTCGACCTCCAGCGTCCCCACCGCGCGCTCGAGATCGGGTGGACGTGGATCGGCCCGGCGTGGCGCCGGACGGCGGTGAACACCGAGTGCAAGGAGCTGCTCTTGCGGCACGCCTTCGACGACCTTGGCGCGCATCGGGTCACCCTGAAAACCGACGCGAGGAACGTCCGCTCGCAGCGGGCGATCGAGCGGATCGGGGGCGTGCGGGAGGGCGTCTTACGCCGGCACCGCGTCTGCTGGGACGGCTCGGTCCGCGACACGGTCTACTACGGGATCCTCGACACCGAATGGCGCTTGCGTCACGGAAAAGGGGTCTGACCCCGTTCGAGCCGCTCGAACATGGCGGCCATGAGGGACCCGACCTCGTCGCGCGTGATCTTCGCGCCGGGGCCGCGCTCCTCGATGCGGTCGAGGCTCGCACGGGCGAGGATCGCGGGGCTCGCGGTGAATGCGACGAATCCCTCGGGCGCGCCGGCCCCCTGGAGCGCGGCCACGTACTCCGCGGCCCGATCGAGGTCCGAGCGCGCGACATCGAAGACGGCGCGCGGCTCGACGCCGGGGGGAAGGTAGACGCGGCCCTCGGTCGCGTCCGAGGCGCGGTCCTTGAGGATGTTGACGAGCTGGAGCCCCTCGCCGAAGAACCGCGATCGCCGGCGGAGACGCGCCGCGACAGGGGCGAGCTCCGGGCGGTCGATCAGGAACAGCGACGTCAGCATCTCCCCGACGATCCCCGCGACCACGTAGCAGTAGTCGCGCAGCTCGCGGATGGAGGCGAGGCGCAAGTTGCCCCGCTCATCCCCCCGCCGGACGACGTCCTGCATGCCGGCGACGGTGCGGGTCAGGTCGTGCCGGAGCGCCTCCCTCGCGGCGACGGGCATCGATCGGTACGCCTCGAGGACGTACGGCGTCTCTCGCAGCAGCTCGACGTACCCGGCGTGGGTCACGGGGAGGTCGACGAGCCAACCCGCCGCGCGTGCTTCCGGCGCCCCCTCCCCGCGGAGGAGCGTCTCGAGGTCGCCCAAGGCGGCGACGCGACGATCCCGCGGCCACAGCGCCGCGTCCTCGAACGTGTCGGCGATCCGGAAGAGCAGGTAGGCGATCCCGACGTGACGCCGGGTCGGCTCGGGAAGCATGGGGATCGACAGCGCGAAGGTGCGGCTGGTCTTTTCGAGAAGGTCGTCCAGGGTGGCCATCGTCACGACTCGATCCACGTCCCGCCGGGGGAATCGCCGCACAGCGCCGCCGCCGCTGCCCCTCTCGGGCGTCCGTCCGCCAGGTGCGATCCGATTCCAGCACGAGCGAGTCGGGCGACCGTGGCGAGCCGCAGCGCGATGCCCCCGGTGACGTCCGTCCCCGACGCGCCCGACGCGTGACGGGCCGCACGGGCCGCGCCGCGTGCCGACAGCAGGGCGACCGTGCCTCCCTTGGCGTCGCGCAGCCCGTCGGTCTCGCCGAGCCAGACGGCGCGGTCGATGCGAAGGCGCCGCCGTGCCGCCTCCGCGGCGATGGCGAGGAAGAGGTCCTCGGTGGACACGATCGTCGCCCCGAGCTTCCGGTCCATCACGACGTCCCCGTAGACGACCGGAAGCATCCCCATCTCGAGGGCGTGGAAGAGCGGATCGGCGAACACCTCGGTCACGCGTCCGCCGGAGGCGGTCAGGAAGCTCGAAGGCACGAGCGAGTAGGGGCGCGCTCCGGCATCCTCCAGGGCCGCGACGATCAACCGGTGGAGCTCCGCGGCGCGCCTCTGGACGCGCGCGATGCCGTCGGCGCGGCCGCGCGCGCTCCGTCCTTGCGCGAGGCCGGCGGCAGCGGCGGCGGCATGGCCGAACGATCCGCTCCCATGCCCGAGGATGAGCTGCGGGGCGTTCCGGCGTCGGAGGCAGCCCGCCACCTCGGCCGCCAAGCGCCGGATGATGACGGTCCGCGCGGTCCCCTCGCGCGTCTTGTCCGTGACGAGGCTTCCCCCGAGCTTCACGAGCACGACCGGGCGTCGCATCAGAAAAGGTGCTCCGTTTCCTCCCTCGGCCCGGGCCCCACGCCGTCCAGGACGACGGCCCGCACCTCGGGGACCTGCTTGAGCACCCGGACGACGTCCATCTCGGCCGCGGGCGCGCAGATGACGTGGACGTTCGCGCCCGCGTCCATCGTCGCCCAGGCCGCGAGACCCTCCTCGCGTCCGCGGCGCAGCGCCTCGAGGACCCGGAGCGTTCCCGGCTTCCAGTAGAAGATCGGGGGGCGCGAGGACATCGCGATGAGGTGGAGCTCGATCGCCTCCTCCTCGAGGATGGGGCCGAGCGCGCCGAGGGAGCGGGCGGCGATCGCGCGCCGCGTGGCGTCCAGGCGCGCCGGGAGCGCGCGCTGGCGCGCCTCGTAGTGCGGGCTCGTCGGCGCGCGGCGGTGACCTTCGAGGGAGGAGACCTCCTTTTCGCCAGTCTCGACGAGCGCGATGACGTCGCGCAGGTCCCAGTGGGACGCCGGCGCGAGCGCTTTCGCGTGCCCACCTGGTCCGCCGTCCCAGGACCATTCGACGTACCCCCCGAGAACCGACCGTGCCGCGGAGCCGGAGCCGCTCATCCGGGCGAGGGTCGAGAGCTCCGGCACGTCGAGCGTGAGGCCGAGCGCGCGCGTCGAGGCGATGGCGAGCGCGGCGAACCCGGACGCGGACGACGCCATCCCCACCGCCATCGGGAACGAGTTGCGCGTGGCGACGCGGAAGCGTCCCGCGCGGCCGGCCCAGCGCCTCACCCGCTCGAGGTGCCGCTGGATCCGCTCGCGGAAGCCGGCCTCGGGAAGGGTCAGCGAGCCGTCCTCGCCCACGATCTCGATGTGGTCGGCCCCGTCGGCGCCCTCCTGGAACTCGACCGTGGACAGGCTCGTGCACTCGGTGAGGGTCATGGACACGGATGTGTTCACCGGGACCGCCTGATCGAGGTCCTTGGCGCCCCAGTACTTGATGAAGGCGATGTTGGCCGGGGCCAAAACCGTCGCTTTCGAGCTCATGCGGCGACGTCCTCGAGGAGCCCCGGAGCGTCGAGGCGGCACGTCAGCCGGGCCCACGCGGCCGGGACGGCCACCGCGACGCCTGCCGGCGGGAGCACGAGCACGAGCCCCGCGCCCGCGGTGCGGCCGCCGGCCCCCGAGACTTTCGCCGCCCCACCCGCGGCCTCGATCCGCCGGATGGCCGACGCGACGTGCCCCGGCACGACCTCGAGGTCCTCGAGCGCGGCCTCCGCGCGGACGATCAGCGGCCGGAGGTGTTCGTGGGCGCTTCCCGCGTCCGAGCGCAGGAGGAGCTCGCGCGCCTGGCAGGTGGCGTCCTCGATCGCCTCGAGTGCGGATCGGGCGCGCTCGGGCGCGTCTCGGAGCAGCCGCGCGACCGCCGCCACCATCTCGCCGGTCGACTCGGCCGGGGTTCCCGCGTGGTAGAGCTCCAAGCGGTCGAGGAGCGTTCCCCGCGAGGCAAGCGCTTCACACGCGAGCCCTCCGTCCGTCCGGCGGCACCACTGGGTCCCGCCGCGCAGGACCGCCTCGACGTCCACGCCGGAGGGTCGCCCGTGCTGGCGCGTCTCGACCTCCTTGGCAAGGCGCGCGATCGTGGCCCCGTCGGATCGGACACCCAGCGCGCCGAGAACCGCGGCGACGACCCCGACGGCGACCGCGGCGGAGCTCCCGAGCCCGGAGCCGGGCGGGATCCCCGACGCGAGGCGCACGTCCACGCCGATGCTCGGAGACGCATCCGCGTGCTCGAGCGCCAACGCGCAGGCGAGATAGGCGAGCCGGTCGCCGGGCGCCTGCGTGCCCCGGCGCAGATCGGCCGCCTCGTCCCGCGACATCGGGCCGGTGCGGAACTCCGAGGGGCCGCCGATCGTCACGAACGGCTCCCTCGTTGCGCGCGCGACGGCCGTGAGCCTCAGGTCGACGGCGGTGACGAGGGCCGGATGGCCGTAGACGGCCGCGTGTTCTCCCAGGAGGATCGCTTTCCCGGGAACGGAGACCGCGGCCTCCGGGCTCATGCTCCCCGGCCCAGCTTCTCGTGGGCTCGAGCGAGATCGCTCGACGTGAAGGCGGCCATCAGGGAGAGCTCTCCCGCCAGAACGGCCGCGCCCACGATCTCCGCGAGGCGCATGACCGCGGCCCCGGGACGCTCGGGGTCGGGAACGATGCCGAGCATCCGGAGCGCCTCCGACTGCGTGTCGAGGTGGGTGCCGCCGCCGGTCGCCCCGAGCGGGGCGTCCGGGAGGAAGATCGACATGTACACGCCGCCGTTCTCGCGCGCCTCGATGCACGTCACACCGGTGGAACCGCCGACGACGTGGGCCGGGTCCTGTCCGGTCGCGAGGAAGAATGCGGAGAGCACGTTGGCGTAGTGCGCGTTGTACCCCATAGCCCCCGCCGCGATCGAGCCGAGGAGGTTCTTGCGGTACTGCACCTCGACGAGAGACGCCGCGTCGGTTTTCAGCGCCTCGCGCAGCACCGTCGCGTCGAGGACGATCTCCGCATGGATGCGCTTGCCGCGCCCCTCGGAGAAGTTGACGGACGCCGCTTTCTTGTCGACGCAGTAATTGCCGGAGAGCGCCACGCACGGGATCCCGGTCTTCGGCTCGATCAGGTCGCGCACGATCCGGTCGCACGCGATCGTCGCCATGTTCATTCCCATGGCATCGCCGGTCAGGAACCGGAAGCGGAGGAAGATCGAGGTGCCGAAGACGTAGGGCCGGATCTCGGTCAGCTTGAGGAACCGGCTCGTGCCCTCGCCCACGGCGCGGATCTCCGCGGCGTTCTCGTCGAGCCACTTGAGGAACGCGCGGGTCTCGCGCTGGCTTCTCGTCCTGAACACCGGAGCGCGGGTCATGCCGACATCGTCCACGTGAACGTTGGCGCCTCCGGCAGCGCGGATCGCCGTGCAGCCCCGGTTGATCGACGCGAGGAGCGCGCCTTCCGTCGTGGCCAGGGGGATGTACACGTCGCCGTCGACGTATTCGCCTCGCACGGTGAGGGGCCCGACGATCCCCATCGGGATCTGCGCCACGCCGATGAGGTTCTCGCAGTTGCGCTTGGCGGCGGTGGCCGCGTCGAAGGAGTAGCGGCCGATCGCATCCAGGCGCGTCCCGGTCAGACGCTCCACGGCCGCGCGCCGGATCGCGGCCGCATCGGCGGCCGAGAGCTCGGAGGGCAGCTCGTGGAATCTCAGCGTTCCCGCGACCAGTGCGGCGATGATCTCCTCGCGCGCGGTCGAGGCGTCGGGGGGTGCGGATTTGACCTTGCTCATGCTTCGGTCTCCTTCCGGATCGGGACCGTCTTCAGCGTGGGGAGGTTGGAGGCGTTCAGGCAGAACATCGCGATCTTCAGCTCGTGGACGACCCGGTCGATTCGAAGGGCAACGCGCTCGGCGGACTCCAGGGCCGCCTCGAGGAACGGCTGGGCGAGGCCGCCCAGGTCCGCGCCCAAGGCCAGGGCCTTCGCGAGGTCGAGGCCGCTGCGCAGGCCGCCACTGCCGATGATCGTGACCCCGTCGATCCGGCGGAGGGCACGGATCGACTCGGGGGTCTCGAGCCCCCATCCGGCGAACAGCTCGCCGACCTCGTGGTCGTTCGCGCGGGAGGCCTCGATGCGCGCCCAGCTCGTCCCGCCGACTCCGGCGGTGTCGAGGATCGTGATCCCGGCGGAGGCGAGGCGGCGACCGGTCGCCTCCGAGATCCCGCTTCCGACCTCTTTGGCGATCACCGGGACCGGCAGCGCGCGGGCGACGGCCTCCATCTTCGAGAGGAGTCCCGCGAAATCGCACTGGCCCTCGGGCTGGATCGCTTCCTGCAGCGGGTTCAGGTGCAGCACGAGCGCGTCCGCCTCGATCATGTCGACGGCGCGGCGGCAGTGATCGACGCCGTAACCGTAGTTGAGCTGGACGGCGCCGAGGTTCGCGAGGAGCGGGATCGTCGCGGCGCGGCTCCGCACCTGGAAGGTCGCGACCTGCGAGGCGTCTTCCAAGGCGCGGCGCTGGGAGCCGACTCCCAGGGCGACGCCCCGTGACTCGGCCGCCTCGGCGAGGTTCTCGTTGATCCGCGCGGCGAGCTCCGTCCCGCCCGTCATGCACGAGATCAGGAGCGGGGAGCGCAGCCGCTTGCCGAGGAACGTCGTCCCGGGGTCGATGCCGTCGAAATCCAGGTCGGGGAGGGCCTCGTGGCCGAAGCGGTAACGCTCGAACGGATGCGAGGCGAGCTGCATGCGGTCGTCGAGCGCCAGCCGGATGTGCTCGGCCTTGCGATCGCGTGCGAGCAATTCCTTGGAGGAATTCATGTTAAGCCGCCGCCTCCGACATGATAGCCGCCGCCCCGTCGGCGAGGCGGGTCGAGGCCTGCCGCACGCGCGAGGCGAGACGGACGAGGGCCGGGATGCGCGTCGGTACCGCGATCGCCCCGAGAGCGACGCGTCCGCGCGCGACGCTCCCGTCGGGGCGCTGCGCACGGACCAGAAACTGAGGCAATTCCTCGTCCCAGGCGTCGCTGACGACCCGGAGGATCGACCAGGGGATCCCACGATGGACGGCCGCTTCGGCCCAGGCCGCCGACTCGAGGTCGACGACCGCGGAGGCGTCACCGGCGCGCTCCCGCAGACGTGCCTTCTCGATCGCGGTCCCGGCGAGGCCCGAAGCGCACAAGACCCGGACGGGGACGGCTCCGTGCCGCCGCGCGATCGCCACGAGCGCGGGCTCCGGGTGGTGCTCGACGCCGTCGATCGAGACGACGCTCGAGGCGACGACGAGCGATCCCGGGGCGAGGTCGTCGGTCAGGCCGCCGGCGACGCCCACGCCCAGGACGACGGAGCAGGAAACCGCGTCGAGCAACGCGTCGAGACCCTGCTCGGCCCGGGCCGGGCCGTCCCCGGCAACAGCCAGCACGACGGCGCGTCCCTGGAGCATGCCCCGGGTTCCCCGGCCCGAACGGAGCGGGACCGGGCGCGGATCCACGAGGCGCCGGCGCAGCGCGGCGAGCTCCTCGGGGACTCCGGCCACGATCGCGATCATGCGGCCCTCGCCGACCGGCCGCGGAACCACTCCACGGCGCGGCGGAGCGCGACCGTCACATCCGTCTGCGGCAGCCCCAGCTCGGCGACCGCCTTCGCCGCATCGAAGTACATCGTCTTGCGCGACATGCGCACGGCCTCGAGCGGCACGCGCGGCACGCGGCCGGTCAGGCGCGCGAAGGTCGTGTCCAGCGCGCCGACGACGAGCGGCAGCGCGTGGGGGACGCGCAGGCGCGGGGACGGCAGGCCGGTCATCGTCGCGAGCGTATCGAGCATGTCCTTGAGCGTCATGTTCCGGTGCCCGAGGATGTATTTCTCCCCGACGCGCCCCCGCTCCGCCGCGAGGAGATGTCCTTCCGCCACGTCTTTCACATCGATCAGGTTCAGGCCCGTGCGGACGTACGCCGGCATGCGCCGCTCGAGGAAATCGACGACGACCTGGCCCGTGGGGGTCGGCTTGATGTCGTACTCGCCGATCGGGGTCGAGGGGTTGACGATGACCACCGGCACGCCGGCGGCCGCGGCCGCCTCCGCCTCGCGCTCCGCAAGGAACTTGCTGCGCTTGTAGTGGCCGACGACCCGATCGAGCGACACGGGAGTCGTCTCGGTTGCCGGCGAGCCGTCGTCGGTCAGACCGAGGGCACCCACGCTCGAGGTATGGACGAACCGGGTTACCCCCGCCTCGCCCGCGGCGCGCAGGAGAACCTTCGTGCCCTCGACATTCGTCCGGTAGATCTCACGGGGATCGCGGGCGTACAGCCTGTAGTCCGCGGCGACGTGGTAGACGATGTCGGCCCCGGAGCACGCACGGGCGAGCGACGCGGAGTCGTTCAGGTCGCCCGTGACGATCTCGACCGGCAGGCCGGCGAGATTGTCCCGCGGCGTCCCGGCGCGGACAAGGCAGCGGACCTCACGCCCGCGCGCCAGCAACGCGCGCACGACGTGGGCGCCGATGAACCCCGTTCCGCCGGTCACCAGATTCGGCACGTCCCCCTCAGCCCAGGAAATTCCAGGCGGCCATGCGCACCATGTCCTTCGGGCTCTTCCGGAGCTCGGTCACGACCGAGGCCTCGAACCCGGAGTGCATCGAGCAGTTCTGGCAGCGCTTGTCGACGCGCGACTCCCAATAGGTCCAGTCGACGCCCGTCCAGAACTCCTCCCACGTGTGGTAGTAGCGATCGCCGATCAGGTAGCACGGGCCTTTCCAGCCCTTCGGCGTGTAGGTCACGGTGGACCACGGGGAGCACTTGTAGTCGCGAAGCCCCGCGGCGAACTCCAGGAACATCGGCGTGGACTGGAGGCGGAACTTCTTCGAGAACGCGAGGATCCGCTTGAACTTCTCCTCGGTGTCCTTGCGCGTGAGGAAGATGTCCCGCTCGACCGTGGCGTACTGGTACCCCGGCGAGATGAGCATGCCGTCGATTCCGAGGTCCGACAGGAACGTCAACAGCGACTCGACCTCGTCGACGTCGGTCTCGCGGAAGACGGTCGTGTTCGTGATGACCCGGTAGCCGCGCTTTTTCGCCTCGCGGATCATCGCGATCGCCTTGTCGTAGACCCCCTCGCGGTCGCAGACGTAGTCGTGGGTGCCCTTCAGGCCGTCCAGGTGGACGTTGATCGTCAGGCGATTGTGCGGGGGGATCTTGTCGAAGACCTTCGTGTCGAGGAGGAGCGCGTTGGTGCAGAGGTAGATGTGGCGCCGGCGGGCGATGATCTCGCTCACGAGCTTCGGGAGCTCGGGGTAGAGGGTCGGCTCCCCCCCGCACAGCGACACCGCCGGGGCCTCGCTCTGATCCACCGCGAGCAGGCACGCTTCGAGCGGCAGCCGGTCCTTGAGCTTGCCGGTGTGGCGCTCGAGCGCGCATCCGATACACGCGAGGTTGCAGGTGTAAAGCGGCTCGAGCATGAGGACGAAGGGATAGCGCTTGCGTCCCTTGATGCCCTGCTTCACCTGGTGCTGGATCATGTCCGTCGTGACGTGGAGCGGGAAGCGCATCAATCGGCTCCTTGCGCGTAGGTCGCGAGCGCGAGCAGCGGGAAATAGACCGCGTAGAGGTGGTAACGGAGGTAGAAGACGCGCGGGAAGCCGGTCCCGGTCCAGGTCGGATCCTGCCACGAGCCGTCTTCGGCCTGACGATCGAGAAGGTACGCGACGCCGCGCCGGACCGACTCCGACTCGAAGTCGCCGGCGGCGAACAGCGTGAGGAGCGCCCACGCCGTCTGCGAGGCGGTCGAGACTCCGCGGCCCTTCGCCGAGGGATCGTCGTAGGATCGCTGGGACTCGCCCCATCCGCCGTCGTCGTTCTGCACGGAGCGCACCCAGGTGGCGCCCTCCCGAATCGCGGCATCGTCGGCGTCCAGGACGGTCCGGGTCAGTCCCCACGTCGCGAGCCACGTCCCATAGAGGTAGTTCGTGCCCCAGCGCCCGTACCACGTGCCGTCGGCCTCGCGGCGTGCCTCGAGGAACGACGCGGCCCGCACGACGGCCGGGTGGTCCGCCGGCAGGCCCAACCTCGCGAAGGTCTCCAGGGCCCGGCCCGTGATGTCCTCACAGGACGGGTCGATCATCGCGTTGTGATCGGCGAAGGGGACGTACGTCAGAAACTCCTTGTCGCAGTCCTTGTCGAACGCGCCGAACCCGCCGTCGTCGTTCTGCATCGCGAGGAGCCAGTCGAGCCCGCGATGGATCGCCGCCCGGCGGCGGTCCTCGTCGCGCGCGCCCGGATACTTGAGGCCTGACAGCGCGGTGAGCACCTGCGCGGTGTCGTCGGTGTCGGGGTAGAAGGCGTTGCGGTACTCGAAGTACCACCCGCCGGGCCGCGCGCCGGGGACCTTGTCGGCCCAGTCGCCGATGCGCGTGCACTCCTTGTCCAGGAGCCAGCGGCCCGCTTCCAGGAGCCTGCGCTCCTGAGGGTCCACGCCCGAGGCGAGCAGGCAGTGGACGGCGATCCCCGTGTCCCACACGGGCGACAAGCACGGCTGCACGCGGAGCGTATCGTCGGATTCGAGCACGAGGCGCTCGAGCTCGGCGATCTGCGCGGCGACCGCGGGGTGGTCCTCGGAGTAGCCGAGACACCTGAGGGCCATGATCGTGTTGATGATCGGCGGGAAGATCGCCCCGAGACCGTCGGAGTCTTCGAGCCGCTCGAGCGTCCAGGCCTCCGCCTTGCGCAGCGCGTGGCGCCTCAGCGGGTTGATTCCGATGCGCTCGACGAGGTTGAAGAACCCCGATACGAGCGTGAAGAAGAACGCCCAGAAGAACGCCTTGACCGTCTTCGCCTTCGGGTTGACCGCCTCGAGCGACCAGCGTGACGACACGCCGAGGATCTGGAGCTCCTCGATGCCGCGCCCGGGAGCGACGGCGACGCGCGGCTTGAGGGCCCACACGATCGACAACGGCACCACGATCGTGCGCGACCACGCCGACATGTCCCCGATGTTGAATGGGAACCACCGCGGCAGCAGCATCATCTCAGGGATGACGGCGGGGCACTTCGACCAGGGGTACTGCCCGAAGATCGCGAGCAGGATCTTCGTGAACGAGTTGCACGCTCCGATGCCGCCCTGCGCGACGATCGCGCGGCGCGCCCGGAGCATCGGCTCGGACTCCGGATCGTCGCCGGCGAGCTTGAGGACGAAGTACGCCTTCACCGACCCGCCGACCTCGACCGGCCCGCCCTCGTAGTGCGTCCACCCGCCCTCGGGGAGCTGGGTTCGCCGGAGATGCTCCGCGGCCTTGCGTACGCGGAGCGAATCACCGCGGCCGATCGCGTGCAGGAGGAGCGCGTATTCCGACTCGAGGATGGAATCGCCCTCGAGGAGGCCGCACCAGGAGCCGTCCTCGGCCTGCACCGAGAAGAGGTAGCTCTGCGCCGCCTCGACGGCGCGATCGACCGGTGTCTCGGTGCGCGGCCTGGGTGCGGGTTGAGGCGAGGTCCCGTCGAAACGGATCATCGAGGGCTCGCTGACGAGGGCGCTCCGGCTCGCACGGAGCTGCGCCGCGAAGGCTCCCAGCCGGGCGGGCAGGAGGCGCTCCACGTAGCGTGCCAGCTCGATGAGTTCTTCCCGCGCCATCGGTCGACTCCGGATTCTGTATAAAAAAACGCGCGGCGGCGACCGGCCTATGCTGGCACTCCCGCATCGATCCGGCAAGCCTGAAGGGGTGCGCGACCCGCCAATCAAACGTGGCGAGGAATTTGACTCTAACCGCCGCTGGGGACCGGCTGGATGGCGCCGACGAGCTGGATCGAGCCGGTCGGCTGCGCGACGCCCCCCGCGGGCTCGTCGGTGACGGCGGCCGCGACGATCGTTCCCGCGTCCACCTTGAGCGAGACGTGCAGCTCGCCCTCGCCGCGTGCATCGACGTCGAAGGTTCCAGCGGGAATCTTCCGATTGCGGTCGTCGATCAACCAGAGCTCGTACGTGCGTCCGGGTCCGGGCGGACGCAGCTCGGCGGCATAGAAGCGCCACTCGCCGCGCGCGCGATCCCAGAAGATCCGCCCGCGCGCGCCCGGTTGCGGCTCGCCGCCGGCGAGCGCGACCACCTGCACCGCGGGCGAGCGGAGGACGCGGAGCGTGTCGGCCGCGGTACGGAGATCCCCGTCGAGCCGCGACATCTCGGCGCGCAGCGCATCCCGGTCGCGCGCGAGCGGGACGTAGACCGCGACGGCGGCGATCCCGGCGGCGATCCCGGCCGCCACCGCGGCCGGAAGCCAAGGCGAGCGCCCGGCTCGCCCACGCGCTCGCTCCGTGGGGAACGGGACGACGACGCGGGGGTCGGCGCCGATGCGCTCCATCAGCCGCGCGCGCACCGACGGCGACGGCGCGACTTCGGGGAGCGCCAGGGCGAGCTGGCCGCCGATCGCCTCGGCCTCCGCGAGGCGGCCCGCGCAGACGGGGCATCCCTGGGCGAGATGCGCGGTGAGCTCGCGGGCCTCGTCCTCGCGGGCCGTTCCGGCCGCGAACTCGACGATGACGTCTTGGAGCCGTTCGCAGCTCATCGCGCGCCCCCACCTTCGAACGCGGCGCCCAACGACTCTTTCATCCGGGCGAGACCCGCGCGGATCCTCGTCTTGATCGTCCCCAAGGGCTCGCCCAGCTCGGCCGCGATGTCCTGGTGGGACAGCCCGCCGAAAAAGTTCATCTCGACGGCGCGACGCTGGTCGGGGGCCAGGGATCCGAGCGCCCGGCGCACGCGCTTCCCGTGCTCGGACGAGACCGCCTCCGCGTGGGGATCGGAGCTGGAGAGCAGGCGCTCCCGAGGCGGGTCTTCGCCGTCGTCTTGCGGGACAACGACGCTGCGGCGGCGCGCCAGCGCGCGCCGGCGATCGATGGCACGCGTACGGGCCAGGGTGGAAAGCCAGGCGATCGGCTGGCCGCGCTCCAGGTCGAATCGCCCCGCCTGTTGCCAGACCTGCCAGAAGACATCGGTCACGGCCTCTTCCGCCTCCGCCCGGTCTCCGAGCACACGCATGCAAAGGGCCATGACGGTCCCCGCATAGCGATCGTAGAGCGACCCGAAGGCCGCCCGGTCTCCCGAAGCGATTGCCCGGATGAGCTCGAGCTCGTCCGCCGCCGCCTCGGGTCCTTCCGATCCCGTCAAGGTCTCCCTCCCGGGTCTCGACCCTATACGGACTTACGGCTGGATGGGAAGGCCCGGATGTCAGCCGAGGAACGGATAACGAAAGTGGGTCGGAGGGTCGAACGTCTCCTTGATCGCGCGCGGGCTGGCCCAGCGGATCAGATTGAGCCAGCTCCCCGCCTTGTCGTTCGTGCCGGAGGCCCGCGCGCCGCCGAAAGGCTGCTGCCCGACCACGGCGCCCGTGGGCTTGTCGTTGATGTAGAAGTTCCCCGCGGCGTGCGTCAGGGCCTCGGTCATCCGGACGACGGCCTTGCGATCCTGGGCGAAAACCGCGCCTGTGAGCGCATAAGGCGACCCGCGGTCGCACGCATCGAGCGTTTCCTCGAGCTTGCGATCGGGGTAGACGTAGATCGTCAGGACGGGACCGAAGATCTCCTCGCGCATCAGGCGAACGTCCGGACGCTTCGCCAGGACCACGGTCGGCTCGACGAAGTAACCCTTGCGGGCGTCGGTCCCCCCGCCCACCAGAACGCGGGCGTTCCGATCACGGCGCGCGTGCGCGATGTAACCCTTGATCGTCTTGAACGCCCCCGCGTCGATGACCGCACCCATGAAGTTCCGGAAGTCGGTCGGGTCGCCCATCCGGATCTCGGCGATCTGGCTTCGAAGCCCGGCTTCGACCTTCGGCCAGAGCGACGCGGGAACGTAGGCGCGCGAAGCGGCGGAACATTTCTGTCCCTGGTACTCGAAGGCCCCCCGGACGAGCGCGGTCACGAGCGGGTCGACCGCCGCAGAAGGGTGGGCGAAGACGAAGTCCTTGCCCCCGGTCTCGCCCACGACCCGCGGGTACCCGTGATAGAGCGATACGTTCTCGCCGACGGTCCGCCACATCCGCTGGAAGACCGCGGTCGAGCCCGTGAAATGGATCCCCGCGAGCTTCTCGCTTGCGAGAGCGGGGTCGCCGACTTCGCCCGCGGAGCCGGGCACGAAGTTGATCACGCCCGGGGGCAGTCCCGCCGCCTCCAGGAGCTGCATGATGAACCAGGCCGAATAGACGGCGGACGACGCCGGCTTCCAGACGACCGTGTTCCCCATGAGCGCCGGTGCCGTCGGAAGGTTGCCCGCGATCGACGTGAAGTTGAACGGCGTGACCGCGAAGACGAAGCCCTCGAGCGGCCGGTACTCGAGCCGGTTCCAGGTCCCCGGCGAGGAGAGAGGCTGGCCCTTGTAGATCTCCTCCATGAAGTGGACGTTGAAGCGGAAGAAGTCGATCAGCTCGCACGCGGCGTCGATTTCGGCCTGATGGGAGGTCTTGCTCTGGCCCAGCATCGTCGCCGCGTTCAGCTTGTGCCTCCACGGACCGGCGAGAAGGTCGGCGGCTCTCAGGAAGATCGCGGCGCGCGACTCCCAGGGCATGCGCGACCAGTCGTGCCACGCGTCGCGGGACGCGGCAATCGCGCGGTCCACCTCGCGCGCCCCGGCGCGATGCCACGTCGCCAGGACGTGCGCGTGATCGTGAGGCATCACGGCACGCGCAGTTTTCCCGGTGCGCACGCGGCGCCCGCCGATGACGGGTGCGATCTCGATCTCCCGCCGCGACATCGAAGCGCACGCGGCCTGGAGGGCCGTCCGCTCGGGAGCGCCGGGCGCGAACGACAGCACCGGCTCGTTTTTCGGCGGGGGGACGCTGCAGAGACCGTTGGCCATGGCCGCCTCCGAAGAAGCGGTCATTCTAGTGCGGCGTGCTCAGTTGGCCTGAGAGAGCGCGTCCTGAACGTTCGCGGAATGCTCGGTGGTCTTCTCGTCGACCGTCTTGAGGCTCGGCTTGGCCGGAGGCGTGGGATTCCACGCGTCGTCCGGAGGCGCCACGGCCTCGGTGTTCACCTCGCGGCGCTTCGCGTTGTGCTGCTGGATCTCCATCGCGGCGGGCGCGACCGAGCGGGCGTTGCGCATCGCCACGTAGGCGACGATCCCCAGCACCACGAGGAGCATCAGGAACCCGAAGCCGCTGCCTTGACGACGCATGCCGGAAATCTCGGCCCGGCGGAGAGGCGCGTCAACCGGACCGCGTAAGTGCTTGAGCGGGCACAGGATAAGATGAACAGGTGCCTCGAGGACGCTACGCGCCGAGCCCGACGGGGGCCCTTCATCTGGGAAACGCCTCCACCGCGCTGCTCGCCTGGATGTCCATTCGCGCGCGGGGCGGGGAATTCCTCCTCCGCATGGAGGACCTCGACCGCCCCCGGGTCGTCGCGAACGCGGCCGGCGGGATCGTCCGCGACCTCGAGTGGCTCGGATTGGACTGCGACGAGGGTCCCTTAAGCCAGAGCGCGCGCCGCTCTCAGTACGACGCGGCATTCGAAGCTTTGCGCGGGGCCGAGCGGGTCTATCCCTGTTTCTGCTCGCGGCGGGACATCGCGGCGGCCGCCAGCGCACCTCAAGCTCCAGGCGACGAGACGCCCTATCCGGGAACGTGCCGGCGGCTGCCCGCAAACGAGGTCGCCCCGCGGCTCGCTGCCGGGCATGCACACGCGTGGAGGTTCCGTGTCGAGGACGGAGGGGTCGAGCCCTTTCGCGATCTCGTCCGGGGCTTGGTCGCGCCGGCGGAGGGATCGATCGCGGATTTCGTCGTACGGCGCGCGGACGGCGTCCCCGCCTATCAGCTCGCGGTCGTCGTCGACGATGCCGCTATGCGCATCGACGAGGTGGTCCGCGGGGGCGATCTCCTCACCTCGACGTTCCGTCAGATCCTGCTCTACCGCGCTCTCGGCCGTCCTCAGCCTGCCTTCGCGCACGTGCCGCTGCTGCTAGGGCCGGACGGCGTCCGGCTCTCCAAGCGCCATCGCGGAGTCACGCTCGAGGAGCTCCGTGCGTCGGGCTGGAGCGCGGCGAGGGTGACGGGGATGCTCGCATCCCTCCTCGGCCTGGCACCCTCCGGCCGCGAGATGCACCCCGCGGAGCTCGTGGAGGCCTTCTCGATCTCGAGGCTGTCGGGGACACCCTCGGAGATCCGGGTCGAAGGGACCCTCTAGCTGTGCGCGTCGCGACGATCGGTCTTGACACGCTCCCCCGGCTTAACGGGAATCAGCGACGGGGCGACGACCTCGCAGACGATCCCCTGACCTGAATCCTCGATGAGACGCTTGAGAGTGAATCCGA
>Ga0137436_1000085_pt1 | contig 29860 bp, 33 predicted proteins | sample EasRivERMGT119_2_FD_102328 | JGI IMG/M metagenome (GOLD analysis project Ga0137436, IMG submission 102328) | Soil microbial communities from meander-bound floodplain in the East River, Colorado, USA - East River MetaG ERMGT119_2 | ecosystem: Environmental > Terrestrial > Soil > Floodplain ...
GCGATACCTTGCGTCGGGCTGGGCGCTTCACCACACGACGGAGTGGCGGTTTCCCGTCGGCACCTTCCTGGTCAACGTCCTCGGGTGTCTTTTCGTCGGAGTCCTGGGCGGTCTCGTCGTGAAGCACGACTTCTTCTCGAGCGACGCGCGCCTCTTCCTCTTCACCGGCGTGGCCGGCGGCTTCACGACGTTCTCCGCATTCGGGCTGGAGACGTTCTATCTGTTGCGGCGTCACGAGGTTCTGGTCGCCGCCGGCTATGTCGCGTCGAGCGTTCTGGTCGGCCTCGCCGTGCTTTGGCTCGGCTTCGTTCTCGTGTCGCCGCGCACCTAGCGCCCGGCGTGGTAGCTTTCCATCCCTTGGAGACCGCGATGACCGATCAACCGAATCCCGAGAGGATTCTCCAGACGGGACTGGCGTTCTGGGCGTCCAAGACGCTCCTGAGCGCGATCGAGATGGGGCTCTTCACCGAGCTGGCACGCGGTCCCGAGCGCCTCGATGCCGTCAGCAAGCGCGTGGGCCTGCACCCTCGCTCGTCGCGCGACTTCCTCGACGCCCTGGTGGCGCTCGGATTCCTGCAGCGCGAGGGCGACACGTACCGGAACACTGCGGAGACGGAGCTGTTCCTCGATCGGAAGAAGCCGTCCTATGTCGGCGGTATTCTCGAAATGGCGAATGCGCGCCTCTACCCTTTCTGGGGTCACCTGACGGAAGCGCTGCGGACGGGAGAGCCCCAGAACGAGGCCAAGTCGGGTGCCCCGAGCCCCTTCGACACGCTGTACGCGGATCCGGCGCGCCTCAAGCTGTTCCTGGCCGCCATGACCGGCATCAGCCACGGGTCGAACATGGCGATCGCGCGCCAGTTCCCATGGAAGGACTACCGGACGTTCGTCGACGTCGGCACGGCGCAAGGCGACCTCGCGGCGCAGATCGCGCTGGCCAACCCGCACCTCCGCGGGATGGGCTTCGACTTGCCCGTCGTGGCGCCGGTGTTCGAGGAGTACGCCGCGACCGTCGGCGTCGCGGGCCGGCTCGAATTCGTCGCCGGTGACTTCTTCAAGGAGGAGTTCCCGAAGACGGACGTCGTGCTGATGGGACACATCCTGCACGACTGGGATCTGCCCACGAAGAAGATGCTCATCAAGAAGGCGTTCGACGCCGTGCCGGCGGGCGGCGCGCTCATCGTCTACGAGGCGATCATCGACGACGATCGCTCGAAGAACGCCTTCGGTCTCTTGATGAGCCTGAACATGCTCATCGAGACGCCGGCGGGCTTCGACTACACCGGCGCCGATTGCGCGGCTTGGATGAAGGAGGCGGGGTTCTCCGCCACGCGCGTCGAGCCGCTGGTCGGACCTGACTCGATGGTGCTCGGGATCAAGTAGGGCGATCCTTGGCAACCGTATCGTCCGCGCTCCAGGCATCGGTCCTGCAGGCCAACAAGGACCTGGCCCGGCGGGGTCTCGCCCTGTTCGGTCTGGGGCACGTCAGCGGCATCGACCGGCGGCACGGGCTGGTCGTCTCGCGCGCCGGCGATGCGATTCTCGAGAAGCTGAACCCGAAGGACCTCGTCGTGACGGACCTCTCGGGTCGCGTCGTGCGCGGCAAGCGGGCGCCGGTGCCCGATCTGGCGACGCACCTCGAGATCTACCGCGCCTTCCCTTCGATGGGCGGTGTGGCGCGCGTGCACTCGGAGTACGCGACCGTGTGGGCGCAGGCCGGGCTCGAGATCGTGCACCTCGGCACGACGCACGCCGACCACTTCAACGGGCCGATCCCGGTCACCCGCGCGATGACGCCGGCGGAGATCGCCGAGGACTACGAGAAAAACGTCGGCAAAGTGATCGTCGAGCGGTTCGACGGTGAGCCGCGCTCCATGCACGCGGTGCTCGTCAGCCGGCAGACGTGCTTCGTCTGGGCCGCGACGCCGCACGGCGCCGTGCGGATGGCCGTGATGCTCGAAGCGATCGCTCGACTCGCCTACAAGACCGCGGTGCTCAACCCTGCGGTGGGACCGCTGCCGCAGGAGCTTTTGTGGAAGCATTACCGGCGTGCGCACCCCGAGTGGAAAGTCGTGAGCGAGCGGGAGGAATGATGGCCGAGAACAAGACGAAGGCGACGGGGGCGAGCGTCGCGGACTACCTCGCCGCGATCAAGAACGAGGGCCGGCGCAAGGACTGCCAGGTGCTGGCCAAGCTGATGACCAAGGCGACCAAGCAGAAGCCGAAGATGTGGGGGCCGAGCATCGTCGGGTTCGGCAGCTATCACTACAAGTACGACAGCGGCCACGAGGGCGACTCGTGCCTGACCGGCTTCGCTTCGCGCTCGGGCAATATCGTGCTCTACCTCGGCTCGAGCTTCCCGAAACGCGACCAGCTCCTCGCAAAGCTCGGGAAGCACAAAGTGGCCGGGGGATGCCTTTACGTCGGCAAGCTCGACGACGTGGATCCCAATGTCCTCGAGCAGATGATCGTCGCGTCGGTCGCGGAGAGGAAGAAGCAACACGTCTAGGAGCATCGAAGCCGAGCTGCTGGAGGCCTTCGAGGTTCACTCTCCGGAAGGCATCCGCGCCGCGCTGGCTGCCGGCGCGAGCGCGACGGCCCTGATCAAGGGCAAGACGCCGATCGATAGCCTGATCGAGAGTTACCTGCGCTCTCCGCGGTTCGCGGCATGTCTACGCGTGCTGCTCGCGGCCGGGGCTTCGATCGACGATTCCTTACTGAAAGCGATCCTGCTGGACGACGCGCCGGCGGTCCAGGGCCTCCTGAAAACACAAGACCTCAATCGGAAGCTGCGCGTCCCCTCCGCGTTCACCTCCTGCGACGGCGTCACCCCGCTGCACGTCTGCGCGGAGTTCAACTGCGTCGGAAGCGCCCAGGCTCTCATCGCCGCGGGCGCCGACGTCAACGCCGCGGCCGAGATCGACGCGGAAGGCATTGGAGGGCAGACCCCGATCTTCCACGCGGTCAACAGCATCTTCAACTGCGGCCGCCCGATGATGGAGCTGCTGGCGGACGCGGGGGCGGATCTCGAGGTCCGGGTGCAAGGGTTGGTCTGGGGCCCCGGTGCCCCTTGGGAGACCCTGATCCTGGACGTGACCCCGATCTCGTACGCGCAGTGCGGGCTGTACGCTCAGTTCCACCGCCGCGAGCAGGACGTCTTCGCCAACCTCGACTACCTCTACCGGAAGCGGACCGGGCGGGCGCTGCCGGTGCGCAACGTGCCGAACAAGTACCTCGCGCCGAAGTGATGTGGTTGTGCGGAGTGGCTATCATGTGGCGAGTAACCGAATAGGCAAGGAGCAAGGGTGATCATCGACCTCCGCGACTACACGACCACCCCCGGCGCGCGCGACCAGCTCATCGAAGCGTGCGAGGGAATCTTCTTCCCCGAGCAGGAGCGCCTCGGCGCGACGATCCTCGGGTCGTTCCGCGATGCCGACGATCCCGACCGGTTCGTCTGGCTGCGCTCGATGTCGGACATGGCAACCCGGCAGCGCGTGCTCACGGCGTTCTACACCGAAGGGGCGATGTGGCAGGAGCACCGTGACGAGGCGAACTCGTGGATCGCCGATAGCGATAACGTGTTGCTCGTGCGCCCGGTCGGTGAAATCGGTCCGCCCGCGACGGAGGAGTCCGTCGTCGGGATGTACACGCGCCTCGGGAAGAGCCCGCTCGGCGCGAACGCGACGCCTCCCGCTGAGATCCCCGACGCGATCGCCGCGTCGGGCGGGCGGTTGCTCGCGACGCTCGTCACCGACCCGGTCGCGAACAACTATCCGCGCCACCCGATCCGCACCGACGAGCACGGCTACGTATGGCTCGCGACGTTCGCGGGACGCTCGAAGATCGAGGGCCGGAGGTTGCTGCCGACGGAGCGGTCGCGGCTGCGCTAGCGATGGCGTCACCTCAGGTCATTGCCCGGGCCGCGGGCGCGCTGTACGTCGTCACGATCGTCGCGGGGAGCTGCGCGGTTCTCCTCTCCACCGGGCGCCTGGCGGCCAACCTCGTGGCGGGTCTGGCCTACGTCGGCGTGACGATCCTGTTCTACTTCCTCTTCGAGCCGGTGAGCCGAGGCCTGTCGTTACTCGCGGCGCTCGTGAGCCTGGCCGGTTGCACGGTCGGAGCGCTGATGGCGACGGGAATCGTGCGGTTCCCGTTGAATTCGCTCGTGTTCTTCGGCGTGTACTGCCTGCTGATCGCTTGCCTGATCTACCGCTCCACGTTCCTGCCAAAGTTCCTCGCGGTGCTCATGGCGGTCGGCGGGGTCGGATGGCTGACGTTCCTGGTGCCGAGGCTCTCGGGCACGCTCGCGCCGTTCAACATGCTCCCGGGGATCTTCGGCGAGACGGTGCTCACGCTGTGGCTGCTCATCAAGGGCGTGGATGAGGATTGCTGGAACGCTCTCAGCGCTGGAACGCGTACGACACCTTCATGAAGAACGAGCGGCCGGCCGGCTCGAGGTCGGTCGTGGTGGGCGACCACACCTGCCCTTGATCGACGCCGAAGTAGAGCACCGACTGCCAGTTGAGCTTGTAGGCGAACAGCGCGGAGTACTGGATCGCCTCGCCCTTCGCGGGGACCGGCGGGACGAACCCGTACAGGTCGGGGTTCTGGTGGCGCGTCTCGCGCTGGCCGATCAGGCGGAGGAAGCTCCGGCGGTTGAACGTGTAGACGGCGCGGATGCGCTGGATCTGCGCCGTGAACAGGCGCGGAGTGTCGTTTCCGTCCTCGACATCGAGCCAGCGGCGGCTGGCCAGAAGGTCGATCTGGATGTGGTCGGTCGGCCGCACCGTGGAGGTGAAGTTGACCGTGCCGCCCTCGCCGGAGCGCGCGCGCGTGAAGTCCACGTCCTTGAAGTAGTAGCTACCGTCGACGTTGACGCGGGTCAGCCAGTTCCAGGGACTGGCCTGGAGGACCCAGCCGACGCGCCGGCGGGGGAGGATCCGTTCATCGCCGGTCAGGGCGTCGATCGCCCGGACGTCCTCGTCGATGAGACGGAACTGCATGAACGAATTCGCGAGCCCGTCGATTCCCGTCCCGATGCCGACGAAGCGATCGATGAGGTCCCGGTCGCGGTCCTGGACGTAGTCGCCCTGGACGAAGAACCGCTGCCGCGAGACGAATCCCTTGGTCGGCCGGCGCGTGTACCCGCCCTCCACATACTGCTCCCGGAACCCGACCTGCGGGACGAATCCGACGTCGGCGCGGAAGTCGTCCCCGAAGTCGCGGTACTCGGCGTAACCGTCCCAGTGTGCGTCCTGGTGCTGGTACCACACGTCGGCGGCGTGGGACTGCATCCTCCGGCCGTCCCACTCCTCGGGGAAGCACGTGCCCGGGGGGCAGCCGAGGTCCGGCGTCCGGGTGTCGCTGTAAAGGATTTGTCCGGTGAGGGTCTCGGAGGGCTTCGGCCGCCACTGGAAGTCGGGGCCGAAGACCCGGTTGTGGCCGCCGCCCTTGATCTCCCGGTCGGTGAAGATCCCGCTGATGAACGACTGTCCGAGGTCGTACCGGACCCGGCCGAGGCCCACCATCGACTCGAAGTCCTGATCGGCGAAGTCCGACCCGTTCGGCCCGGGGATGATCACCGCCCCGCCGCCGTCGTCCTCGGTGAGAAGCGCCGTGTAGGACGTCTTCCCGACCTGCCCGGTCGCCCGGGTCCCCCACTTCGGGTCGGTGATCGTGCGCGTGTACACCGCCTGTATCGGTGTCGAGAGCAGATCGACGCGCTCGAGGAAGAACGGCCGCTTCTCCGGGTAGAACAGGGCGAACCGCTCGTTCGCGGAGATTTGCGCGACGTCGGATTCGATCTGCGAGAAGTCGGGGTTCAGCGTTCCGTCCACCGACATGCTGGCATTCGGGGTCCACTTGATGTCGGCGCCCGCGTCGTAATCGGGCGCCGGGTTCACGTACTCGGTCCCCAGGTCGCCGCGCGGGACGCTCTCCTGCCGGGCGACGCCGTACGGCGCGATGACCCAGTTCCCGCCCTCGGGGAGGTCCGACAGCCCCTCCAGGGTCTGCTCGTTGCAGATGAAGCAGCTCGAGTCCCGCGGCTGGCGGACCGTGAACATCTGGTAGCGCCGGTCCCGGGGGTAGTTGCGGTACAGCATCATTCCCCAGGTCTGCGGATTGACATCAGCGTAGCGCAGCGACGAGAACGGAATCCGGATCTCGAGCGTCCAGCCGTGGTCGCCGATCTTCCCTGCCGAGTCCCAGAACCAGTCGGGGGCGTTGTCCTCGCTCCCGTTGGTGTCGGAGTTCATCGAGTCGTACTGGATGCCGCGAGGGTTGGCCAGGAAGAGGATCGCGGTCTTCCTGTCGTTGTCCGCGTCGAGGATGATTCCGCCGTAGTCGGTCGTGCTGTCCACGTTGTCGCGGTCGGCATAGGGGGCGCGGATCTTCTTCGGGTCCGGGTCGTCGAACTCGAGCCCGATGTAGAGGTACTTGTCGTCGTAGGCGAGGCGCCCGACGTTTTTGACCTTCGGCTCGACGTTGTCCCCCGGGTTCGTCTCCCACCACTTCTCGATCGGGGTCGTGTCCTTCCAGGCGGCGTCGGACAGGTCGCCGTCCACCTCGATCGGCCCGGTCGCGCGTGCGATGTGAAGGGTCGGGGGCGGCTCGGCGGGAGCGGGAGTCGGAGTCGGAGCAGGAGTGTCCGCGGCCGCGGCGAGCCCCATGGACAGCGCCGCGACGACCCAGCACATCAGGCGCCGCCCTCCGAGCATGCCCCTACTACGAACCACCCCGAGGAAAGTTACGCGGCACCGGCCGGATCGCGGTGGATAATGCGCGGGTCGAGGATGCTCATGCCGCTCCTGTTCTCCTACGGCACGCTCCAGGAGCCCGCCGTACAGCAATCCACCTTCGGTCGCGTGCTCCACGGGGAGCCCGACGAGCTCCCCCGTTACGAGTCGTGCTACGTCGTGATCGGCGAGCACACCTACCGCAACGTCCGGTTCAACGGGCGGGAGGATAGCCGCATCGCGGGCACGCTGTTGGAGGTGACCGACGGGGAGCTCGCGGGCTCCGACGAGTACGAGAGCGACGCCGGGTACGAGCGCGTCGAGGCGCCCCTCGCTTCGGGGCGGCGGGCGTGGGTGTACAGGAGCGACGCATGAGCCGGCGGGTCGTCGTCATCACCGGCGCCAGCTCCGGGATCGGAGCGGCCCTGGCGCGCCTGCTGGGACCCCGCGGGGACGCGGTCGTCCTGGTCGCCCGGCGGAAGGACGTCCTCGACGAGGTGGCACGGGAGTGCGGGCCGGAGGTTCTGGCCGTCGCCGCGGACGTGAGCGATCGAGACGCCGTGCGCGGAGTCGTCCGGGAGGCGATCGAGAGGTTCGGCCACATCGACGTCTGGGTCAACAACGCCGGCCAGGGGATATCGATCATGCCGTCGCAGCTCCAAGACGGCGACGTGGACGCGATGATCCGCGCCAACGTGAAGTCCGTGCTCTACGGGATGCAGGAGGTCCTGCCGCATTTCAAGGAGCGGGGGACGGGACACATCATCAATGTCTCCTCGATGCTGGGGCGCATGCCGCTGGCGCTCATCCGCTCGGCGTACGTGGGCGCCAAGCACTTCGTCAACGCGCTGACCGCCCTGTTCCGCGAGGAGATCCAGCAGACGCACCCCGGCATCCAGGTCTCGCTCGTCTCGCCGGGGGTCGTGCGCACGGACTTCGGCCTGAGCGCGCGCCACGGCGGGCCGGACTCGCGGACGTTTCCGGCCTCGCAGAGCGCCGAGGAGGTTGCGGCGGTCATCGACGGCGTGATCGACTCGCGCAAGCCCGACGTGTACACGCGCCCGGGCGCCCAGGCGACGGTGGCGCGCTATTACGCGGAGCTGGGCGAGGATCCGTGAGCGAGCACCATCGCCGGCTCGAGCGGGCTTACGTGAACGCGCCGGTCTCGAAATGGTACGGCGTGGGGATCGCGATCTCCGACGGCGCGGCGGAGGTTCGGGTCCAGGCCCGGCCCGAGTTCTGCCACGCGGCGGGTGGCGTCCACGGCTCGGTCTACTTCCGCCTCCTCGACGATGCCGCCTTCTTCTCGGTGAACTCGCGCGTCGAGGACGTCCTGGTGCTGACCGTCTCGTTCACGGTCCACTTTGCGCGGCCCGTGACCGGCGGCGAGCTGCGCGCCGTCGGCCGCACGCTGCACGGCGGCGGCCGGCTCTTCCTCGCGGAGGCCGAGCTCCTCGACGAGCGCGGCGAGCTGCTGGGCCACGGGAGCGGCGTGTTCAGCCGCAGCGCGATCCCGCTCGGCCCGGAGATCGGGTACGTCTGAGCGCTTCGCGTTACTTCCCCGCCCACGTCCTGACCGCGTCACGAAAGGCCTTGGGCCGGTCTCCCAGCGCCCGGCGGCCGAGGTCCAGCGCCCGCTCGCGAAGCGCGACCTGGCGCTTGTCGATCACGCCCAAGGCCGGCACGGTGGCGCGAGAGCCGCCATACCGCCGCGGCGACTCGATCAGCTCCGCGCGGAGCGTGGCGAGATCGTGGTCGCTGCCGAGCAGCTTCTCGAGACGCCTCAACGTTTGCGCGCGCTTGCGGGGCGAGCGATGCAAGCCCCCGAGAAGCCTCAGGGCGTACCAGAGGTCCTTCACGCGCTTGCGCCACCGGTGGAAGCTCGCGGTGTCCGATTCGGGCGTGAGACCCTTTCCGGCATCCCGCGCGCAGCGGTAGGCCTCGGTGGTGCCGAGACGGAGCGCGGAACGGCTCCCCGCGCGCTCGATCGCATCCGGCAAGGATCGAGCGGCCCGCTCGAGCGCGGCCTTCGCCCGTCCGAGCCCCGGTGACGCGCGGGATCGCGTCCGCCGCCGCCTGGCCTCCAGGCCGCGGAGGATCGCCCGCTCCGCCGGAGCCTTCAGCCGAAGGCCCTTCACAGCGCCGACGTTCGCGTCGACCTCGCGGAGCGCGGCCAGCGCGTGCGCCGCGCCGTGGAGCGGCTTCTTGCCGTCTTCCTGCAGGACGCGGAGCACTGAACGAGCCTTCTTGACGCGCTTGCGCGCGTCGTGGATCGCCGCCTGGTCGGGCGTCTCGGCGGACAGATCCTTGCCCGCCTTCCGAAGCTCGCTGCGGGCGATGCGAGCGAGCTGCCGGTGGACCGGTTTCTTGCGAGAGAGCGAGAAGCTCATGGGAGAGTATGATCCGAAGTCGATCATGCGCGCGAACATCGCCGCACGACGCCCAGGCGTAAGGGCCGCCGCCCTCAGGCTCGTAGCCGCGGTCGCCGTCGTGGCGCTGGGGCTCCTGTCCCGCCGCTACGCCGCCTACCTGCCGGCATTCCTCGCCGCGTACGCGGGCGACACGCTCTGGGCGCTCATGCTGTTTCTCGGCATCGGCGCCGTCGTCCCCGCGTGGCCCACGCGCCGCACCGCGGCGGTGACGATGGCCGCGTGCTTTCTCGTCGAGCTCAGCCAGCTTTACCATGCTCCTTGGATCGAGGACGTACGCCACACGCGGCTCGGCGGGCTCGTCCTCGGCTACGGATTCCTGTGGAGCGATCTCGCCTGTTACACGGCCGGGGTCGCGGCCGGCGCGGCTCTGGACGCCGGCGTGAGGAGGGTGACATGGCGTCGAGCGCAGAGCAGCAGGTCAAGGAGTTCATCGCCAGGTTCGACCCCGAGAACCAGAAGTTGATCCGCGCGGTGCGGCGATGGATGCGCAAGCGCTTCCCGAAAGCGTACGAAATGGCGTACGACAACTACAACTTCTTCGTGCTCGGTTACTCGGCGACCGAGCGGCCGTCCGACGCGATCATCTCGATCGCGGCCGGCGCCAACGGCGTCGGCCTGTGCTTCATCCAGGGAAAGAAGCTTCCTGACCCGAAGAAGATCCTGCAAGGCTCGGGGAACCAGACGCGCTCCCTCCACGTGGACGACATGAGCCTCTTCGATCGCCCGGAGGTGCAGGCCCTCATCGATGCCGCCGAGGCGCGCTCCAAGCCGCCGATGCGCGGCGTGGGCCACGGGACGCTGGTCGTCCGATCGATCTCGAAGAAGCAGCGGCCGCGGCGCAATGTCTAGCCCCGAATTCGGAATTCTCACCATGCACTGGGTGTTCTGGGGTGCGTTTGGTCTCACGCGCGTCATTCTTCGCATCCGCGATCGGAGTAACAGCAGTGCAGCTGACACCGCACCGAGCTCCACGCAAGGGACCACGGCTCCGTACTCCCGCGCGCTACTCGTGTTCCACGGGGTCGCCTTTGCCGTGATGTACTTCGGGATCGCCATCGCCGTGATCCCGGGCCGTGTCCCCAGCTGGTTTCCCGGACAGCGCGTTGTCGGCTCGCTTGTCATCGCCGGAGGCGCCGCACTGGTGGTCGCGACGCTCGTCTATTTTCGCTCGTGGCGTTTCCGCGCGACCCTCGGCGAGAGTCATCAGCTCGCCACGGGCGGTCCATTCCGGATCATGCGACATCCGATCTACATGGGATTGAACCTGCTGGCCCTCGGCAGCGCGCTCTGGGTGCCCACCGTGATCGTGTGGGCCGCATTTGTGCTCATGGCGATTGGAAGCGATCTGCGAGCGCGCGCCGAGGAGACTCTGCTCACGCAAGTCTTCGGCCCCTCCTACCTCGAGTACTGTGCGCGCACGAAACGATTCGTCCCCGGTATCTACTGAAGCCGCCGTCCGTTGGTGAAGGAGCCCATGCTGACCAAGAATCGCTCGGCACCAAACAGCGCCGTCATACCCGTGCTGTACTACCCCGACGTCCGTGAAGCCGTCGAGTGGCTCACGAAGGCCCTGCCCTTCGTCGAACGTCTCCGCATCGGCAACCATCGGTGCCAGCTCGTCCACGGCAACGGGGCCGTCGTCGTCGCCGAGCCCGGCGGACACGCCAACGCCGCTTCCTCAACACTGCAAAGCGCCGGCGCGCATTCCGTCATGCTTCGGGTCACGGGGATCGATGCGCACTTTCAGCGCGCGACGGCGGCCGGTGCTCGCGTTCTCGCCGAGCCCGCGGAACACATGTACGGCGAGCGCCAGTGCTCCTTCCTCGACCCCTGGGGACGCCCCTGGACGCTTTCGGAGACGATCTTCGATTCCGACCCGGCGGGCTGGGGCGGCGAGCTCCTGGTCGAATGAGCGCATACTGCGCCCCGCGGCTTCGGTAGACGGAGGAAGAACTCATGCGCAAGGCTTTGGGCGGGATCCTCTTCAGTGTCGTGATCGTCGTCGGTTCACCTACGATGGCCGCCACCACGCCATCCGGGGTGGCTCCCCCGACAGCGACAAAATGCGAGAGAACGCCGGGCGGGTTCTATTGGCGCGAAGGTGACGTGCCCGAGACGCTTAAGCAGTCTGTGCCGCTGTGTTGGACCTACGTGGCGGGCGTCGAGGCGCGCCCAACGGTATCGCGCGTGCCGCTCGACAGCTCGGTGCTGGAGCGGCTGCTCGCGCTGCGATCGGCGGACCCGAAGGTGTTCGAAGACATGCGAGCTCCAAGCGCGCTGCCCGAAGAAGCCCTCGCGCCGCAGGCCTCGCGCAAGCGTAGATAGGCTTGTACGAAGCCAAGGCGCATCCACTCACCCCGCGTACGCGGTTCGTCAGACGTGTTCTCCTCCACTTCGTCGCCGCCTTAGGCGTGCTGGGCGTCTCGCTCGCGCTGGGCATGATGGGCTACGAGCACTTCGAGAATCTGCCGTGGCGCGACGCATTTCTCAACGCCGCGATGCTCCTGGGCGGCATGGGGCCGGTCGACCCTCCGAAAACCGACGGTGGCAAGGTGTTCGCGGGTCTCTACGCGCTCTATGCCGGCTTGGTCTTTCTGGTGACCGCGGGGCTCGTATTCGCCCCGGTACTGCATCGAGTGCTGCATAGGTTCCACTGGGAGCAGCGTTAGCCGCTCGGCCGACGAAAGAGGCGGCTCACTCGTACTATCGCCATGCGCACTGCCATCCTCCCGGCCACGTCCATCCTGCTGTCCGCTTCCCTTGCGCTCGCCAAACCCTTGGCCGAGGTTCCGTTCACGCTGCATCAGAACGCCGTCATCATCGAGGCCAAGATCAACGGCCGCGACACGATCCGGCTGCTCCTCGACACGGGGTGGGGGCCGCTCGCGCTCGTCTCGACGGCGGCTCAACGCTTGGGGCTTCAATACAAGGCCTCCTCGGGCGAGCTGCCGCGCATCGAGGTCGGCTCGCTTGCGATCGGCGGAGCGGTCAAGCGCCCTGCCGCATTCGAGATCTTCCCGGCCGAGGAGCTCGCGCCGTTGATCGGCCCGCACGATGGGGTGCTCAGCACCGCCTTCTTCAAGGACCTCGTGCTCCAGATCGACTACCCGGCCCGCGTCGTCCGCTTCTACGCGAGCTCCCCGATCCCGAAGGAGCCGCCCCAGGAGCCCGCCGCGCGCGCCAGTGTCCCGATGGTTTTTTCGCCGCGTGCGGGCGCGCTCCCGTTCACGGACGCCGTGCTCCTCGACGGGAAACCGGTGCGGGCACTCTTCGATACCGGTGGCTCCGGCGGCTTCATGGCGATGAAGCAGCTCATTGATCGTGCCAAGCTCGAGGCCCTGCCGGACACGGGCGGCCCGAAAACCGCGGTCGGCATGCTGAGCAACGGTCAGGCGACGCAGCAGGTCGTGCAATTCGCCCGGGTCGGGCGGATCGAGCTCGGCTCCTTCGTCGTGGAGTCGCCCCGGGTCATGATGGCGCCTTCGCAGCTCGAAGGCGGCGACTGGGGCCACGACTTGAACATCGGATACGGCTTCATGCGAAAGTATGTCGTGACGTTCGATTATCCGAGCAAGCTGATCACCTTCGAGCGACCGAGCTCTCCGGCGGCAAAGGGCTCGAAGTGATGAAGCGAGAGGGCACATCGTGGCTCTGCTGGTGGGACTGCTCCTTGCACTTGTGATCGGGATCTTCGCCACGGCGACCGGCTTGGACCGTGACCGCGCCTTCTATCCAACCGTGATGATCGTCATCGCGTCCCTTTATGCGTTGTTCGCGGTGATGGGGGCGTCCATGCACGCCCTCCTCCTCGAGTCCATGGTGGGCGTCGTCTTTGTCGCGGTTGCAGTCGCTGGTTTCAGGGCATCCCTCTGGTTTGTCGTGCTGGCGCTAGCAGCCCATGGCATTTTCGATCTGGCCCATGGCCGAGTCATTTCCAATCCAGGCGTGCCCACTTGGTGGCCGGCGTTCTGTCTGACGTACGATGTGACGGCAGCCGCGTACCTGGCGTGGTTGCTCAAGATCGGCCGCATTCGGGCTTCAGCGCACCGCTGAGTGCGGCTCTGAGGGGAGGCGACGTCATGCGTCCCACCATCGCGGCGCTGGTAGGCGGGCTTTGTGTGCTGCCGTTCTTGGCAGCGAATGCCGTCGTAGCGAACCGGATCGAGCCGTTCTTCTCGTGGATCAGGCCCGGCCCGCACACGAGCGGATTCGAGTACGTGCTCCTGGCGGTCGTTCTCGGTTTCATCGGTCTCGGGGCGTTCATCGCAGGGCGGCCTCTGTTCGATCGGCTCGCGCCCCGGAGGCCGCTGATCCTCGTTCTCAACGGCGGCCTCAGTGCGATCCTTCTGGTCGTGTTTCTGACTCTGTCGGTCACGCTCGGTGGCGAGATCTACCGGTGCGACGTGATCGGGATACCGAACTGCGACTAGCGGTGTGGCCGGTTGACCCCGGGAGGTAGACGCTCGAATGGCCAAGACGGTCCTGATCACGGGTGCTTCGTCGGGGATCGGCCGCATGACCGCGGAGCTGATGGCGCAGCGGGGCTGGAGGGTGGCGGCGACCGCGCGCGACCCGGAGCCGCTCGCGGCGTGGGCCTCGGGTCCGGACATCGCCGCGTTCCCGCTCGACGTGACGAGCGAGGAGAGCGTGGAGGCCGCGGTCGCGGCGGTCGTCCAGCGTTTCGGCGGCATCGACGTGCTCGTCAACAACGCCGGATACGGAACGTTCGGGGCGCTCGAGGGGGCGACGGCGGAGCAGGTCGAGCGGCAGCTCCGGACGAACGTCTTTGGGGCGATCGCGCTCATCCGGCACGTGTTGCCGATCATGCGCGCTGCTCGTGCCGGCACGATCGTCAACGTCTCGTCGGTCGGGGGCCGCACGGCGGCGCCGTTCGCGTCGCTGTACCACGCGAGCAAGTTCGCGATCGAGGGGCTGTCCGAGTCGCTGCGCTACGAGGCGTCGCTCCACGGCATCCGCGTGAAGCTCGTCGAGCCGGCGCATTTCAAGACCGGCTTCATGAGCCGCTCGCTCGTGCTCACGCGCCACGTCGCGTACGACGAGCACCTCGACAACTACATGGGCTGGGTGCGCAAGGAGGACGAGAAGGCGCCGAGCCCGGAGCCGGTTGCGGAGGCGATCCTCGCGGCGGCGGAGGACACGTCGTCCCGGCTGAGGTATCCCGTCCACGGTGCCATGATTCTCGCCATGACGAGGTACCTCCCCGACGCGTTCTGGCGCCCGCTTCTGGCCGGCGGGATGACGCGGAGGCCGAAGTGAGCGCTTCGTGGATCTGGTGGGCGCCGTTTGTCGCGGCCTCGCTCCACATCGTGGAGGAGTTCTTCTTCCCCGGCGGGTTTCCCGAGTGGGACCGAGCGTACCGGTCGCACCTGGCGAAGAGCATCACGAAGCGCCTCCACATCGTCATCAATGCGCTCTTGATCCTGCTCACGCTGTCGATCGCGATGTCGACGCACACGGAAGGCTCGGTGGCGGCATGGCTCACGCTGGCGTCGCTCCTGTTCGGGAATGCGATCTTCCACCTGGTCGGCACGGTGAAGACGAAGCGGTACTCGCCGGGTGTGGTGACCGGATTGCTCCTCTACGTCCCGATGGCGATCTTCGGGTCCGCGTACTTCCTGAGGACGCGCCAGGCGTCGAAGGGGACCGCGCTCGTCGCCCTGCTCCTCGGTGCGTCGTACCAGCTTTGGGCGACGATGGCGCACAAGGCGCGCGCGCGTCAGGCGGTGTAGCCGTGCTTCGAGCGTCGGCCGCGGTGATCGCCCTCGTCACAGGCGCGTGCACCACCCAGGCCCCGCAGGGCCCGGTCCCAGTCGAGACGCGCTTCGAGTTTCCCCGGAACCAGATCGTCGTGAAGGCGCAGCTTGCCGGGCGCGGCGAGCACGCGTGTCTGATCGACACGGGGACGAACCCTTCCGGGCTCGACAGGAAGCTCGCGGACCAGCTGGGACTCGCGATCACAGGCCCGGGGGGCCAGGCCGAGGGCGTCGGCGCGGAGAGCGTGACCGTACACGCGACCCAAGTCGAGGTCGCGCTGCCGGGGACCGTGCCGTCGCGCATCGACACGCTGACCGGCGACCTCAGCCGGATCTCGGAGAAGATCGGCACGCCGATCGGCTGCATCCTCGGTCAGAGCTGGCTCACGACGCGGATCGTGCAGATCGACTACCCCAAGCGCGTGGTGCGATTCCCGAGCGAAGCGCCCGCGGCCGGGGCGGGGTGCGAGACGTTCCCGATGCGCTACTGGGTCGAGGACGACGCGATGCCGCTCGTCGAGGTGAAGGTGCTCGGCGTGTCGTATCCGGTGACGCTCGACACGGGCTCGAGCAGCACGCTGAAGCTGTTCGTCAAGGACGACCCGCCGCCGGGGTTTACGCCGACGCAAGACTCCGCGAAGACCGTCACGGGGTTTCGGGGAGCGTCGACGGTCGTTCCCGCCAAGGTCGCGACCCTGTCGTTCGGTCCGATCGCGTTGCGCGACGTCGAGATCAACATGGGCGAGCGCAACCTCGACGAGCCGCCGGGCGCCCGGATGGGCAACCTGGGGAACGGCGTGCTCCAGCACGGCGTGCTGACACTCGACTATCCGTCGCGCCGCGTGACGATCTGCGCGGCGCCAGCGGGAGAAGGCTCATGAAGCTGCTGTTCCCTGTGCAACAGCCATGATCACCGGCGGCTGCTTGTGCGGCGGGGTGCGCTACGAAGTTGACGGATCCTTCCTGCGCGCGAGCCACTGCCACTGCTCCCGCTGCCGGCGGCACACGGGGACGTCGCACTCGACGCAGGGGCGCGCTCGCCGCGAGGACTTCCGCCTCGTAGCAGGGGAAGAGCTGATCAGCGTCTACACGCCCGAAGGCGGAGCGGTGAAGGCGTTCTGTACCGTGTGCGGCTCGAGTCTGTTCGGCGGACAGTGGCCCGAGGGGGACGAGGTGACGATCCGCCTCGGCTCCGTCGACGGCGATCCCGGTATCCGCCCGCAGTTCCACACTTTCGTCGGCTCGAGGGCGGTGTGGGACGAGATCACGGACGATCTGCCGCAATACGAAGGCTACAAGCCGGCGGCGAACGCCGCGACGGAGTCTCCATGAAACGCAGCTTCGGCATCGCCATCCTCGTCCTCACCGCATGCGCCGCCCATCGCGAGGTCGCTCCCGTTCCCGCGCCGGCACCCGCCGGCAACCCGCATCAGGCCGAAAACGACCGCACCGCGCAGCAAGTGGCCGGCAAGATCGCAGGGCACGAGAACGAGCCCGCGGGCACGGTCTTCAAGAACATCCAGCTTCCGGGGCTCAAGGAGATCCCGGCGCAGCGGCTCCTCATGATGATGAACCTCGGCTACAGCCGCGCGCTCGGAGTCTCGTGCACCCATTGTCACGTGGAGGGGGACTTCGCCAGCGACGACAAGCGGCCCAAGAAGGCGGCGCGTGAGATGGCCGTCATGCACCGTGGGATCAACGACCAGCTCCGCAAGATGGAGAACCTCGAGGGCAAGCCGGAGGAGCACGTCATCAATTGCACGACGTGCCATCGAGGCCACGTCGATCCGAACGAGGGCCAGAAGTGACCGTGGACTAGGGACAGGTCGTGCTCTGTCTTACTCCGCCGTCTGACTCGAGCCCGTAGGGCCCGTCGCCGCACGTGTTCGCGGCGCGCACGAGGTACCAGAACGACTCGCCGGGGCCGGGGTTCTCCGAATCCGTCGTGGACGTTCCCGCGGGGTCGATCTCGAGACACGACTCATCGCCGTCGCCGGGCCCGACCGGCAGCTGGCTGATCAGGCCTCGGAGCACCGAGGAGGTCAGGCCGCCGGGGGCGGGGGTCCACGTGATCGTGGTCACGCCCTCGCTCTGCGCAAGCTGCACGCCGTCGCCCACGTCCGGCGGCACCGCGGTGCACCCGCCCGGCGTCACCGTGATCGTGGAGAGGGAGGCCGGTAACCCCGGCTTGAACAGCCCCATCGTGACGGCCGACGGGCCGGGCGCCACGTTCGCGTCGAAGCGGAAGTTGTACAGGGTCCCCCACCTCAGCGCGTTGGCGTTCACGCTGACGTCGAACGTCTGCGTCGCCCAGCTCACCGAGGTCGCGGTCACCGTGGGCGTCCAGTTCGTGCGGTCGAACGGCTCGCCGCTGTGGTAGTCGACGTCGTGGAAGCCGACGTTGGTGATCGTCGTCCCGGGCGGGATCGGAACCGTGAACGATTGCCCGGCCCGGTCGCTCGTCAGGTTCTGCACCGCGTACTCGTAGTGATACAGGCCGCCCGAGAGCGGGGTCGCCTTGGCGGCGAGGATGAAGATGCCCTCGGCTCCCGTCAGAGCGGTTTGAGTCACCGCGGGGTCGGCGGCTTTCCACGCCTCGATCCCCGCTCTCTTGGGCTGCGTGCTCCCGGTCAACGTCAGAGCAAAGATCGGGGCCGCGCCCACGTTGACCGGACGGTACGACGCGTTGTTGCCGTTGTTTCTCGCATCGTCACGGGTGACGTACTGCGCCTCGACGAAGTAGGCCGCTCCAGGATTCCCGGTCGGATCGAGATCGGCATCGTGGACCTGCAAGCGCTTGAAGACGACGTTCCCGCTGGTGATGATCCTGGGGTCCGGGTACGGAAAGACGCCCGTGCTCGGGTTCACGTCGGCCTTCGGGCCCATATTGCTCTGCGCTCCGTTCGTGCTCGCGTCGTACGTGTCGGAGCAGTTCACGCCGAGGTGCAACTCTGTCGGTGGCGGGTTGCAGGTGGCGCAATCGTTCCCAGGAGCGGCCGCGAAGCCGTGCTTGACCCAGGCTTGTCCCACCTGCTCGAAACGGCCGTCCTTCAACCGATACATGTTCTGACCGATCACGGGGTGCTCGGCGGTATCGCCGGACCAGTTGACCCAGCAGGATCCGAGATTGCAGGCGGTCGTCGCGATCGAGTAAGCGGTGATCCCGCCGGAGTTTCCGTGGCGCACGGTGCCCGTGATGTCCCCGACGAGAACGTCGGGGCTCTTGTCGGCAAGAGCGCAGTTGTTCTGGCAGCACGAGTTCAGGGTGCCGTTCTCCGGTCCGTCGTCGCACTCCTCGCCGAACTCGATGATCCCGTTGGCGCAGCTCGCCGCGACTTCGGAGCGGGCGACACGAGGCAGAAGCCCCAGGCCGACAACGGCCAACGCACCCAGGACACCGGCACGTTCGCGGCGCATCGCTAGTCCAGCTGCTCGTCGACCGCCGCGTCGATGCGCGCGTCGATCGCACGCAGCTGATCGGCCGCCGCCTTCGAGCGCGGGTCGACGCGCAGCGCCTGCACGAAGCTCTTCCGCGCCGGCTTCAGCCGGCCAAGCTTGGCCAGCACGGTCCCGCGATCCATCCACGCCTCGAAGTGGTCCGGGTCCAGGCGCGTGGCGCTGCCGAGCTGCGAGCGGGCGTCGTCGAGCCGGTTCTGGCGGAGCAGCCACGCGCCGTAGTCGTAGCGGATCCGCCCGGAGGCGGGGGTCGTCTTCACCGCGAGCCTGAACAGCGGCTCCGACGCCGCCGCCACGGCGTGGCGATCGGCGTAGTAGGCGAGGAAACGATCGACGTCCGCCTCCTCGGCACGAGAGAACGGCAGCCCGTGCGTCGCGAACGCCAGCCCGATCGTCAGCTCGCGGCCGCCGTCCATCGGATCGAAGTACCTCGAACGGTCGCCGCGGATCCCGACGAGGACCCGGGGCCCGAACACCACCGCCTGGAGCGTTGCGACGCGGCCGTGCAGCAGCAGGAGCGCGGCCGCGACCGAGTACGGGTCGGAGCGGCGCTCGAGAAGCAGCGTGCTCAGCTTGCCGTCGCCGTCGGTCCGGAGCTCGCCGAGTGCTGCGAGCAAGCAGCGCACGTGTCCTCCGGCATCGGCGCCGGCCGGCGGGCAGTCGCGAACGCGGCCCGCGGCGGCCGCGAAGGCGGGAAGGGCGTCCGCAGTCACACCGACCGTGCGATCGACCTCGAGATAGCGCGCCACCGAGGTCGTCGCATGGGCGGTGCCGGCCGCCGCCAGAAGCGCGAGTGAGATCAAGGACCTTTTCATGGTCGGGGTCAGGTCTCCCATTGCATCATCCATCCAGACTAACCCGACTGAAGCAGGCCTCGGTCGGCGTATTCGTGGATCGTGGTGCATTGGGAGACCTGACCCCGGTGCGGCGTTCGGACCGCGCCAACGCCCCATCCCTCGTCGACTCGGGAACTTCACGCGAGTAGACCGGTCCCATCACGTGCTGAGCCCCTCCGGCTCGGGAGGAACCACGATGAGACCCACCGCGCTCGCCCTCGCCGCCCTCGCCGCCACGATGACCCTTGCCGCCGATTCCACCTCCGGCGCCCTTCGGGTGACCAAGCCCGGCGGCGAAACGGTGGACATGCCACTGCGGCACACGAAGGTATCGATCGAGGTCTCGGCGTTCGTGGCGCGCGCGACCGTGGAGCAGGTGTTCGCGAACCCGTTCGACACGCCGATCGAGGCGGTCTACACGTTCCCCCTGGGCGACCGCGCGGCGGTGGACGACTTCGAGCTGACGGTGGGCGATCGCACGATCCGCGGCGAGATCAAGCGCCGCGAGGAGGCGCGCGCGATCTACCAACAAGCGCGCGCGGCGGGGTACCAGGCGGCGCTCCTCGAGCAGGAGAGGCCGAACATCTTCACCCAGTCGGTCGCCAACCTCGAGCCGGGGAAGGAGATCACCGTGCGCCTGCGCACGGTCGAGACGCTCGTCTATGAGCGGGGCACGTACCGGCTGGCCTTCCCGCTCGTCGTCGGGCCGAGGTACATCCCCGGTGGAAACGCGGTGCCGGACGCGGCGCGGCTCAACGCCCCGGTCCTCCCTCCCGGCATGCGATCGGGGCACGACGTCTCGATCGAAGTCGCCCTCGACGCCGGTGTGCCGATCTCGAACCTGACGAGCCCCAGCCACAAGATCGTCTCCGAGGCGCGCTCCCTCTCGCGGGCGCACGTGCGCCTCGCCGACGGCGACGCGATCCCGAACAAGGACTTCTTGCTGCGCTGGAGCGTCTCCTCCGAGAGGCCCGCGGTCGGCTTCCTGGCGCACCGCGACGGGCTCGACGGCTTCTTCACGCTGCTCGTGCAGCCGAAGGGGGAGATCGACGCGGCGGAGGCGATGCCGAAGGAGATCGTCTTCGTCCTCGACACCTCGGGGAGCATGTACGGCGTTCCGCTCGACGCTTCCAAGCGGCTCGTTGCGAAGGCGCTCCGGGCGATGGGCCCGCGCGACACGTTCAACCTCGTCCGCTTCGCGGGGGACAACGAGGTCTACTCGAAGACCTTCCTCCCCAACGATCGGGGGTCGGTCGAGGGCGCGCTGAAGTGGTTCGAAGCGCAGCAGGGCGGGGGAGGCACGGAGCTGCTCGCGGCGATGCGCGCGGCATTCCTGGCGCCGCCCGACCCCAATCGCCTGCGCGTCGTCGTCTTCCTGACCGACGGCTACGTCGGCAACGAGCCCCAGATCTTGGCCGAGATCGGGAAGGTGCTCGGGGACGCGCGGATCTACACGATCGGGATCGGTGGGTCGGTGAACCACTACCTCCTCGACCGCATGGCCGACCTCGGCCGGGGCGCGTACGTCTTCGTGCGCCCGGACGAGCGCGCCGACGACGCGCTGGAGGCGTTCCGCTCGTGGGTGACCAAGCCCTATCTGACCGACCTGTCGATCGACTGGGGCGCGCTGCCGGTCGCCGATTTCGGCTCCGAGCGGCTGCGCGACCTGGGGTCCGGGCAGACGCTGACCCTCGTGGGGCGCTACCTCGATTCCGGAGAGGGCGACGTCGTCGTGCGCGGCCGGCTGGCGGGGCGTCCGTGGGAGCAGCGCATCCACGTCAAGCTTCCCGACAAGGAGGCGCGGCACGAGGCGCTGGCGCCGCTGTGGGCGCGAGGGCGCATCGAGGAGCTGACGCTCGGTTCGCCGCAGGGCGTGACCGAGTCCGTGCGCGCGGAAGTGACCGCGCTCGCGCTCGAATACCGGCTGATGAGCGCGTTCACGTCGTTCGTCGCCGTGGACGACTCCCAAGTCGTCAACCCGGGCGGGGCCTCGCCGACCGTGCATCAGGCGGTCCCGATCCCGGACGGCGTGTCGTTCGAGGGGATCTTCGGAAAGGAAGGACCTGCTCCCGAGCACGTCGAGAGAGTTACCGTCATGGCCGAGAAGACCAAAGTCGATCTCGATCAGGCTCCGGCCGGAACCAAGTTCACCTCGGACTTCATCCAGGACCTGCCCGTCGCGGGACGCTTCTATCAGAACGTGCTCGCCCTTCCCCCCCCGGCGGCGCCAGGCCCGAGCGGGGACGGCAACCCCAACGTCAACGGTGCGCGGGATCGTGACTTCAAGACGCAGGTGTCGGGGATCAGCAACGTCGACCCGCTCGCCGGCCAGTTCCCGAACAACATCCAAGCCGACTCGATCGGGGAGGCGGCAAGCACCGGGTCCCCCGGCGCCTTTGCGCAGTCGTTCGAGAAGGCCAAGCGTGTCGCGCGGCTCGAAAGCCCAGAGCGGAGCGATGCTGAGGTATACCTGCTCGCCGCCGCCTTCCGCGTCCTCGCGGATATCGCGGACGATGGACGGATCTCGCCCGCCGAAGGGCGGCCGGCGCTGGCGGCGCTTCTCGCCGCGCAGCGGGCCGACGGCTCGATCGGTCCGGACGCCGCGGTGCACGCGGTCGCGACGTGGGCGCTGGCGGAGGCGGCACTCGAGCTTCCCGGCGAGCCGTTCGTGAAGAGCGCACGCGCGAAGGCGCTGGGGTTCCTCGTCACCGCTGCGAAGGGCACCTCTCTCGACCCGGAATCGGCACGCTGGGTTCGGCTGGTGCTGGGTGCGATGGATCCCGCCGCGGCGGCGTCGATCGCAGCACCGGTCGGTAACGCCTCGGTGACTTACGAGCGGCTGCGGAGCGCGCTCGCGGGCTCGCGGAGTGGATCGGCGGCGAAGCGCGAGCCCGGCCGCGCGGCGTTCGACCGGTTGGTCGCGACGATCGGCCGCAAGAACCTCAAGGTCGTACGGGGGTGACTACCGCGGCGCGACGTAGGTCTTGCTGCCGGCGGGGGGCGCTTCCTCCTCCGGCGTCGAGGTGCGGAGCGTCTGGAGGATGTCGTCGTAGTACGGGCGCTCCTTGAGCGACGCGTACTCGCCGGGGAAGCAGACGGTGGTCAGGTCGGCGGCGAACTCGGAGTAGTTCGAGAGCGTCACGGCGCAGCGGATGTCTTTGGCGAGGCGCGTGTTGTCGATCATCGGGAAATCGAAGAAGCCGACGTCGAAGGTGGCGCGCGTGTCCGGAAGATCGGTGCTCCCCTCCGGCGCTTTCACGGTGAGGCGGACGACGAGCCGCTTGTCGGGCTTCGAGACGGACAGCACGCGCAGGTTGATCTCGAAGGTAGAGCCGTTGATCGTCACGGGCTCCGGCTCGAGCACGACGCCGGCTTTCCCGGCCTTGTCGAGCTCCTCGATGTCCAACGAGCGCCGGAAGCTCTTGCCGTGACCCTCGAGGGAGAAGAGCTGCTTGGCGGCGATCTCGCGCGCGACGTTTTCGATCCGGCCGGAGAGCTCGTGCTTGTCAGGCTCGCTCGAGCGCCGGACGCGGCGCTGGAGGTCGAGGAACAGCGGCCGCAGGTCGAGCGAGTCGTGGAAGTTGTAGGCGAGGAGCTCGAGGTTCAAGACCTTGGAGTCGAGATCGTTGGCGGACGCCGGGGCGAAGAAGTTCGAGATGATCGAGGTGAGCATGTCCTTGCGGAGGCTCGTCTCGGCCTCCTCGCGGCGGCTCATCAGCTCGGAGTAAAGACGCGCCCTCGTGTCTTCCGACTGGCGTCGCTCGATGACCTGGGATCCGCGCATCCCGACGTAGGCGACGGACATCGCGGTCAGAAGCCCGCCGAGCGGGTGGAAGAAGACCCCGACCTTGTCCCAGGTGTCCTTCTTGGGCTTCGGGGCCGGGGCCTCCGCCATCTACTTCCGCCGGGCGGTGAGCTTTCCGTCCTTCGCCTCGAGGACGAGGTCGGCTTGGGCGGCATCGTCGTACGAGGCGACGTCGATGTTGGCGGTCTGGCCCTTGTAGGAAATGGTCAGCGTGCACTTCCCGGTCTCGGCGATGACCAGGTGGTAGCTCCCGGACTTGTCGGTCTTCACGGCGGGGTACGACTTGCCCCCGCACTTCGCGGAGACCTCGGCTCCTTCGCCGACGGTCGCGCCCGCGGAGGTGATCTTCCCGAGGACCTCGCCGGCGGAGGCCAGCGTGGTGGCGGCGGCACACAGAGCGGCGATGACGACGAGCTTTTTCATTGCGTTCCTCTCCCTCACGGCTTCCGCGAGAGGGTAACGCAGGCTACCGGTAGACCGCCAGATTGTTCGCTAGGCCCCAGGCGGACGCGAGGACTCGGACGAGGCGAGGCGCGCCGCCTCGAGCCACGCGCGACCGACGGCGGGACGGGCCGGCTCCTCCTCCGCCTCGGGGAGCCGGATCGAGAAGTGCGACGTCGAGCCTTCGCCGGGTTGGCTGGCGGTCTCCAGGCTCGCGCCCATCAGCTCCACGATTCGACGGCTCACGGCGAGGCCGAGCTCCCACTCGGGCTCGTCCGGCGTCACGCCGGGCCCCGTGTCGCTGACCGCGAAGTGCACGTGGCCGGAGCGGGGCTCCCCGATCACGGTGAGCCTCACCTCGCCGCGCTCGGTGAGCCGCATGGCGCCGACGATCAGGTTCTCGAGGACCTGTCTCAGGCGCGCGGCATCGCCGTTCACGGGGAGGCGCGGCAGGTCCCGGGTCGCGACGTGGAACCGGAGCCCCCGCTCGCGGGCCTGGGCCACGAACGACGACTCGACGTCGCGAAGGAGCGCGGCGACCGAGAACGCCTCGTGCCGGAGGGTGGCTTCGCCCGACTCGACCTCCGTCAGCTCGACGATCTCGTCGAGGAGCGTCAGCAAGTGCGAGCCCGAGGCCTTGAGCGCGCCGATGCGATCGATGTAGCGGGTGGCCAGCTGCGGATCGTGCTCGAGCGCCTGGGCGAGCGAGAGGAGAGCGTCGAGAGGCGACTTGAGCTCGCCGCTCATGCGGGCCAGGAAGCGGCTCTTCTGGCGCTCGGCTTCCTCCGCCGCCTCGCGGGACTGGGCGGCCTCGTCGGTCCGTTCCGCCACGATCCCCTCGAGCCGCCGCCTCTCCTCCGCCGCGCGGGCGACGCGGACCTGCATCGCGGCCCAGACGAAGCACGCCGCGAGGACGCCGTAGCCGCACCACGCCCACCACGCGAGCCACGGCGGGGGCGCCATTCCGAAAGCCACCGAGGCCGCGTGCGAGCTGGTCCCGGAGCGGTCGCGGGCCTCGACCGTGAACTGGTAGGTCCCGGCGGGCAGCGAGGAGAACATCGCCTCGCGCGAGGCGCTCCAGGTGCTCCAGCCGTCGTTCCACCCCTCGAGCCGCCAGCGGTACTCGATGCGCGCGCCGAGAAGGAGCGAAGCGGCGCCGAAGCCGAAGCGGACCGGCTCGCGGGAGTACGGGATCTTCGCGGCGAGCTTCGCCTCGCGTCCCGTGCCGGTGATCATCCGCATCCGGCCGCCGCCTGAGGCGGAGACGATCGCGACCGACGGGCGGGCCGATGACGCCGCGAGCTCGGAGGAGCGGAGACGATAGAGCCCGCCGAAGCCCGCGGCCCAGACGACCTCGTCGTCCTCCCCAGGGGCCTCGAGAAAGATCGGGGACGCGCCGGCGAAACCCAGCCCCTCGAGCACGGGAGCGGGAGCGGGCACGAGCGTCCACAGCCCGCCCGCCGAGCGCTCCAGGCGCGCGAGCGGGAAGTCGGAGCGCCGCGCATCGAGCGAGGCGCTCGCCCAGAAGCGCTGCGCGCTCGACGTGGCCACGGGCCAGAGCCGGTTCAAGGGCGTGCCGTCCAGCGCGAAGCGGTCGTCGCGCCGGAACGCGTCCGCGGCCGCCTCGTACCGATGGACGTGGTTGGGGCCGATGGCGAGCACGTCGCCCGCGACGACCGCGACCGACGCGGCGGCGTCCCCCTCGTCGAACTTCCCTGACGCGGCGTCGAAGCTCGTGACGCGTGCATCCGCCCAGGCCGCCGTGCGGACCCCGCGACCGAGGTCGATCCGGCGGACCCCGCGCGAGGCCGTGCCCAGCCAGAGGCGGCCCTGGGGGTCCTCGGCGATCGTGCGCACGTCGCCGAGATCGGTGAAGGCGCGCACCACCGTGAACCGTTCGCCTTCCCGGTGGAGCACGCTCATCCCCTGAGTGCCGGCGGCGAGGATCACGTCCGGGTCGGCGCTCCACGGGGCGAGGTCGCTGACCTCTCCGGTGACGGCGAGCACCCGCGTGGCGGAGCCGGAGTCGAGCCGCCAGACCCCGCCGCTCCCCGAGACGAGCAGCGACCCGCCGGCCACGAGCAGATCGGTGGGTCGCGCGACGGGCGCCGGCAGCTTGTCGAAGCGGGCGGGCAGGGTGCCGTCGAACGCACCAGGCCGGAGGACGTAGAGGCCGTCCTCGGCGGCGAGCACGAGACGGCCACCGTGCCGCGTGATCGCGCTCACCGGCGCTTCGGGGAGGCCGTCGCGGGCGTCGAAACGCGAGACGGCACCCAGGAGCGAGATCTCGACGAGCCCTTCGGGTGTCCCCGCCCAGACCGACCCGTCCCGATCGAGCGCGAGCGAGGTCACGGCGCTTGCCGGGAACCCTTCCTCGCGCGAGACGCGGTGCGCGATCGCGCCCGATGCGTCGGTCACGAGCAACCCGTCGTCGGTGCCGAGCACGTAGCCGCCCCCGGCCGCGCGGCTCGCCGCCGTCACCGGAGCGAGGCCGGAGAGGCCGGCACCGAAGAGCCTCGCTCGGCCGTCCTCGATCCGCACGAGCCCGTGCCGGCTCGAGGCGAGCACGAGGAGCGCCTCCTCCCGGAAGAGGCCGACGGCGGGCCCGTCGGAGGCGAGCGCGTCGCTCGTCACCGGCACGAGGCGATCGGCCGCCATGCGGAACAACCCGGCGCCTTCACGATGCAGGTAGATCTCGTCCTTCGCCGGCAGCAGCGTGAACGGCGAGCCGTCGAGCGGGATCACGGCATTGACGCGGCCGCGCCGGCGGAGGAGCTTGGTCTCCGTCGCGATCCAGACGTCCTCGCCGACCGTGGCGATCGAGGTCACGCGTCCGAGCGGACGCGCCGACGCGGGAATCTCGTCGAGCGTCGAGCGGTACGCCCAGCTGCCGTCGGGGCTGCGATCGATCACGCCGAGCTGGTCATCGCCTCCCGCATAGATGTGCGTGCCGCCCTTCGAGATCGCGAGCGCGCGGATCTTCCTGATCGGAGTCTCGATGCGATCGAAGCGCAGGCCGTCGTACGTGATGACGTCGCTCGCGCACGCGGCGACGAGCATCCCGTCGGAAGCGATCAGCAGGCGCTCGATCTGCGCGGCCGCCTCGTAGTCCCTCGGCGTGAATGAGCGCAAGAGGGGGCGTCCCTCGTCCGGCGATGTCGCCCCGATGGGGCGGCCGGCGAAGGTTGCGATGAGGAGAGTCGCTAAGACGAGGCCGGTCCCCCACCGTGGCCTCGTCAGCGCGATTGCGCCCATGCCCAAAGGTCTTTATACGACACCCCGTAACGTCGCGGGGCTGTTTTTGTCATTTGTCGGCTGAAATCGTGATCGCGATCAGCCGCAATCCGAGTGCCGACAACCCCGACGAATGGCCGCGTCGTTGCATGGTCCAAGGGAGCGGGAGGGCGACGCATGCCTCAGGACGACGCGATCTACGACCTCGGCGAGGTGGACCTGAGCGATCGGAAGGTCGCCGGGTTCCCGCCCGTATTCGCACCGGAATCCGGCGGGGGCACGCGCCGGCCGCGCGCACGGAACGCGTCGAGATCCTCGGCCGGCGTAAGCCCGCGGCTCGCGGGAAGCCTGTCGCTGTTCGTCCCCGGGCTCGGGCATGTCGTCGCGGGGGAGCCGACCTGGGGGCTCTTCTACGCGGCGTCCCTCGGGTTCTGCGCGGCGTCGGTCTGGGCGGCGCTCTCGTTGCGCGCGTCGCTGCTCGCGACGATGAAGGTGCTCGAGCTCCGCACCGAGATCCTCGTCGTCGCCGTCGCCGGTCTTGTCGTGACCGCAATGCTGCTACACCTTGCTGCGATCTCCCACGCGCAAGCGATCACGGGCGGCGCGGACGACGGAGACGGCGCGCATCCCATCGTCGCCGGCGTCGCGTCGCTGCTCGTGCCGGGGTGGGGACAGATCCTCGCGGGGCATTCGAAGCGGGCGACGCTGTTCGTGGGCGCCCTCTGGGTGATCGCCGGCGCCTGGCTCGCGGCGACGCCGATCGGGATGCGCGGGCTGCACGCGCTCGGCCTCGACATCCCGGCCTCGCTGCGGGACGACTGGGGGAACGCGATCCTCATCGCTTCCCCTGTGATTCTGTGGATCATCGCCGTCTACGACGCCGCCAAGAGATGACTGGGGTCAGGTCTCCCATTGCACCGTTCGAATGGTGCAATGGGAGACCTGACCCCTATCTCCCATGAACGTCGCGGACGGCGCGTCCGCTCGGGTCGGCGTTCGAAGCGAACGCCGGATCCCAGGCGATCGCGGCCGCTGAGCTGCACGCGACCGACGGCCCGGAAGGGATGCACCTCGCCGCGTCGGGGTGCGGGAACAGCTCCTCGAAGATCATGCGGTAGACGAACGCCTCCTTCGTGCGCGGCGTGCCGACCGGGAACCGCTCCGCGGCTCCGGCCATCTCGAGGTCGGTGACCCGGCTCTCCGCGCTCGCCTTGAGGGTGTCGATCCAGGAGTACCCGACCCCGTCCGAGAACTGCTCCTTCTGCCGCCACAGGATCTCTTCGGGAAGCAGATCCGTGAACGCTTCGCGCAGGACGCGCTTTTCGATCTTCCGCTCACCCACCATCTTCTGGCGGGCCGGCACGCGCATCGCGACGTCGAGGAAGCGCGTATCGAGAAACGGCACGCGCGCCTCGATCCCCCACGCCGCCATCGACTTGTTCGCGCGCAGGCAGTCGTACAGGTGCAGGTCGGAAAGCTTCCGCACCGTCTCCTCGTGGAACGCGCGCGGCGAGGGCGCCTTGTGGAAGTAGAGATAGCCGCCGAAGATCTCGTCCGCCCCTTCGCCCGAGAGGACCATCTTCACGCCGGTCGCGCGGATGAGGCGCGCCATCAGCAGCATCGGCGTGGAGGCGCGCACGGTGGTGACGTCGTACGACTCGATGTGCCAGATGACGTCGCGCAGCGCGTCGAGCCCCTCCTGCACGGTGAAGTTGAAGCCGTGGTGCACGGTTCCGATCGCGGCCGCGCACCGCTCGGCGGCGGCGAGGTCGGGCGAGCCTTCGAGGCCGATCGCGAACGAGTGGAGCCGCGGCCACCACGCGCGCTCGCGGTCGCCGGTCTCCACGCGCTTGTCCGCGAACGACGCGGCGAGGCCTCCGATGACGGACGAATCCAGTCCGCCGGAGAGCAGCACCCCGTACGGCACGTCGGTCATCAGGTGCGCGTGGACCGAGTCGGACAGCGCGGAGCGCAGCTCGGCCGGCTCCACGTCCCGATCCGGCACCGAGTCGAACTCGAACCAGTCCCGCTTCCAGTACCGCACCGGCGCCGCGTCGCGGCTCGTCTGATAGTGCCCCGGCGGGAACTCCTCGACGTGCTCGCACACCGGGAGAAGCGCCTTCATCTCCGACGCGACCGCGATCGAGCCGTCCGCGCGCCGCCCGACGTACAGCGGGATGATCCCGATCGGATCCCGCGCGACCAGCCAGTCGTCCTTCCCCGCGTCGTACAGCGCGAACGCGAACATCCCGCGCAGCCGTTCGAGGAACCGCGGCCCCTCGGCGGCCCACAGCGGCAGGATCACCTCGCAGTCGGAATCGGTCGCGAACACGTCGCGCACGCCGATCCGCGCGCGCAGCTCGACGTGGTTGTAGATCTCGCCGTTGACGGCGAGCACGGTCGACCCGTCCCGCGATTTGAGCGGCTGTGCGCCGTGGAGCAGGTCGACGATGGCGAGCCGCTCGTGCGCCAGCACCGCGCGCCCGCCCGACCAGATCCCGCTCCAGTCGGGGCCGCGGTGCCGCAGCAGGCGCGCCTGGCGCACCGCGAGATCCCGCGCCGCCGCGGCGCCCTCCGGCTGGACTCCGAACAGACAGAAGATGCCGCACATGAAGGCGCATGATAGCGCCCGGGCGTATGCTCCCGCCGTGAGGAGGAAGACGCTCGCGACGGGAGCAGGCGCACTCGCGGCGGCGACGATCGCGTGGGCGGTCAGCGCGCAGCGGCCCGGCCCCGATCCGGCTCCGGCAACCGAACGCCGCCTCGCCAACCAAGCACGCGATGCGCTCGTGCCGGCGTGCGGCACGTGTCATCGCTCCGATCTGCCCACCGCCAAAGCCGGCGCGCTCGCCGTCTTCGACCTGACGAAGGATCCGTGGTGGGCCACGATCAAGGCGGATGAGTACGAGAGCCTGCTCCACCGCGTGCGGGGCACGCGCGACATGACGGACGAAGACAGAGCGGCGGTGGAGGCGTTCGTCGCGGCTATTCGGCCGCCCGCTCCACCCACGCGGGAACCGTAGGCTCGTCCGGCACGATCAGCTCGCGCCCGCCGCGGGTCAGCGCCCAGCGGTGGAGCCACGTGATCCCTCCGCCGCCCACGAACGTATCCGCGCTTCGATACGCGTCGTCCGCGACGGCC
>Ga0137436_1000086_pt1 | contig 29457 bp, 24 predicted proteins | sample EasRivERMGT119_2_FD_102328 | JGI IMG/M metagenome (GOLD analysis project Ga0137436, IMG submission 102328) | Soil microbial communities from meander-bound floodplain in the East River, Colorado, USA - East River MetaG ERMGT119_2 | ecosystem: Environmental > Terrestrial > Soil > Floodplain ...
GATGTCGCTCATCGGCGAATGTCGGAAACGGCGCTGGTATTATAGGCGACGTTCACGCCCGATTCATGCCTCCCATACCCTTTCCGCTGCCACAACTGGGCCGCTTCCTGGCGCACGTGTTCAGGAGGCTCGACCAGGATCGCTGTCTGCAGATCGCCTCGAGCCTCACCTTTACGACGCTGCTTGCGCTCGTGCCGCTTGTCACCATCACCCTCGCGTTCATGGCGGCGTCCCCGATTTTTTCCGGACTGGGAGAGCACATCCACGCGTTCCTGCTTGCCAACATGCTGCCCGAGAAGGCGGGGGAGGTGGTCACCGGATATATTGAACAATTCGCGGGTGAGACCGGCCGGCTGACCGCTCTTGGCACTGCGGTGCTCGCCGTCACCGCTTTTTTGATGATGTTCACGATAGAGCGTGCGTTCAACTCGATCTGGCGGGTTTCACGCCCGCGTCCCCTGGCGCAACGCATCCTCGTCTATTGCGCAGCGCTCACGCTCGGGCCGGTGCTGATCGGCGCGAGCCTTTCGATCACCTCGTACCTCGTCGGTGTATCCCTTGGATTCGCCTGGCAGACACCTTTTGCAAGTGCGGCGATTCTCAGATTCGCCCCCTTCGTGCTTACGTGTGCAGCGTTCACGCTGCTCTACTATGCCGTACCGAACCGCGCGGTCAAACTGCGCCACGCTCTGGTCGGAGGCTTGGTCGCGGCCCTGGCATTCGAAATCATGAAACGAGGCTTTGCGCTCTACGTCGCGAAAATCCCGACTTTTGCACTGGTCTACGGAGCATTCGCGGTGATCCCGGTATTCCTCCTGTGGATCTATTTATCCTGGGTGGTAATCGTAATCGGCGCGCTGATCGCGGCGCTCGCGCCGGATTTTGCCGTGCTGCAGGAAGTCGCAAGACGCACTTCCGGGTCCGGTTTCGCAGAAGCGCTGGCGTTGCTTCTCGTTCTTGCGCGCGCGCAGCAAGGCCGGGAACTGCTGGCGATGGGGCAGATCGCCGAGCGTGCATCGCTCACCGGCGATCGGACCGAATCACACCTTGAGCGAATGGTTGCGCGCGGTTGGGTCACCAAGTCCGCGAGTAACCGTTACGGATTGGTCTGCGACACCGAGCGGCTCCTCGTGGCCGAGGTCTACCGCGAGTTCGTGCTGGATGGCAAAGTGAGCTCGGACACCGAGCGCAGGAAGGGCTTGCGGACCCTTCTGGAGCAGTTCGCCGCGCGTGCCGACGAAGCCCTCAATCTTCCGCTCAAGCACTTGCTCGAGAGTGAGGACCGCGTGAATCCGCTAGAATCGCCGGACCGAGAGCCCCGTTGACAAAGCAAACCATCCCGCGTGCCGAGCGCCTGATCGCAGCCCTGGACGTCGCCACCGCCGAGGAAGCGAAAAAACTGGTGCAGGCCCTCGGTGACAGCGTGAGTTTTTACAAGGTGGGTCTGGAATTGTTCATGGCGGACGGGTTCTTCAACTTGATCGACTGGCTTGCGCGACAGGGGAAGAAGGTGTTCGTCGATTTGAAGTTTTTCGATATCCCCGAAACGGTTCGGGGCGCGGTGCGCGGGCTTGGCAATCGGGGCGTGACCTTCGCGACCGTGCATGGCAACCAGGCGATGCTCGAGGCGGCGGGAGAGGCCAAGGGAGATGTGAAGATCCTCGCGGTCACGGTGCTTACGAGCCTCGATCAGGGCGATCTGGACGATCTCGGTTTTCAATGCGACGTCGAAACTCTGGTGCTCTCGCGAGCGCGGCGGGCACTCGAAGCAGGCTGTGACGGCGTCATTTCGTCCGGGCTGGAAGCGCCAGCGCTGAGGCGTGCGCTGGGCGCACGGTTACTGGTTGTCACTCCGGGAATCCGCCCGGTGCAGAATCGACTCATAAGCGACCAGAAGCGCACGGTCGACGTAGCGCAGGCGTTTGCCAACGGCGCCGATTACATCGTCGTCGGCCGGCCGATCCGCGAGGCGCCCGATCCGCGTGCCGCCGCGCAAGCGATTCAGGCGACGATCGCGACCGTGTTTCCCGCCTGATGTCCGGCCGGGGAAAACCTGGCGGCGCGTCGGGCGCGAAGGCAAGCTTGCCCGGGTAGTGCCATACGTTGCGCCAGGCGCCGATCACCATGTTGGGATATTCGGGCTTGCCGAGCGATCCGTTATAACGACCCAGCGCGCGAAACAGGTTCCCTTTCTCACGATCGAGGTAGTACTTCAGGATGACGCAGCCGTAGCGAAGGTTGTTGCGCAGACTAAACAGGTTATCGCCCTTGCGGCCGACCAATCCCACCCAGAAGGGCATGACCTGCATGTACCCTCGGGCACCCGAGCCCGATACGGCGTATTTGCGAAAATTGCTCTCGATCTGAATCACCGCCAGCACGAGTTGCGGATCAAGCCCGGCGTGGCTGGCTTCGAAGTGTACCGTGCGCAGGAACTCCACGCGCGACTGGAAGTTGGGTATTCTCGCTTCCAGGCGATGCGACATTTCTGCGAGCCAGTCGACCGCCGACTCCGAATTGGTAAAAGCATGACGCGGCGCCGGCCTGTCCGCGATCGACGCCTGCAGGTCCGCCCGCACCTTGGCGGCGAGCGGCTCGTAGATCTGGGCTCCGGCCAGCGCGTTGCCGGCGAGCGCCAGACCCGAAAACAAAAGCGCGAGTCTCAACACAATTTTGAGGTTAGTTGAGACACGACTTCCCCTTGGGGAAGTCTTTTCGGCTCCTTGTCGCGCCGACCCTGATACTCGATCAACCCTTCCTTGAGGCTGCGTTCGCCGACGACGACGCGGTGGGGGATGCCTATGAGCTCCATGTCGGCGAACATCACGCCCGGACGCTCGTCCCGGTCATCGAGCAGCACCTCGACGCCGGAATCCGAGAATTCCCGGTAGAGGGCGTCAGCGGCCTCGCGCACCGCAGCGCTCTTGCCATATCCGATGGGAACTAGGGCAACGTGGAACGGCGCGATCGGCTCCGGAAAGACGATGCCGCGCTCGTCGTGGCTCTGCTCGATCGCTGCCCCCACGATGCGGGTGATGCCGATGCCATAGCAGCCCATCTCGAAGAAACGGCTGTTGCCCGCGTCGTCGAGGAACGACGCTTTCATCGTCTCCGAATACTTGGTGCGAAGCTGAAAGATATGGCCGACTTCGATGCCGCGCGCGATCTCGATCGTGCCCTTGCCGTCGGGGCTGGGATCGCCGGCGACGACGTTACGGATGTCCGCTATATGCGCTGGCTCGGGCAGGTCGCGGCCCCAATTGACGCCCGTAAGGTGATGACCTTCCTCGTTCGCGCCACAAACAAAATCGCTCATTGCAACTACCGCGCGGTCAGCGATGATTGGTAGTTTGGTACCAGCCGGGCCAAGCGACCCGGAAGGGAAACCAAGCGTATCCAATATTTCGTTGCTCGTTGCGAAGCGAAAATTGGTATTTACGTCTGCACCAAGGTTCAGGCCAGGAAGTTTTGCCAGCTTGATTTCATTTAGTTCATGATCGCCCCGCAATAACAGCATGTATAGCTGATTGCCTCTCCAGACCACCAAAGACTTCACCACGTGTTGAACGGGTATGCGTAAAAAGTCGGCTACTTCAATACAAGTTTGCTTGCCTGGTGTCGGATTTTTTTTCATCGCCTCCCCCGGCGTCTTGCGCGCGGCCCTCGGTGCCACGGCTTCAGCTAGCTCGACGTTCGCGGCGTAGTCGGACTGCGGGCAATAGGCGATCGCGTCCTCGCCCGATTCGGCAAGGACGTGAAATTCCTGCGAGCCCGTGCCGCCGATCGGCCCCGGGTCTGCAGCCACGGCTCGGAATTTCAGTCCCAGGCGGGTGAAGATCCGCACATAGGTGTCGTACATGTTCCGGTATTCGCGCTGCAGGTCGGCGTAATCGGCGTGGAAGGAGTAGCCGTCCTTCATGGTGAATTCTCGCCCGCGCATGACGCCAAAGCGCGGCCGGATCTCGTCGCGGAACTTGGTCTGGATCTGGTAGAAATGCACGGGCAGCTGCCGGTAGCTGCGGATCTCGCGCCGCGCGATGTCGGTAATGACTTCCTCGTGCGTCGGGCCGATGCAAAAATTCCGCTCGTGACGGTCCTTCAAGCGCAGCAACTCCGGCCCATACTTCTGCCAGCGCCCGGACTCCTGCCACAGCTCCGCCGGCTGCACCGCCGGCATGAAGAGTTCGATTGCCCCGGCGCGGTTCATTTCCTCGCGCACGATGGCCTCGACCTTGCGCACGACCCGAAGTCCGAGCGGCATCCAGGTGTAGATGCCGCCGGCGAGCCGGCGGATCAGACCCGCGCGGACCATCAGCTTGTGGCTCACGAGTTCCGCGTCGGCGGGGGCCTCCTTGAGCGTTGCAAGAAAGTATCGGGAAGCGCGCATAGCGGGGAACGAGCCAGGACGCGACATTCTACTTGAACTCGTACGCCTCGCAGCCGCGACGCGGCTGCGCCTTCAAATCGCCGGCGATTTGTGAAAGAATAGGCGTGGACAGATTTTTGCTGGATTGCGTATGCTCGATCGAGACGGCTACCGGCCGAACGTCGGCATCATCCTCTGCAACGGGCGCAACGAGGTTTTCTGGGGCAAGCGCATCAAGGAACACTCCTGGCAGTTCCCGCAGGGCGGGATCAAGTTTGGGGAAACGCCGGTGCAGGCGATGTACCGCGAACTGCGGGAAGAAGTGGGCCTGCTGCCCAGCCACGTGAAGATCCTGGGGCGGACGCGCAACTGGCTGCGCTATGAGGTGCCCGTGCAGGGGCTCAAACGGGATTGGCGCGGCAATTACCGGGGGCAGAAGCAGATTTGGTTCCTGCTGCGGTTGGTCGGGCGCGAGTGCGATGTTCGCCTGCGGGCTTCGGAGCGCCCCGAATTCGACGCCTGGCGCTGGAACGATTATTGGATACCCCTTGACTCGGTAATCGATTTCAAGCGAGAGGTCTACCAGCACGCGCTCACCGAGCTTGCCCGCTATCTGTTTCGCGGCCAGGGCCGCAAGTCTCTTCCAGCGGAAATCGCATCGCGCTGACTGCCTGTGAGCTTCGGCCCGCTGTGGAAAAACGTGGACGCCGGGCGGACGTTCTTCCAGAGGCGATTTTTTCGAAATGACCCGACATGTTTCGTGAATACGCGCCATTGCATTGGTCGCCGCTGAAATCGACAGCCGGCGTCGGAGTGATGCGCGTCATTTGCGCCTCCCCGGGTAACTGCTTGACAGCAGGCCATCGTAGATACTAATCTAAGTCTATCAATTAGAGTTAGTCTAATTCGTTTCACTACAAGGAGTCACCCATGCAGCTCAAAGGCTCGAAGACCCACGGCAATCTCAAGGCGGCATTCGCAGGAGAATCACAAGCAAACCGCCGCTATCTTTACTTTGCAGCGAAGGCCGATGTTGAAGGGCAAAACGACGTCGCAGCGGTGTTCCGGTCTACGGCCGAGGGCGAGACCGGCCACGCCCACGGCCATCTCGAATACCTGGAACAGTGCGGCGATCCGGCGACGGATCTTCCCTTCGGCGGCACGCGCTTGAATCTGAAGGCCGCCATTGCCGGGGAGACCCACGAGTACACCGACATGTATCCCGGCATGTCGAAGGCCGCGCGTCAGGAAGGCTTTTCGGAGATCGCCGACTGGTTCGAGACGCTCGCCAAGGCGGAGCGCTCGCACGCCAACCGCTTTCAGAAAGCGCTCGACGCGCTCGCCGACTAGACGGTTAATCCGGACGCCGGAGGCGCCGGATTGACTCCGCGAGTTGGGGAAGGCCGTTCTGCCTCTCCAACTCGAGGCCTATTTGCATACACACCTTTGATCTGTCCCCGATGACTTTTCGCGAAGGGAGCTTGGAGGCCCCCACCCGCCATCCGATCGCGTGGCGCAAACCGGAATTCTACGAGGAAGCAAAGCTCCTCGGCGAAATGGAGCGCGTGTTTGGTATCTGCCACGGCTGCCGGCGCTGCGTGAACCTGTGCACGGCGTTTCCGACGCTTTTCGATCTCGTTGACGCGAGCGCAACGCTCGAAGTCGACGGGGTAGAGAAGTCACAGTTCTGCAAGGTCGTGGACCAGTGCTACCTGTGCGACATGTGCTACATGACGAAATGCCCGTATGTGCCGCCGCATCCCTGGAATCTGGATTTCCCGCACCTGATGCTGCGGGCCAAAGCGGTCAAGTTCAGAAAAGGGGAGGTGAAACTGCGCGACCGGCTGCTTTCTTCCACCGACGCCCTCGGCAGGCTCGCCGCGATCCCGGTCGTTGCGCAGGTGGTGAACGCGGTCAACCAGAATGCCGCCGCGCGCTCGCTCATGGAAAAGGCGATCGGCGTTCACCCTGAGCGCAAGCTGCCGCCCTACAGCCCCGGTACGTTTCGCAGACAGGCCGCCGAGAGCCGAAGCCGCGAGGCCCGCAACGGTGAGCGCACGCCGGGAAAAGTTGCGGTATTTTCGACCTGTTACGTGAATTACAACGAGCCGGGTATCGGTCACGATCTGCTCGCGGTTCTCGATCACAACGAGATCGGATACGTTATCGTGGAGAAAGAAGCCTGCTGCGGCATGCCCAAGCTCGAGCTCGGCGATCTCGAGGGGGTCGAGCGCCTCAAGGCGGTCAACATTCCGCCACTCATCCGGCTCGCGCGCGAGGGCTACGCGATTCTCGCTGCGATCCCTTCATGCACCTTGATGTTCAAGAGCGAGCTGCCGCTGCTGTTTCCCGAAGATGCCGACGTCAAGGCGGTAAGTGAAGCCATGTTCGATCCGTTCGAGTACTTTGTCCTGCGCAGGCGTGACGGGCTGCTCAAGACCGACTTCAAGACCGCGCTTGGAAGAGTGTCCTACCACGTCCCGTGCCATTCGCGCGTGCAGAACATGGGACAGAAGACCCGCGAGGCGCTGCAAATGGTGCCGGGCACCACGCTCACTACGGTGGAACGCTGCTCCGGCCACGACGGAACCTGGGGCGTCAAATCCGAGTATTACGAAAACTCCATGAAGATCGGGCGGCCGGTGTTCCGGCAGATGGCCGGCAACGAGCCCGACTATATCAGCTCGGACTGCCCGATTGCCGCTCGCCACATAGAGCAGGGCATGGGCGAGACCGGGGCGATCAAGGCGCATCCCTTGTCGCTGCTGCGCATTGCCTACGGAATTTGAGCCCACCCGGATGACGATGACAGCCATGCCCCGGATCGACCGTGCAAGCCTGATGACACTTGAAGCTTATGCCCGCGAGCGTCCCCAGTTCCGGGCGAGAGTCATGGCCCACAAGAAGAACCGCACCGTTCAGCTCGGCGACCATCTCAAGCTCATTTTCGAAGACGAGCTCACCATCCGCTACCAGGTGCAGGAGATGCTGCGCGTCGAGCGGATATTCGAGGAAGAAGGCATCCGGGACGAGCTTGCCGCCTACAATCCGCTCGTTCCTGACGGCCGGAATCTCAAGGCGACCATGATGCTCGAGTTTCCCGATCCCGACGAGCGCCGAAAATGGCTCGAGGATCTGATAGGGGTCGAAGACAAGGCGTGGGTCCAGGTGACCGGCTATGAGCCGGTTTGGGCCATCGCCGACGAGGATCTCGAACGGGAAAACGAGCAGAAGACCTCGTCGGTACATTTCCTTCGCTTCGAGCTTACCGACGACATGGCGCAAGCGCTCAAGAAAGGCGCGGACTTGACGATCGGGATCGATCATGCGCGCTACACGGTGAAGCTCGAAGTGCTACCCGTCGTGCGAAATGCGCTGGCGCTGGACTTGGCTTGAGGCCCTTCCGCGTCTCTTCCGTTTTCATTCTGCTGTCGGCGCTGGCTGCCTGCGCCCGGCCGCCGGCTGGGGATGGTGACCCGAAGTCGGCTTTCGACAACAAGACCTGGCAAGAGCAAAAGGCCTCGTTGCCCCCTTTCCCGAAGACCGGGAATCTGGCGCCGATCTACGTCGGTCCGACGACGTTCGAGTTTCTCGTCGATACGACCTCAATCAGCGTCAACGAGGACGGCACGATTCGATACACGCTGATCGCGCGCAGCTCAAGCGGGGCGATGAACGTGAGCTACGAAAGCATCCGCTGCGAAATCTACGAGCGCAGGCTGTACGCCCTCGGCAGGGCTGACGGTACTTGGTCCCAGGCGCGGAACTCGAAGTGGGTTCCGATCGGAGGTGCCCAATACACGACGCTTGCGGATGATTTTTTCTGTACCAACCGCGGTCGGGCACGCGCGGCAGAGGATGTCGTGGATCTGCTCAAGCGCAGCCGGGACTCGGCCAGATAGATCGGCTTACCGCGCTACAGCAGCACCAAATTGTGGCTTCGGCCGCCTAGAGCAGAACAAGGTTGTCGCGGTGGATGAGTTCCGGCTCGTCGATATAGCCGAGTATCGCCTCGATCTCGCTTGACGCCCGGCCGGCAATGCGCCGGGATTCCTGCGCGTTGTAGTTGACCAGGCCTCGCGCGATCTCTGCGCCCTCCGGCGAGAGGCAGGCGACCACTGCGCCGCGCTCGAATTCGCCTTGCACGCTCTTGACACCGACCGGCAGGAGGCTCTTGCCTCCGGATCGCAAGGCCCTGGCCGCCCCGGCGTCGAGGCCGAGCCGTCCGGCGACCTGGAGGTGATCGGCAAGCCACTGCTTGCGCGCGGCAAGCGGTGTCGTTTGGGTGGAGAGCAGCGTGCCGATGGCTTCTCCCGCCGCGAGCCTGACCAGGACATCAGGTTCGTTTCCCGAGGCAATCACGGTTTGCGCTCCGGAGCGGGCAGCGCGCTTGGCTGCGAGCACCTTGGTGAGCATGCCGCCCCTGGCGATCGCGGAGCCGGTACCGCCCGCCAGCTCTTCCAGCCGGGATTCACCGGCTCGCGCGCTTCGAATCAAGGTCGCCTGAGGATTGCGCCGCGGATCATCGGTATAGAGCCCCTGCTGGTCGGTCAGGATGATGAGGCAGTCGGCTTCGACGAGATTCGTCACCAGCGCGGCAAGCGTGTCGTTGTCGCCGAACCGGATTTCATCCGTGACGACGGTGTCGTTTTCGTTGATCACCGGAATGATCCCGAGTCCGAGCAGCGTGAGCAAGGTGGAGCGGGCATTCAGATAACGCTGCCGGTCGGCGAGATCGGCGTGCGTGAGGAGCACCTGCGCCGTATGCAGGCCGTGCTGCCGGAAGCACGACTCGTATACCTGCACGAGCCCCATCTGCCCGACTGCGGCGGCGGCCTGAAGCTCGTGCATGGCGCTCGGGCGCCGCGTCCAGCCCAGGCGCTGCATGCCCTCGGCGATGGCCCCGCTCGAGACCAGCACGAATTCCTTGCCGGCTTGGCGAAGCCTGGCGACCTGTCCTGCCCAGCGCGCGATGGCGGATGCGTCCAGCCCCTCGCCCCGGTTGGTGACGAGAGTGCTCCCGACCTTGACGACGAAACGCTTCGCTTCTTTCATGCCGTCTTTTCGGATTCGAGGAATTTCATCACTGCGAAGCTGAGCTCCCGGCAACCCTCTCCGGTGAGCGCCGAGATGCAGAAGCTCGGGCCGCGCCAGCGCAGCCGGCGCACAAGGGCGGCGGTTGCGGTCTCGCGCTCTCCGGCGGGGAGCATATCCATTTTGTTCAGCACCAGCCAGCGGGGTTTGCGGTAGAGCGCCGGATCGAATTTCTTGAGCTCCAGGGCAATGGCCCGTGCATCGCGAGCCGGGTCGGCGCCCGGATCAAAGGGCACCGCATCGACGATGTGCAGCAGCAGCCGCGTACGCGCGAGGTGCCTGAGAAACTGGTGCCCCAGGCCCGCGCCCTCTGCGGCTCCTTCGATGAGCCCCGGGATGTCGGCGATCACGAAGCTGCGGTCGACTCCGACACGAACCACCCCGAGATGCGGATGCAAGGTGGTAAACGGGTAATCGGCCACTTTGGGACGGGCAGCGGACACGGCGCGAATGAAGGTGGATTTTCCGGCATTGGGAAGTCCCAGCAATCCGACGTCGGCAAGCACCTTCAGCTCGAGCTTGAGCGTGCGGTGCTCGCCGGACTCGCCGGGTGTTGCCTTACGGGGCGCGCGGTTGGTGCTCGATTTGAAATTGACGTTGCCGAGGCCCCCTTTGCCTCCCCGCGCGAGCAATGCGACCTGCTCGTGCTCGGCGAGGTCGGCGACCGTTTCTCCGGTTTCCGCGTTCGTGATCACGGTGCCGGCGGGCACGCGCAGTACGACATCATCGGCTCCTTTCCCGTTGCATTGGGCACCGCGCCCGCGCTCGCCGTCCCGCGCGCGGTGGATGCGTGCGAAGCGATATTCGACCAGGGTATTGATATTTCGGTCAGCGACCGCATGGACGCTGCCGCCGCTGCCGCCGTCCCCGCCGTCAGGCCCGCCGCGCGGTACGTTCTTTTCGCGCCTGAAGCTGACCGCGCCGTCGCCGCCCTTGCCGGCGTGGACCTCGATGCGCGCTTCGTCGATGAATTTCATGAAAGAAACAAAAAAGCCCTATCGCGTGGATAGGGCTTTCGTCGGAGGGGATTGCTTCTAAGCCGGAACCACGCTGACCGTTTGTTTATGGTCCGGGCCCCTGAAGCTGAATTGGATCTTGCCGTTCACCTTTGCAAAAAGGGTATGGTCCTTGCCGATCCCGACGTTGTTCCCGGGGTGAACGCGGGTACCGCGCTGGCGAACAATGATGCTGCCCGCGGCCACGATCTGCCCGCCGTAGCGCTTGACGCCGAGACGCTTTGATTTCGAGTCGCGGCCGTTGCGGGAACTGCCGCCTGCTTTCTTGTGTGCCATGGCTTGCCTTTCTCTTCGGGGTCGGCTGTCCTATGCTTGCGCAATACCGGTGACCTCGATTTCGGTGTAGGCCTGACGGTGGCCCCGGAGCCGCTTCGAGTTCTTGCGCCGGCGCAGCTTGAAAATCATCACTTTTTCGCCGAGGCCGTGAGCGACGATTTTCGCTTTCACCGAGGCGCCTTTCACCACGGGGGTTCCGACATTGAGCGCCTGACCGTCACCGACAAGGAGGACCTCGTCGAACACGAGCTCACTGCCCACCGCGGCGGCGAGCTTCTCGACCCTCAGCTTCTCTCCGGCGGAAACGCGATACTGTTTACCCCCGGTTCTGACGACGGCGTACATGCTGATCTCCGAACGCTTTGAAAAACACGAAATTATACATACCTTTAGCGGGTGTTGGCAAAGAAATTATGTTATTCTCCTGACCCGCCGTTGAGTCGATTCTGCAGTGCGATAATCCCCTTTGCAGCCCGAACTTCTTCGCAACCTCATCGCCGCGGACATGCTCGCGGTGGATGCCATGATCCGGCGTCGGCTCGAGTCCGATGTGGTGCTCGTGCGCCAGATCGCAGAGTACATCATCGCCGGGGGCGGCAAGCGGTTGCGCCCGGCGCTCGTTTTCCTCGCCGCCGGTGCGACCGGCTATCGCGGCGAGCACCACGTGGAACTCGCCGCCGTCGTGGAGTTCATTCATACGGCCACGCTCCTGCATGACGACGTTGTCGACGAATCCGAACTGCGGCGCGGCCGAAAAACGGCCAATGCCGAGTTCGGCAACGCGGCGAGCGTGCTCGTGGGGGACTTCCTGTACTCACGCGCTTTCCAGATGATGGTGGCCGTGCGAAGCATGCGGGTCATGGAAGTGCTGGCGAATGCCACCAATACCATTGCGGAGGGTGAGGTGCTGCAGCTCCTCAATACCCACAATTCCGCGATAAGCGAGGCGGCCTACCTCGAGGTCATCCGGCGCAAGACAGCGAAGCTCTTCGAGGCGGCGGCGCAACTGGGTGCGATCCTGGGCGAGGCGAGCGCGGACCTCGAGCGCGGCCTCGCGCGCTACGGCATGCATCTCGGGACGGCTTTCCAGCTGATCGACGACGTGCTGGATTATTCGGGAGACGCAGCGCATACCGGAAAGAACCTGGGTGACGACCTGAAGGAAGGCAAACCGACGCTGCCGCTCATCCACGTGATGCAGCGCGGATCGCCGGAACAGGCGGCGCTCGTGCGCTCGGCGATAGAGCGCGGCGGCCGGGAAGAATTCAGGGCGGTTTTTGATGCGATTCGCCTGACCGGTGCGCTCGATTACGCGAGGAACAGGGCCAAGGAAGAAGCCCGGCAGGCGAGCGAAGCCATCGCGGGCCTGCCGAATTCAAGTTACCGTGAATCTTTGCTAGAATTGTCGGCCTTCGCAGTCGAGCGTGATTACTAGAAGTTCCCGAAGCGCTCCTCTCTGCGCACTGGCTCCTGTCCGATTCGGGGTGTAGCTCAGCCTGGTAGAGTACTGCGTTCGGGACGCAGGTGTCGCTGGTTCGAATCCAGTCACCCCGACCACTCTTGCATCAAGCACTTACCTTCAGAGCAACGACCGCGTCGGCACGGTCAACGTAGCCGGATCGTAGCCGGTCCAAAACGCCGACCGCGGCCTTGAGGTTTTCCGGCGCCAGGTGCACGTGCGAGCGGCGGGTCGGCCGCCCGAACTGCCGCGCGCCGGGGTGCGCCGCAGCTCAGCCGGCAACCCTGAGCTTCCGTCTTACGATTTCCGCGCTCGCGAGGCTGACCTCCGCTCGCATCACGAGGGAAGCGGCTTTCCTTTTGTTTCCTTACCGAACGGGATCACAATGAAGCCCAGTGCATACGCGCTCGTCGCTGCCGCCGCGGCATAAGGCGTGCCGAGTGAACGAGCGAGGGTAAGCAGTGAGAACAATCCGACTCCCGAGAGGAAACGCGAGGCGTTGTAGGACGTTCCCACACCCACGGCTCGATTCCGCGTACGGAACCAATCCGGCAGGATCAGCCCGAATACGGCGAACCCGCCCATGACGCACATGCCGTATACCGGTGCGAACATCCTGATTCCGGCGAGGTCCTTGTTCACGAGGAACATATAGAGCGATGCCAGCATGCCCGCTGCGCAGACGACTCGATAGAGGTTCTTGCGCGTCATCCACGTCCTTTCTCCGAGCCACGCAACGAGAAAGTACGCCGGGAAACCAGAGAGCATCATGATGATGAAGATGCCGCTCACTTCCCGCACTGCTTCCGCCGGTGTGCCACCGCTCTGGCTCACGAGTTCGCTGATCCAGACCGGCAAGAGCGTCAAACCGCCCCAGCTGCCGATCATCATGGCAAGGCAGATGCCGATGCCGACCGCCGTCGAGCGCCGTACCTCCGTATCGACAAAGAGATCTCGAACGGATCCCTGTCCTCGAGCGCGAACGGAGATCTCGGGGTCGGAGACCTTGCTGCGGATGAAGAAGATGAAGAGTGCGGGAAGAAACCCGAACCCCAGCACGTAACGCCAGCCCGAAGGACCCAAGTCGAGTGCCCCGACACCGAGGTTGATGAGTGCGGCCAACAAGAAACCGGCCGCAAAGGACGACTGGATGAGAGCCATCGCATAGCTCCGCTGCCGTTGAGACAGGGGTGCCATCGCTTCGACGACCAATGCCGCACCTGCTGCATACTCGCCGCCGATACCGAGGCCCGAACCTATCTGGAGCCACTTCAGCACTTCGTAATTCGGAGCGAACGCGGATGCTCCGGTACACACGGCATAGATGCCAATGGTCAGCATCATCGTTTTTGACCGGCTCCACTTGTCGGCAAGGACGCCGAACAGGACGCCGCCGACGCCCCAACTCATGAGTTTGTAGGAGATTATGGTGTTCCCGGCTTCGCGCAATTTCGCAATGCCCACGTTACCGAGCAGTTCCCGCATGCTCGGGATCTGCACGAGATTGAACATCGTCAGGTCTGCGCAGTCCATCGTGTACCCAAGGAAAGCAGAGAGTACGATCATCCACTGCGGTTTGGAGAGACCAAACCACCACATGGTCTGTCTCGAGTCTATCGTTGTCGCAATCATCGAGGATCCCTTTCTTCGTTGATGTGGAGCGGCTCGGAGAACTGTGCCGGATCGCGGCTCGGCTTCTCGCCGATGCCTACGTCTCGAGGAGAACGCCTACCGGCAGTACATGGCGATGCAGATCGGCAAGCCTTGCTCGTTCAGCGAGGAGGAGCTGGCGCTCGGTTGCTGCCCGAAGTGACGAACTCCGCCACGCGTGCCATCGTCGGGCTCGATGATCGGCATCGAGTCGATCATCCGGACCGCCGCAGGTCCGGCGGCTCGGCCCGCGCCTTTTTTGCGAGTGCGGCACCGGTTCCCTATCCGGCCGCGACGGTTCCTGCACTCTGCGTTCGCGCCAACTTCGAGAGCACGTAATCGCCGCTGGTGTGCGTATCGCCGATTTCGATCGGAGCATCAAAATCGGCGTAGCAGAAAAGCGCGATCGAGTAGCGATCCGTGCCGGAATGGAGGGACTCGGCTCTCACTCGATGCGGCGTCGAAACGAACGTGCCCTTGGTCCACGTTTCCAGCTCGTCTCCGATATTGACGAGTACCGTTTCCGGCATGGGTGCTGCGGGAATCCACTCGCCGCTCCTGCGCTGCACTTCGAGCCCGTCTTCACCTCCCTGAAACAGGAGCGTGATGGTGCCCCAGTCGGTGTGTTCGCCGCACCGCGCCTGACCGTCTTTTACGGGGCCCGTTACACCCGGATATCGCAGAAGCCGCATCGTGTAGTTGCGCCTTCTGTGATGCTGTCTCAAGAGAGGTTCCTGCATATCGAGCGCCTCTTCGAGAGCGGCGAGCACTCTTTCGACCACGTCGGCGCAGTCGGACAGGAATTGAAGGAGCTCTGCGCGAAACCCAGGCATCCCTTCGGGCCATTTGTTGGGCTTGTTGTGCAGGAATCCCCATGCCGGTTCGGGGTCGATACCATTCTTTGAATCGGGCTCGGCCGTAAAGCGAAACGATTCCTTCAAATCGCCGGGCTGTCCCGGTTTGAAGGACTGCGCCTCGACTCCGTCATACCCGCGATTGGTGCGGTCCCACAAGAGCGCGCTCTTTCGCGCTCCCGGGAGTGCAAAAAACGCCCGCGATTGCGCGAAGGCGCCCGCAACGCGCTCCGGCGCGATACCGAAATTCTGCAGATAGAAGAATCCCGCATCTCTGGCCGCAGTACGAAGACGCCGTATCATTTCTGGTCGCTCACCCGTGGCGCTCTCGAACGCTGAAAAGTCGATCGCAGGAAGATCCGAATTTCCGCTCATGGTCCCGCCGCTTGCTTCAGTGACGAGCCGGTGAAAAGCGGCGTGACTTCATTGTTCGGCGTATTCCAAGAGCTGCTGCACCGCTGCGGATAAGATCGCGCACGGACAGGGCCCGCTCGTCCCGACACTTGGGCAAAGCTCTTGTCAAAGCTAGCGAAAGTAGGTTACCCACCAGACCCTCTCCAAAAGAAAGCCCGATCTCGAAGAGGTCGGGCTTTCTTGCTCACTTTTTCTTACGGTTGCGAGCTTGAGCCTTTGCCTAACTTTCAACGGCGCGCCTGCGGGAACCAATCAGGCCCGCCGAGAAAGTCGGTCAGCGTCACCATTAAGCGCCATGTGACGATCCTGGTGACGCTGCGTAGTTGGCTCCCGCCAAACTTATTGCGTTTGCTGAATCCGAGCAACCAGCCCCCCGAACTCCCGTTCGTACTTGGCGTAAACAGGAACCGTAGCGGCCTTGAATTTCGACAGCTCCTCGGCCGGTAGCTTGACCACCTCGATGCCTTCCTCGCTGCAACGCTGTTGCACCAGCGCAATGTCCTCGACGGACTCGATACGCTCGGAACGCGCGGCATTGGATGCGGCGATACGGATGATGGCTTGCAACCCCGGCTCCAGGGAATCCCAGAATTTGTGGCTGGTAATGATCGAGGTCAGGAACAGGCTGTGTCCGGTATCGTTGATAACGTCACAAACCTCGTTTTGCTTCAGGCCATAGAAACGGGGGTAGGTGCTCTCGCCGCCGACGATCTCGCCGCTTTGCACCGCGCCTGAAATGTCCTCAAGCTCCATGACTACCGGCTCCGCGCCCACTGCCCTGAAGGTGTCGACCGCCACCGGGCTGCGGTTGCTGCGGATGCGCAGGCCCTCGAAGTCGGCCATGCTGTTGATGGCCTTGACCGCCGGGATCATGCGGAACCCGCCGCTGTAGGTGAAGGCCAGTCCCTTGACGCCCGTCTTGGACAGGCCCTCGAGCAGGCACTCGCCAATCTCGCCGTCGAGCACGGCCGCTGCGTGATCATGGTCGCGGAACAGGAAGGGCAAATCCAGGACCCGCATATCCTTGCTGTAGCGCTCGCCGAGCCACGTGGTGTACATCTGGCTCATCTCGATCGCGCCGGACTCCATGAGGTCCAGGAGGTCGTGCTTGGTGACCTTTCTTCCGCCGTTGTAACGCTCGGCGTATTCGGAAAGCGTCATACACTCGATATCCAATTGGCCCGCCGCGCGCTCGTTCACCTCTCGTGTAAAACGCTTGGCAGCGCGCAGGAAAAGTTCAATCGGCTCGTGCGCCAGTACCCAACGAATCTTCCTCATCTCGGCTCCTTTCTTAAGCTTTGAATTGGGTCGTGAAGCAAACCACCTGCGCATGCTCCCCGACCGCCCCGGCCGATGCTTTTCAGCATCGGCGGCGATATCGCAGATCGCCGCAATGTATCCGGCGGACTCACGAGTTGTTTAGCCAGGCGCCGCGGGCGAGGGATAGGCGAATCAATTCGGTCGCGAACTCTGAAGGGCCTGCCGGCACGCCGCAATCCGGTGCTTGAACCTGTCTGGAACCACGCACAATCGGTCTGGTTCGAATCCAGTCACCCCGACCATCCTCCCGACCCGGCCGTCCTCGGGTCCCGCGCCGGTATAATAGGGCTTCGTCGCCCGCCGCGACGCAGCCAGCCAGCCATTGCAGCGTGAGCAAGCTCCTACTTCTCGTCATCGCAATAGTCGTCGTTTACTTCGTGTTGACCGGTCTCGCACGCAAGCGCCGGCAGCGCGCCGCGCCGCCCCCGGTCGAGCCGATGGTTCCTTGCGCGCATTGCGGTATCAACCTTCCGCGCAGCGAAGCGCTGGGGGCGGCCGGCCGTTTCTTCTGCAGCGAAGAACACCGTCGGATCGGCGCCGGCTGAGGACGGTCATGGCGGGCTCAGCGATGCTCAGCCTGTCGTGGCTTCCGCAGGAGGGAGCCGTGGCGAACTCGTTCTGGGTCTCGCTCAAGTACTTCAACTTCTACCGCATCGCAGTGGCCGCGATATTCCTGCTCGCCGCCCTGATTTTCGGCGACGCGCTCGACCTCGGCAGTCACCACATCAGAGCGTATGCCTATTCGAGCGTCGCCTATCTGACGCTCGCCGTGGCATTTCACGCCGTGCTGCGAAAAGTCCCCGCGCGCTTCAACCTCCAACTCACGCTGCACGTCGTCACCGACGTCGTGCTCATCGTCATGTTGATGTATGCCTCGGGCGGCATTCGCAGCGGCCTGGGCGTGATGCTGCTCATTTCCTTGGCGGGTGCTGCGCTGGTCAGCCGGGGCACACTGACGCTCTTCTACGCCGCGTTGGCGTCGATCGCCGTGCTTCTGGAGCAGTCGTACTGGGTGCTCGTGGAAGACTCCAGCACCGCCAATTACCTCCAGCCCGGGCTGCTGTCGATCGGTTATTTCGCGACGGCGCTGATCACCAATCGGCTTGCGCGCCGCCTGATCCTGAACGAGCGCCTGGCGCAGCAACGCGGTGCCGATCTCGCCGATCAGCTTCTCATCAATAAGCTGATCATCCGCGACGTGCAGGAGGGAGTGCTCGTCGTGGATGCCCAGGGACGGGTGCACCTGCACAATCCGCGCGCGGCGGATCTGCTGGGGCGGCTCGTACCCGATTTGAGCCGGATCGAAGATTTTTCCGAGGAACTCGCCCAGCGGCTTGCCGACTGGCGCGCCGGCCAGAGCGCGAGCAGCGTGAACGTGCGCTTTTCCGAGAGCGGCCGCCTGGTCCGCGCGCGCTTCGTGCCGGTAGGCGTCGCAGGCGGCAGCTCCAGCCTGGTGTTCCTGGAGGATTTGTCCAAGCTCCAGGAACAGACCCAGCAACTCAAGCTCGCGGCGCTCGGAAGGCTCACGGCCAACATCGCCCACGAGATCCGCAACCCCCTGTCGGCCATTACGCATGCCGGGGATCTTTTGCAGGAAGAACAGCGCGGACCGAATAAAGAACGCATGGTGCAGATCATCCGGGACAACGCGCGGCGCCTGGAGCGCATGGTGCACGACGTGCTCGAACTCTCGCGGCGCGATCGCGTTCAACCGGAGACGATCCGGGTACGGCCGTATCTGCTCACGTTTATCGAGGAGTTTGCCCAGAACGACGAGCGCGTCCCGAGCGAAAGCTTTTCGGTCGAGGTGGCCGACGATGTCACCATTGAATTCGACCGAGCCCATCTCAACCAGGTGCTGTGGAACCTGCTGCACAACGCCTGGCGGCACTGTCGCAGGCTCGCCGGAAGCGTGCGCATCACCGTTTCACGCCGGGCAAATCGAGTAGAATTGCACGTCATCGACGATGGCGAGGGCGTGGCGAGGGATTTGCAAGCACAGTTGTTCGAGCCGTTTTTCACCACTTTCGCGAGCGGGACGGGGCTCGGCCTCTACATCGCTCGCGAGCTGTGTGCCGCCAACGGCGCGAGTCTTGAGTACCTGGACCGCGGTCCGGGCGCGGACTTCAGGATCCTATGGCAGGAACCGTAGAGAACCGGCGCGCGGAACGGCGAACGAGCCTCGTCCAGGGCACGGTGCTCGTCATCGACGACGAGGCGGACATCCGAGAACTCCTCGAGCTGTCGCTTCTGCGCATGGGTTTGGCGGTGGAGAGTGCCGGTTCCGTGGCGGCGGGCAAGCAGCTGCTGCAGTCCAAGCGGTATGATCTCTGTCTTACCGACATGCGCTTGCCCGACGGTGACGGGCTGGAGCTGGTACGTTTCATCGGCGTTCAGTGCGCGGACCTGCCCGTGGCGGTGATCACCGCGTTCGGCAGCACCGAGAACGCCGTGGCGGCCCTCAAGGCCGGCGCCTTCGACTACCTGACCAAACCCCTGTCCCTCGATCAGCTGCGCTCGCTGGTCAAGTCCGCGCTGTCTCTGCCCCAGAAAACGGCGGCAGCCAAATCGGGGGAAGCCCAGCTTCTCGGCTCGAGCCCCGGAATCGAGCAGGTGCGCTCGAAGATCGAGAAGCTCGCGCGCAGCCAGGCGCCGATCTACATTACGGGCGAGTCCGGGAGCGGCAAGGAGCTCGCCGCGCGTCTCATCCACAGCAAGGGGTCGCGGCGCGAGAACGCCTTCGTGCCGGTCAACTGCGGCGCCATCCCCGAGAACCTGATGGAGAGCGAGTTCTTCGGCTACAAGAAGGGCGCTTTCACAGGTGCCGAAGGCGACCGCGACGGATTTTTCCAGGCTGCCAGCACCGGCACCCTGTTCCTGGATGAAGTCGCCGACCTGCCGCTCGCGATGCAGGTCAAGCTGCTTCGCGTGATCCAGGAGAAATCCGTGCGTAAAGTCGGCGCGACCTCCGAGGACGCGGTCGACGTGCGCATCATCTGCGCTACGCACCAGAATCTGGCCGCGTGCGTCGAGTCGGGCAAGTTTCGCCAGGACCTGTACTACCGCCTGGCGGTCATCGAGCTGAAAATGCCCCCGCTGCGGGAGTGCCGCGAGGACATTCCGGTGCTTGCGGATGCGATCCTGCGGCGCCTTTCCGGTCCCGACGGCAAGCGGTCCATGCGACTCTCCGAAGGAGCCAAGAAGGCGCTCGCGGGCTACGATTTTCCCGGCAATACCCGCGAACTGGAGAACATTCTGGAGCGGGCCATCGCACTCGCCGCGCGCGAGGAAATCCAGCCCGACGACCTGCAGCTCGCTGCGCCGACCTGGGTCGCTCCCGAACCGGGAGCCCCCGACGCCAAATGGCCGCTGCCGGACTACCTCGACCGCATCGAAAGGGAGGCGATACTCGAGGCCCTCGAGAAAACCCGCTTCAACCGCACCGCCGCCGCCAAGCTCCTGGGCATCACGTTCAGGGCGTTGCGCTATCGCATGGAACGCCTGGGAATCCGGTAGGTGGAGCTCGGTCCCCTCGACGAGGAAGGGATGCTCGCCGGGGCGGTGCAGGTTCCCTCGCCCAACTGCGACGAGCGCCCGGCGGACGCGGCGGTGAGCTTGCTGGTCGTGCACAACATCAGCCTCCCGCCGGGTCAGTTCGGCGGTGAAACCATCGTGCAGCTATTCACCAACACACTCGATTTTGCCGCGCACCCCTACTACGAAACCCTTCGTGATCTGAAGGTATCGGCGCATTTCCTTGTCCGGCGTGAGAGCGAGCTGATCCAGCTGGTGCCCTGCGCAAAGCGAGCCTGGCACGCGGGCTCCTCGATCTGGCGGGGGCGCGAGCGCTGTAACGATTTTTCCGTCGGCGTGGAACTCGAAGGCGCCGATGACCAAGCCTACTCCGATAGTCAATACTCGCGCCTGGCGGAACTGCTCGTGGCTCTGCGCCGGCGATACCCGATCGTCGATGTCGTTGGGCACATCGACATCGCACCGGGCCGCAAGACCGACCCCGGGCCGGCGTTCGACTGGGGCCATTTCCGGGAGTCGCTCGTCCGCGTTCAGTAAGCCCGCTCGCCCGCGGCATTGCCGCAAACGATTTTCTCCCCCCGCCTGGTCCACCCATGAGCCTCGCGGCGCTCCCGCTGCCGACCTTTCCGATTTGACCCAAGAACTCCGGAGGCGCTTCCAGAAAACCACGCTTGCATCTTGACACTACACTACAATTAGTTGCACACTCTTGCGAAGGTACTATATATTGTGGTCCAGAGGAAACACCCCAAGGACCCGGTTTCGCCGCCCTCCACCCTCCCGGGCAGCGCACAAGGACGAGTACAGGAGACGGACTATGCAGATCGCGGCCGATGCAACCGCTCCACAGTCGATTCCCGGCGCGACCCCTCTCGTCGACGTCAGCCCCGCAGCGGCGTCCGTGTTTTCGCAGTACAAGATCATCCGTCGCAATGGCGCGGTGGTGGGTTTCGAGCCCGGCAAGATTTCCGTTGCGGTGACCAAGGCGTTTCTGGCGGTTGAAGGCGGGCAGAGCGCAGCGTCGGCGCGGATCAGGGAGCTTGTTGCCGCACTGACCGATGCGGTCGTAAGCGCACTCGTACGCCGCCAGCCCGCCGGTGGGACCTTCCATATAGAAGACGTCCAGGACCAGGTCGAGCTCGCGTTGATGCGTTCGGGCGAGCACGAAGTGGCGCGCGCCTATGTCTTGTACCGGGAAAAGCGCGCCGCGGCGCGCGCCCACGAAGCGGCGCAAAGGAAGCCGTCGCCCCAGCCGCAACTGCATACCGTCGAGGACGGTGTGCGCTACCCGCTTGATCTGGCTCGCCTCGGGGATTTGATCGCGTCGGCTTGCGAGGGCTTGGGCGAGGAGGTGGATCCCGAGCTGATCCTTGCCGAAACCCTGAAGAATATCTATGACGGGGTGCCGGCCGACGAGGTGCGAAAGTCCGCGGTGCTTTCGGCGCGCGCATTGATCGAAAAGGATCCGGCTTACAGCTACGTCACCGCGCGGCTGCTCCTTCACACCATCCGGCGGGAGGTTCTGGGCGAGGAGGCCTTGCAGGCGGAGATGAAGAAGCGCTATGCCGAATACTTTCCCCAGTTCGTCGCGCGCGGCATCCGCGCCGAGCTCCTCGATGAGCGCTTGGCCAATTTCGACTTGAAGAAGCTCGGCGCCGCCCTGGATGCTTCACGCGACCTCAAATTCGGGTACCTCGGCCTGCAAACGCTCTATGACCGGTATTTCCTGCATATCCAGGGCACACGCATCGAACTGCCGCAGGCGTTTTTCATGCGCGTGGCGATGGGCCTGGCTTTGAACGAGATCGACCGCGAGACTCGCGCCATCGAGTTCTACAACGTGCTGTCCTCGTTCGACTTCATGAGCTCGACGCCGACGCTGTTCAATTCCGGCACCAGACGTTCGCAGCTTTCGTCGTGCTATCTCACGACGGTGTCGGACGACCTGGACGGCATCTACGAAGCGATCAAGGAAAACGCGTTGCTTGCCAAGTACGCCGGAGGGCTCGGCAACGACTGGACCCCGGTGCGGGCCCTGGGTTCCCACATCAAGGGGACCAACGGCAAGTCCCAGGGAGTGGTGCCCTTCCTGAAGGTCGTGAACGACACCGCGGTGGCAGTCAACCAGGGGGGCAAGCGCAAGGGGGCAGTGTGTTCCTATCTTGAAACCTGGCACCTGGACATCGAAGAGTTTCTCGAACTGCGCAAGAACACCGGCGATGACCGGCGTCGCACTCACGACATGAACACCGCGAACTGGATCCCGGACCTGTTCATGAAACGCGTGATGGAGAATGGCGAGTGGACGCTGTTCAGCCCGTCCGACGTACCGGACCTGCACGACAAGTGCGGGCGCTCCTTCGAGAAGGCTTATGTCGATTACGAAGAGAAAGTCGCAAAGGGCGAGCTGAAGCTGTACAGGAAGATTGCCGCGACGCAGCTGTGGCGCAAGATGCTGTCGATGCTCTTCGAGACCGGGCATCCGTGGATCACTTTCAAGGATCCCTGCAATTTGCGTTCGCCGCAGCAGCACGTCGGCGTGGTGCACAGCTCCAACTTGTGCACCGAAATAACCCTCAATACCAATTGCAGCGAAATCGCCGTGTGCAATCTGGGCTCGATCAACATGGTCGGGCACATGAAACTCGATGGCGCGACCCTCAGGCTCGACCACGACAAACTCAAGAAGACCGTTCGCACGGCGATGCGGATGCTGGACAACGTCATCGACATCAATTACTACGCTGTGAGAAAAGCGCGCGACTCCAACATGAAACACCGGCCGGTGGGCCTGGGCATCATGGGTTTCCAGGACTGCCTGCACCTGCTGAGAATCCCCTACGCGTCGCAAGAAGCCGTGGAATTCGCCGATCGATCCATGGAGGCCATCGCCTATTTTTCTTTTTGGGCTTCCACCGAGCTTGCCGAGGAACGCGGCCGTTACGCGTCCTACAAAGGGTCGCTATGGGACCGCGGCATCCTGCCGCAGGACACGCTGAACCTGCTGCGCGAGGAGCGCGGAGGATACGTCGATATCGACCTATCGGAATCGATGGATTGGAAGGCCCTGCGCGAGCGCAACAAGCGCCACGGCATGCGCAACTCCAACTGCCTTGCCATCGCTCCGACCGCAACGATCGCCAACATCATCGGGGTTTCCGCCTCGATCGAGCCGACCTTTCAGAACCTGTTCGTGAAGTCGAACCTGTCGGGCGAGTTCACGGTCGTCAACGAATATCTCGTCGCCGATCTGAAGAAACTCGGCCTCTGGGACGAGGTCATGGTGGCCGATCTCAAGTACTTCGACGGCAACCTCGCCCGCATCGACCGCGTACCGTCCGATTTGCGCCGTCTCTACGCTACCGCATTCGAAGTCGAACCCGTTTGGGTCGTCGAAGCCGGCGCGCGGCGGCAGAAATGGATCGACCAGTCCCAGTCGCTCAACATCTACATCGGCCAGGCTTCCGGCAAGAAGCTGGATGAGACTTACAAACTCGCGTGGCAACGGGGACTGAAGACCACTTACTACCTGCGCGCCATGGGGGCGACGCACGCCGAGAAATCGACCGTTAGAACCGGCCAGCTGAACGCCGTACCCGAAGGAGGAATGTCCGCCGCGGGCGCGGCCGCCGCTCCGCGGCCATCGGGTGAGCCGGAAATCAAGTTCTGCAAGACAGACGATCCGGAATGCGAATCCTGCCAGTGAGCTCGAGCAGGCACGAGAGGATGGAGAGAGAAGATGCTTTCTTTTGACGAGTTGGGGGCCGAGCCGATTCCGGGCATCAACCTGAAGTCGGTTGGCGGGCTCGTGTTGTCGCCGCCCGCACCGGCCGGGCTTTCGGAGGAGCGCTATTCCGCCGGCAACAGCCACCGGCGCGTGAGCGTCGAGGACAAGGCCATCATCAACGCCCAGGCGGACGTGAATCAGCTTGTGCCGTTCAAGTACAAATGGGCGTGGGAAAAGTACCTGGCTGCCTGCGCCAATCACTGGATGCCGCAGGAAATCAACATGAGCCGCGACATCGCCCTGTGGCAGGACCCGAACGGCCTGACCGAGGACGAGCGGCGCCTGGTCAAGCGCAACCTGGGTTTCTTCGTCACTGCAGACTCGCTGGCGGCGAACAACATCGTTCTCGGCACCTATCGCCACATCACCGCGCCGGAATGCCGGCAGTACCTTCTGCGGCAGGCGTTCGAGGAGGCCATCCATACCCACGCCTACCAGTACATCGTCGAGAGCCTGCGCCTGGACGAGGGCGAGGTATTCAACGCCTACCACGAGATCCCGAGTATCCGCGACAAGGACGAGTTCCTGATCCCGTTCATCGACATCCTGACCGACCCGACCTTCCGGACCGGCACGCCCGAGGCCGACCAAAAGCTGCTGCGCAGCCTCATCGTGTTCGCATGCGTGATGGAGGGCCTGTTCTTCTACGTCGGTTTCGTCCAGATTCTGGCGCTGGGCCGGCAGAACAAGATGACCGGCTCCGCCGAGCAGTATCAGTACATCCTGCGCGACGAGTCGATGCACTGCAATTTCGGCATCGACCTCATCAACCAGATCAAGATGGAGAACCCGCACTTGTGGACCTCCGAGTTCCGCGAGGAGATCCAGGGCCTCATCAAGAAAGCGGTCGAGCTCGAATATCGCTATGCCGAGGACACCATGCCGCGCGGTGTTCTGGGGCTCAACGCTCCGATGTTCAAGGAGTACCTGCGCTACATCGCCAATCGCCGTTGCCAGCAGATCGGCGTGGAGTCGATGTTCCCCGGTGCCAGCAATCCGTTTCCTTGGATGAGCGAGATGACCGACCTCAAAAAGGAGCGGAATTTTTTCGAGACTCGGGTTATCGAGTACCAGACCGGGGGTGCGCTCAGTTGGGACTAGGCCCCTGCAGCTTCGATCGAATCCTCCGGCGGGAGAAAGCATGCATCGCGTGACCGAATGCAAGGCCTCACCGGACTACAGGCTCTGGCTGAAATTCGAAGATGGTCTGGAGGGGAGCGTGTTTCTCGGGGATCTCCTCGAATTGGTCGCTTTCAAGGCCTGGCAGGATGCAGACCGGTTCTGTCGCGTTGCCGTGGACCGAAAAGCGGCGACAGTCGTATGGGACGGCGGGATCCGGTTCGATCCCGACATTTTGTACCAGGACCTGCTGTCCAGCAGGGCAGCAAAGGAATTCAATCCTCCGGGGCTTGCCCCGGAGGTTGAATAGCCCGCGCCTGAACGGGCGGGTTCGTTGTTTCATAACTCTTGATGGAGGCAGTCATGGCAAAGAAGAGAAAAGGCAAGAAAGCGGCAAAGAAAAAGAAAAAGAGGAAAGCGGTAAAAAAGAAAGCCAAGAGGAAATCGTTGAAGAAGCCAGCAAAAAAAGCGGCCAAGAGGAGACCAGCCCGAAAAAAGGCGAAGCCTAAAAGAAAAGCGGCCAGGAAAGCTGCCGTCAAACCGGCAGCAGCGACGGCGGGATCGACGGCTACGGCGCCTTCGATGGCGGCAACGCCAGGAGGGGCGAAAACTGCCCTGAATCCCGCGGCCGCATGGCCCTTTCCGACGGGCTCCAGGCCTTAAGTGGGTTGCGAATGAACTGCGGTCAGTCCGGGGGCCTTTGTGCCCCGGGCTGAACCGCGGACATTCGACTAAAGAAGAGGGAGCCGGGCTGGAGACAGCTCCTTGAGTTCAAGGGGGGTCACAGCTTGACTGAGGTTCGGCGCCTGTTTTAGAATTCGCTTGCTGCGCCGCAGCAATTTTTCTGCGTATCGAAGAATAAACAAAAGCGTTTAAGGGTTTTCAGGGGGCGACGTCGGCCACCAAGAGCTTTATCCGTCTTTCAGAATGGAGGTAGGTGCAATGAACACCACCGGGGCAAAGCAAGGCTTGCTGGGTCAGTTTGGAACCGTAGCGACAGTACTTCATCATGGCTTCGCCTTTATCGGGCTGGCGGCCGTGGTACTCATTCTCATGCGCGGGAAGACCTTGTTCTTCGACGAGCATGTCAGTGGCTCTGCGGCGGTCGGCTCGATCCGCTACGACGAAGCGGTCTCGCTGCTCGGAAGAGCCGACGATGCGGACGCTCAGAAATATCGTGCGCTGGCCAATTACGTCTCCCGCAAGTACCGGATCGCGCCGGATGTCACCGAGCAGTTTGTGGGCGCCGCCTACGATGCCGGTCGGCAAGTGGGCCTGGATCCTCTCCTGATTCTCGCGGTAATGGCGGTCGAGTCGCGCTTCAACCCGGTAGCCGAGAGCCTGATGGGCGCCAAAGGTCTGATGCAGGTGATTCCCAGACATCACCTCGACAAGCTGCTGGAACACGGCGGAGAAGAAGCGGTGCTCGATCCCATGATCAACATCGCGTTGGGGGCGCGCATTCTCAAGGAATACGTTCGCCGCACCGGCAGTCTCGAGGCGGGTCTGCAGTTCTACAACGGAGCACTGGCGGATCCCTCGAGCCAATACGCGCAGAAGGTCTTCGCCGAAAAAGAGCGGTTGCAGGAGGCGGTGCGCCGGTCCGATCGCCCGGTGGCGCGCAGCTCGGTGTAATCGCGGTCCAGGATCAGGCCCGAGCCCCGCGCGGACGTCCCAGCATCCGCGCGAGGCTCTCGATGCCTTCCTTGAGGTCTTCCAGCGAGCGCGTGTAGGCAAAGCGCACGTGACGCTCGGAGCCGTTCGAGCCGAAGTCCAGGCCCGGGGTGATCGCCACGCCGGCTTCTTCCAGAACACGCAGCGCGAATCGGGAGCTGTCCTCGGAAAAACTCTCGCATCCGGCGTAGATGTAGAAGGCTCCCTGGGGCATGACGGGGATGCGAAATCCCAGTTCGCGCAGAGCGGGAACCATGTAATCGCGACGGCGGCGGAACTCCTGTCTGCGCTCCTCGAGCACCGCCAGCGTTTCCGGCCCAAACGCCGCGAGCGCCGCGTACTGCGCGGGGGCGGAGGGACAGATGAATGCGTTCTGGGCGAGCTTCTCGATCTCCCGCACGTGGGTCTCGGGAGCGACGATCCAGCCCAGCCTCCAGCCCGTCATGTTGAAGTACTTGGAAAAGCTGTTGACCACGAACACGTCATCGGCCAGCTCGAGCACGGTGGATGCCTCGCCGTCGTAGACCAGTCCCTGATAGATCTCGTCCACTACTACGAACCCGCCCGCCCGCCGCACCGAGGCGATGATCGCACCCAGCTCTTCGCGCGGGATCATGGTGCCGGTCGGATTGGAAGGCGAAGCGAGCAGCACGCCGCGCGTTGTCCGGCTCCAGTGCGAGCGAATATCGGCGTCGGCAAGTTGATAGTGCTGGTTTTCGTCGACGGGAATCGCGCGGGGGCGGCCTTCGAACAAACGCACGAAGTGCCGGTTGCAGGGATAGCAGGGGTCGGGCATCAGCACTTCGTCGCCGGGGTCGACGAGCGTGCCGAGAGCGAGCAGAAAGGCGCCCGATGCCCCGGCCGTGACCACGATCCGCGAAGAGGGCACCGTCACGCCGAGCCGTTCACGATAGTAATCGGAAATGGCCTGGCGCAGCTCCGGGATGCCGATCGAAGCCGTGTAACCCAGGCGGCGCTCTCGGATCGCCTCGATCGCCGCCTGCGCAACCCGAGGCGGCGCCGCAAAGTCCGGCTGGCCGATTTCCATGTGGACGATGCGGCGTCCCGCAGCTTCCAGCTCGTGGGCGCGGTTTTGCACGTCCATCACATGGAAGGGTTCGATATCGGCCATGCGGGCCGCGAGGATCAAATTCGCGTTTGGCATCGGCGCATTATGCCGGAGCGCGCCCCAAGTCGAACGCGGAGCATGGCGGGGATGCGAGGCGCTGCGGCGAAATTCGGCTATCATGCGGCCAAGCAACACAAGAACTTCAAGTCGCGAATTCCCATGGATGAAATCCTGCGCCGGGCCGCCCTGGAGTATCACCTCCGGCAACCGCCGGGAAAGATCTCGGTCACTCCCACCAAGGGTTTGCTGAACCAGCGCGACCTCGCGCTCGCGTACACCCCCGGGGTGGCGGCGGTCTGCGAGGAGATCGTGCGCGACCCCGCCGAGGCGCGCAGGCTGACTTCGCGCGGGAACCTGATCGGTGTGGTCACCAACGGAACCGCGGTGCTCGGACTCGGGGCAATCGGGCCGCTCGCATCCAAGCCGGTGATGGAAGGCAAGTCGGTGCTCTTCAAGAAATTCGCCGGGATCGATTGCTTCGATATCGAAGTGAACGAGCGCGATCCGGACAAGCTGGTCGAGATCATCGCGGCCCTGGAACCCACTTTCGGCGGAATCAACCTCGAGGACATCAAGGCTCCGGAATGCTTCCACATCGAGAGGAAGCTGCGCGAGCGCATGAAAATCCCGGTGTTCCACGACGACCAGCACGGCACCGCCATCATCGTCGGCGCCGCAGTGCTGAACGGATTGCGCGTCGTGGGCAAGGACATGACCAAGGTGAAGCTCGTTTGCTCGGGCGCGGGCGCCGCGGCGCTTGCCTGTCTCGATCTGCTGGTGAGCCTGGGGCTGAAGGCGGACAACATCTGGGTGTCCGATATCGAGGGCGTCGTATATCAGGGCCGAAAAGAGGAAATGGACCCGAACAAGGCCCGCTATGCGCGCAAGACATCGGCGCGAACCCTCGCCGAAATCATGTCGGACGCAGACGTCTTTCTCGGCCTTTCGGCCGGTGGGGTTCTCAAGGCGGAGATGGTGGCGCAAATGGCCGGCAAGCCGCTGATCCTCGCGCTCGCCAATCCGGAACCGGAGATCCTCCCCGATGTCGCGAAGAGCGTGCGCCCCGATGCGGTCATGGCGACGGGGCGGTCGGATTTCCCGAACCAGGTGAACAACGTCCTGTGCTTTCCGTTCATCTTTCGCGGGGCGCTCGACGTCGGAGCGACCGCCATCAACGAGCCCATGAAGCTCGCCGCGGTCCGCGCCATTGCCGATCTTGCGATGGCGGAGCAATCGGAGATCGTGGCTGCCGCCTACGGCGAGCAAGTCCTGAAGTTCGGACCCGAGTACCTGATCCCCAAGCCGTTCGATCCGCGCCTGATCGTAAAAATCGCGCCGGCGGTGGCGAGGGCCGCCATGGACTCCGGCGTCGCCACGCGTCCGATCGTCGATTTCGACGCCTACAACAACCAGCTCCTGCAATTCGTCTATCACTCGGGCCTCATCATGAAGCCGATCTTCAGCGCGGCGAAGGAAGGTCCGCGGCGCCGGATTGTGTTTTCCGAGGGCGAGGACGAGCGCATGCTGCGTGCGGCTCAGGTGGTGGTGGACGAGGGCCTTGCCAGGCTTATTCTGGTGGGAAGACCCTCCGTGGTCGAGCGGCGCATCGAACGCCACGGCTTGCGCATCCGGCCGGGGTCGCATTTCGAACTCGTCAACCCCGAATCCGACCCCCGCTACCGCGAATATTGGACGGAGTACCACCGCCTCACCGAGAGGCGTGGGGTTTCGCAGCAATACGCGCAGATGGAACTGCGCCGCCGCC